>Ga0310121_10000197_pt1 | contig 65607 bp, 67 predicted proteins | sample CB27_Tmax_986_MG_FD_203504 | JGI IMG/M metagenome (GOLD analysis project Ga0310121, IMG submission 203504) | Marine microbial communities from Western Arctic Ocean, Canada - CB27_Tmax_986 | ecosystem: Environmental > Aquatic > Marine > Oceanic | place: Canada: Western Arctic Ocean | collected... | reverse complement strand
TGCCATGCTGCATTACGCGCCGATGCCGCCGAGCAGCCTCAACCAGCAGGCGACCCTCGCGTAGATTATGTCCGCAAGGCTTCTCAACGTAGACGTGCTTACCCGCTTCGCACGCCAGAATCGCGGCTGGCGCATGCCAGTGATCGCAAGCCGTGATAACGACGGCGTCCACCGAGACATCCTCCAGAATCCGACGCAGATCATTCACACCGTGGTCCGCTCCCGTGACCTTCAGCGCCTGATCAACCCGCTCCTGATCCGGGTCGCAGACGTAGGCGACCCGCGCATCGCCAAAGGAGCTGAGTTCCTGCCCTAGACGACGTCCGCGACCGCCGCATCCGATGATTCCCAGAACCATCCGATCATTGGCTCCCCGAACGCTCCGACGACCACCCAGACTCGCAGTAGCAGCCAGTCCCAATCCACTTTTTCGCAAGAAGTTCCGACGACTCTCAGCACCCATAACACACCTCCAAACTGTTGAGGATCCGTAACGTATGGTAGCGCTCCAGCCAGGTCGTCACAAGTGCGGGGAGCAGAACCCTGGGTGAAGGGCTTCAACCTGCAACCTGTAACCTGTAACCTGTAACCCATAACTCGCAACCGAAAGCTCGCAACCGAGGAGTTCGCCATGAACCTGACCGTAAAGAGCATCAAGCGAACCTGGCTGGATGTCCCCTTCCGAGAAGTGCCTCGTCGGAATATGATTCGTGAGCTTCCCCATTGGACCATCTTCGAGTTCTGCCAGGTGGAACTCGACTGCGGAGTCCAGGGCCTGGGTGAGACCATGTGCTTCTACACCTGGGGTGCGGTTACCGACGAATCCGTGAGCCGCGCCATCGGAGGAACTGCCACCGAGCTGATGTGGGACGACTCCCTCGGGTCGGGCCTCCAGATGGCTCTCTTCGATGCGGTCGCCAAGGCGCTGGGGACTCCCATCTATCAACTGCTCGGCAACCGGGTCAGAGATCAGGCTCACATTTCCTGGTGGTCGCTTGAGATGCCGGCGGAAGATTGGCTCTCAGAATGCAGGGAGGCCATTGCCGGCGGCTACACCAGCTACAAGGTCAAAGCCCGGCCCTGGTTCGATCTGAGGGAGCAGCTGCGGACGGTCACCTCCGAGGTGCCAGACCACTTCGAAATCGATCTGGACTTCAACACCCTGTGCAACGATTCGGCTCACGCCGTCCGACTCCTGTGCGAGCTGGAGCGCTACCCTCACGTCAAGATCTACGAATCTCCGATCCCCCAGAGCGACGTAGCGGGCAACCAGTATCTTCGGCGTCATACCTCGATTCCCCTGGCGATGCACGTGGGAAATCCCCCCTTGATGACGGCGCTAAAGGAGAATGTCTGCGATGGATTCGTAGTACACGGCGGTGCCAGCCAGATCCTGCACGAAGCCCACATCATCGCCGAGGCCAACAAAGTCTTCTGGCTGCAGTTGGTAGGGACGGGAATAACAGCCAGTTGGGCCCTTCACTTCGCGGCCGTGTGCAGCCACGCGCGCTGGCCTGCGGTCAACTGCCACAACCTCTACCAGAACAGCCTACTGAAACAACCGATCCAGGTCGAGGGAAGCCTCGCTCCTATCCCCCAGGGTCCGGGGCTCGGAGTTGAGGTGGATTGGGATGCCGTCGAACGATTCCGGATCGACCCTATCGCTAAGCCCTATCCTCATCCAAACCTGTTGATCCGTGTCTCCTGGCCTGCCGGAGAAGCAGACTACTACGCCCACGGCCTACAGTATTGGGATGACTTCATGAACGGACGCCGACCCGTATTCGCTCCGGGTGTGAAGATGGAAGTGGTGCCCGACGATGGTTCGGGTCAGTGGAAGCAGCTCTACGCCGAAGCTCTGAAGAAACCCAGCTGGGTGATGAGTCAGAATTAGCTTCTGCGACCTCAGCACACTTGGGAGGGAACCACGAGTTTGCTTCGAGAGGATCTACGCCGAAGGTGTTATTGCGTGTAGCCCCGGGTTGCAATGCGAAGCGAGCTACCCTGGGTCAGATTCGCTAAAGGCCCATACCCCAACGGGGTTATTGCGGACCGCGGCGTATTGGCAACAACGCTTTCAGCGTAGGAAAGGCAGGGGACAACTTAAACCCAGGGCAGCTCGCTTCGCATTGCAACCCTGGGCTACACGCAATAACGCCTTCAGCGTAGATGATGAATTCAGACGAAGTTTCTTTCTCGAATTGGGCCAGCGCTGCTGGGGGTGGGGCTGAGCTGAGACTTCGCTTTGCTTGCGGGATCAGGACGTGGGTTCGGTCTCCAGGCCGAAGTCTTCTTTCTTTCGAGCCTCTGGCTCGAGGGACGGGGGCCTGGAGGCCACCGCTACTACCAGATACCGTCAACCGGTACTGCTTCTTCGTCACCTGGCCAGGGGGGCATCGTGACGATGATGAACCGCAGAGGCCGGGTACTCGTGTTTCTGAACTGGAAGTGGGTTGCTACCGGTAGGTCGAGGGCGGTTCCAGGTCGCACCAAGGTCACCTCACCGGTTGCCGCTCCCGGAGGCCTGCGCCAGACTTCTCCCTGCCCTTCGATGAAATACCAGAGCTCCTCCACCGTTTGATGGCGAACCGGCGCCGATACTTGGCCCGCTCCAAGACTGCAGTGGACCAGACTCCCTCCTTTTCGAGCCAGCAGCAGGCGAATCTCGGAACCGTCTGGAGCCAGACAGTCATAACCGGAGCCGCCTGCATCCGCTGAGGGCTCGGAAACCAGGTCTTCAGAAATCTGTTTGGTTTGGATTTCGGCCTCCCCCGAGCCAACTCATCCCGATATCGGTCAGTTAGCGGCCCTCAACCGCGCTCAATCCAACTGGACAGGTTAGCCCGGTGCCACCCAGACCACAGTATCCATAGGGGTTCTTGGCCAGGTATTGCTGGTGGTAATCCTCGGCGTAGTAAAATTCGGGTGCGGCCAGGATCTCCGTCGTGATGGCGGCGAATCCGGCCTGGGTCAGCATCTCCTGGAAGGCACTTCGAGAAGTCTCAGCCAAGCTCGACTGCTCGCCTGAGAACGTGTAGATTCCCGACCGGTACTGGGTCCCCATATCGTTGCCCTGCCTCATCCCCTGGGTGGGATCGTGACTTTCCCAGAAAATCTTGAGCATGACCTCGTAGTTGGTAGAACCTGGGTCGAACACAACCTGCACCACCTCGTTGTGTCCGGTTCTGCCGCTGCAGACTTCCTGATAGGTGGGATTCGGAGTGAGCCCCGCGGCATAACCGACCGCTGTAGAAAAAACGCCCTCCGCCTCCCAGAACTTTCTCTCGGCGCCCCAGAAACAGCCCATACCGAAAAGAGCTAGCTCCATTTCCTCTGGAAAAGAAGGACTCAGAGGGCTTTTCAGAATAAAGTGAGACTCCGCCACAGGCATCTGCTCCTGACGCCCTGGAAGAGCCTCTTCCGGCCCTGGTACCTGCACTTTCGAGAACGAATTCATGGATCGTCTCCTTTGAAGTAATAACCTAGACGTAGCGAGCGGCCTCATACCGCCGACATCAGCGAGGTCAACCCCAACGGGGTTGCGGCGTACAGCCCAGGGTTTCCTAACCCTGGGCAAACAGCCATCCCTTTTGATCCCAACCCTGTAGGGGTTATGGCCTCCTGCTTCAAGCTGTGCGCGATTGCGCCGTGGTCCTCACCTTCCACAACCCCTACAGGGTTGATCTTTAGAGCTACATAGGAGTCCTCAAGGGCTTGATTTATCCCGCGCATCCCAGGGTTCGGAAACCCTGGGCTATAAGACGCAACCCCGTTGGGGTTGACTTATCTCGATACTCGCAGCGATAGGCGTCAGCACGACCTCTACCAGTGTTCTCTCAAAGGCCCAGGACTTTCTCTTGTATTCCACAACTTGACCAGTCTGTGAACTTTTCATCGACCAAGGAACCCTAGACTATGGGGTACTAACGGATACAGAGCACTATTTCAATCCCGGCTGCTCAAGTCCACCAGCCAGATATCGCCCGTCATCTCTCTCAGCGTAAAGACGATCTTGTCCTTGGCCACGTTGATCCTGAGGGAGCCAGGTGAGACTCCTGAGAGCGACAAACGAGTTTCTTCAAAGTGTCGGATCAAGCGTGGGGTACCTATGGGTTTCTTACTGCTGGGTTCGAGCCTCTGGGCCCAAATACCCCGAGACCCCCCGCGGTCAGATACGAAATACAGGAAGTTTCCGTTCGGTGACCATCGGGCCATCCCGTCCCAGCGCTGACCATCAGTCACAGGCATCCACTGGGTCGTTTCAATCCCGGCTTCATCCGCCAGATCCTCCATCCGAAAAGGAGCAATGTAGACTCGGGCCTTGAGCGGCTCCTCCTCAACCGTAAAGGCGATCCAGCGGTCGCTGGGATCAGGGCGAGCCTGGATTACGTCGAATTCCGGGTGCTCCAATAACTTCACCTTCCGAGAGGTCGCCTCCTCCAACATCCACACGCTTCGATTGGATTGGCCTTTGACGTAGAGAATATAGTCTCCAGTCGAACACCAATCGAGTGGCCGGCCACAGTCGCCACAACTCTTCCTTCGGGTCAGATCTCCTTCCGTTTCAACCGTATAGATGGTCCAACGCTCGGCACTTCGGGTTCGGGTACCGTATGCCACCCGGGAACCGGTTAGCCCTGTTTTTGGCCACCGTTCGTCCCCCGGAGTGGCAGTCAGGTTGATCGACGTCTGGGCCTGCAGATCCATCAACCAGATATCAGGATTGCCGGATCGGGTCGAGACGAAGGCAACCTTATTTCCGTCCGTTGATAAGGATGGCTGGGAGTCCTCGCCGGCGTGATTCGTCAAACGCTTCAACTCAGCCCGCTCGGGCACTCGGCCGGCATCCGCATCGATGTCGAGGCTCCAGAGGTCGAGGTTCTCCATTTGGGTTGAGAATACGATCTTATTGGGAGCAACCGCGTGGGGCTGCAGCTCGGGACCTACCCCAGCAGTTAGCTGTTCCAACGGGCCAGAGATCGACATCGTGAGAGTCGATACCGGAACCTGCCAAAGGTTGGTGCTGTCTCCCATTGTTGCCGAAAAAATCAATTCATTGCTATCTTCAACCCACACACTGGGAATGACGGGTTGACTCAGCCCACGCCTAGTCAGTCTCCTGCCCATTCCCAGAGCTTGAGTCTTGCCGTCTTCGAGGCTCACCATCCACCAATCAAAATCCTCGTCTTCCATCGTGTTGGCTTCAGGCCAACCCAGAAACAGAATGTACTCTCCATCGGGCGACCAGACCGGGTGACTAGCCACGGCAAAGTCTGGGGTCAACCGGAGGGGAAGACTCTCCCCCCATGCGATAGTGTAGAGACTTCCCCGTTTGTATCCCGATCCGATCTGGCCAATCCAGTAGGCAATCTGGCTGCCGTCAGGGGAAACTCGAGGCCGACGGCCCTCTTCCACCATCAATCTGGGGCTGGCTTCGTCGCCCAGCGTCGTTGTCCAGTAGATACCTCCGCTAGCCCTCTCGGAACGAAAGACTACTTTGGTGCCATCCGGATGGAACGAAGGTTGACGGTCGTCGGCTAAGTGAGCAGTTCTACGGGAGACGCCTCCACCGATTTGTTGGATCCAGATATCCAGGTTGCCGTCCCCACTGCGATCGGAGGCGTATCCCAATAGGCTACCGTCGCCGGAAAATGCCGGATCAATGGTGAGTCCCGAAACCGAGGTGACACGGCTGAGAACCGGCTGCCGGTCGTGAAGTCGGTGCCGGGCCCAGCGGTAGGTCGACAATCCCAGAGCCAGCACCAGTAGGACACCCAAGGCAACCGCCATCCGCTTCCACAATAGGACTGACCCATCTCGACGCTTCCGAGCAGAAGGAACTTCCTGATCGTGTAGGCAATCCTCGAGCGTCAGCCTCAAGTCCTGCATGTGCTGGAATCGACGTCCAGGATCCTTGCGAAGACATCGGGCGATGATCCGATCCACCTCGGGTGGTGTCCCTTGGACAATCTCGCCAATCGGCTTCGGATCCTTCTCCAGGATGGCAGCCAGAACTCGCGTCTGGGTGTCACCTGAGAACGCCTGTTGAGCCGTAATCATCTCGTAGAGCAGGGAACCAAAAGAAAAGATGTCGGATCGCGGATCGAGCGACTTTCCTTCAGCCTGCTCTGGACTCATATAGGGAGCCGTGCCCAGAATGACGCCGGCACGAGTCGAGTCGTGGGTCAGTGTTGGAGATCGGGTTAGATCGATCCGAGGGGACTCCTCCTCCCGCTCCAGCGCCTTGGCCAGGCCGAAGTCCAGAACCTTGACCCTACCATCCGGAGTCAACTTGACATTTGCAGGTTTCAGGTCGCGATGAATGACTCCTCGCTCATGCGCGGCCTCTACGCCCTCGGCGATCTGAATCGCGACTCTGAGGGCATCTCGTAGCGGAAAAGGCCCTTTATCCAACCGCTGTGCGAGCGTCTCACCCTCAACCAGCTCCAAGACGAAGAACTTCTGACCTTCGGCCTCCTCGTAACCGTAGATCGCGCCAATGTTGCTGTGATTGAGTGATGCCAGCAGCTTGGCCTCGCGCTCAAAGCGAGCCAACCGTTCCGGATCCTCCGTGAACTCGTTGGGCAGCACCTTGATGGCCACCTGGCGATCCAAGCGGTTGTCTCGGGCACGATACACTTCACCCATCCCTCCACTCCCGAGAAGATCGAGGATTTCGTAATCGCCCAACTGCTTGTTAGAGAGGCTGGTCTCGCCTGATCCGCTATTGCTCGCCATTTTCTACTTCACAATCGTAGATTCCGGGCACGGCGGACGCAAGACCTATCGGTTGCAGGTTGGAGGTCGCAGGTTGCTGGTTGCTGGTTGCTGAGGAAGGCATCTCTGGATAATGAAGCCAGCGCGAAACAGTGCCACCAACGGCCAGAACTGCCAGCAATTTGAAGCCCCTCCTCTCTTAGGGTCTGCGCAAAAACAACTTGGCATCTTGGCATCTCATCTTCACACCAGATTCGGCCGCTCCTCAATCGCGAAATCCTCAACGTAGACCCGGCTACGTCTGCGGTTTCGCTCAATCGTTCGCGGCCAAATCTGGTGCAAATCTGAGCGCAAATTCTACCAAGTTATTCTTGCGCAGACCCTTAGGCAATCCTCTCGATCAGGAGAAACGTAATGTCATCGGACTGGGACATGCCTCGCGTGAACTGGTCGAGTGACTCCAGGATCTTCTCTTCGAGAACCTCCCCACCGGAGGGCCCGAACTCCTGCACAAGCTGGATCAACCTCTCTTCTTCGAACATATTGCCATCCGGATCCATCGCTTCGGTCACACCGTCGGAGTAGACAACTAGTAGATCGCCGAGTTGCAGCTGAAAAGGGGTGGTCTCATAGGTAACAAAATCAAAGGCCCCCAGAATCGGATTCTTCGAGGGCAGTTCCTCGACCTCACCGCTCGAAGACCGTAACAAATAAGCGGGGTTGTGACCGGCACTGATATAGGCGCCCTCTCCGCTACCGCTGAGACTGAAGAGAAAGAGTGTTACGAATCGATTGCTCTGCGTTTTCTGATAAAGATGCCGATTGGTGCGATTGAGGACTTCATCCAGGGGGGCCCCAGACTGATACTCCGCCTCCAGCACTCCCTGCAGGAAGGAACTCAAGAGAGCCGCCGACACACCCTTCCCGGAAACATCCGCCAGTACACCTGTTAGACCTCCCGCGCCCCCGCCTAGAAAATCGTAGTAGTCTCCACCGACGTAGCGGGTGGGACTGCTGTAGGCGTGGACTGAGAAGTGCTCCGAGTCGGGTATCTCCTGCGGGAGAAGCGCCTGCTGAGTCGCCTGAGCCAAGGCCAGTTCCTTCTCGACCACTCGTCCCTGCTCCAGACTCTGGATCAGCTCCAGTTTTTCGAAGACGTTACCGACCTCAACGGAGATTCTGGTTAGAATCTTCTGATCGAGTCCCGTCAACGTGTGCATGGTTCTGGTACTGTCGAGGTAAAGGATGCCCCTTACTACCGGAGCCTCTGACTCGGAAGACAGCCATTTCAGCGGCATACAAGCCACAGCACGAAGCTGAAGGTTGACGATGCTCTCCTGCTTAGCAAGATTCTGGTCAATCCCCTCGGTCATGAAAAGCGGCTTTCCCTCTCGGTCCACCTGCTCGACGACACTCTGGCTCGTCTGGAACTCCAGCTCGGAAAGAAGCTGGCTCTTATGGTTCATTCCCGCAACATAGCTGAACCCTTCAGGAGTACGAGTCAGAAGAAAGCCCCGCTCGGCGCCGCTCACGTCCAGGGCCGATCCCAGGAGTTGCTGCAAGGTCTTCTCAGCAGAAAAACTCTTTTCCCATTCATATTGGAAATCGAGGACATGCGATATCTTCTCCAAGTCCGAGGACTTGGCTGTGGCCGAGGGTAGGACCGTGGACAATTGCAGAACCGATTTCTGGAGATCTCGGTCCACGATCATCGTGTTGGGAGCTCCAACGTAGCCGGGGGAAAGAAAAATCAACTCGACATCCCCCCTACCCAGCTGGATACAATCCCCCTCTTTCAGGTTCTGTTCCTTGATCTGGAGCCCGTTGACGAAGGTGCCATGAGTACTCTCCAGGTCGACAAGGGTAAAGCCGCCTTCGTTCTGGACCAGCTTGGCATGTCGCCTAGAAACATACGGATCCCGCAGCACAATCCCGGAGTCCGACCTACGCCCGATGAATGTCTCCTCCTGGAGCAAATCAAAGGTCTCGGGTTTATCGGCTCGGCTCCACTTCAGGTAGTAACCACCCATCGCCTCTCCTGACAAGATTCAATCCATCTTTTCTAGCACAAGACGCAGAGCACGACGCCCCTAAGAGCTTGGCTAGACCAATTCTAGCCTGAAGACCAGTCTAGAACCTCAAAATCTTCTATTAGACGTTCCAGACGCTGGAAATTCTATTCACGCTGACTACGCTGGTATACTCCGGCCAGCGAGCAGCGAGCAGCGAGCAGTGAGCAGTGAGCAGTGAGCAGTGAGCAGTGAGCAGTGAGCAGTGAACAATACGGAAACCTGGGAAGCCAACGAACCCACGGACGGGTGAACTACCCGTATTGCGAAGCCAAGTCCGGCAGAGCCGCGAACGACTTGACCCGCTAGCAATATCAACCCAGATTCCAAAGAGAGAGCCGGTCAGCAGCAAAATCTCCCCCGTACTCAACCGAAGTTTCTTTCTCGACTGGGGCTAGCGCTCCGGGTAACGGGACTAAGGGTCTGCGCAAGAATAACTTGGTAGAATTGGCGCTCAGATTTGCACCAGATTTGGCCGCGAACGATTGAGCGAAACCTCAGGCGTAGCCTGGTCTACATTGAGGATTTCGCGAGCGGCCGAAGATGGTATGAAGATGAGATGCCAAAATGCCAAGTTATTTTTGCTTAGACCCTAAGGTCGAAACAATGCGATACATCCCGATTTTCCTTTTCCTGGCGATGCTGGTCGTGCCTGCATCTGCCGCAACGGAAGTCCCAGCCGACCCGCCTAGCGTCCTCTGGATCATGTTGGACGATGGCCGTGCCGATGCGCTGGGATCGTACGGCAGGTCCTGGGCGCTGCCCCCCCATATGGATCGGATCGCTTCTGCTGGCATCCACTTCGAGTCGGCTATTGTTCAGAACCCGGTCTGCATCCCCTCCCGTACCTCGATGAAGGCAAGCCTCTACGCTCACGAGACCGGTATCATGGCGATGGGAAAGCCTGCGCAGCCACGGGGTCTTTACCGGAAGAAGGTGCTGCCGCACTATCCTTCGCTGCTGAAACTCTGGAAGAAGGCAGGTATCCAGCCAAAGAATGTTGGCAAGCTCCACGCTTTCAGTCAGGACTGGCTCCAGCACGGGAATCCCCCCGCGGATCTGGACAGTCACGGAAAGCCAACCAAGCACTTGAGGCTCAAGTGGCGAGATCGGCTGCTTTCTCGGGTCCTTACCAAGACCCATGAGTGGATGATCGGCGGACTACTGGACATTCCAGCCTCCGGAGTTGAGGACGTTCCTCGAGCGGTTGAGCGCTTGAGGCAACTGACGGCAACCAACCAGCCCTTCTCCCTGCGCGTCTCCTTCCACGCCCCTCACGTTGCCTGCCATATCTCGCCCTCCCACTACGTTGACCCAAATAGAATAGACCTCCCCCTTCCCACAGCCGCGGAACTGATCAAGAAGCCGCGCTACGAGCGGGAGAACATCCACATCTACGGCGGAGCGCCTGATCTCACTACAGAGCAGATTCAGCTGGCCCGTGGAACCTACTACGGGATGATCCGACTGGTAGATGATCAGGTGGGTAAGCTGCTAAGAGTCCTAGAGGAATCCAACCGACTGAGCGATACCATCATCGTCATCAACTCGGATCAAGGCTTCCAGCTGAGAGAGCACGGTGTCTGGAAGAAGCGGGATTTTTATGACTCCAACGTGCGGGTCCCTTTCATCATGAGTGCCTCGGGCCGCTTGCCGGCCGGGAATGTCGTCCAGAAGCCGGTTGAAATGGTGGACTTCCTGCCGACTCTGCTGGAGCTTTCCGGGTTTGATCCTCCTGACAACATTCGGGGAAGAAGCCTTCTGCCTCTGATTCTCGGGGAGATGCAGCAGTGGCGTCCCGCCTGCTTCAGTGAGCACGACTACAGCGAGGACGCCTACGATGAGCTTCGCAAGGATGGGGGCCGCCGCGTGATGGTACGAACCCAAGAATGGAAGCTCGTTTTCTTGATGGATCAGCGAATCCAGCATCAAGAAAGGTCCCTCTACAACCTTCGCAGGGATCCCGATGAGCAGGACAATCTGGCCGGGGACCCCGCGTATGCGGCACCCTGGAAAAGCTGGAGAAGATGGCACACCGCTGGGATCGGGGCAGCTGAGCCACCAACTAACCGTCCCCCGAGGATCTGAAGAACAGCACCTCCTCCAGCAGGACAAATAAGGTAATTCCGGCGGCCCAGATCAGCTCAAAAACGCTGCAAAAGAAGAGCAGGTGCAACAGAAGTATGGAGCCTATGTGGAGTGGGCCGTCGCGATCTGGGCAAGTGCCCGATGGCTTCAATTGGGCTCTACCAGACGCTATCCATAAAGTGTGTCGAAACCCGCCTGGAATAGGACATGAATCAAGGACACGATCGCTTCCAGGGAGCTTGCGCGGCGCCAGAGCTTTGCTTCTGGAACCCGAACATGATTTCATACTGAGAACTGTTACCTGTCCAAAACTTAGGAGACGGCTGAGATGAGATTCGCGACGCTTTTTTCCGTAATGCTGCTGATGGGGTCCTCCGCAGCCGCCGGTAACTGGGGCCAGTGGCGGGGACCGAACTTCAACGGCTCTAGTGACGAAAAGAATCTTCCCAGCAGCTGGAGCAAGACTGAGAACATCGCCTGGAGCAAAAACATGCCCGGGCCCAGCGCAGCCACTCCAGTGGTCTGGGGCGACCACGTATTCGTCTCCAGCACGGATTCGGCTAGCGAAGAACTGAAGGCCCTCTGCTTCGATCGCAGTACGGGGAAACTGCTATGGCACCACACCCTATCCCAGGGCCTCCGACGCGACCATCGCAGTACCTATGCGGCGCCCTCCCCTGCCACTGACGGCAAGGTAGCCGTCTTCTTCTATGGCAACGGCGAGATGGTCACCTACGATTTTTCGGGAAGGCAGATGTGGGCTCGAAATATCCAGAAGGACTATGGTGAATTTGCCTTCGGTTGGACCTTCGCCTCGAGCCCCGTCTTGTACGAGGGAAAACTCTACCTTCAGGTTCTCCAACGCGACGTTCCGGTCAGTGGACGAGGCCTCAAGGATCAGATGAACAAGTCCTACCTCCTGGCGATGGAACCACAGACCGGAAAGACGCTCTGGCGTCACATCCGACCCAGCGAGGCTCAAGCTGAATCTCGAGAGTCCTTCACCACCCCCGTTCCCTTCGAGCACAGAGGGCGTAAGGAGCTTCTGGTCATTGGCGGAGACGATTTGAGCGGCCACGACCTGGCGACCGGCAAGGAATTATGGCGCTGGGGAACCTGGAATCCGACTCGGATCGGCCATTGGCGTCACGTCCCCTCGCCCGTTGCAAACGAGGATGTCATTCTGGTTTGTGCACCCAAACGCGATCCCGTGTACGCCATCAAGACCGGCGGCTCCGGAAAACTGGACGACGATTCGATCGTCTGGGTCAGCAAAGAGAAGGAGGCCCGAGCGGTCTCATCAGACGTCCCCACACCTGCCTACTACGAAGGCGATTTCTTCGTCCTCAGCGATCTCCGGAAATTCCTCTCGCGGGTCGAGCCCAAGACCGGCAAGATCAAGTGGTCCATCCAGACTCCAGGAATGGCAAAATACGAAGCCTCTCCGCTGGCAGCTGACGGGAAAATCTATCTAATCAACTTCGATGGTGAGGTTGTCGTCGTCAGTGCAGCCGACGGTGAGATCCTGGCCCAAATTCCCATGGAGGGCCCCTCTGACTCCCCGGTCCGCTCCTCGGTCATAACGGCGCAGGGCCAGCTCTTCATCCGAACCAACGAAAAGCTGTTCTGTGTCGGAGAACCTGCGGCAGTTTCCAGCCAGGCGACGAAACGCTAGTCGGAAACTCTATCTTCGGCTTACCAGATTGCAGCAGAGGGATACAGATGCTTTGGAACCCACGAGCTTGGACTCTTTACATCCTGCTGGGACTGGGGTCTCCAGCCCTGATACTCGGCTCAGGGATCAAGGACATCACCTGGGCTCCAGGAACCCCTCTTCCCTGGCCCACCAAGGGACAGGCTCAGGCTGTCCTGGGTGACAGGATCGTTGCCGCCTGTGCTCCGGGCTATCCAGGATGGGACCCCAGAAAGACTCGGGATCGAGGCAAGCACAACAGCGTGTGGCTCTTTGATACCAAGTCCGGCAGCTACGAGATCCTGCCCGAAGCCCCGTTGGGTCTGGTCTGGCCCCAAGGAGTCGCGGTGGGTCCGGACTTCTACCTCTTTACCGGCGGCATCCGCTGGCCCGAAGCTGCGTCGGGGATTACCAGCAACCGCATGTTCCGATTGTCATTCTCCTCAGGAAAGTGGAGGTGGGACGAAATGCCCTCCCTCACCACCGGCCGCTTTCTCCCTGCTGCCGTGGCTTCCGGAACCAAAATCGTCGTCCTGGGGGGCCAGGCCTCTTTTGGAGCGGACCGCTTCACCGGAGACCATCCCGGCGTCGATATCAACTCGGTTGAAACCTTCGACACCGACAATCCGAAACAGGGTTGGTACGAGCTCCCTCCCATTCCCAGCTATGGCCGCGAATCCATGGCCGCCGCTGCCATTGGAGAGAACGTCTACATTTTTGGTGGTTTCTACGTCAACTATGCGGAAGCGGGCGAGGACTTTCATCCCCATCGTCGACACGGGGGCGATGCCTACGTCCTCAACCTGAACACGCTGCGTTGGAAAAGATTGCCCGACCTGCCCTTTCCTGCGGGAGGCTGGGAGGCTGCCGTACATCGGGACCGATACATCATCATCGCAGGTGGTATGAGAGACTATCCCGTGGATCATACCTACCTGTACACGGACCGCATCCCCTCGACCCCGTCACCCAATTTCAAGGTGCTTGTCTTCGACTCGAAGAATGAGGAGTACAGCGTCATGCCAACCGCCCTTCCGCCCTTCCAGCCTCCTCCAGAGAAGCGACTGCAGGCCCTCGAGGCGAAGTGGATCGACTTTTCGAAGGGGGTCTATCGACTGGCAGCCGAGTTGAGCGCCGTTGGAGGACGGCTCTACCTGGCGGGAGGAGAAGTCATCAGTCCCGCCAACGTCACTGACGAGGTATTGGTAGGGGCCATCATCGAAGAATAATTCGTCCAATTCCACTAGCAGAGAAGAAAGGGAAAGACATGCCAAAGCTGACCGTAGAGGGTATGGGAACATTCGATGTTGAAGAGGGGAAACGGCTCGTCCTGGCGCTGACCGACGATGCCGCGGTGGACCAGTTACACGCCTGCAGCGGAAACGCGCGTTGTACCACATGTCGAGTAGAGTTTGTCGAGGGTGAGCCCAACCGGATGACCGCTGCGGAAAGGACTGTGTTGGAAGCACGCCAAGCGACTGGGGTTCGTTTGAGTTGCCAGATTCCCTGCACACAAGACATGACGGTGCGTATCATCAGTCGATTGGAAGGCAGCGGCAGAAACGACGCCGGCTCCAGGCCCGACGATCAGATACAGCCTCAGCCGATCGAGTGGTTGAACAAAGAGTAACCGATCGGCGACCCGGTTCCTAAGCTGAACACTTCATTTCCACATTTGGATGGAAAAGGAACGTAACCCAACGATTTCAAAATGGTTGTGGTGTCAGGCGATTGCGTCGAGACCTGGCTTCGGAGGCCAACTCTTTCTGGAATGATCCAGCTCGCAGCAGTCGTTTGGTCTGGAGATCTGAGCACACTCTAAGCCTGCTTCAGCAGGCTGGCGCGAAGTGTAATAGACCGGTCCTTTAGGGCCGGGTATCGGGGTGAAGTGAAACTTGAGCCCGCTGAAGCGGCCTCAACTTCACGCGACCCGATACCCGGCCCTGAAGGACCGGTCTAATACGCTTCGTTCCAGCCGGCTAAAGCGGACTCCTGGATAGGGTTAGCTATAGTAAAACCTTCTGCTCAGGCGATGAATTCAGAAGTAGGAAAAAGTTTCCTTCTCGAATGGGGGCGGGACTAACCAGACTTCGTTGGTTGCAGGTTACAGGTTGAGGGCAGCACCACAATTTCTCTTCCCATACCTCTACTGCGAGCGATAGTTGGTGAACTGCATGTCTATATCGAGATCACATTCCTTCAAGACAGCCATCACCTCCTGCAGTGTGTCACGGTCCTTGCCTGAGACGCGAATCTGATCCTCGTTGATGGCGGCCTGCACCCTGAGCTTGGTCCCCTTGATGATCTTGACGATTTCCCTCGCCTTTTCAATCGGAATGCCCTGCTGCATCGTCACCGTCTGACGCACGCTCCCCTTGGCCGCCGGCTCGATCTTGCCGTGGGTCAGCGCCCTTAGCGGGACACCGCGCCGCGCGAGTTTCTGTTGGACGATCTGGTTGACCGCCTGAAGCCTGAACTCGTCGGCAGAAGCGAAGACGAGCTTGGCTTCAGCTTTGTCAAACTCCACACTCGAACCACTTCCCTTGAAATCAAACCTCTGCAAGATCTCCTTCGAGGCTTGATTGACCGCGTTCGCAACCTCGGCCAGGTCGACTTCGGAGACGATGTCAAATGAGTTTTGTTTGGCCATTCAACTAGCCTATCAAAAAAAGCCGGACTTGTTAGCCCCTCCAATCTGCCCCGACTTTGGAAACCCTTTCCAACTCCGAAGGTAATGTCCCAGATTTTTTTTGCGTGAACTGCTAGTTGCAAGGACGAGGGAAGGTCCGCAAAATGGATCCCGTCCATCGAGGGGCCCATCATGAGTCTTACATCATCATGATCATGCGCGCAAAACGACGTGGAACAAGAATCCTTCGACTTCTCGTCCTCTGGCTAACGCCATTGGCTCTTCTCACATTGCTGGCTCCTGCCCTCCCTCGAGGCCTGCTGCGGAGCGAGCTTGAAGCATCTATTCGAAAGTGGATCGTCCGGGATAGTCAGGGCATTTCTTATCTGCTGTCGCCCCAAGTCGAGCAGCCCGGGTTCTCGCTCCGAGTCTCAGCCGGAATCTCCCCGCGATCTCTGGATGACTTTGGTATTCCCCTTCCCCTCGTCCCACCTGTGCGGGCATTGGACCCAATCTTCAGCACGGGAATGAGCCTCGACGACAGAGATCGACTCCACCTGGTCTGGAGCACCCAATCAGGCCTTTCCGGATACGCTCTGCTACGCCTTCCAGCCTATGCGGGAGGCCCCGCTCTCTCCTGGCATCATCCCCAAACCGACGCTCCCGGAGCTCTGGTCCTGGCCGCCCACTCTTCCCGTGTGGGCGACATCGCGAGGTCCTGCGACGGTAGCGTGTGGTTTGTCTGGATCGAGTCAAGGGCCGGTCATGAGGTCTCAATTCACCTGGGCCGGGTCAATGAGCATGGCCTGGTATCCCAGGAGATGGCACGGGGTCACGGGCTATTTCCGCCCAGCTTGCTGTTGGACGATCAAGGACGCTTTCACCTCGCCTGGCACGATATCTACGAACAGGCTTACCATGCCTCCGGGCTTCTAAATCAGGTTGGAGCAGGCAAAAATCCCAAAGTTCGGCGGCTGCAAAGCCAGTCCTTTCGACCAGTTCTGGCCAGGACCCAGGGCCGGCTCCTGGCCGTTTACGAGGATACCTACTCCCATCTAAAAACGATCCTTCCGGAAGACACGACTCAACCTCCGATCTCCCTCACTCGGGCCAGACCCAGATTCGCCTGGCACACTTTTCACTCCCAACAGATCAGACTGGATCGATATGGCATTGCCTGGCTCTTCTTTGTGGACAGCGCCCGGCAGCACGTCTTCCGGACCCGGTGGCTGGGTGAGGATTGGGGGCCCATCCACCGCACTGCCAAGCTCACCTGGAATTCCCCACGAATGGAAGACAACCACCTGCCCATCGATCGCCTGGCGGTGGAGGTCGAGAACGGCAAGGGGGCCCCCGGAATGGGGATCCTGCTAACCCATGGACCCCACCAGGCCTTTCACTCCATCCCCGTGCCCTCGCTGGACGCCTCCCCGGGAAAGAAGGTCCTCTTTCTGGACCTGGCAGAGATTCAGAACCTGAAGGGGCTCGAACTGGAGCTAAACCAGGCACAGAAAGACCGCGACAATCCGGTGATCGAGGCCGGAGCAGCGGGAGATCCCGATGTCCACGGAGCAGGGAATTTCCTGCGGGTCTTGAAGGAGAAGAACATCTACCGGATGTGGTATTCGGCTTTTCGGCGAGATCGGGACCGTCCCTGGTGGGAGTGGTACCAGGTGGGCTATGCCGAGAGCCAGGATGGCTACGATTTCGAGAAAAAGGGGCTGATCCGAAACACCCCCTACGTCCCCATGGTCCTGAAGGATCCTCAGGATCCGGATCCCAAACGCCGCTACAAGCTTCTCAAATTCCCCACTCACGGCAGCCGGGCTCAGGCCGCCCGTGCTGGCCGCTACGAGCCTTGGCAGGAGACCAACACGGGATCGCTCTCAGTTTCGCCAGACGGTATCGAGTGGACTTCCCAACCCGCCAAGATGCTTTTTCCGGGAGGGAGACCCTTTTCCCTGATGCCCCAGTCGCTCCTCTTCGATCCAGACGAAAGGGATCCTGGCAAGCGCTACAAGACTTATGGCTTCTCTGCCCTGAACCTGGCTCGCCGTGGTGGAGGCTATGCTTACAGTCCAGACGGGATGAATTGGACCTCTCATCCCCAGAACCCGATGCTCGATCCCTTTGCCAGGACCATTCCGGTGGTTCGGGGAGGAAAGATTGAGCAGATTCATGACTGGGTGGTCTGGAAGGATGGCGATTACTACCTCTCCTTCTACCAGTATCAGCACAATGGTCGGGAGCTGGACCTGGAGCTGGCAGTCAGCCGGGATGGCGAGAACTTCGTTTTCGTACAGCCGGGCAAGAAGGTGGTGCCATCAGGCCTCGCCAACGCCTGGGACTGCGACCATATTGCACCCTCTCTGCCTTTGCTGGACGAAAAGGATATCAAGGTCTACTACGGTGCTATCTGTGGCGAGGGTGAACCCCACGAGAAACGTTCAGGCGGCGTGGCGATCCTCAGACTGGACGGATACACCCACCTGCAGCCGCAGGAAGGCCAGAGCAGAGGAAGTTTTACCACCATCCCGATCAATCCAGGACAGGCTTCTGATCTCTTCATCAACGCGGACTGTGGCCAAGGAGGCCATCTCGAGGCAGAGCTATCGGACGCCGACAGTGGAGAACCGCTTGCGGGATTCAGCAGGACAGCCAGCGTCCGCTTCGAAGGAGATTCAACCTCCCATAGGATGATGTGGAAGGGGGACAAAGACCTGTCCTCTATCGACCGTCCATTCCGGATACGCTTTCACCTCGTGGGCTCGAGGAGTTTCCCCAGGTTCTATTCCTTCAGCTTCTACTAGAATGTTCCACCCTTGAGAGAAGAGACTAAGTACACCGTTTTCATAAATACGGTAACGTTTTCAGATGGGGCTTGCGAGGCGAGATCAAGGTAGGAGGAGGAAGACGATGCCTGGCCATCTTCGGCGACGGGACGCGCCGATTTCTTTGTCGCGCCTCCTCGGCTATGGCAAGGCATGGCGTTCGGCGGCGCTTCGCGAACTCGACCCGTCGCGCTCGCCAGATGGGATGGTGTCTTTCTTGGAAATCCGGGGCGGTTTTGATCCTGGTTTTACCTGGCGGATGCTGCATTGCTCACTTATGTCCTTTGCACTTTCCGCGAGGTTTGGTGGGTGGATAGGTTGTTGCCGTTTGGGGTTGGACTGATTGCCGGTTCCGGTCTTTTTCTCGCTGTTGTTCCGGTTATGAGGTGGATTGGAAATCGGTTCTTTCCCCGGTATGAACAATGGAAGCCACACCGACCGCTACCAGACTGGGTCTAAAGTATAGAGTCTCCTTAGCTCCCAAATCGCTAGCCGAAAGGACGAAAGCCATGAGAGGAATCCGTGCAGTGCTTGGGTTGGGGTTGTGCGTGTCGATGACGACGCTCTCTGGCGCAGAGCTGCCGCCCCCGGCGGAGATGAAAGTAGACTTCGATCAGCATGTGAAGCCAATCCTAGCTGCCAAGTGCCACGCGTGCCACGGCACCAAACAGCAACAGTCGGGTCTCCGTCTGGACAAGCGGCAGAACGCGTTGCGGGGTGGCGACTACGGCCCCGTTATCATCGCCGGTAGGAGTGCCGAGAGCAAACTGATTCTCCGGCTGGTGAGCGGAGACGGCGGAATGCAGATGCCGCCGACCGGTCCTTTACCGGCGGAGGACATTGGAATCCTGCGCGCTTGGATCGACCAAGGCGCGGAATGGGGTGACATCGAGTTTGAACCGCAGGAGTCTCCGAAGGCCCTCGATCCAAAGCTCAAGGCATTGATCGTGGCCGTGCGGGGCCAGGATACGGCGGCTGTGAAGAAGCTCCTGCACGAGGACCCTGCACTCGCGAAACAGAAAGACCACAGCGACTCGACACTGCTCCATCATGCCGCCGGCTTCGGGAACATCGAGACGATCAGGCTCTTGCTCGACCATGGCGTAGATGTGAACGCCAAGAATCGTCTTGAAGGAACGCCCCTTCACTGGGCCGTCAGGAGTGATGAAAAGACGGGGTTGCTGTTAGAACACGGCGCACAAATCAACAGCAAAACGCAGGATGGAAGCACGCCGCTATACCTCGCCTCCCGCCGCCGGGACAGCCACTCTGTCTTACGGCTGCTTCTCGTAAAAGGAGCCGATCCGAACCTGGCGACCCTGAACGGACGCACACCGTTAATGGCATCGGCGGGCGCCGGAGACGTGGTGGCGATGAAACTCCTACTCGCCCAAGAAGCCGCCGCGACGGCCCTCAGCGGGAGTGGGGCTGGGACGCTGATGGACGCCGCACGGAGCCGCAACCTCGAAGCCATCCGCCTACTCATCAAGCACGGCGCCGACGTCAACCTGGAGACGAAACGCAAGCAGACCGTTCTTGCCCTGGCCGCCCAGCAGGGCGCGGAGGACATTGTAAGGGTCCTGTTGGAGAAGGGTGCACACGCGGATGGGCAGGATTACCGCGGTTACTCGCCTTTGATGTGGGCTGCTTATTCGGAGGCCATGCCAGCCGGGATCGTGAAAACGCTGCTTGACAAGGGCGCGAACACCGAGCTGAGTGGGGAGGGCGAAACTCCGCGGACTCTCGCCGGCAAACGCGGTGACAACGAGGTTGCCCGCCTGCTGGGTGTTTCAGAAGAGCAGCGCAGGAGTGGAGGCGTTGCCGTGAATGTGGCGCTGTCTTCCGGTGAGCAATCCATCCCCGGCGCAGTAAAGAAGGCCATCGCGTTGCTCGAGAGGCAAAGTCCGCAGTTTGTCAGAAAGGGGGGGTGCAACTCGTGTCACAACCAGTACCTGCCATCCGCGGCGGTTGCGCTGGCTCGCGAGCGAGGGATTCCGGCTCCCAGGGAACTGACGCAGATTCCCTTGGAGCTGCTTGAACGAAGTCCGGAACGCACAATGAACATGGCGGCCTTCAGTCCCAACAGTGTGGGGCATGAAATGTTCGGCTTCGCTGCCAACAAGAGGCCGGCAGACAATACACCGACTCGTTGGTCCACTACCTGAAGTTGCATCAGTCCCCCGACGGGCATTGGGCGACGACCGGCAACCGTCCACCGCTGACCTACGACGCCTACATCACGACGGCAATGGTGATCAAAGCCCTGCGCCATTATTCGTCTCCGACGGAGCACAGGGATACCGGAGAACGACTGGCCCGAGCGGCTGAGTGGCTCGGATCCGCGAGACCGGTGACGACGCAAGGACGGGCGTTCCATCTGCTTGGCCTGAAATGGGCGGGGAGTGGCGAGGCCGTTATCCGGAAGTCGGCTCGTAGTCTAGTGGAGTCGCAGCGTGAAGATGGCGGCTGGTCACAGCTCCCAACCATGGGCAGTGATGCGTATGCCACGGGCGAGGTCCTCTATGCACTTCACCTGGCCGCCAACATGAAGGTCGAGCACGAGGTCTACCAGAAGGGTATGCGATACCTTCTGCGGACGCAGGCGCCAGATGGGTCGTGGCACGTGAAGACGCGGTCGTTCCCGCTGCAGCCGTATTTTGAAAGCGGATTCCCCTACGGGCCTGACCAGTGGATCTCGGCGTCCGGGACGAGCTGGGCCGCCATGGCGCTTTCGCTAGCTGTGGAGCCCGAAAGGTTGAGCCGGCGATAGATCAACCCCTCTTGTGGTAAATCCCAAGCATCTGGTGAGCTTGCGAATCCTGCTCGGCCGGGCAAATTATCGGAACCGGAATGAATAGACATCCGCCGGGATGCTATCAGGTCCCTGTTCTGTTTGTCAGAATAGGCATGATGGCTCAGATCGATGCTGGCGGGTAACGCTTGTGAAGACCTTGATCGCCGGAATCCTTTTGCTCTTTTCCACGGGGTTGGGAGAGGCAAGTGCGGCAGCAATACCGAATATCGTTCTGGTGATGGCAGACGACCAGGGATGGGGAGATATGGCCTACAATGGCCACCCTGCTCTCAAGACCCCAAACTTCGACGAGGCCGCCGCATCTGGTTTGCGCTTCGATCGATTCTACGCTGCGGCACCGGTCTGCTCCCCCACCAGGGCCAGTGTCTTGACTGGACGGCATCCCAATCGCTCCGGCGTTTTCCAATGGGGTTATCCCATACATCTTCAGGAAGCCACCCTTGCCGAGTCCTTGAAGACAGCCGGCTACTCCACAGCACATTTCGGCAAGTGGCACCTGGGCTCGGTACGAAGGGCCAGTCCAGCCCATCCCGGAATGAACGGATTTGACCACTGCTTGAGTGCCCCCAACTACTTCGACGACGATCCTATCTTGAGCCTCAAGGGCAAGGCTGTCCAAACCAGAGGAGAGAGCTCCAGGGTCGTTGTAGACGCTGCCCTGGCCGGGCAGGATGGACATCGGTGGGTGAATCTGGATCCCTTGGAAGCCGAAGAGCCGCTGCTTATTGGCCAACAGAAGCAGCTGCTGGTGGACAACGAGATGCTGTCCGACTGGTGGAAGCTGCGTCGGGTCCAGTCCCAAGTGAAGAAACACCCACGAAATCCCGTCCTGGAGGCCGATCAGCCCTGGGAGGAGAGTGCCCGGCGGAGCTGGGGGATCATACCCACCGCGGTTCTAAACGACGCCGAGGAAGGCCAGATCAAGCTCTGGTACAAGATCTACCAAAAGGACAATGGCACGGTCGTGGGCTATGCCACCAGCAGGGACGGAGTCCACTGGACCAAGCCCCTCCTGGGGCTGGTGGAATTCTCCGGGACTCACCAGAACAACCTGTGCCGCATCGAACCCCTGGGTCGGCCCATGATGGGCAGCCTGCATCTGATACAGGGGTCCCGAGAGAGTTCCTCAGACCCAAAGTACAGAGCCATCGGCATCACCCCGTTCCATGAGGATGGCACTCCGTACGGAGGCTGGCTGGGAGTCGCCGTGAGCTCTGATGGCACGACGTGGCAGCTGCAGCAAGGGGGGCTCCGGGAGGGTGGAGGCGGAGGCAATCCCAGCTGCGTGTGGGATGAGGGCCTGGCCCGCTATGTTCTTTTTCACCGGCAACTGACGGAGCGGGCTCTGGCCCGGGGGTCTGGACGCTACATTGTGCGCCAGGAGACCCGAGATTTTCGGCACTGGTCCCCCCGTAAAACTGTCTTCAATCCCATGGGTTCCCGCTGGCCAGAGGTGGAAAGCATGATGGTCTTCCGCCACGAGGGTATCTATTTCGGACTCCCCCAGATGCTGGACAACGAAATCCGTGGAGAGGTGGAGATCCATCTGGCCACCAGCCGTGATGGCCATCGCTGGGAGCATCCATTTCCCAACCAGGCCTTCATCCCCGGGGGTCCCAGGGGAGACTTCGACGACATGATCACCTGGTTTGCCCAGATGGCGATCCGGGGAGAAGAGATGTGCTTCTTCTATGGTGGAACGAGGTACGCCCATTCCAGACCGGGCCCACCCATAGTGGACGACGGAGAGTACCTTAAGTTTACGGCGACCACGCCTCCTGAAAAGGGGCATCTCGTCCACCGGCAGAATCGTATCGGGTTGGCCACAGTGCCTCTGGATCGGCTCATCGGTCTAAGAGCCGACGAGCCCGTGGGAGCCTTTCTTACCCGTCCTTTCGTAGTGGAGGGAGACGAACTCTACCTGAACGCCGACGTGGACCGGGAACTGCGGGTGGAGGTGATCCGTCCGGTGGGGGAGCTGATGGATACAGGAAAGAAGAGCTGGATCGGTCACTACATCGCAGGCCGGGAGGAGATCATCCCCGGTTACTCAGCCGCTGATTGCCAAGCGGTGGTTGGTGACAGTCTGACCCACCAGGTGCGCTGGAAGGCAGGCTCTCTGGGCAAGTTGAAGGGGAGAGCCGTTCGGCTACGGGTCATGGCCAGAATGGCGACGGTGTATGCCTTTCAGGTGAGGTAGACTCGAAGATCTCTCGTTGCGCCCAACCACACCTTAGATCTGGAGGCTGCCCCAGCCGGAGCGATTGTGGGACAACGTCCCAGAGCAGCTTACTGACCCTCGCAATCAGCTCAGTCGGCTGTTGCTGTTTCCGATCAGTTCCCCCATCGATCCCGGCCTTGTTTTCCCCTTATATCTATAGATGTTGTTCCTCAGTGTCCTGGCCAGAGTTGGCTACCCCGCTCCTACCTGAACCTCAGCGAGTAGAGGTCCGCATCCTTCATCACGAAGCGCAGCCGAACGGTAGTGCCGGCCAAGCGTTTCAGGGGATGTTGGTCGGTCTGGCTGGTCGGATGATTCCAGCGGGCTCGGCCCTCGATCTCGTCTCCCCAGATGGGAATGCAGTCCTGGAGTGAAAAGCCCGGAATCGGGTGTCCATTGGCATCTTGAATCTCTGACTGGATGCTGCCCGCGGCGGAGGTGGAGTAGTTCAGGATCAGCTTTGAACCCTGGAAGATGAGTGGTTTGGTAACCATTTCTCCTCCCGGGTATCCGGCGTGGAGGGAGGCGAACCCGTCGGTTCGCACACTCACCCGAAGCAGGTGAGCCGTGGGATAGGTATAGTGACGAATCACGTATAGCGACAGCTCATCGGGTCCTGTAGCCACCATCCCTCGACCCACGAGATTGTTTCGATGGATCCAGTTGCGCCGGTCTCTGCCCGGCCGAATGAAGGCCTCCAGGAAACGGTACCAGTGGAGGCCATCTCGGCTGCTCATGAAAACTGTATCGGAGATGCCCGTCTTGTTGGGGCCCTCTGTTTCCCGCTCCCCACCCCTTCCTGGCCGCAGGTGCATTGGAATTCTCCATGGGGAGAAGCGATTGGGAAAGGCCAGAAAGAGGTGGGGTGCTCGGAAGTAGGGCACGGTGGCGTTGGTATACAGGTGCTCTCGAGGGACCTCTCCGTAGTCCACCCACCGACCTGTGCTCCATTGGACGAAGTCGCTGGAGGTAGCATATTTGAGCGTGCGGATGCCACTCTTGAAGTCCCGGTATAGGGCCACATAGATCCCTCGCTCTCCATCCCAGAATGAGACGTTCTGTGAGTCGAAGTACCCATCGGTGATGACAGGCTCCGGGCGCATCCACTTCCAGTGAAGGCCATCGGGGGAGTGGAGGGGAACCAGTCCGGGCTTCTCTCCCCTTTTTGTATAGGCCACGGCCTTGTAGCGACTCTCCGCCGGCGCCTGGGGATTGGCATCCTTGAAGGGTACAAAACGGCTGGCTCCCTTCAGGTCCAGGATATTGTTATCCCGGGATCCACGGAATTCAACCTGTCCCAACGACGTCCGCACCCAGCGGATTCCATCCCGGCTCTCGGCGTAGCAGGCGACCTCCTCGTGAGTTGGCATCACCTCCTCTCCCGGCTCCAACTCCTCCTGGATGACGTAATCCGGAGCACTCCTTCCCCGATAGTTCATCCGATAGATATCCCCGTCCCGGTAGATATTGACAAAGTAGGGAATATTGCCCTCCCAGGGCCGGTCGAAGTGCAGAACCTTCTCCTCTTCTCGAGGCCGGTGAACCCTCAAATCCAGACCCTCGAGATCCTCGATGAGGTAGTCATCCACGAACGGCTCCAGCCGGGAGCCGATGTCCAGGGAGTCTTGAGAGCTCGGCTGCTCTGCCAAGACATTCTCACCTGCCACCGTCAGGACCATCGCAACCAGGCAAACCGAGGCCAGTCCTCTCTTCATTCCCCATCCTCCTTTCCGAGGGCAGTCAACGTTGTCATTCTTCGAGTGCCATGATGGGACCTCGATTCTGGTTAGTCTACACTCCACCTGTCGACTTTCATCCTGGTCTTGCTGACTTTGTGATTCTGGGCTCAGAATAGGATCGCATCTCTTCACGGTGACCACTGAAAGCAGGAAAAGAAGGAGGAAGGACTGATGTCCGTAGGTGGATCGGAGCCCAGGATTGTCGGCACAGGTAGCTTCGTCTATGAAGCGACCGATCGATGGCACCGACTGCCCTGAGGTATGACCATGGGGGAGACGGTGGGCATAGCAACGGATCCCCAGGATCGCGTCTACGTTTTCAATCGTGGTCCCCAGCCGGTGATGGTCTTCGAAACCGACGGCACCTTCCTTCACTCCTTGGACACGGGTCGATTCGTGAGACCCCATGGGATCTGGATCGGGCCAGATGACCGTTTGTACCTGACGGATGACCAGGATCACACGGTTCAGATCTACTCCACTGAAGGTCAATTGTTGTCGAAGCTGGGAAGCAGTGGGCGGCCAAGCGATTCGGGTGTGGAGAACACGGATTACTGGACCATCAAGCGGGGGGCTCCCCCATTCAATTTGCCGACCAACCTGGCTCTTTCGCCTGATGCTGAAATCTACGTCAGCGAGGGGTGAACTGTTGATCTCATGGGGTGAACCGGGAAGCGGTCCTGGACAGTTCCGGCTTCCTCACGGCATCGCGGTGGACAGCGACGGCCGCGTCGTGGTGGCCGATCGTGAGAACAGCCGCTTGCAGTAGTTTACTTCGAATGGAGTATTCCGGGAGGAGTGGACGGATGTAGCCAGGCCATGCAACGTGTTCCTGGATGACCAGGACAACGTGTTCGTCGCCGAACTGGGTTGGCGGGCCGGGACACCTGATCCAAAACCGGAGCGGACGGGTGGGCGAGTCAGCGTGTTCCGCCGCGACGGAGAGCTACAGACTCGCTGGGGAGGTGGAGACAATCCATACATGACCGGTGATTTTTCCGCTCCACATGACCTTTGGATGGATTCTGCCGGTGACATCTACGTCGGGGAAGTCATCATCTCGGCCGCTGTAAAACCTGGCATTGTTTCGGCGGATTGCCCCTCATTGCAGAAGTTCGTGCGAAAGTAGACAAGAAACCCATTGGGGTTGGAGTCAGGAGCATCGCGATGAATCATCAATTCGTACCCACCCACTACCACACGACACCTAGATAATCGATTCCGAAATAACATGACAATTGTTGCGCCCATAATTTGAGCTGAATGTTTCTAGGGAACTTGTCCGCACAAGCGAGAGTCTGGCTTCGTACTCGGGAGCGCAACCCGTTGGTAAAAAGAAGGTTGCGGTCGATCTCTTCGTTGGTCGTCGTCGAAGATAACAGAACATCGACTTCCTTCTCCCGCCTTGACCTCGCCGCACAAGCCCCATCTGCAATTGGCATGCTATTTCGGAATCGATCATCTAGAACCCCATCCTCCCTCCCTCCATGGCCAGGATGGCAACACCGTTGAGACGACCACTGTTGATGCCCATGGATTCGATCAGCAGAGAGAGCAGGTGGCACCTCGGGAGAATCCCCAGACTGGACCCTTTTACGTCGAGGGAGCCGAACACCTACCCTGCCTTTAGCAGCCTCCTTGGAAGGGCCTATCACAGAAGTGGCAACTAGACCTGCTCCGTTAGCATCCCGGATTTTGATGTGGACTTTTGCGGCACCCTCTCACGGTCACGGCTCTTTCATTTGGCGGCACCTGAATGATCGCCTAGCCAAGTGAAGTTCCACCTTCTGAAGACTCTCTGCCGCTGGGCCAGATTCCTTCGGTTGCTTCACGCTACACAAGTCTCGCCCCCAGGAAGCGCTGGTCCCATTCGAGAAAGAAACTTGGAGTCCCGGCCGTGGTGGCGGTCTCCAGGCCGCCGTGTATCGAGCCAAAGGCTCGAAAAAGAAGAATACTTCGGCCTGGAGACCGAACCACGTCGATCCACCGGAGCCTATTGAAGTTTCAGGTTAGTGCAGCCCCCAGCCACGCTGGATCATTCAGGAAGAAACGTCAACATCCCGTAGTGGCACGGGCATCCCTGCCCGTGATGGCCGGCCCGTGGAGCTAGAGGCTCCACAATCACGGCCTGGAAGGCCGTGCCACGGTTTTCACAGACAAGGGACGTGCGACCTTCAGACGTGCAGACGATTCTTTGAAGTTTCAGGTCAGAGATCGCGCATAGTCGAGTCCAAACCTGTGGCAGCATCGACGAAACAACTCCTGATGGCCCTCATCCTCGGCTCCTTTGTTGTCTACGGGCGATAGCATCCACAGGATTCCAGATCCTTAGCTCCGTTCGATTGGGGCAGCTACTGGAATGTGGAAAGCCAGGCGAGCCATGGAGTGCGGCGGCCATGCCGCCGCCTTCGAATGCTGTCGGCATGGGCCACAGCACCCAAAGGCTTCGCTGGCGTCGGACATCCTGTCCCGAGTAGAATCATTGCCATGTTTAAAAGGACCATCGTGGCGATTGGCTCGATGCTGATCGTTTTGGCTCTCGGAAGCTGCTCCGGCAGTTCGGATTCGTCCCCCGCTGGTTCGCGGCAATTCCTCAGCGTGGGTACTGCTCCTCCCGGTGGCGCGTTCTTCATCGTTGGAAGTGCGCTGGGTGAAGTGCTCAACGAGTTCAAAGGCGAGAATCGCTGGGACGTGACGTCCGAGGCCACCCAGGGGACGATGGAGAACATCCGTCGAGTCTCCTCGGGTCAGCTGGACTTTGCCATGGCGAACGCAGCGATTACCTATTTTGCCGTCCGCGGGGAAGCAGGATGGGATCGGCCATATCCCATGCAATCCGTGATGACCTTGGCGCCTAACGTCGCTCTTTTCGTCACCCTTCGAGGCTCGGGACTCGAAGATCTCGCCTCGCTGAAAGGAAATCGCATCGTCGTCGGCCCGCCGGGAGCGGGTTTCGAGTTTTTCCTGCGGCTGATCCTGCAGGCTCATGGCGTGACGTACGAAGACTTCACGCCTCTGAACGGTAATCAGCTCGCTGCGATCGACATGCTGTCGGACGGAGCGGCAGCGGCCGCTTTTCTCGGGGGAGCTGTGCCGACCGCATCGATAACACAAGTCTCCAGCTCGCAGGATGTTTTCTTTATCCCTTACGAGAAGGCGGCCATGCGGGAGCTTCTCGCCAACTACACCTTCTTCACCGAAACCACGATTCCTGCCGGAACTTACCGTAACCAGGACGAGGACTTCAACGGCCTAAACGTCGGATCGATGCAGTTCATCACTTCTGCCGAAATGGACGAGGACCTGGTCTATCGGGTCACGAAATGCCTATATGAGAATCGGCAGTCCGTGTTGGAAAAGCACGCCGCCGGCCGAGCTATCAACCCCCGGAATGTAGTCCGGGACACGGGCACCGAGTTCCATGCCGGCGCCATCCGCTACTATCGAGAGATCGGAATCTGGCCGGAGCACTGAGCTAGGAGCCTGAGCAGAATACGGACGAGACGGAGTTCCATGCGGCGCCAACTGGTCAGGTCCCTTGCAGTTCTCATCTGCCTGTCCACCATCTGGGAAGTGAACTATCCCCTCCTTCAACCTCAGTCTCAGCTGGCGATTTTTTCGCTCCTAGGCATCGTCATCTGCTTCCTGACGTTCCCGGCTCACCCTATGTTCACCGATCGCAAAGCCCTCCAGATGCTGGATCTCGTATTCGCTTTGCTGGCGGCGCTCTGCTGCGGGTATGTTCTCGTACAGACTGAGCCGATCTTTCGGGGATTGTGGCTAGACGGTGTCGCTCTGGGTGATCGAGCCGGAGTCGAGCAGCCCCTCGATTTTCTGGTCGGGGCCGTGGGGATTGTGATCGTGCTCGAGGCCACCAGAAGGAGTATCGGGCTCGCCCTTCCGATTCTGGCAGCGATTTTCATAGCCTACGCCATGTTCGGAGCGTGGTTGCCGGACTGGCTTTTCCCGCACCGTGGCTACGACTGGAACCGGATCGTCTCGACGACTTTCTTGCACAGTCAGGGCGTCTTTGGAATGGCGTTGAAGGTGATGCACACGTACGTTTTCCTATTCGTGATCTTCGGCGGATTTCTAGAGGCGACCGGAGCAACTCAGTTCATCATCGATCTGGCCCGGCGAGCATTCCGGAAGAGCACCGGCGGAGCCGCCAAAGTCTCAGTGCTCAGCAGCGGACTGATGGGCTCTTTGTCGGGCAGCGCCGTGGCGAACACCGCGGCCACCGGTACCTTCACGATCCCGATGATGAGGAGTTCGGGGTTCGAAGCTCACATCGCCGGGGGAGTGGCGGCCGCGGCCAGCTCAGGTGGAGCTCTCATGCCCCCGATCATGGGAGCCGGGGCCTATATGATGCTGGAGATCATCGATCCCCCCGTGACCTACCTCGAGATCATTCGGGCCGCGCTGCTTCCGGCAATCCTCTACTACATATCCCTGCTCCTGATCGTTCACTTCTATGCGAAAAACGCCGGAGCCGCTGCGGCGGCGAGCGAAGAGGTCTCGCAAGGGTCGCGGAGCTCCACGATGGAATCGCCGGGCGCCCTGGAAGGAGCAATCTTCTTCGGAGCTCTAGGAGTCCTGATTCTTCTGCTGATCGTCGGCTACACGCCGTTCCGGGCGGTCACGCTCTCGATGGTGTTCATCTTCGGACTCGGCTTCATGAGTACCCGAACGAGGGTAGGGCTGAAGTCCTTGCTGAAGATCTTTGAGAAGTCCGCGCGCAACGGAGTCGCGCTGGTGGCGGCGGCGTCCTGCGTCGGTGCGGTAGTCGGTGTGGTGACGCTGACGGGAGTCGGCACCCGATTCGCGAGTCTTCTGATGCTGCTGGCCGAGAATAATCTGCTGCTCGCCCTGGTACTGATCATGGGCGCTTCGATCGTCCTGGGGATGGGTCTCCCCTCGGCGGTCTGCTATCTGTTGATGGCAACCATAATCGGGCCGCCCCTCAGCCAGCTGGGGGTCGTGCCGCTGGCGGCTCATCTCTTCATCTTCTATTTCGGCATGATGTCGATGGTGACGCCTCCCGTGGCACTGGCCGCCTTCACCGCTGCGTCCCTGGCCAGGGCACCCGTCATGAAGACCGCGCTGGCGGCGTTTCGTTTCTCCCTGGTGGGGTTCACTTTGCCCTATGTCTTTGTCGCCCGGCCTCAACTTCTGATGCTTCAGGCGGACGGTTCGACGGCGGCCTTCCTGGATGTGGTTCCGGTGTTTCTGTTGGCTCTCTTGGGAGTCGTTCCGCTGGCGGCCGGAATCGCCGGCCACCTCTTCGGGCCACTGGAGTGGGCTCCGAGGTCGGTTATCCTGCTTTCTGCGGTCCTGATCCTGTATCCAAGCGGAGCGATCGGCACCCTGTCGCTCAGTCTGCCGAACATTATCGGTGTCGTCGCGCTGGTGGCAGCTGGAGTCTGGAATTGGATGTCAAACGCAAGCCAGCGCCAACCGTGACAGGATGTCGCAAGCCCCATCGCCGGGAGTGACCGCGCTACGCATGGAGATCGGGCGGCACGTGATTCTGGGCTATGATCTGAAGCTTCCTCCCTCCGACGGGGACTCCAGCACGGCACAGGACCGGACTCGGTGGGAGCGCTCGTTTGGCCGCTTGACCGAACGTCAGCGGGAAGCCTGGCACACCGCTTACGCCGCCTCCAACCGCGCCTTTCGGGAGACGAAGCTGACCGGGCAGGATCTGGTGCGATGGAAATACCAACGCTACATCGTACAGGACGTCGAGAATCGCAAGGCGCGCGTCGGGTCCGCGGAGCGCGTGGCGGAGCGCCACGACAAGACAGCCGTAGGCCGTGGGGAGGTGGGATCGCCGATCTCTTCGAGAAGATGTGCTCGATAAGTCTGAGTTGGTTACCCTCCTCGGAAAACGTCCCACTTCTGGTACAAACTCAAAGCGTACAGAACTATTTTTTCTGATAGCTTCTGGTTTGATAGTTGAAGAGTCGCAGCTGTTTTCTCAGATTGGCGATTCGAAATCGATTCTTAGATGCGGTCTCCTTTTGCAACTGAGCTTGAAGAGTTCTTTTCCGGGAAATTACTTCTCGCAGCATTTCTGCCGCGTCCTTTTGCCCCCACTTTACATCGAGCTGCTCATCGCTCCTATACTGAACCAAACCAACAAGTTGATAATTTTCTTTGGTGTAGCTGTTGATCTATTTGAACAATGTCTGGTCGATACCTTCTTTGACCATCCATGACCAAGGATGTCCGAAGAAAACAAGATACTTCGGTTTGGCAGTTTCCACATCTGAGATAAATTCTTTTTGCCACAGGGAGTGCCGCGGATAATTCTTCACCAGATATCCGAGATAATTATGTTTCGAAACTCCTCTGCGGTTGGCGTAAAAATAAACTTGAGATTCCGAGCTAAAAACAGAGATATTTTCGTTCTCATTTGAATTTCCCTTGATTTAGTCACCGACGATTTTTTGCCTCGGGAAGGGATTGAGACCGTAGACATTTCTCGAAATATTCATCGAGTTGGGGTGGGTGTAATAGTTCTTAATTTTATCATCGCCCTGAATCTTTACCAGATGATGCATAAATGCGATGACAAAAATCCAGAGGGCAAGAGTGCTTGTAGTTTTGCCATGGGTAAATTTCTGCAATTGCTCGTTGCAAAAGAGAACTGCAACCCCGACGAGGAACGCCACAGCTGGCATGAGCAAGATCCAATAATGACCATAAAAGCGCAGGCCGGGGGTGATGGCGACAAAGGATAGAACGGAAAAACAAAGAATCATGCTCTTTCTGTGCAAGTTTAGTTTCGTGAAGGCGGTTGCCACAAAACCGAAGATCGCCAGTAAGAATAAGAGATAGTGATTTTCGGATATCCTGGTCCAAGTCGAGTTCAGCATTCTTTTGCCCGTAGGTTTCCACTCTTTGGATGCTCCGTAATGGTCTTTGGCATGATTGTAAATCCAGTAAATGAATTCATCTAAAGCAGAGTTCATAGACATGAGAATGAGAGTGAGTACGAAGGGAATGATGACTCCCGCCGAATAGATTAATCCTGAGCCCACAACTTTCTTCCAATTGCGATTCTCACCGAGTAGTAGGTGATAGCTAGTGACAGCCAATCCTCCGAAAAAGGCGGAAAAGACACCGTTCTGTTTCACCAGTAGTGCCGCGCAGAACAAGACTCCACTGAAGAAATAATAGGTCCTGCTTTCTCTTTGAAGGCCCTTCAATAAAACGACGAGGCCCGAAGTGACAAAGAGGGTCACGATGTGCTCAGATTGGGTGGTAAAGCCTGAAAGATAGGGATTCATCGGCAAGAACGCAAAGGCCGTGACGACGACCAGGCCGATCGGCCCTTTAAAAATCAGGGCACCGCTGCGAAAAACAAAGAAAACGGACAGGAGGTTGATGAGCAAAAATCCAATGTGCAACCTTCAAGGGTTAGTTCAAATAGCGAGATGATAAAGGCGTAGCAATAAAATGTTCCGGGAGGTTTTGTTTCATAAAAATCAAGATAGTGAATCTTTCCATCAAGTACTAATTGTCCAAAATAGTTATAGGCGCCATCATCGCGTTCAAAAGGGATGGAAAGAAAATTCATCCGGATAATCAGTACGACAAGAATCAGCAGTGAGAATAAGATCCACACGATTTTGGGATTTTCAACCGGAACTTCTTGAATCGAGGACGGATGCTTTTTCCGTGTGGTTGTCAACTTCTCCTTTTCGGCCATACTTTTCCCAAGGATTTTTAAACGTCACTGATTTTTAAACGTCACTGTAGTAACTCTTCTTCTTGCAATGCTTGTAGGGTCGCCCGTAGGAAAGCCGGGTGGTGCCCGGTACGATCTCCCACTCCAACAACGGCCAAAAACGGAAGGGTCTGCAGATAGCCGTTCTTGCAGCCCGTTGTTGGCTATACGGGTCGCACCAGGTTCCCGGCCAGCCTCCCTCAAGTTCCACCAACGGCTCGGCCTCGTCGCTCCACTCCAGGACGACCAGATCGGCGCAGGCTTCGGGGGCCAGGGTGCCCACTTCAGCTTTCAGTCCAAGTATCTCTGCCGGGCACGGCTTGGGGCAGATAGATCCTGGCCGCGGCACCCTTGCCCTCCTGGCTCTCTATCTCGATGCGCCCGCGGTGATTGGCCACGATGCTCTGAGCGACGAAGAGACCCCAATTGGTGGTGCCGACACGGTTCTCCGCAACCTGAAAAGAGGGATTGAAAAGGTGAGGAATCCGATCGGCAGCGATGCCTATTCCCGTGTCGCGGACCTCAAGAATGAGTTCACCGCCGCCAACGCTGCTCGTCACAACAATGCTTCCAGAGGAATCGATGGCAGCTGCAGCGTTCCTCAGTAGGCTCGTGAAGACGGTGCTCAGCTGCTGCGGATTCCCCTTGAAATCGGGCAGCGGACTCAATGCCAGTTCGAGCTTCAGGTCCTCTCCGAACTCGTCCCGGATGAAGGTCACCGTGTCGTGCCAAAGCTGGTTGAGATCGACCAATTGGCCCCCGGCCCGACTCAGGTTGCTCAGACGCTTCATTCTCTCTACGGTCTCCGTCAGCCGGCCCAAAGCGGTCCGGGCGACCTGGAAGGCCTGAGAGAAAATCTCAGGATCTGGAGACTTTTTCTGACGCTGGTGCTCGTAGACGGTCACCAGCGTGTCCGGGTACTGTTGAAAGCACCCAGGGGCGTATTCAACTCATGCGCAAGCAGCGGCGGCCAACCGGCCTTGCGAAGCTGCCATCTCGGAGATCAGGAGCCTGGATTGGGTCTTTTGGAGCTGCTCGAGAGCATCGACTGCCCGCCGCCGAGCTCGAAAGGCTTCCAGGCGCCGCCGAAAAATTACCGCCGTCAAACCGGTGCTGATGAGAATCACAAGAACCACTGTTACCGAATGGGTCAGATGGAACTTCTCGTCGATCGTTTGGCCTGCCAGCGGGAGCAATATCCAGTAACTCACGCGCAGCGACGAGCCTAGAAAAGTGGTCTGTAGGGGGCGCAGCGGAAGCGCCGCTATTCCCACCAGCATGACAAGGCCGTTGCCACTGCTCCGAGGGTGAGGATCGCACAGATGGCGAGGAGTGCTGCATGCTCGAGCATCTCCGGCACACCCAAAAACCCAGCCAGCATAGCGAACAGCGGCGCCCCGATGCAGACCGCGCCAATCGGCAGAAGTCCCCTGCTGGCGAGGCTGATCAGTTCATCGCTAAAGTCTGGATCTTTTTCGACGCGGGAGACAAGAAGGTAGTCCTAAAAACGCCACTCTCTCCAACTCATGGATCTCACTCGACGAGTCTCACGGGATCCGATGATCCTGGGGCCTCACGCCCCGACGATGGCCGCCAAAACCAATCGGAGAAGGTGCATACACCCCCACCAGGTCCACCTTGCTGGGCACCGAGATCTCACCCTCCATCCGCGCAGCCCAATAGCAGGCATTCACCACCAGCCGCCGAAATCCTTCGCTCTGCAGATCTTCGGCGTGGCCCATCGTAGTCGTAAAAATGCGTGAAACCTTACCCTTTTCACCTCGATGACTCTTGGTCCAAGCCACCGGAACCAGCTCTTTCTCTGGATTCGGTGCGTCCTGGGGACTCATTCCCGTCAGGACCTGGCCCAGAATCAAGGGTCTACTATCTCCGGAAAGCGTGCTGATGGCATAAACATCCGAAGGTCCCCAGATATCCTGGCAGCCCTGGACGATGGGATGATCCTTCGCCTCTTCCGGAATCAGCCCTCGTGTGCTCTCCTCCTGGTGCTTTCCGTAGTGCGCGACCCAGGTCTCTCCCAGAATGTGTCGCCCAAATCCACCCTTGGGCTCCAAGCTGTCAAAGCTATAACGGGCATAGGGGCTATCGATCCGATCCTGGTAACGGAAAGCGTGGGTCGCCGTTCTCAGTCCCACGACTCCCCTTCCCGACTCCATGAAATCCATGATCCGCTTCATCTGGGAGTTGGGAAGCTCCCGAAAGCGGGCAAATAAAACCATCAGGTCGGCTTCTTCGAGAGCCTTTAGACCTGGAATGTCGTCGATAACTTCCGGATCGATCACGCCTTTCTTACGATCCATCGCAAACAGGACGGTACACCTGAAGCCATGGTTCACCGAGAGAATCTTGGCCAACTGTGGGATCAACTCCTCCGATCGATATTCGTCATCGGCAGCGATGAGCACGATATTCTTCCCGGCACCCCGCCCCTCTCCACCGGGATAGCTGATCCACAGCTCGGGTACCTCCGGGGCATCTGTGCACGCTGTCAAGAGTCCCATGAGCGTTACCAAGAGCACGAGTCCAAGGGCCTCTTTGCGCTGACTGGATTCCTTCAAGTTCTCATTTCTGGATGGTTACCGTCTGAACACCAAAAAAAACTTATCCTCGAACAAATCGATCTGCTGCGACCGCTGGGACCCAGCCGCCTTCATCCAGCCCACAACCGACTCGACATCGATCTGCATTTCGGGATCGTCCTTGTGACCATCGATCATGTCGATGACGACCATCCTGCCCTCCGGTGTCAGATGCGACGCCAGCAGTTTGAGGTAGCCCACGCGGTCCTTGATGTGGTGCAGTGTGTTGTGGAAGAAGGCGACATCGACATCGTTGATCGGTAATTTGGGATCCTGAAACTCTCCGAGTACGGTCAGGATGTCACCGAGCTTCTCCTGCGCCGACCTCTCGTCGATGTAATCCAAAAGTTCCTGATCGACTTCAACCGCAAGCACCCTACCCGTAGGAGCAACCTTCCGGGCCATCGGCCGACTGAGAACGCCCGTGCCGGATCCGATGTCGGCAACGATATCGCCGTCCTTCAGGCCCAACACCTTCAGGATATCGTCCGCCCGCAGGCCAGCCAATCGCTCGGGTCCCTCCAGCTGCTTGATCCACTCCTTGGCAGAACGGCTTCCTAGCTGCAAGGCTTTCAAGTCCACCTGCTGTGCTAGAGCAAAGGCTAGACCCAGCAACGAAACGATGTACAAATTGCCTTGAAGCTTCCTACAACCCTCTCCCTGGAGTGGCAGTATCCATCTCTCGAAGTGTCCCCACGATTCATTTAGCAGCCATACCGCGATCTGGAGTCGACCGGGAAGCGCCTAGAGTTTAAGGATTCGATCCTTCCACTGCCGGTGTAGATCCAACGCCTCGTCCAGTGCCTCGAAAGGCTTATACACCACCCGTACCTTGAAACTGTAGCGGCGACCGACCCTGGGGTTGGGCACGACGGCCTGATAGTCCCAGGCGGGCACTCCAACACCACCACCCTGACCATTGAAGGCGGGCCGGATCTCCAGATTCTCCGAAGGCTGAAAGAGGAAAGCCAGCAGCATCCCATGGACTCTACCCGCCATCAGGGGCTCTACATAACGAACCGGAGACAGATCAAAGAGGAGTCGCTTCGTTCCTCTGAGGCTCCCTCCGACGGGTCCCGTTTCGGCTCCAATCACACCCACGGTCTCCAGTTGGAGGGCATCGTAGATGTTGTGCCAGGAAGCCCTTGCCCGCGGCGACACCCTACCCCAGATGTAGTATCCGGGATTGCGTGGCGCTTGGATGTAATTGGCCCAGAAGGCTCCTAGAAAATTGCCGCCGAGCTTGTCCTCTCGTGTCGGGGTGAACGAGTGTTCTATATCAAGGAAGTAGGGGGCCTCCAAACGATACGTGGTTTCGACCTCGACTCCCCAATCCTCACCGGCGTCGATTTCCAGATGTGCCTCGTGGTCAGAGATCCACTTGACCCGAGAAGGCTGCGCCTGAAACCGATCCATGTCCTTCCACCGAGGCTCAAAGGACCAGCGCTTCTCGTCGAAGAAGAACTCACAATTGAGGCCCGATGCCGAGGCGAGAAACGGATGGGCTGAGTCCCGGTACTTGAGCCGTGGAACCCCGTTGTAGCCGTTGAACCGCTCCTCGAAGGGGACGGTACAGTAGAGCGATCCCAGCTTACCCGGAAGCTCGGGGATGGCCGCTCGCCGCTTTTTCTGCTCCTCACCCGCAAGCCCATCGTGGTTGTCGACCACCATCGCCTCCAGATCCCCCGCCCTGAGCGTGACGCGGTGATCCGAAGTCGAAGCCTCGGTGCCTGCCTCCAGGCCTTTTAAACTAGCGCTCCCAAGTCCACCTAGAGCAGCCAGACCCATCCACTTTCGACGTGAGATAGATGTCTCGAAACGCTTGTCTTCCATATCTTTATCTCCCTATCTCCATTCCGCGGCCCAGGTCATCAAAAGAGAGCTGTGGCGGAACCTGGACGAATGACCCGAAAACCGTACAGTGTGGCTCTTTCCAGTTGGAAACGTACCTGAAACGCCCCCTGCTCCACAACAGGCTTCAGACTGTCCTGACCCTTCCATGAAATCTCGAGCGCGGTTCCCTTTCCGGTTACGGGCTTACAGCTCGCCAGAGAAAATCCGGGAATGCCGTTGCCTCGAGCGTCCAGAATCTCGGCCCCAACCTCACCCCCTTCGGCATCAACGTTCAGGAGCAAGGAAGGTTCGGAGTGTTTCGCCAAGAGAGGACGGGTCAACAGGCTTCCCTTGGTGGCAGCCCTCCACCCTGCAAAAGCCCCTTGCTGGAGCGAGGCCAGGCCGACTCCTCGGGTTCCTTCCCAGTCGTGAAGGCTATGGTCGCTACCGGTATAGAACACCGCCATCTGCCCGTCCACCACCGCTTCTGCGGGGATCGGTCGGACCGAGCCTGCGTCCCAGGTACCGGAAATTCCGTCAAGAAAGTAGCCGTCCTGAAAGCGATGCCAATCAATGCCATCTCGACTCAACCCCAGCTGTCCACGGAAGACGTCCGATCGAGAGTCGAAGCCCTCTCCGTACATCACATAGACATCCTTGGCCCGGCTGTATTTGAAGATACCCGGCCCGTAGATCTGCCAGTCCGGGGGATCGTTGTGGTCGAGTCCGTGAACCGTCACGGGGGCGGACCAGTGATAGGCGTCGGGACTGGTGGCCCGGCCGATCGAGCGTTTCCCCAGGACATGGGTGCGGAAGTAGCCCACAAACGCACCGATCCGATCGTCCCAGAAGAAAAGGTTGTGGGTGTCAAAACCTCCCAGCCGGTTCACATAGGAGGTGAATTCCCAGCGAATCCCGTCGGCTGAGTATCCCATTCCAACCCCCCGTCCACGAAAGTCCCAGCGGTTGAGCATCATCTTGTAACGCTGCGCCGGATCCCGCTCCGCATAGTCCTTCATCACCCAGTAGACCGGCGTTCCTCGAGGACGTTCATTGGGATCCAGAAAGAGTATGTTGTTCTGCTTTGATCCCTGATAGTCAACGAGGCCCAGATCCGGCTTCTCCCAACGGATGCCATCGTTGGACTCAGCGTAGAGGCAGTGACTCTGGTTGACGCCCTCTTCGGTCGTCCCCAGGATTTGATAGTACATCCGGTAAAGACCTTCTTCTTCGTCGTGAAGCAGCGCGACGTAGTTCAGTATGCCCCTCTTCTCCCAGGGCCGCTCGATCCCGAGCAGAGGATTGGCGGAATGTTTCCGCAGCTTGGCAGGCAGCAGCTCCAGCCCCTCCCGCTGCTCCACCAGCCGATCGTCGTGCAGTAGAAGCTCTGCCTGGTGGTTGAGAACGACAGGCTCCTTTTCCACCCCTGCAGTGCCTACTGCTACGGAGCCGCAGAAAAGCCAGATCGGCGATGCCCCAAACAACCGAGAGAACCCTGCGCCGCAAACCCTTGAAACCCGTCCCCCCATCGTCACTCTCCTCGTCTTTCAAGACGTTGGCTTCGCCGGCACCTCTAAGTTCACTCGGGCTGACCATCGGGCTAGCCTGAGCAAAAGAATGCCTACAGATATGATGCTGATGCCTGACTGGAATGTAAACCTTGCGAGACCCACGGAACAATCTAGAAGAGCTGTCCCCAACGCGCAAAACACATCGGAGTCGCCTGCCACTACTAGTGCAGCTCGCCATAAGTTCTGAGGCAGGGGGCAGTAGTTAATCGTTGTCGCTGGCTAGGCGTCGCGAGCGAGGCATATCGGGCTATATTCCGAGTCGAGCGCAACAACGCCAGCGCCGACGAGGGGTTGCTGAACCCTGGTTCAAAACTTGTCGCGCGCTGCACTAGCGTTCGGAAAGGAGCCGCTCAATATCCTGATTGATCTGATCGTAATGGCCCGCGCCCACGTACTTACTCACCAAGCGCCCCTCACCATCGACCAGAAACGCCGTGGGCAAGACACTGACCGTTCCCAGTGGTTCCAAATCGATAACGGTAGGAAGCAGCAAAGCCGGCTCCGGTTGAGCCCTGGCAATCCGAAAGTTGATCTCAGGATGTCTGGCAAGGAAGGCCTCGACCACCTCCCACCCGCCCTGATCAACATTGAGCCCGACCACCTCCAGTTCGGCACCGTAGTTTTTCTGCAACTGGAGAAGTTTGGGAATGGCGGCAACGCAGGGTGAACACCAGGAAGCCCAGACGTCGATGAGGACAGCCTGTCCTCCGAGATCGCCTAGCAAGAGGCCTTCCTCCCGCGTGCTCAATCGAAGCGCCCTGACCGGCACTCGAACCGACTCCTCGACATACTCCAACTCGGCCCTGCCAGCCGTGATGTAGCGATAGGCGAAAGCGGCGACGAAAGCGATCGGAACCAGAGCGATCAAGAGAAGGCTTCGAGTCCATGGCATACAGGTGTATTTTACCGCATCGTACCCAGGACAAACCAAGGTTCCAATCCTAGGCTGAAACTTCATTGACAGGTGGGATGGAGAAAAAACGTAACCAATGATTTCAGTATGGTTGTGGCGTGTTACAGGCGATTGCGTCGAAACCTGGCTTCGGATGCAACTCTTTCTCGAATCATCCCGCTCGCAGCAGTCGTTTGGTCTGGACATCTGCCCGCTCTCGGAGCCTGCTTCAGCAGGCTGGCGCGAAGCGTCATAGACCGGTCCTTCAGGGCCGGGTACTCGGGAAAAGTGCAGACTTGAGCTCGCTTCAGTGGGCTTCTCGAGTGGGGGCTTCGGCCAAAGTCCGCTCCGATGCTCCTTTGTACCTCATGATGACGACCCGAGCGAATCTTGGTTGCCTTTGAGAACTGGATCGAGCCTTGCTAGTGGAGATCGGAACGGATCCTGGCCAGAGCCTTTCCTCGAGAAACCTGCTGAAGCAGGCTCTGCCCCTCACGTCGCGCGGATACCCGGCCCTGAAGAGGGTGTCGTAAGAGTCCACCTCAGACTCCACGACACAAAGAGAGCAGTCTAGATGATCGATTCCGAAATAACATGACAATTGTTGCGCCCATAATTTGAACTGAATGTTTCTAGGGCACTTGTCCGCACAAGCCCCATCTGAAATTGGCATGCTATTTCGGAATCGATCATCTAGGAGGCTGCTAGAGCAGCGTTCTCTTGCAGCTTCCCCTTGGACCCGATTCAAGCGCCCAAGTGGGTTCGAATCCTGAAGGGATTCCGGATTTCAGCCCAGGGTTTCCGAACCCTGGATAACAGACAGCCCCTTTGTAGCTCCCGATTCATAGGCAACAATTTCTCCCGGGCACACCGGGCACATAGGTTACACTTTTGGAGTCTTGGAGTTTCATTCTTCGGTGGGTGTATCTCGTCGTAGAAGCGGTGGGAATGGTGGGAAACTCCGTCCGGAGGAGTTTTCCAAGCGTTGTGGGAACGGTGGAAAAACTCGACGCCAAGAGTCGTCTGCTTGATGTCTCCGTTTTTCCACGGTTTCCACAGCGCGCCAGTTTCCACGGCTTTGCGGGTCATTTCTCTTTAGCGCTCCTCAGATCGTGTGGCAGGCTTTTGTTTCAATCGTTTGGCAGAGGAAGCACCCTTCCCAGCCGTTCATCGAACAGACCGAGCTCCAGGTGCTCAAAGTAAACAGCCCATTGTCCCTCTGTCACCGGGTCAGTTGGATGCGCTGCAGCTCGCCTCCTTTACGCTTTTCACGGTCACGCTGCTGGTGGTGGGTCAAGGGGACGCCTCCCTGGACATTCTGCCCACTGCTGTGTTAAGCGACGGACTCGGAGATTCGCTGCCAAAGGGTTCAGTTCAGGGTGGTCCGTTCACGGGCATCGCACGAATACCCACTCTGTCGCAATCCGGATTCCTGCTTTTGATTCTTGCCCTGCTGAGTGGCGGTCTTTACCACCTGCTCCGCCGCAAGGTCTACTAGGCGCCGCGGTTGACCGCTACTCCTCCTCTTTCACGGCCGGCCGCAAGAAGTATTCCGGAGGAATCTGCACGTTGAAGTGGATTTCTTCAATGTACGTTTGTTGGGCCATCTCACCATCGTGGTAGGTATCACTTCGAAGAGGTGTGTAGACCCCATCAATGGTATGCCAGTTGGAGAGCTCGACCTCTTGCTTGAAGCGTACACCGGATTTGCGGTCGGTAACCTCGGACTCGATCTTCTGGGGTAGACGGGTCTCCAGATCGAAGAAGACTACGCTGGAAGCATTGGTGGGATCCAAAAACTCCACTGCTTCCCAGCGACCTTCCCCTGCCACATCATCTGCGCCGTAGTAGAAAAGGCTCATGCCTTCTTCGTCGATCCGTTTTTTCAGCAAGAGACTCCACTCCCGATTGACCGCCTTCTTGAAGTTCTTGATATCCTTTTCTTTAAGCTCTTTAACTTCGTTCTCACCTTCCAGCTTCCACGCCTTTCCCAACTCTAGATTGTAGATACCCACCTCCTGGTTGTCTCCCTTGCCAAGCTGGAATCGGGACTTGACGGGATCGTAGACGGTCCAGTCGTGGTAGCGCGCAAAACCCTTTTTTCCTTTGCTGAAGATGAAGTATCGACCTATGCTCTGTGAGTTCCGGACATTCCGGAAAGCATCCCCACCCATTGCCTCAATGGATCGATTCACTGCCTCGCGGGCCTTTTTCTCTGTCCCATCCTTTCCTTCCGCAAGAGCCTGGTGGGCAAAATAGCTGCAGAGTATAAGAGAAAAAGCACCGATGGCTATCCGTATTCCTGGCCTGCTCAGGTTCAGAATTCGCCACATAAGGTTCACTTCCTCCTTTGGAAGACGCCCTCGATTCATCATGAATCTTCTTTCTATCATACCGGACCTCCAGCCGTTCCAATCCAGTACATCCCGAGGGCGACGCTACTGAGACTGAGGGTTAGGCTAACCCAGTGGCCCGACCTTTCCCCCTTGAGAGCGCTGCCGACGATCAGGCCCCAGACGGTCATGGAGAGGACAATTCCTAGCCCGAAAACGCCCAGATAGAGCAGGATCAGCCAAAGAGACCTACTCTGCATAATCGGAACGGCGGTGATCAGGAGGGCCCGCAGGCCGCTAAATGCAAACAGGGCGCCTAGAAGTGTAGAAGTGTGGGGATGGGTGTGCTTCTTCGGATGATCTTCCTGTAAATGGAAGTGGTAGTGGGTATGGGGGGGGGCGTCAGGAGCATGCGTGTGTTGATGGGAATGGATGTGTCCGGCCTCCCGCAGCCACTCCAGGAAGGTCCAGGCCCCCAGTAGAATCAGGAGAGCCCCTCCGAAGATTTCTGCTCTTGATTCCCAGGCCGGGGACACCGAGAAGTTCCAGATCACGGCCACGGTGCACAAGACGAGGAGCACACCCGCATGTGCCATCCCGAAACGCAGGCCTAAGCGGGCCACGTCAGCACGTCTGGCTCCCTTTCTGGCTAGTGTCGAAACCGCCAACATGTGGTCCGCTCCCATGCCGTGGTAGATTCCGTTCAGGAGGGAAAAGAGCAGAACGAAAGACGAATTCTCTACACTCACCACTATTTCTTATCCTAGGTCTGGGGATTGCGCCCCAGTCACGCTGGATCATTCAGGGGGAAACTTCCAAAGCGAAGCTGCCAGGTTCGGTCCTTGATCAGGGCTCGCTCCCTCACGGTCACGGCTCTGTCAACCGGAGATTCGTCATGCGTGCCTCGCCGCTCGACGTTCAGGTCTAAACCGTTCGTAGCACTTTCCCGGGAGCAGAGACGTGCGACGTTCAGACGTTCCGACGAATCGCTGAAGTCTCAGGTCAGCTCCCAATATACCTGGCATAGACTGCTCGAGCCTCCGAAAAATCGTCGGTTCCCTTGATGATCGAACGGCCGTCGGGGAACAGGGCGATCTCATATCCGTTGATCTGAATTCTCATCATGTGTTGGTTGTAACGGACTTTACCACTCTTCGTCAGGCGTTGGCTCAGCTGTGAAAAGTCAAGTTGGGTCATCCGGCTGGGACGGACCTGAACTGCATCCCTACCACACAGGCGCATCAGGTGAGTCCGCTCCTCCGCCTCCAGGAAGCGGAATTTTCGTTTGCCGCAGCAAGAACAGTCCTGGTTTCGGGCCCCTGCCGCTGAGATCAGCTGCCAGTGATCCTCCCAGACATCGACCTTTAGCACCCGTTCCCCGGGAGTCTGTCCGACCAGGATCTTCAGGACCTGAGCTACCTGAAAGGAAGCCACGGCGTGGACTACCGAGCCGAGGACTCCCGCAGTGTCGCAGGTCTCCACGCTTCCCAAAGGCGGGGGCTCGGGAAAGAGGCACTGAAGGCAGGAGGTAGCTCCCGGACGGACCAGAAAGGCAGTCCCGTAGCTGCCTACGCAAGCCCCGTAAACCCACGATACGCCTCGTTTCACGGAGAAATCGTTGATCAGATATCGGGTTTCGAAGTTGTCGGTTCCATCAACGATGATGTCGCTCTCCCGACATAGGTCTTCAATATTTTCAACGGTCAGATCCTGGACGATTCCGCTTATGTCCACCAGGGAGTTGATAGATCGGAGGGCCTTTTCGGCAGCAACCGCCTTGGGAATTGCAGAGCGTGCATCCGCCTCGGTAAAGAGGCTCTGACGTTGAAGATTACTTTCCTCGACGAAATCTCGATCGATGAGCTGAAGCCGCCCCACGCCAGCGCGGACCAGAAGTTCGGCGCTCACCGTTCCCAAGGCTCCGCAGCCGATCAGAACGACGCGGGCATTTTGGATTTTCTCCTGTCCCTCCGGGCCGATCCCCGAGAACAGAATCTGGCGCGAGTAGCGATCGGTCACGGGCTTCATTGTAACACCACCATGGTGCGGGAAAGCCTATTCAAACTGGAAGGAATACAGATCGGCGTCTTTGAGCTCGAAGATCAGGCGCACGGATTTTCCGGCCAGTTTCGACACGTCGGACGTGACCGCTCCGGATCGCGTCCACTCCACCTCTCGGGCCAGGGAATCGCCGTAGATCCAGGGGCAATCGTCGAGGGTGTAGCCTGGGGTCGATTCGCCGGCGGGACCGTCGATCCCGACGCGGATTCCTCCCCGGGCCGAGCTCGAGTAGTTCAGCGTCAGCTTCTTTCCCGAGAATCGGATCGGCTTGGTAAGAAGTTTTCCGCCCTTCATGGTTGCATTGATGGAAACGAACCCGTCGAGGCGAAGCGTGTATCGCCGTAGCCTGGCAGGCTTGCCGTTCTGGAGGGTCGCCTCGGTCACGTAGATGGAGAGTTCATTGGGAGCATCCAGAGCCACGTGGGACCGCGTTTCCACCAGTCCCCAGCTCTGGTAGTTATCCCCGTAGAACCAGCTGTCCTCGGTCCTCAGTCCGGGCCGGATGAAGGCTTCTTCGAAGACTCTGAAGTTTCCGCCGTCGCGGCTTGCCATGAAGAGGCCCTCGGTAACGGCTGTGCCTTCCCGTTTCGACAAGGCACTTCGGTGCTGTCGGTAGCCCCACTGGGGGAGATGCCTGGTCGAAGGGTTCAGTCCGCGATCCTCGTATCGAGTCGGAAAGCCGAGCAGGTAATGAGGGGCTTGGTGATACTGCGTGATCTGATTCGTGTACAGCTCCCCTCCGCGACTGGGCTCATACTCCAGGAAGACCGGCTCGGTCCAGCCCTGGGAGAAGGTCTTGGAGGTCTCGGTCATGATGTCGCGCCCATTCCTGCTCTTGCGATGATAGGCGCGATACTCGCCCCGTATCACATCCCAGAAGGCCAAGTTGTGGGAATCGAAGTCGCCGAAGACAATGATCGGCTTCTGACTGGCCTTCTGCCAACGGATCCCATCGGCCGACACCATCGCATAAAGCGGTCCGCCGCCGATCGCCTTGAATCGCTCTGACCTGGGTGTGGCCGGGTTCAGGTCCAGGAAAGGACTGAAATTGTGACATATGTAGCCCAGCTCCTCATCCTTTTCACTCAAAAGGATGTTGTTCTTCTTCGATCCTCCGAACTCGACCAGTCCCAGTTCGGGGCGCTTCTAGTGAACCCCGTCACGGCTTTCTGCATAGCAATAGGTCTGCTCGTGGTGCGAGGTCACACCCCGGTCATAGTCGGCGCCTCGGTAGTACATTTTATAGAGGTCGCCGTCCCGGAAGATCGTCACATAGTTGAGCCCATTGCCTTCCCAGGGCCGATCGCACACCAGAACCACTTCGCCCGGGGTAGGGTGATGCAGCTGTTGCCGTACTTCCCCTTGCAGCAAATCGATCAACACCTCGTCCACGAACAGCTCTCGCCGTCTCCCGATATTGATGGGCTCGTCAGAGGCGGCAACCGGAGCGCTGTTCAAGCAGATGGTGGCCACCATGAAGGCAAGTGTCAATCCGAGCTTCAACCATTTCAAAGCGCCAATCGGCGTTTTCATACAGCTCCTCATTTCCAAAAGACTAGAAGGCGGTAGGTCGTTTTTGTCCCTCGTCGGAGTACTGCTTCCGTCGTTGGGAGATCATGGTTTCGAGTGAATTCTGCCGCTCCGGCCTTCAGGGAGAGCCTTCCGGTGCTCAAGTTGAGAAAACCGTCGGGGGCTACCTCACGACGGGAATCTCTCTGTCCTCCAGGAACTTTCGGATATCCTAGATCTCCTCTTTCTCCAGCGCTCGGTGGGGTCTGCGGCCGATGTTGCTGTTGAAATGTTCCATCAGCCACAGGAGGGCACGGAAAAAGGGACGAAAGCCTGTCTTGCTCTTCCTGTACAGGTCCAGGAGCGGCCGCTCATACTTTTCGATGTACGCGACCACCTTCTCCTCCTTTCCGCCGAGGTGGTCCTGATAGGCTGCCAGTGACTCTAGCACTTTCAACTTCACTCGAAGATGACCCTACCGTCCCTGCGGGACTTCGGGGACCTTCTCTTCGCCTGAAGGCGAGGGGTTTCACCATCCCCGATGGGGACACTAAGTCAGACCGCGGTTGGCCGGAACTGCGGGACTAGGCGCACCTGTGTGACCTGCTCGAAGGCGTAGGCGACTCGGATGAGCACCCCCTCCGTCCAGGCCCTTCCGAAGAAAGAGATGCCCACCGGAAGCCCGTGGACGAAACCCGCCGGAACGGTGATGCTGGGATAGCCTGAAACCGCTGCCGGGCTGGAACTACCTCCGCCGTAGTGATCGCCGTTGACCAGGTCAGTGACCCAGGCGGGACCACCCGTGGGGGCAACGATGGCGTCCAGTCGGTGCTCGTCCATCACCTTGTCGATTCCCCTTTCCCGGGTCAGACGGTGGTTGGTGGCCAGCGCCTCCCGGTACTTTTTCTCGCTCAACGGTCCCTTCTCCTGGGCCCGGATGAAAAGCTCCTGACCGAAATAGGGCATTTCGCGCTCTTTGTTTTCTTCGTTGAAGCGAATCAGGTCCTCCAGCGATCTCACCTGGGACGAGGCTCGCAGTCCGGCCAGATACGTGTTCAGGTTGGCCTTGAACTCGTAGAGCATTACCTCTAGCTCGGTCTCTCTCCACTGCCCGTGGGTGGGAATGTCCGCAGGATCGATGATCTCCGCCCCCTGACTCTTCATTGCCGCGACCGACTCTCCGACGATCCTATCGACTGCGGGGTGAAAGCCCAGGTATTGCCGGGCCAATCCGATCCGGGCACCCTGGAGTCCGGACGCGTCCAGAAATCGACTATAGTCGGTCTGGGATCTGCCCTGGCTAGCAAGGGTGTGGGAGTCGTGGGGATCGATGCCCGTGAGCGCTCCCAGAATGGCCGCAGCGTCGGCCACCGTTCGTGCCATGGGCCCCGCGGTGTCCTGGCTGTGGGCAATGGGAATAATCCCAACGCGGCTCACCAGCCCTACAGTGGGCTTGATGCCCACAATGCCGTTGGCGGTGGAGGGGCAGAGAACCGAGCCGTCCGTCTCGGTGCCGATGGCGGCAGCGCACAGATTGGCCGAGGTCGCTGCCCCGGAGCCCGAGCTAGAACCGCAGGGATTGCGATTGAGGAAGTAGGGATTCCGGCACTGCCCACCTCGTCCACTCCAACCGCTGCTGGAATGGGTGGAACGGAAGTTGGCCCATTCGCTGAGATTGGTCTTCCCCAGGAGAACGACCCCCGCCTGACGCAGCTTTCGGGCCACGTAGGAGTCCTTGAGAGGGATGGATCCCTCCAGTGCCAACGAGCCGGCGGTGGTGGTCATCCGATCGGCGGTGTCGATGTTGTCCTTGAGCAAAATGGGAATACCGTGCAGTGGCCCTCGAGCGCCCGTAGAGCTTCGCTCCTGGTCCAGGGAGTCGGAAATTGGAAGCGCCTCGGGATTGATCTCGATCACCGAGCGCAGCTCTGGCCCCTGGCGGTCGATCTCCTGGATGCGCGCCAGGTATTTCTCGACCAGGGAACGGGCCGTCTCCTGTCCCGAGCCCATCCTCCTCTGAAGTTCGGCGATGGAGACCTCGTCCAGCTCGAAGGAAGAGACGGAAGTAACGGCGGAGGGCTCCGGTGCAGGGGTCTCCTCCGATCGACAAGCCACGGGCACGGTCGCAGCGGCCGTGCTCAGGGCAGCCCCACCGATGAACGCCCGGCGGCTAACCCTCGAAGTCACAGACTCTTTGTCGGAGGCAGAACGCATCGGGGCTCTCCTTTGTCGGGGCTGAGTCAGGCGAATGGATGCCCTAGGAGTCGGCGTGCTAGATCGACTAGCCGCTGATTACCTGGGCCATCGTCTTGTCTTCCACCACTGGCAGTACCCGAAAAGTCAGAAGATCCGACCACTGCTGTATCCAGGTCGCCAAAGCGGTTGCGTCATCGGCTTCGCAAACAAGGAATCCCTCCCTGCCGTGCACACAATGCCAACGGCCAGTCATGGTGACACCCGACGGCGGCGGCGCACCGGTTTCGGTGAAGCGGGTTTGAGCAACATCACATAGTTCCGGCGTAATAGAGTAATGAACGACAAATTGCATCCTTGGATCTACTTTAGTTCGTTGAAGGCCCAATAGAGCTCGACTCTATCGCATTGGGATTACTGGCGAGAACGAGTCTCGGACCAGTTATCCACGGCCAATTCTAGCGCAATCGAATCGCTCAAAAAACCACCCTCCCCTCCTCATTTCTCCGAATTCGCATACCGGAGCGCTTACACCACTATCTCCGCAGTGGAGCCAAATGTAGTTCTCTACCAGTCTGAGTTGGAGCTTTGAAGGGTTGATTCGCAACCCAGGGCAGAGATAGGGCCTGATGTGGTTGTGGCGTGCTACAGTGTGGAAACAGGGGTAGCGCTCTAGCTCAGACTGCTTCGTGGACGGCCTACGGTTGACATCTTGAGGCTTGGGGCTTTCCAACAGCACCAGTGCTTGGTCACAGACACCCGCTTGTCCGTCATGAAATGCCGCAACGTCAAGGGAGGTTTCAGTCATGTCCCGACCCTTCATCTCGATCCGAATCCTGAGGGTTTACTTTCTACTGCTCCTGGTCTTATCTTTTGTCTACTCAGCCCAGCTTCAGCGTCATCGAATGGTGGAGGAGTTCCCGGTCGGCGGGGTCGACCCAGGACAGGGCTTTGAGGGTCCTCCCCTCCCGCCTCCGAAAGTCGACCCGGGCCCCGATGCGGCAACTCTCGACTTGATTGTTCGGGATCGAGATACCGGAGAACGGCTGAGTGCTACGGTAAGCGTCAACCGTGGAGATCAGGAGCCGGAGAACGATCCCTACGAGCCTTACTCCCTTCGGATGTCCGCCAACCGGCACAAGGGCCCGATACGGTTTCGCAGACTGAACTACTATTTCTTCACCGACGGATCCTTTTCGGTGAGAGTCCCCTCCGGAACCTGCACGGTGGAGGTCCGCCGAGGCTACGAATACACTCCGACCCAGCAGACCTTTCGCCTGAGAAAGAACCAGACCGAGAAGGCGACGATCTATCTCAAGCGCTGGATCGATATGGCAAAACAGGGGTGGTATTCGGGAGACACCCATATCCATTTCGAGCGAACCGGACGAAACGACGACACGCTGTTGACGCTGACCTCGGCTCGCGACATCCGCTACGCCTTCAGCCTGTCCATGAATACCAAGGGCTACGGCCTGGGCCGGAAATTCGAGTCGTGGGGACAGGCTTATGGCCTAGGCGAGAAGTCGATTCGGCGGAAGGGGCCCTACCATCTGATTTCCGGCCAGGAGTACCGGGCCGACTATCTGGGGCACGTGATTGTGTTGGCGAAGGACTATGTCCCTGGTCAGGGACCATCGGATGATGTAACTGAGACACCTTCGCTCGGGGTCATCGCCGATCAGGCGCACCTACAGTCGGGAGTTATCGGGTTCGCCCATGGAGGCTCCTCCCACCGTGAAGCGGATGCCTTGGCCCTGACTGGAAAGATGGATTTTCTGGAGCTGCTGCAATTCGGAGGATACCGCGGCCTGGGCCTGGACGGTTGGTATGACTTCTTGAATCTAGGATACCGCTGGCCCATCGTTGGAGCGTCAGATTTCCCCTATACTCGGGAGCTGGGAGACTGTGTGACCTACGTTCAATCGGACAAGGAACCCACCGCCAAGGAGTTCCTGCAATCGCTGGCTTCCGGGCGCAGTTTCGCGACCAGTGGGCCCATGATTTTCCTGGAGGTGAACGGAAAAGGGCCGGGAGGAGTGATCGTCTCGAAGGAAGAGGCGATTTCTCTGGAGCTGGAAGTACGCGTGCTGAGCCCCCTCTATCCAGTGCGGTATGTCGAGATCATCTGGAACGGACAAGTAGTATCCCGAAAGTTCGACCCCGCTGGTCCGTCGAGGTGGGAGATCTCGGAGCGGCTCCAGGTCGACCGCAGCGGCTGGGTTGCCGTTCGAGCCTACGGGGACGCCGGAGCAGATGCCCACACCAACCCAGCTTACATTTACCTGAAAGAAGAGCTGCCCTTTGATGATGATGCCTGTGGCCAGATTCAGGCACGGCTGGAGGGCTCGATCCGAGCCATTCCCAATCCGGAAATCCAAGCAAGGTTGCGGGAGCTCAAAAGGCGCCTCCAACGTTACCGCGACACCCGAGATCCTCAGGGGCTGGCTCTCCCAAGAAGGCCTCTATGAGTTCAATTAGATCCTTCATCAGCGAGATCCCATCTGCAGCTAAACTACCAACTGCGAAGCCACGCCCGACAGAGCCGCGAACGACTTGAGCCGTTAGCAAAATGAGCCCAGGTTCCGAGGAGAGAGCCGGACAACCCTTCCCCACGCAGTGACGCACAAATCCCCGGTAGCCGGAAGTTTCGTTCTCGAATGGGGCAGCGCAGCGGGGGTGGGACTAAGCTGAAACTTCATTCGGAACTCGCACCTCCAGGTCGCCCAATAATACGAAACGTGAGGAAGCCTGAAGCGCGAGCGAGGGGTTGGAGGGCAGTGCAATGGGAGGACGAAGGGGCCTGAGGCGCGGCAAGCAGCTAAGCCGGGGGGATTCGGGGTGTTACCCAACCCCTCGCTTGCGCTTCAGGCTTCCAGGTCGAAGGGGTGCGCACAGATGTCGATCGGAGTGTGCCCCTTAAGTTGGATCTCCGGATCCCACTCCCTCACGGTCATGGCTCTGTCAGGGTTGCTAGCGATTATCATGGCTGAGGCAATCCAAGTTTCTTTCTCGCATGATCCGGTGCAGCCGGTGGCGGGGCTAGCATCGTGACCACTGGTCTCGCGATCTGCACGTGGTTGAGACAGCGCCAACTCCGGCCCACCAGCCGGCTTCCATGCTTGCTCTCCAGAACTGACAGATCGAGTCTCAGCAGGGAATGGAGGTAAAAAAGCAAGGAAGTAGGTTGCCCATCGCGCATCAGTTAAACTAGGATCGCTTCCGGTGTTGCCCGACGATGCTGTTGCTGTCGTCTACTGCACCAGCGTTGGAGGCAATGGTCAGGTCGTCTATAGCGGCAAGGAAGGGATTGGCATCCAATTGCTCCCAGTGGCGGAAACCTCCCCTTGCCCAGCAAAGCCAGCAAACACAGGAGCGAATCATGGCGCCCACAAAAACACTCAGACAACGCATTGAAGACGGTGAAGTACTGGTTGCCCTGCGTGGCTCGCTGGCCACCAGTAAGGACCAGTTGTCCGGTATATGGTCAACTGGTAAGTATGACTATATCTGGATAGATGGTCAGCATAGCCCTTTTAGCGAAGAACAGTTGGTCACTTACTGCCGTGCCGCCGAAGAATTGGGCATCGACGTGCAACTGCGCATCACCCACACCCGGCACGCCTACCTGCTCGGGCGCTATCTGGACTTTGGGCCCAGCGCGGTTCTGGTCCCGGAAGTAATGGAACCCGAGACCGTAGACGACGCTATCGCCTATGCCTACTACGGGCCCATCGGACGGCGCAGCTGGGGCGGATCTAACCGCCGAGGTCTGCGCGGCATGGCCCAAGGGATGGATCGGCGCGCCTACGCGGCGTGGTGGAACGACTACGTGGTTTTAGCTATCCAGGTAGAATCCGTCGAAGCGGTGAGCAATATTCGGAAACTGGCCAAACCAGGAGTGAGCGTGGTCACGTTCGGACCAAATGATCTCTTGTTCAGCCTGGAGGACCACCCGGAGTATCCGCTGCAAGACGTCGATGACTGTATGCGCAATGTGGCCGGCCAATTAGCAGGCACCGGCATTCGTCTGGCCATGGGTACGGCTACAACGCCAGAAGAGCGCAACAAGTATTTAGAGATTGGGATTACCCTCTTTCAGGAAGATGCTCCGGCCTAGATGAGTTTTGAGACTCCTTGAGACAGGATCGGGAACGCCGGCGTAACTAGCACGCCTGAAATGATAACCCACCTTACCGCGGACCAGGTACTGGCTTCGTTACGGCGCTGTTCGAGAGGGAGACGAGCGAGACTTCAGCCCGAGGGCCAGCTGGTGCGGCCGGCTGGAGGCCGCGACTGACAGCGGCAGTGAACAATTCCCTCCTCCCCTGCCTCTGGCTCACGGACCCCGTAGAGAAGCCGGCTCCGAATCTCGATGCTGGCTGACAGCTTTTCGGCTAGATCCAAGGCCTCGAGCGCGGTCTGACTGGTCACTCGGGTCAAGTAGTCCGCAGCCAGATCGTGAGAAGCCTGCAGAAGGGTATGGGCCGTCCTCTTCACCCCAGCCTGCTTTCCTATCAACTGTGCCTCAAAGGCTGTCAACGCCCCCTTTACCTCAGCCTGAAACTTGCAAGGGTGCTCACAGACCAGGTGGAAAAGTCGCTTGTATACCTGAAAAGCGGAGCGGGTGGATTCCCTTCCCTGGCGATTTCTCGGGATGAATTGACTGGCCTCACCTTTTGTCAGATAGCGGTGTTCCTTGTACTCCGCGGGCACGTCAGTAATCCCAAGGTAGAAAGGCAGGAAAGGCTGGCCAGGGATGGAGCCAGGGCAATCCAGAGTGGCGCCACCTCACTCCTGACTCCCCTCTTGAGGTGGGCTACCTGACCATATCCGGCCGACTCGCGGGTAATGACAGAACTGCGGACTGCCTCCATCATGTCCTGAAGTGTCAACCTGGAAGAGCGCTGCCGAAGCCACGCCTCCATGTATTCCATCGCCTCGGTACGGATCTGGCTCCCCGCCAGGTTGGGCTGCCTGTCGACACCATAAACGGCATGAACATTGAATGGCTTCCCTGATTGAGAATCGTACCAGCCCTGCTCCACCGCAAACGAGATCAGGTTCTCGGACCCCATATAGTCCGGATGGGTTCGATAATCCAGGGGGATTTCACCAATGTAGCCTCCCCTGAAGACGCGTATATCGTCCGCACCCAGACGCTGTGCGACCCAGAGGCCCTGGCCCCCCGCAAACTCCAGCACGATCCAGCCCTCTGTAGTATCAGCAAAGATATGGGAGTTCCCCCCAAAGGTAGCGTAGCCGTGCTCCTCGACCAAAGAGCCCACAATCTGGGCAGCCTCACGAGCAGTCCTGGCTCGCTCCAGGGCGATCCGGGCCAGGTCGCTGTAGTTAAGACCCCGCTGTGGGTTGGAGGTCATCTGGCGCAACTCGAGCCGGGCGCCCGCAGAGACATCCCGTCCCGCCACCAGGTGCTGATTGAGTCCGCCGTTGGTGAGGGGAGCAGGGAAACCTGCAAAGGAGGAATACGAGACAGCCAGATACTTGTGGGTTCGAGACACCTGGGAGATCCGAAATCTCAGGCTGGGATATCGGGACGCCGCAGTGACTCCGACCTCCAGGTAGTGCCATCCGGGTGATCGATAGCCGGAGTGACTTCGATCCAGTGGCTCGAGGGCTCGTCCCCGTAACCTCCCAGCAGAACGCTGCCATCCGCAGTAAGATTCCGACCCACATAGAGGGCACAGCTGCCCCCGAGCTGGGAGGGGAAGGTGCCCACCATCAGGAACGAGGTCAGTAGCGTACGGGAAAAATAGATCATTTCCAGCAATCCCCTGGCTCAGAAGTGCCAAGCGGGCAGCGGCGGACCGGACGAGAGGACTTCCTCGAGGTAGGCTCCCGATTGGGGCGCCGGTGCGATCGCGTGCGTCGCCTCTGCGCGCTCCAGGACGCGGTAGCCGAGGACGTTGTTCCAGCGTCCGTCGCCGAGCTGGAGGTTCATGGCCGAGGGGTGATCAACGTGCCAGCTGCTGCCTCCCGGGGGCAGTCCAAATTCACCGCGGCAGTCGCGGGCGACAATCGGCGACGCCAGGCGCTTGCGGTCGGGCGAGAGCGGCCAGAGCACCAGGCGTTCCCGCAGCCACCCGCCGAGGCGCATCCGTCCACCATTCCCGGTGCCCTTGTACGCGCTGTGGTTGTAGCGCTCGTCGCCAATCGGCCAGAGCGGCACCTCGAACAGGTTGGCGGCCACATAAGGAGTGCCGTCGGCAGCCTGGTTGATCGACACCGGCGACATCGAGATGACCCCGAGCGCCTCGATCTGCAGCCGCCAGGTCGAGCCGTTGTCCGCAGAGCGCCAGACCCGAATGCTTGTTCGGTTCGGTTCCCCCTTACCCCGTGCGCAGAGCAGCAGCGCCCCGTCGACGTCGCGCACCAGGGTCGGCTCCCAGGAGCCATCCTCGGGAGTCACCGGGACAAAAGAGTGCGGTTTCCAGAAACCCGTAGTGCGGCGAAAACGGAGGACACCGCTAGCGACCCGGGACCGCTGCGGGCCGGCCGGCTCCCCGCGGCGGCAGCTGTACGGGAGTAGGAGATCGTCGCCGTCGGCGATCCCATTCCGAATCGGATTGCCAGCTAGGAACCAGTCTCCAACGCTTGCTCGACCCTCCACCAGCGCCTTGGCCTTCTCCGCCCGGAACCGGCTGCCGTCGTAGGAAAGCTGCTGGAGCTCGAGGTACTCGTGGGCCTGGGCCCCCGGGTAGGCGCGGCGCCCGATCCGGTCGGCGTTGTGTCCGAGGTCCCGGTCGTGCTGGGGCCAGGCCTGGGCGGTCGAGAGGCCGAACCCGGTTCCGGCATGCGGGTGGGGCGAGCCGTCGGCGCGTTTCGCCCCGGCGGGCACGAAACCGCCGGCCACCGGGTACTTCACCATGACCGCCCTCTCGTTCGGAGGTCGGGAGTTCGGGTTCGGCTCCTCGTGGTTGCGAGAGATTTGGACAGCCGTGTCGCTCCGGATCGCATCGAGGCTGTCGAAGAGCAGCACGTCGGAGCCGAGCTCGAAATCGACACCGGGATTGAGTGCCTTGCGGATGTTGCAGAACACGGCAGCCAAGCGCGGCGCAACCTGGAACGGGTAGATAATTCCGTAGCGCCAGACCTCGCCAGCCGGGGCAGAAACGGGCGTGCTCAGGAATGCCGCACCCCGCGTCACGCGAACCAGCCCCAGTCGAGGCTCTGCTTGGGACCAGCTCGGGACGGGGGCAAGTGCCAGCGCCGCTCCGAGCTTTCCGAACTGCCTCCGTCTCCAGAGTCGATCCATTGCACACCCCCTCTGGCGCGCGATTCTAGCACATCACCGGGCTCTGTCACCGTACTGGATCGCAGTCTTCCTTGCCCTATCAGAAGCCCTCCACCTAAACCTCCTCGTCCTTACCCGGCCAGGTCGTGCTGCTCTTCTTCAGAGGCCATCATGAGTTTTGACCAGTTCCTGGCGATCCTACGCGAGCTCGACGCGCGAGGGGTCGAGTACGTACTTATCGGGGGTGTGGCACTCAACCTCCATGGGATCGTTCGCGCCACAGAAGATGTCGATCTCTTCGTGCGGGTGGAGGAGAAAAACATCGAGCGCCTCAAGGACGCTCTCAGGGCCCTCTGGACGGACTCCAACGATCCCCGTCTCACCACGCGGATCAGACGCCTGTGGAAATTCTCTATGCGCTTGTCGCTACGCAGAGCACCCAGCGGAGTTCAGCGGTTTCGATCCATCGCAATGGCGAACCGGGAGAGGGATGCAAGATCTCCAGCTCGGTTGCGAGGTACATGACGACCACCAACTTCGCTACCGGCCCCGATCCGCTAATGGTTAACCTGGCCTGGTACGAGAACCTGCCTCCTAAGCTAAAACTTCATTTGGTTCCAGGTTCAGGATTCCCAACCGTGGCACGGCCTTCCAGGCCGTGATTATCGAGCCCTTGGCTCGACGGATCGGTCATCACGGGCAGGGATGCCCGTGCCACTGTGGGACACTGAAGTTTCTTTCTCGAATGGGGTTAACTCTGCTGGGGGGAGCACTCCTGACAATACCATCTGATGGGTTGCCCAGGCGCCCCTCCAGTTGCAGCACTCCGCCGCTGGTTCCCAGCAGGGCCGCAAGATGCCCGCCGCCAAGGCCCCCATGCCGCCATTCTGGCCGGGTCGAGTCCGTACAACGACGCCTTCGTCCCCAGCCAGCGGATGGCCTCCTTGCAGTCTTCAATCTGCGCAGGGAAGATCGCCTCTCCGGTCAAGCGCTACTCGATGCGGTCCACTGCGTAGCCATGACGGACGAAATCGAGTACTGGACTCCAGCAGCTGACCAGGGCCAGCGTCACGCATGAGAACAATAGCATCGCAGCAGCACGACGCTTCATGGCTGTATCTGGAAGGAGTACAGGTCGGCGTTCTTGAGTTGAAAGCGGAGATACACGGGATGTCCCTTGAGCCGGCTCAGATCCGGATCGCCTTTCCAGGTCACGGTGTGGCTCAGGTTGTCGGTGAAGATGCGGTCGCAGTCCTCCAGCGCAAACCCGGGGACGGCCGTCTCCCAACGGGTCTCCCGAGTCTTGAAATCGGGGGCCTGGATGATGGCCACTCGGATTCCGTCACTTTCCTTCTGGTAGGGATGGCCTGGATGCCGGGTCCCGGGATGCAGGCTGGCGCAATTGATGACCAGGCGGCTCCCTTCCAGGATGAATTGGCGGGTCAGCAGGTATCCGGTGGCCTCGCCCGCCCGCTGGCCGATAAAGCGGTCCCTTCTGAGGCGGCAGACACCGATACCGGTCTCCCGGTTCAGGTAGTACTGACCGACTGGGGAGGCATAGTAGTAGATGAGCAGATCGGGGCCGACCTCCAGGGGCGGGCTGGTCCCCGGCTCCACCAGGCCGTGGTCGAAGGCCCCCGAAACACCCCGGGGCACCAGCGGATCCCGTCACGGCTGGTGGCGACGTACATATCCGTCTCGCTGAGGGCTTCCTCCTGGAACATCTCGGCATAGAGGGCGATGAAGAGCCCGTGCCTGCGGAAGATGTAGAGGTTGTCGTAGTCGGGCTCGTCCCTCTCGTCCGGGGGAGGCTCCAGCCCCGCAGGTCCGGGCTGGTGGAAAGAGCCAGCCGACGGCCCGTATGGCGCGATCCTTCGGGCAGGGACAGCGCTCCGTTTGAATGGACAGGCGGCCGCACGTACAGGTACCAGAGGTCCCGCTCGGGAACCCACAGTAGATGGTTGGGGAAGTCGCTGTGGTAGCGGAAGAGGGGCTCGATCACCTCTGTCCAGCGGAAGCCGTCCGCTGAGTAGGACATGTCGATGCCGCCAGACCCGATGTAGACCATGACGAAGCGTCGATTCGAATCGGACTGATCCGGGTTCAGGAAGACCTGCATGCCCACCGCCCGAGTCCCTCCGCGGCCGGTGTAGACGACGTTGGTCTACTCGTGCCCGACGAACGGGAATCCTTCCAGGCGGGGTTTGGTCCAGTTGAAGGCGTCCTCGCTTTCCGCATAGCCCACATAGTAGGACGGACCCTCTTTCGAAAAGTAGTTCGAGAGGTTGAAGCACTGGTACCACATGCGGTACCTGCCCAGCTGCTCGTCGTAGAGCACCGAAGGGTAGGCTCCTACCGCATCCTCCCAAGGCTTATCCTGGACGATGACCGGGTTTCTCATGAACTTGTTCACCCGACCCACCCGTCTCTGGAGCTTCCAGCGATCCTCGACGATGTAGTCGTCCACCAACAGCTGAACCTGGCTTCCAATGCTCAAGGGCCGGCCTTGGAAATAGGTGAGGGGGAGCGGGCTCTCTGCTCTGAGACTCTCCTCCTGGGGGCCGGCACAGACGAAGCGGGAAAAACCAAAGAGCCCGGCCACCATCAGGACCACTGTGGCCCACACACCAACTCGCCTCCAGCCTCGTGTGTAAACGACTGTTCTCACCAAGTCCGATACCCCGATTGCGTTCATGATCCCCTCGTGCCCTTGATTCCGGCGGTCCAGCAGCAATCGGAGGTAGGCGCCCGGAGAAAAAACCGACAGCGGTGCGTCCCCCCAATCGGCCCTGGACCCGTGACCTTGCCAGTCACCGCTGCGAAATTACGCAGCGTTGGTATGACAATCAGGGCCAGTGGCTATTGTGAGACTGTTTCAAGAAGCCTACAATTCGAACGTCGAACTCTAGACCCATGAACTCACCGACACGACGGTGCAACACCTACACACGACGGCGGTGGTTTCAGACTGGGACACTCGGCGTTATGGGCATCAGCCAAGCTGAGTTTCTGCAGAATCGAGCGGATTCCCGGAGCACTGCTGAGCCGAAAATGGGACCTCAAACCAGGGGCATACAAGTTCTCGAACCCGGCGAGCCGGCCGACGTCGGCATGTCGGCCGAACGACTCGCGCGAATCACCGATCACCTTGAAGCCGAGACGCAGAACGGCGATGTTACTTCGGCGTCTGTCCTGGTGGCCCGCCACGGTAAGGTGATTCTCCACCGTGGGTTCGGCAGGCTTAATCCACATCCTGATTCCCCGGCCACCCAACCGAACACCGTCTATCTGCTTGCTTCCATTTCCAAGCCGGTCAGCGTCTGCGGGTTGATGTTGCTGGTCGAGAACGGCAAAGTGGACCTATCGGACGCTGTACAGCGTTACCTGCCAGAATTCCAGGGCGATCACAAGGATCAGGTAAAGGTTTGGCATCTACTGTCTCACACTTCAGGCATGCCTGACATGTTGCCGGAAAACGTCGAGTTGCGACGGGCTCATGCCCCGCTTAGCGAATTCGTCGCCGGAGCGCTGCAGACGCCCTTGCTGTACGGACCAGGCACTCAGTTCGCTTATCAGAGCATGGGAACGCTGCTGGCCGCCGAAATCACCGAGCGTGTCTCGGGAAACCGTTTACGCGACTTTTTACGCCGGGAGATGTTCGAGCCGCTGAATATGAAGCACTCGGTTCTCGGCCTGGACGGATTGAGTATCGAAGACACCGCGATCGTCCAGGAGGACCACGGCGATTCAGAGGACTCCAGGAGGTGGGGCCCAAATTCGCCCTACTGGCGCGACATGGGTCACCCCTGGGGTGGCCTGCACAGTACCCCTAGAGACTTGGCTATACTGCTCCAGACATTTCTCAACGGCGGGGACTACAGCCAGTTCAGACTCTTTTCACCAGTCACGATAGCCGCCATGACCCGAGATCACAATGGCGCCATTGGGGCTCCCTGGGGATTGGGTTGGGCACTTCGGGACTCGCTCGTGTGGAACTACTTCGGCAACCTGGGATCGGCCGGCACCTTTGGTCACGTGGGAGCCACCGGCACCGTGGCCTGGGCTGATCCGGTGCATCAACTGATCGTCGTGCTTCTGACCACTAGCTCTCATCGGCGAAAAGTCTTGCTGAACAGCATCTCCAACATGGCTCAATCCGCGGTCGTCGACGTGTGACGATGGACCAAGGACCACTGACCACGGACCTGTAATGGATCGAAGGAGCTTTCTAAAAACGGCGGCGGCGGCGGGGATAATTGGGGCCACGGCCTCCTGGGAGCTGGCGGCGACGCTGGCTTCAGGGCGCAAGAAGATCGCGGCGCTGTCGACAACCTATCATGTCCGCTCGCACAGCGACAATTTCATCACGCGTTTCCTGGAGGGCTACTGGATCAACGATCGATACTACGAGCCGCCTTGCGAGGTGGGGTCGTTGTTCGTCGAACAGGAGCACGAAGCCGACATCAGCAGGCGGCTCGCGAAAAGCTGGGGCGTCTCGACGTACCCAACGATTCAGGAAGCACTCACCCTGGGCGGCAAAGATCTAGCCGTGGATGGTGTCCTGCTCATCGGTGAGCACGGCGACTATCCGACAAATGTCAAGAACCAGAAGCTCTACCCACGCCATCGTTTCATGGAGGAGGTCGTGAGCGTCTTCAGGCGATCGGGTCGGTCCGTACCAGTCTTCAACGACAAGCAGCTCTCCTTCGACTGGGAAAAGTCGAAGCAGATGTACGACTGGTCGAAGGAACTGAAATTCCCCTTGATGTCGGGTTCGTCGGTTTCGGTGACCTTTCGCCGCCCCGAGCTGGAGTTTCCTCTCGACACGCAGCTGGATGAAGTTCTCGCCGTCGGCGGCGGTTGGCTGTCTGATGGGGGACTGTTTCATCTGCTGGAGATGCTACAGTGCCTCGCCGAGCGCCGGGCGGGTGGCGAGACCGGCGTCAAGGCCGTGCAGTTACTTGCCGACAATGCCGTCTGGGAAGCTGCGGACCACGGTCGCTGGAGCCGCAGCCTTCTGGATGCTGCGCTCGCGAGAGGTGAGAAGGTCACGCCGGGCCCCGTCGAGGAGATAGCCGAAAGGCCCGTCGCCTGTCTGATCGAATACAACGACGGTTTTCGCGCTACGGCCCTCGGCCTGGGCGGCAAGGTGACCGAGTACCTGGTCGCGGTCAAGGTCAAAGGAGAGCGTGAGCCGAAGGCAACCCTTTGTTACATCCCCATCGAAAACTCCAACAACTTCAGCCCACTGGTTGACTCCATTGGACGGATGTTCACAAGGGACACACTCGACTATCCGGTGGAACGGACGCTGCTGACCAGCGGCGCGCTCTCGTTCCTGATGGACTCCTGGTATCGCGGACAGGTGCGGATCAAGACACCGATGCTCGACATCCGCTACCGGGGACCCGCACAATCCTACTACGCCCACGGATTGGGATCCTGAGATGCGAGCGCCGGGAATCTACGCCCAACATCCCGATATGTTTGATCTGGTGGAGCGACGTGCCCAGATCGTCAGAGTAGCCGACGGTTTTCAGGCGACTACAGGTCCCGTCTTCAGCCGCATCGGGTTCCTCCTATTTAGCGACTTGGCTCGCAAGAAGATCTATAAGTGGACGATTCCCGTTTGGGAAAACGAGCCAAGCGGAGGCAAACTGACGGTCTTTCGCGAAGAGTCCCAAGGTGCTTGTGGACTGACCTTCGATCATCAGGGAAGGTTGCTCACATGTGAGCAGGACGCTGGGCGGGTGACGCGAACCGAGAAGAACGGCTCGATCACCGTCTTGGCGGACCGTTATCGAGGCAAGCGTCTCGACGGGCCCAACGATCTTGTCTACAACATCGACGGCTCGGTCTACTTCAGTGACCTGTCGCGTAGGAGCCCGACCGACCCCCAGCGAACCAACCTGTCGGCCGTCTATCGCATCGCGCGCACGCAGGTACCCGGAGCAAGCAGGCTGGAGCGGGTTTCCCAGGAATACGCGCGCCCCAGCGGCGTTGCACTCGGCCCGCGGCAAAACCTGCTGTACGTGGCCGATGGCGGCCGAAAGAACATCCGTGTCCAGCCGCTCAACGACGACGGAACTCTGGGCCAGGGCCGCGTGTTTGCCGAGTTTTCGGCCGATGAGTCAGGCGGCCGGTTCGGCCTCAAGACCGACGAGTTGGGCAACGTTTACTCGTCCGGACCTGGCGGACTGTGGATCTTTAGCCCGACGGGGAATCACTTGGGTACGATTGTCACTCCGGAACAGCCGTCGAATTGCTGTTGGGGCCGCGGAATTCTTGGACTCTACATCACCGCGCGGACATCCGTGTACTACGTCCCCACCAAAGTGCCGGGGACGAAAACGTTTTAGAGGTCTATGTGTCGCTGCGCAGGCCCTTAGTCGGTCCCCGCACTTGCCCCAGGCTTGTTCTGACCCGCAGTGCTGGCGCGGTCCGAGATCCTACCCACCAGCAATAGCACCAATGATCAGAAAGGGCTCTTTTCCCTAGGCGACTGCGTCCGGCAGCGGGGCATCGCGCGGTTCATGGGAGAGGTCTTGCTCGCAGGCGAAAAACCTCAGGAAGGGCAGCCGCTTGTGCGTGACATGGTCGCGGATCATCGCACGGAGAGCGGTATAGTGCGCCTCCAGCGCATCCAGGATGGCTCGCTGGATCGGGGGACCTTCGACTTCGGCCCCACCTCGCCGTCCAACTCCACCAGTCCTCGTAGATGATAGGGAAGTACGATTCAGATCATCTCCGTTTCCCGATCCAACAGCGAGCGCAGGACGCCCACGTCCCTGAACGCCCCCAATCACGCCAATGTCTGCACCTCAACCGAAACAACCCTCGGGAGCTCATGGACGATTGGAGACCGGCTGTCTCCGCCATCGGCTGAGACGCACACCTGTCCGCCGGTAGTACCAAAGTAGATGCCGCACGGGTCGAGCGAGTCGACGGCCATCGCGTCCCGCAGCACGTTGACGTAGCAGTCCCGCTGAGGCAGACCGTTGGTGAGCGGTTCCCACTCGTCTCCACCAGTCCGACTGCGATAGACGCGCAGCTTACCGTCCGGCGGAAAATGCTCCGAGTCGCTCTTGATCGGAACCACGTAGACGGTCTCGGGCTCGTGGGCATGCACTTCGATCGGGAACCCGAAGTCGCTCGTCAGATTTCCACTGACCTCCCTCCAGTGGTCGCCACCGTCGTCGCTGCGCATAACGTCCCAGTGTTTTTGCATGAACAGCACATTGGGACGCGAGGGGTGCATGGCGATCCGGTGCACGCAGTGTCCTACCTCGGCCTCCGGCTCAGGGATGTACTCGGACCGCAGTCCGCGGGTGATCGGCTGCCAGGTCTTCCCGGCATCTTCGGATCGGAACGCGCCCGCCGCCGAGATGGCGACGAATATCCGCTCGGGTTCAGTAGGATCAAGAAGGATCGTGTGCAAACACAGGCCGCCGGCTCCGGGCTGCCATTTTGGACCTGAATCGTGGCGGCGCAGTCCGGCCAGCTCTTGCCATGTCTTCCCTGCGTCATGGGTGACAAACAAGGCCGCATCCTCAGCTCCGGCATAGACCGTATCCGGATCGATTAGGGACGGTTCGAGATGCCAGACACGCTTGAACTCCCAGGGATGAGGCGTGCCGTCATACCACTGGTGGGTGCCAGGCTCGCCATCGTAGGTGAACTCGTTGCCCACCTGCTCCCAAGTATCCCCCCGTCATCGGACCGCTGGATCGTCTACCGGGACCATTAGGTGAACTGTGACACATAGATTCGATTCGGCTCGGTGGGCGATCCCTTGACGTGAAAGATCTCCCAGCCCCCAAAATGTGGCACATTGACCTCCCAATTCTCACGGCTGCCATCGGCTGACAGAATGAAGGCACCTTTCTGTGTGCCTACTAGAACCCGTATTCCGCTCATCCCCTACTCCCTCATTTCGAAATAGCCAGGTCCGTCCTCGTTCGATCGAAGCGAGCACCCCGCAATTCTATTCTCGTCCACCACCGGATTTCGATCAAATCGTCGAAGCCCCACTCCCCTTGTCCAATATCCTGCTGAATGGAGGTCAGTCCCGCCCCAGAAAGCCCTGGCCCCATTCGAGAAAGAAACTGGGATTGCCTCTGCCATGATCATCGCTAGCAGCGCTGACAGAGCCATGAACGTGAGGGAGTGGGATCCTGTACTTCAACGAAGCGCCTGGGGTTATGGTCCCTGTCGGGCCCGCTCCCTGACAGTCACGGCTCTGTCAATTGGCGAAGGTTGCTTCGCTTCCTCGTGGTTGAAGTTTCAGCTTAGTTGGGAATGGTCGAGCCATTCCACTATTGAAGAGATCCATGATAACCAGTCTTGCCGGCCTCCTGCTAAAGACGCCGAAGGCCGTTCGCCGAGTGGCTGGCAGCGTTTTTAGCCAGCACCACCTATTCACGAAAAGTAGGCCGGTGCCGATGCCACCCTGTCGCCTGTTCAAAGGCATGGGCCATCTGACAGGCCGCGCTGTCTCTCATGTCGCCTGCTGCAAAGGCCAGGCCCCCGGGCAAGCCCCGGGCCGTGAATCCGCAAGGTACCGAGATCGCCGGGATACCCGCCAGGGTTCCCTGGTACTGGAGCCTGGGTTCGAGATTGGGGCGACCCGAGGTGCCGGTATTCGTCGGCCGCTCTATGGGCCTCGCCCCCAGGGGATTCATGGGCGCTACGAGGACGTCGAACCTGCGTGTCAACTCGCCGACAGCGCGGACGATGGCCTGGCGAATGCGGAGCGCCTTCATATAATCCGGCGCCGGGATCAGGGCTGCCGCTCTCCAGCCTATCCAGCGATCCTTGTTCACCAGGGCTCGCTGGAGTCTGCCGTCCCTGAGCCACGGTTCAAAAACGGAGAAGCCCTCCACCTGCCAGATGAAGCTGGTGACCTCCCGGTAGGGAAAGCTAGGTAGCTGGGCGTCCTCCAGGATCACCCCGAGGCCCTGCAGCACATCGAGAGCCTGCCGGTAGGTCTCCGCTACGGGAAGATCGCCGAGCTGCTGGAACTCCGCGCGGACGACTCCCACGCGCCGCCCCGCCGTTTTCTCCCCGGGAAGGAAATCGAACGGAGCGCTGATCGACGTGGGGTCATTGGGATCGGCGCCATGGATGGCGTCTAGGACCGTCGCACAGTCGGCCACACGGCGGGCCATGGGCCCCACCTTGTCCATGGTCCAGCTCAGCGGCATTATCCCGTGTCGGCTCACCCGGCCGTAGGTCGGCCGCAAGCCGACGATACCGGTGGTGCTGGCGGGGCGAAGAATCGATGTAGTCGTCTCCGAACCGATGGCAAACGCCGCCAACCCTGCCGCCACACTCGCGGCTGGGCCGGTCGAGGAGCCGAAGGTCCAGTGATCCAGTTTCCAGGGATTGTGCACCGGCCCGTTCAGCGCGGCATCAGGCTGCCCCCCGGCGGCCAGCTCACTCATGGACAGCTTGCCCAGCAGGACGGCCCCGGCATCCCGAAGTCGCTCGACGATGGTAGCATCGTGATCCGGGACCTGATCCTCGAACAATCGCGAGCCCCAGGTGGTCCGAATCCCCTTCGTCGCCACCAGGTCCTTCGCGGCATAGGGAACGCCGTGTAATGGTCCCCGGTAACGACCGGCCAGAATCTCGGCCTCGGCCTGCTTGGCCTGCCGAATCGCCACATCCTCGGTGAGGGTGATGTAGGAATTCAGCTTGCCGTCCAGCTCCCGGATGCGCTCCAGGTAGGCACGGGTCAGCTCCACTGGGGGAGATCTGCTTCGACTCCAGCTGGGCTGCCAGCTCGCCGATCGACTGGTAACAGATATCCTCGCTCATGGGGTGCGTTCGTCCTCACCGCCGTCGGGGCGAAAGACGAAGGCCGGCTCCAGAGCCAGGGGAATCTCAAAATCCCGAATGACCTGAATCGCCCGGACGGTCCGCTCCAGCGCAGGCCGCATTCGCTCTAGCTCCGTTCGGTTGGCAGCTGGCTGCCCCAGAAACTCCAGGAGCACCCTGACGGTCTCCAGAGAAAGCGCCTGGGTCGTTCGGGTTTCTTGCAGCACAGCCTTCAACAAGGTTTCTCCGGCGAGACCAGCCGCCGTGAGGCTTGCGAGGGCACGTCTGGTGAATCGGATCTTCGGTGGGGTTTTCGGCGTCGGTTCGCTCATGATACGGCTCCTGAAGGTCCGGATCAGGACTCCAATTATTCATGCTAGAATCTGAGTCCATGATCTCTCGCCCTGGCTACTAGCCCTTCGATACTGGGAATATCTTCCGATGATTAGACGACACCGACGGATTCTATGCAACGAAGAACTTTCTTGAAAAGCAGCGACGGAGTTGTACTAGTAGTAGTAGCGAGCGACCTCATACCGCCGAGGAACGATGACCTTCGGTGGATGTGTCCCGTTCAAGGAGGCCGCTTCAGCGGCCTGGCGCGAAACGGTATTAGACCGGTCCTTCAGAGGGTGTCGTAGAAGTCCACGTCAGAATCCGCGACGCTAACGGAGCAGGTCCAGCTGCTACTTCTTCGATAGACCCTTCCAAGGAGGCTGCCAAAGGCAGCGTACGTGTTCGGCTTCATCTTGACCTGGTTCGAGCACTAAGGAGCAGGTGAATCCTGAAGGGATTCCGTATTTCAGCCCAGGGTTTCTGAACCCTGAGTCGTCGAGTCCCCCCTCTGTAGCTTCCGATTCATAGGCAACAATTTCTCCCGGGCACATAGGTTACACTTTTGGAGTCTTGGAGTTTCATTCTTCGGTGGGTGTATCTCGTCGTAGAAGCGGTGGGAATGGTGGGAAACTCCGTCCGGAGGAGTTTTCCAAGCGTTGTGGGAACGG
>Ga0310121_10000196_pt1 | contig 65857 bp, 44 predicted proteins | sample CB27_Tmax_986_MG_FD_203504 | JGI IMG/M metagenome (GOLD analysis project Ga0310121, IMG submission 203504) | Marine microbial communities from Western Arctic Ocean, Canada - CB27_Tmax_986 | ecosystem: Environmental > Aquatic > Marine > Oceanic | place: Canada: Western Arctic Ocean | collected... | reverse complement strand
CCGGATGATCCCGAAGGATCCCATCGATAACAGCTTCGTTCTCCTCAGGTGCAAATGTGCACGTTACATAAAGAATCGTCCCTCCCGGCTTCGTAACTCGAATTGCCTTCTCCAGAAGCCGGCGTTGAACCTTCGTCACATACCCAAGAAATGAGGGTGACTGCCGTGGAACCCTACCAGATCGACGCCGGAGAGTCCCTTCTCCCGAACACGGAGCATCGACCAGCACTCGATCGAACAGAGCTTCTTCTGGCGCCTCCCTCCCATCCCCCGAAGCAACAAGAACATTAGAAATCCCAAGCCGATACAAGTTCCCGAGAAGACCGCGGATTCTGTTTTCACTCAACTCAGCTGCAACCAAGCATCCCTGATTTTTCATCAATTCTGCCGCATGGGTCGTTTTGCCACCTGGTGCAGCACACAAATCTAGGACACGCTCGCCAGGTTGAGGGTCGAGTACAGGAGCAGCAATCCCGGTGGATGCCTGCTGTACATAGAACAGACCGAGCCAGTGTTCTAATGTGAGCGACACGGGACGTGGACCCTCCTCCACCTCATAGAAGTCTGGCAGTCCAGCTTTCTTGCGCAGTCGAAACCCCTGCTCCGTCAAACGGTCGACAAGTTCCTGTGGAGTGATGCGGTGCCTACAGACTCTGAACACGGTGGGCTCAGGGTTTGCAGCAGACTTCCTGAATGCGTCCCAGTCGGAGATAACACGTCGATACCTAGCTAGATCAACCACCTCTGAGCGTGGTGACCGGGAGGTGCCTACACCCTTGAGGTGACCCTCAGAAGGATGAAGTGTCGATCTCTCCGTCATCCTCCTCCCGGACAAGTGTTAGGACCGCAGCCTGCGGAACCACTAAGTAGTGTTCTCCCTCGAAAGTGATCTCAACCGCTGCTTTCCGGAAAAAAATCGCGTAATCACCAAGTTCCGCCTGCAGTGGAACGTAACGAGGCTCAGGGCTCCCTATCTTCCAGGGTTCATCACTCAATTCGGTAGGCGCAGAAACCGCGTTTCCGGGACCTGTCGCAACCACCGTCCCGCCCTGTACTGCCTGACTATCCATCGCAGTTGCCGGAAGATACAGACCAACATTGGTCCGGTCCTCGCCTTCCTCCGGTTGGATCAATACACGGTCACCTACGACAATTAATCGCTTCTTTTTCTCCGACATGCACTCTCCCTAGCTATATGTCCCTCAGCATGAATATTCGGTTCTAACAGGGCTAAAACTCAAGAGCCATACAGATCTCACGCCACGTGCAGTGTAACTTCGCTGGCCCTTGAGTCAGCCTCATCGGTAGTTATTTCCAATAGGCTGTTGATCGAGAACGACTCGACCGCCAGGGAACCCATTACCGCAGCTCTAGGCATCGCAATTTGCATATCTACTAAACGCGCGCTACCACCAGCGAGTGCTGATACGAGACCTCCGGCAAAAGCATCCCCTGCTCCGGTTGGATCAGTCACGTAGCGAGGCAGTATACTCGACACGCTAACTGACTTCTCCTGACTGAAGGCGACCGCCCCCTGGTCTCCCCGTTTTATGACCACCCAAGAGCATCCCCCCTCTAGGATCTGGGCAACTGCGGACCGGTGGTCTCCATCACCTAAAAGGCCCGCCTCCTTTGAGTTCAGAAGAACAACATCCGCACAGCATGCAACCATATTGAAGTCTTCGCGCCGATCTCTGATCCAGTGACTCATTGTATCAAGAACGACGAGGGGCGGTTGTCCTGAATCAGACAGCACCGAGGCTTGAATTGATGGATCTGTGCTACCGAGAAAGAGCGTGTCTGGTCTGTACCCCAACTCAGGTATCGAAGGCTGGCCGAGTGCGCTTGGCCTGTTGGTCGAAAGCGTATTCCTTTCCCCGTTTGACTCGTACCGAACATGCCAACGAAATGTCTCTCCAGCCCGGGTCGAGATACCCGAAGTATCGATGTTGATTTCATTGAATCGATCAAGCTTTGATCTGGGAAAGTCCGTTCCTACGACCCCTAATAATGTGACATCGGAGAAGAGCCTGGCAGCAGCTCCAAAATAGAGAGCCGAGCCCCCTAGAACATCCTTCTCAGTGTGGCGACCAATCTCAATGGTGTCGAGTGATACAGTCCCAAGCCCAACAACCTTAGGCCGATATCGGGTCAAGTGAGCATGCCGGCAAAGGTCGCCGTCAGGAGAGCCGCAAGCAGTCCTGCTAACATCGACTTCATGCCCAACCTTGCTAGGTCCTGGCGTCTGCTAGGAGCGATCTCCCCGAGACCAGCGATTGTCATTGCAACCGACCCGAAGTTTGCAAAAGTCGCTAGCGCGTAGATCCCAATCACCACAGATCTCTCTTGCAGTTCGGCACCTCCCTGAAGTAGTCCCTGAAGTTGTCCGAACGCCACGAACTCGTTGAGGACAAAATCCACCCCGATCAGTTGCCCTATAACACCCGCATCCACCCAGGTTACGCCGAGTAGCCAGGCAACTGGACCAAACACCCATCCTAGCATGCCCTCGATCGAAAGACCGTCGAATCCTGCGAGGCTACCAGCCCAGTCCACCACACCGTTCGCAAGAGCAACCAGTGCAATGAACGCAATCAGCATGGCGCCAACAACCAGTGCCAGTTTCAACCCTTCGGCTGCACCACGGGCGGCAGCATCTATGACATTAACATCCGGTTTTTCACCCTGAACTTCGACGTCCAGCCGCCCCAGAGTCTCAGGTTTCCCTGTCTCAGGTACAAGCAGTTTTGCAATCACGAAAGCTGCGGGAGCTGACATAACTGACGCAGCAATAAGGTGACCGGCGGCAGCAGGATGAAAAGGAGCCATCATGCCAGCATATGCAGCGAGGACGCCACCACTGATGGTTGCCATGCCGACGGTCATGACCGCCATCAACTCTGACTCGGTCATGCCACGAATGAACGGCTTTACGACAAGTGGCGACTCCATGAGTCCAACGAAAATATTCGACGCAGCACAAAGGGTTTCTGCACCCGACGTCCGAAGGGTGCGCTGCATGATCCACGCTAGCAGCTGCACAATCTTTTGCATCACCCCTAAATGGTAGAGGACCGTCATAAGGCATGATACGAAGATGATGTTCGGGAAAATTCGGAATGCGAAGAAGGCTCCAGTGCGAGCCACGATCCCGGGAGTCTCGGTAAATCCCTGACCTCCCTCGACGACCCCAACAGGAACATTATTCGAGACGAGGTTACCGAAAATGAAACGCCCACCCTCTTCCCCATAGGTTAGCAACGCACTTACGAGGCCATTCACCCAGTCAAAGAATGCCACACCGAGAGGGGTCTGGAGAACTAGGCCTGCGAAAGCGAATTGCAGTACAAGCCCCCAGGCAACCAGACGCCAGGAGATCTTCGACCGCTCCGTCGACAGAGTCCACGCAACCATTACGATAAGCACCGCTCCTATTGCGGCACGGAGTCGAGCAGGGCCCGCGTCTAGAAATAACGGATCCTGGAAAGCCAAGAAGAGTTGCATCGACCTCCGGGTGACCAAAGCAGTTTCGTGGTCGCGAAAGATGTCACCCAATCCGAAGTGCGGCGAGCTATCACTATTAATCTTCAACTTCTAGTGGCCAGAAAGGAACAAACCTGAGGCTCACTACTGTGCGCTCAGAAAGCATCACCCCCCTTGCCGGGTAGTGTACGTCCAGCCACACAGGTATTCTCCGGGTGGAGTTTTAACCCCTCATATATTGAGACATCGTATGCATCCCTACCGTTATTATTCGATCCTTGTGGTCCTGCCAATCATGATCGCCTTCTCGGCGGTCGCGGCTGCTTCTCAGAGTGTGCGCCAAAGTAGCCAATCCAATGCAGGCATGGTCTCAGCCGCACACCCCTTAGCAACTGACGCCGGAGTAGCAATTCTAGAACTCGGTGGTAATGCAGCAGATGCAGCAGTCGCAGCAGGGTTTGCGATCGCAGTGGTTGAACCGACCATGAACAGTATAGCGGGACGTAACCAAATTCTTATTCGGACACCTGACGGTGAGTTTCATGGTATAGACGGGACTACTCAGGCGCCTTGGGATTACGACTATGACACGGCGCCGCAAGCTTCATACGGATATCCGGTCATCGGTGTACCTGGTGCTTTGGCCGGATTACTCAAGCTTCATGAAGAACATGGATCGCTTCCACTCAGCACCTTGATGGCGTCAGCCATTGATTTGGCGCAAAACGGGTTCCGTGTACTTCCGCAAGATGCAAATAGGCAGGCCTCGGGCTTAGCTCAGGCCCGTGAATTCCCGGGCACTATCGACGCCTATTATAGGGGAGGTGAAAATGGATACCGCGCAGGGGAGTTGCTTGTGCAGCCTGACTACGCAAAAACGCTAAGCTTGATTGCAAGCGAGGGGCGGAAGGTTTTTTACGAGGGCGAAATTGCTGAAAAAATGGCAGCCGACCTTGCCGCAAATGGTAGCGCTGTCACTCTCGAAGCTTTCAGCGATTACGTAGCTGAAGATAGCCGTATTGTCCGCGGGAGTTATAGGGGATATGAGCTTGTTGGAATGGGCATCCCGGCAGCCGGAGTCCTTAGCATCCAAGCCCTTCAAGTCATGGAGAAATTTGAACCATCCTTAATGAGCGAGGCAGAGTGGTTCGCAGTCACTGGACAGGCACTCAGCCTGGCATCAAGAGAGTTGCGTGTGCTCGGAACAGATACAGCAGCTGCGCGCGCCACTTCAAAAGACTGGGCCACTCAGCTTGCAAGGCAGGTAGTGTCTCCCAACAACTCTGTTCCAACTGCAGACAGCAACCCGCTTCCAACTTTAGGAGATCGAGGTGACCTATTCGGGGGGCATACCACACACCTGTCGACTGCGGACGAGAACGGCATGTTCGTTTCTCTTACACAAACGCTTGGCCCTAATATGGGTTCCAAAGTCGTGACACCAGGCCTTGGTTTTCTATATGCATCTACCCTAGGTGGGTATCTGGGTCGGATGGAACCCGGGGAACGAGCGCGGTCGAATATTTGTCCATTCATGGTCCTTAAAGACGGTGAAGTTATCCTGGTCCTCGGTGCAGCAGGTGGTGGCATGATTCCACCTGCAGTCGTGCACACAATCACACGCGTAATCGACTTCGGTATGTCTTTACCCCAGGCTCTGGCAGAGCCACGGGTCGTAGCTGCACGCGGGGGCGGTTATAGCGCTGAGACCAGTCCGGGTATAGGCTGGACAACCCCAGAGTTAGAAGAGATGCGGAACCTTGGTATCGAGGTCGCTCAAACAGCTCGTACTGGGGCCTTCGGGCGCGTACATGGCATACAGTTTGACCCGGAGACCAGAACCTGGACCGGTGCCGCCGATCCGGACTGGGAAGGCACTGCTCGTGGACCGGCTATGGTCAGAACGAGAGGAAGATAGGTAAGGCAGATTTCTTTATTAAACAGACTCTGATAACGGAGTAACAGTGATGATAAGATGCCAAATCTCGGCCCTCCTGATTGCCGTAACCATGGCACTGCCCAGTTTGGCAGGTGCCCAAGACGCAAAGACGATGGTGGCAGCTTACCTCGACGAAAACGCAAACTCTTATGGTGATATTGCCCAAGAAATTTGGGAACTTGCTGAACTCGGATACATGGAGACGGAAAGCTCAGCTCTCCTCCAGTCAGCGTTGGATAGGGAAGGCTTTGAGATCGAGGCTGGAGTAGCGGGCATCCCGACAGCGTTTGTGGCAAGTTGGAAAAATGGTGATGGCCCAATCGTGGGAATCATGGCGGAGTATGACGCTCTCCCAGGCATCACTCAGGACAGGCAGCCGATCAGGGCACCGATCGAAGGCAAACCACAAGGACACGCATGTGGGCACCACCTTTTTGCGGCAGGGTCAACCGCAGCAGCGATCGCGACCAAGAGATGGATGGAACAAACTGGCCAGCAAGGAGAGATCCGCCTGTACGGAACCCCAGCAGAGGAAGGGGGCGCTGGTAAGGTCTATATGGTCCGAGCTGGTCTCTTTGAAGATGTCGATATCATGCTCCACTGGCATGCTGCTGACGTGAACTCAGCTGACGCATCTAGCTCTCTCTCAAACAAGTCGGCAAAGTTCAGGTTCGCAGGAATATCAGCGCACGCTGCCGGTGCTCCTGAGCGGGGTCGCTCGGCGCTTGATGGTGTTGAAGCGATGAACCACATGGTCAACATGCTCCGCGAGCATGTTCCGCAAGAGACGCGGATTCATTATGTGATCACATATGGCGGAGCCGCACCGAATGTAGTCCCAGACTTCGCCGAAGTTTTCTATTACGTGCGACATCCCGACCCCGCGAATGTGAAATTGATCTTCGAGCGAGTCGCTGCCACCGCTGAAGGCGCCGCACTTGGAACAGGCACAACCATGGAGTACGAAGTGATCCATGGACTCTACAATCTTCTGCCGAATCTCGCTCTTCAAGAAGCAATGCACGCAAACCTGACAAGAGTGGGCGGGGTAATCTATGATGACGAAGAGTATGGTTTTGCTGACCTACTCCACCGCACGCTTGGGGCTGACGCTCCACCCCTAGAATCTGCGATGGAGATTCAACCATTAGCAGTTGGAGGAAGCGGTGGAGGCTCAACTGACGTTGCAGACGTCAGCTGGATGGTGCCGACCGGAGGAGTCAGGACAGCGACCTGGGTGCCAGGTACATCAGCGCACTCATGGCAAGCGATCGCTGCCGGAGGAACGACAATCGGTGAGAAAGGCATGCTCGTAGCAGCGAAAACACTCGCAATGACAGCGGTGGACCTATTCACTCGCCCGGATCTAATCACTGCTGCAAAAATTGAGCACGCTGCGAGCATCCCGGAGGGGTGGGTATACGAGCCGCTACTTGGTGATCGCGATCCTCCTCTTGATTACCGGAAGCCGGCTGGACCCGGTGGTGAGTAATCGTTGTCACTTGGGATGGAGACAAGAAGACAGTGCGGAGGCCAGTAATCACCCGAATGAGGTAGTAGCTCTGGCCCGCACATATACACCTTAAAGTAGGAAGCCCAAAGATGCTCAGGTCCTTGCCTCAGCGCTTCATAGCAATACTTGGCAGTGTGGCCATCGCCACTACTGGTGGGCTCTCGGCCCAGACCCTCCCCTCCGAACAACTAGCAGCTCTCCAGTTCCGGCACGTCGGAGTTGTCGGTAATCGGGTTGCTTCGGTTACAGGGGTGGTAGGCAACCCTCTCGTTTACTATGCAGGGGCGGCCTCGGGAGGTCTCTGGAAAACTGAGGATGGAGGAATCAACTGGCGTGCGGTATTCGATGACCAAGATAGCCACTCGGTAGGAGCATTGGCGGTTTCAACCTCTGATCCCGAGATCGTATGGGCAGGCACAGGAGAGCCTCATATCCGCTCAAACGTCACAGTAGGAGATGGCGTCTACAAGTCGACAGATGGAGGAGAGCGCTGGGAGCATATGGGCCTTGATGCGAGTGGCCGCGTGAGCCGCATCGTAATCCACCCTAGGAACCCTGACATTGTCTACGTAGCGGCCCTGGGGCACGCACACGCACCCCAGGAGGAACGTGGAATTTATCGCACGCTCGACGGCGGTAATACTTGGGAACATGTGCTCTTTGTAGATGAAGACACGGGAGCTTCCAGCTTGATTATGGATCCCAACAACCCGCGCGTGCTCTTCGCCGGTATGTGGACAGTTCTTGTGAACACTTGGGGTAGAGAGAGCGGAGGTCCAGGCTCTGGTATCTTCATGTCACGCGACGGTGGCGACACATGGACCAAACTCAGAGGTCACGGGCTTCCCTTGCTCCCAGTTGGCAAGGTCGATGTCTGCATGTCTCAGGCTGATTCTCGAAGGATATACGCACTAATCGAGACGGGAGACGGAGTGCCCTGGCATGGCCAAGAGACGGAGGACGGAGAACTCTGGCGCTCTGATAACGCTGGCTACGACTGGGATTTGGTGAACCATAGTCGTGACCTTGGAGGAAGGACGGCGTACTACAACAACTGTCGAGTCTTTCCAGATGATGAAAACGAAGTCTTCTTCCTGACCGCCACTTTATCACGTTCTTACGACGGAGGACTCACCTATATACAGCATCAAGGTCTCGAGCGTCCGGGAGGTGACTACCATGATCTCTGGATCGATCCAGAGAACCCCGATCGATTGATCATCGGTAACGATCAGGGAATCCATGTCTCTGTTAATCGGGGCAAAACATATCTGACAACCGAACCTCCCATATCACAGATGTATCATGTGACTGTCGATAACGCAGTCCCATATAACGTGCTCGGAAACCGCCAGGACGGGCCGTCTTATAGAGGTCCCAGCAATACGCTTTACGCCGCAAGAGGCGGTGGGCCAGGGCCAATTCCAAGGGGTGACTGGCATCAAGTTGGCGGAGGCGAAAGCGGGTTTGCCACTCCCGATCCAACAGACTCGAATATCGTCTGGTCAAGCGCATCTGGATCGGGCGCGCGGGGCGGAATCGTGGTTCGGCACGATGAGCGTAATCGACAGTTCCGTAGCATTGAAGTCTGGCCGGAAAGCACTGGTGGATGGCCGGCTGAGAAGTTGCGCTACCGGTTCCAGTGGACCTTCCCACTCCTTATCTCACCTCATGACAACAACACCATTTTTGTGACTAGCCAACATGTTCACCGTACCAGGAACAGAGGACAAAGCTGGGATGTTATAAGCCCAGATCTAACCACAAATGACAAGAGTCGGCAAGGAATTAGTGGTGGCCTGACCCCTGATAATATCGGAGTCGAATATTGCTGCGTGATCTATGCGTTCGATGAATCACCTGCTCAACAAGGGGTCTTCTATGCTGGATCAAATGATGGCAAGGTCCATGTTAGTCGTGATGACGGAGGCACGTGGACCGACGTCACCGCAAACTTACCGGATTGGCCGATCGACGGTGTTGTTCGAGGGATTGATGCGTCGAAATGGGACCCAGGTAAGGCCTATTTGGCAGTTGAAGCACACCAAGTGGGTGACTTCGCCCCTTATGCGTATCGAACAGAAGATTACGGACAATCCTGGACAAAAATTACCGAAGGACTCGACGACCATGTGCTGAGCTTCACACGCAGCATCCAGGAAGACCCAGTGCGAGAAGGATTACTCTTTTTGGGTACCGAGAACCGTATATATATCAGCTTTGATGACGGAGACCACTGGCAAGCCCTAGTCAACAACTTGCCACCCTCCCCGATGTATGGAATCGTCGTCCAGGAACACTTTAACGACCTTGTAATTGGAACTTACGGTCGAGGTTTCTGGATCATGGATGACCTCACACCTTTGCAGCAACTCACCGATGACGTGTGGACGTCTTCAGCATACTTGTTCGATCCAAGAGACGCATACCGGTTCAATAGTCGCACTGCACCGGCAGCTCACACTACTGATATGAGCATCGGAGAGAACCCTCCCAATGCTGCATATATCAACTACTGGCTGGACACTGAGACAGCAGGCAGTCTGGCAACCATTCGAGTGAACGATGCAACTGGAGCCCTCGTTCGGACCCTTACAGGAACGAGCGTTGCAGGAATCAATCGTATATTCTGGGATTTTCAGGGGGAACAGAGTACTCCCATCCGCAGGCGTGTACCTCCTCTTTACGCTGATTGGGTCGACTACGGCCCGGAACGTGTACGAATCCAAAATGGGCTGGCAATCCGCCATCCTCCAGGCACTTACACCGTAACCCTTGAAGTGGGAGGTGGGGCGTTCACCCAAGAACTCAACGTTCTACAGGACCCCAACTCCGATGGGACTATGGAAAGCATCCGTGCTCAACTTTCTTTGCATGAGGAGATCCGGAACGATTACGATGCCACCGCAGATGCAATCAACCGGATTGAGTGGCTCCGGCGTCAGCTATACGATCTGGTGGATGTGCTCCAAGACCAAGGAAGTGCAGTCGACCTCATAGAGAGTGCTGGTAATCTAGATAGTGCCCTCATCACAGTCGAAGAAGACCTGATACAACTGCGCACTACTGGTACGGGACAAGATGGTGTTCGTTATCCAGCCAAGGTATTAGGTAAGCTCCGACATTTATCAAATAGTGCTAACTCAGCAGATTTCTCACCGACCGATCAGCATGGTGAAGTTCACCTGGTACTGCGTGAGATCCTCACGAATGCGAGAGCTCGACTCGATGATTTGGTTGAAGATGATTTAGCCAATTTCAACCGGATACTAGCAGAACGCGGCCTGAACCCACTTATCAGTGAAGATTAGGGGTAGTAATGAAACAGAGCATAACCACAGCTGAGAAGCTAAAGTTGCCTGCCTGCCAATGGAGCGGACCAAGAAGGCCGTGAATAAACTCTTTGACGGACTCAGAAAAATCCTGAGTAAGCAGAGGCTATCCGAACAATCTCTGCTAATGATGGTGACGGTACTATTCGCAGTGCTGTCGAAACCGGTGATCGGGGTCGCACAGGATGCTCCTCCAGCTGGCATTGCTGAACTTGAGTTAGAGCGCTCGAGGTTGTGCGTACCAGTGTTAGCCCAACTGGACGCATTGAATCTCCGACTTCAGCCTCTGGGCATTCGTACTGAAAGATTGGTTCAGATCGCTGCTGCAATTGCAATCGAGGACCGTACTGTGATGGATTCCCTCAACGTTAACGATCCTACCGAAGCTGCAGTGCGAAACTGGTTCCTATCAGATGGACGGCTAACCCAAAGCTTCTTGGATACAAACCAGCAAACAATCCAACAGCAGAGAGTGATCGGCCGGGAGCTAATCAAGGGTAGAGTCCAGGCAACGCTGGAGGGTATTCAATCCGAAGCTCAAGAGATAATCGAGGAAACTGGTGACTTTGGAGCTGGGGCCAGCTCCTGCGAAGGAGCAATCCTGATTCGAAGTGCTGTTATAGAAGCTTGTGGATCGGAGCAAAACTTGATCTGTGACTCCGCAAAGTCCGCTAACTCGGACGGTGCGTATCGCTTTGTGGATTCTCCTGAAGATCTTTGGGACGTGCAGGAATTTCGCCCCTGGACTTCACCTGGGCCACTGCAGTTAGGACCCGATGGCCAACTAGACGGAGCAAGCACAGTTGCCTTCGCAAGACAGGGCAATGTCGCATTCTCAGTCGCGTTCCGTCCGCTTATTCGTCCTCGGGCAGACATGACTCCCGAAGACATCCAAAACTTCCAAACACTCTTAGATTCTATCGGATTTGAGTTCGATCACCCCGAACTCATTTATGCGCCCGCGCTCGCAATTCGAGCAACTCTTCCAGAACCACTAGCCGGAGAGGACCGCTACGCAATCCACTTCGGAGCTATCGAGACTGGAGATGTCATCTGGGGTGGAGCTTCCGCGACTGGAGACCCTATAGAAATCTCAATCCTCTTAACACCCACCCACATCGTGAAACTAACGCAGGGAGAATCGCTTGAACTGACTGCAATCCGCAATCTGGATGATGGCAATGCTGAAGCCCTATTCGGCCTGGCACTGACCCCAGTTAACCAGGTTTCTGCAACCCAAGCGCTCCTCGCCTATATGGCCACGCAGATGTCTCAGGACATTAATCTCCTAATACCACCAAGAGATTATTAGTCCCCTAAGAGAAGCTGGATCGATGGCGCTAGCGTACTTCAGGGCCACCCTTTCGATCGTCAGATATGAACCTATCACGACCTGGCATCTCTACAGCGGGGAGGGTCATCGCATTCATCACGGCATCATCAGCTACTAAGCCATTCATATTTAAGACGTACGCGATGACCGCATAGGTCTGATCAGCAGTCAAGGTGCCCGGAGTCAACTGAGGCATCGCCTTCACGATGTAGTCGAATAAGGTGGTCGCATAAGGCCAATACACACCCACGACCTTTGCGCTTGGCCATTCTTCCCATGGCCCCATCCCTACAAGGCGATCGAACGGACCTTCAGTTCCGGTAGCCCCATGGCAAGCAATACATTGAGTTTCGTACACGAGCTTGCCTTGTGCGACTGTGCCGCTACCGGGAGGGAGTCCTTCACCATCAGGTTTGACATCTATGTCCCACATCGCAATGCGTTCATCAGTTGCCCCGCCCCCAAATCCAAATGTTCGAGGTGCTGAGGGGGGGAGCCGGTCAGTTATTTCAGTCGGTAGTACGTCGCTAGTCGTGGCAGGAAGATCAGCCTGATCACATCCGGCGAACAGTACGGAGATCACCAGTACACTGAGCCTTTTCATACCAGATCTCCGAGGCCAAAAGTCACCGCCCCATCAGAAGCTACTTTCCATGCCCGCTGGTGGTTTTGATGGTAAGACGTTCTTTCGCCACGTGCGTCCCAAAGCTGGTGAACGGTGGGTTGTACATATCCTGTCTCATCAACCGCACGACTAAGAATATGGGTTTCTCGACCATCCCAATCCCAGAGATGCCGGAAACGAACTGTTGACTTTGACAGAATCGGCCCCTGAAGCTCCGCGGGCGTCCAGTTACTACCACCATCCGTGCTAACATCGACACGGGTGATTTTTCCGCGACCGGACCAAGCAAGCCCCTTGATCTCCCACCAACCACGATCCGGAAGTTGGTAAGGGAAAGCCGGGAACGTGATGAGGGACTTGGCATCCATAACGAAGCTGAACTGGCGAGCCCTACCACCTTTAAGCGGATCAGTATACTTAGAAGTCTCGTCCCGAGTCATTGTAGGGCGATCGGTGACCTCAATGCGTCTCAGCCACTTGACCTGTGCGTTGCCTTCCCAGCCCGGTAAATGCAGCCTTACCGGATAGCCCTGTTCCGGACGGATTGCCTCACCATTCTGCCCGTATGCCAGCATCGCATCATCCATGGCCTTTTCGAGTGGCACACTTCGGGACATTACGGCTGCATCACTGCCCTCAGCCAGTATCCAACTTGCTCCGTTGCGGATGCCCACTTCACGAAGAACTGTCGAGAGTAATACTCCAGTCCACTCACTAGTGCTCAGGAGACCGTCAAGCGACTGTGGAGTGACTTCCGTCGGCATCCGGTCTCGGTTGTAGGCGCCCCCGCCATTTCCGGAACACTCAATAAACCGAATACGTGACGTCTGCGGATAACGCTTGAGATCAGCCATCTTAAACACCATCGGGCGCTCTACCATACCGTGGACCAGTAGTTCGTGCTCCCCCTGAACAATGTTTGGGATCCCCGCATGATGTCGTTCAAAGTGCAGGTCAGCAGGAGTAATGATTCCGTAGAGATCCTGTAGCGGAGTCCTTGAGGAACTTGATAAGTTCGGGGACCGTACCAACCGGCGAGGCTGTTCCGCTGGAGCCCGCTGACCAAGTTCTGACGTCAACTTCCCCGGAACTTTCGTAGGGTCCTGAGCTGGGGTTAGCGCCTCTTGAGCGAGGATCTTTACAGCGTCGGCCTGGGTCTTGATCAAGCCGGCAGCAATCACTCCGGACGTCGTAGTGATCCAAGCGCGACGAGAGAGTGGGGAACTAGACTTCTTGGACATCAGTTCTCCTGCGCGGTATTTGAATGGGGTTACTCCAAGTAGTACCAACAGTAACTCAACCTGCTATACGGCTCCGTTCCCGGCTAGCCCGAGAGATCTTTTGCGCATGATGCTGGACGTATTAGACGGCCATAGGCAAATTCTCCCACCTTAAGTTCACGTCAGATTTGGAGTGCTCCCGTCATGTATCGACGCATCTCACTCACAGCTTTGGTCTTGCTTTTCGCCACCTCCCCCATGGAGGCCCAAGAGAATGGCCCCAATCTTCCTCCTAGCTTTGATGAACAGATGCCACTTCATCATGACGGGAGGGGATTAGGACCATTTTCTCGTTCTATCACGACGAGTTCGGCTGAAGCACAGCTTTACTTCGACCAGGGCATCCAACTCCTGTATGCGTTCGATCCCAACCTAGCGGCAAGATCTTTCCGCGAAGGGTGGAAAAAAGACCCGAACTGTGCCATGTGCTACCTAGGTGAAGCCTGGGCTTGGGGTCCCTACCTCAATGGCCCCATGGTTGCTAGCGATGCACCCCTAGCATACACGGCTGTACAGAAGGCACATGAGCTTGCGGAAGGAAATACAAACCCTGTAGAGCATGAGCTGATCAACGCCATGGCCGAAAGGTATGAATACGAGCACGACCAAGACCGAAGGCGTGAACTCGATGAACAGTGGGCGGAAAACATTAACGAGCTCTACGCCGAAAATCCTCGAGATCTAGATCTCGGCTTTCTCGCGGGAGAAGCACTGATGCTTCTACAGCCGCGACGTGAGTGGTGGGAAGTCTCAAATCCAGAGATCCAGGAGATCCACCGGGTCCTTGAGACAGTCCTCCAACAGGACATCACACACACCGGTGCCTGTCACCTCTATGTCCATGCGACTGAACGCACTGATGTCCCAGGGAAGGCAGAGGCATGCGCAGAACACCTCGGAAGTTCAATTCCAGGTGCAAGTCACATTCAGCACATGCCGTCCCATACGTTTAATCGAATTGGACGATGGGGCGATGCGGTACGGGGCAATACTGAGGCCTGGCACTCTGATTTAAAGGCCGAGTACGGGGATGGGTTTGCCATCTACCCTTCGCACAACCTCCACATGCTGCTATTTGCAGCTTCTAATGATGGTCAGGGCGCAGCAGCAATTCAAGCGGCAACAAATTACGCGGAAATGATGGACGGAGGCAGTTATTATCAAGCCCTAACTCTCTTCCGTTTTGGATATTTCGAAGAAATCCTCGAACTAGACAACGCACCTGACGGAACAACGCCCAGAGGCCTCTGGGATTTCTCGAAAGGATACGCTTCTCTCCGTACCGGAGACGAAGGAACCGCCCGATGGTACCTGAACCAGGTGAAACAGGGAGCCGAAAACGACACTGACATGATACGGGGACATTCTGCAGCATCGATCCTTGGTATCGTCGCCTCTATACTCGAAGGCGAGATCCTACGCGCGAACGGGAATATTCAGAAAGCAGTCGAGATTCTAGAGGAAGGTGTTGAACTGGAGGACGGACTCGTGTTTGACGAGCCTGAGCCACTGAATTTCTCTGTACGCCACTGGCTCGGTGATGCTTTGTTAGAAGCTGGCGAAAATGCTCGGGCTGCTGAGGTTTATCGTGCCGAACTAAAGGATCATCCTCATAACGGATGGTCACTCTTCGGCCTGGAACGTGCTCTTCGAGCACAAGGAAAGGACGCAGAAGCAGATCAGGCCCATGCGGAATTTGAGGTCTCCTGGGCCCGAGCCGACGTATACATAAGATCTTCGATTTTCTAGGTCCCTATTCATCTAAACTTAATTCGGACTTACACACTCAAATCACAAACCAGGGTTCAGGGGACAGAAACAGACAGTATCTATTCCTTGAGCCCTGACATGTAGCGATGGAACAGAGACATCTTATTACATTAGAGCATGCCCTACTACGAATACCATTGCGAGACAAACAGCTGTACGCTTGAGATCCACCACAGGATGACTGAGCAGGTCGAAACCTGGGGTGAACTGGTGGAGCGCGCCGGAGTGGGGAGAGGTGAGACACCTTCCGACGCACCTGTAACAAAGCTAATTAGCGTACCGGTTCCCATAACGGGTTCGGATGGAACTAAGGACTTTGGGGGTTGCGGATCCGGTTGTGGCTGCGTGCCGCGGGCATAGAGCAGAACCTCAGTAGCTTCTCTGAGGATCAAGGCACGGGCTCGTGAATACACTAGAATTCGACGTTCTCGTTCTAGGTGGAGGTCCAGCTGGGACAGCAGCTGCAACACTCCTCGCTCAACGCAGCCATCGAGTAGCCCTAGTTCGACCCACTAATACGCCTACTGGTGCACTTGCTGAATCAATTCCACCTTCAGCTCGCCGCCTCCTCGCCGAGCTCGGTGTGCTCAAAGCGACTGATGCAGCTGGTTTTTTCCCGAATAACGGGAACAGCGTTTGGTGGGCAAACAACGAGAGTCGGAGCGAAAATTTTAGTGGGGACGGAAACGGCTACCATGTAGATCGAACCGGATTCGAGCGTGTTCTCGTTTCCGCAGCTGAAGCAATCGGGGCTAGAGTGTTGATCGGTATGACAGCCCGGAAAGCAGTTGAATCCGAGACATGCTGGAAGGTTAGCTGTGAAGCAGAGGATGGTGGGATGGTTGAGATCCGAGCCCCTTGGGTCCTCGACGCGACTGGCCGGCACGGTTTCCTTGCCCGAGATGTTCGAGAAACAGACCGATCGACTACAACACTTGCGATAACTCAGCGCTTTGAAAAACTATCCGGATGGGATGAGGCAACCGGAAATCACACCCTAATCGAAAGCTATCAAGACGGCTGGGCATGGTCCGTACCGCTTTCTCCTACACTTCGGTGTTTCACCGTAATGGTTGACCAGCGCCATGCTGAACTAGAGGGGCGTGAGGTCAGTGAGATACTCCGGGAGGAACTTGCTAAGACGACCCATCTAGCCTCGATGCTAGACCATGTTAATACCAAAGGAGACTCGTGGGCCTGCTCGTCCTCACTCTACCATGCGCGTAAGTATAGCCGCCCAGGTCTTTTATTGGTTGGGGATGCAGGCTCATTCATTGATCCACTCTCTTCGTACGGTGTCAAGAAAGCCCTCGCCTCTGGATGGCTAGCAGGAATCGTGGTGCATACCGCACTGATTGATGCGCCAATGACTGACGTGGCGTTGAATTTCTTCGACAACCGAGAACGATCAGTCTATCAGAGCTATAGACATCGTTCAGCAGAGTTTTTTGAGGAAGCTGCATCGGTATATGGCCACCCGTATTGGACAACGCGAGCTGAGGCCGCCCGTGCTGCAGCTGGAGCAGGGAGCGGTCCCGATGACGAAGACTGGCTTGAGGATCTCGAGGGCACTCACGTCCCTGTTGACCTGGTGCGAGCGGCTCATGAGAGGATCCGATCAGCGGAGTTGCTCAACTCGCGAGCTAATCCCGACCTTCGCATAATCAAACGCCCTGCGATCCGATCCCAACGGATTGTTATGAAACGCCACCTGATGAGTGATACCTATCCGAAAGGCATCCGTTATGTAAGGGGTATAGACCTCCTAAGACTCGTCGAACTCGCACCACGATTCGATCAAGTACCAGATATTTGGAACGGATACAACGAAAAAGAGGCGCCAGTCAGCCTTCCCGATTTCCTCGTCGGTCTCTCAACTGCCTTTGCTGCGGGCCTACTCGTGCATCCTGATCAATAGTGATAATCGGGAAAAGATCATATTCATACAACTTGGTAGGCTCTAGCGGCCCAGCCCTTCGCAGCCCTAGAATATTGTCTCCTCAAACCCTATACCGAATGCCGACTTCTCTTCGTGCCCGCTTGTCTACGCTCGGAATTGTGGGACTTAACATACTCGTCGTGTGGACACCCGCTCTACAAAGCCAAAGCCAGGACCCACAGCAAGAAGAGGGATATGCGATAACTCATAGTACAACCGTTGAGGTCTGCTCGAGTTGCCATAGTGTTGATGACCAAGATCGCATGACTCGCATATCATACCTGAGAAAAACACCTGAGGGGTGGCAGACCTCGGTACGTCGGATGGCCGCCCTGCATAACGTCGATGTCAGCCCAGAAGAAGCGCGCGATATTGTGCGCTATCTGGCTAATGAGCAAGGCTTAGCTCCCGAAGAACTCCGGCCAGGATTGTTTGAGGTTGAGCGGAGACTTATCGACCATGACTATGAAGGTGATTCGGCCGTTGAATTCACATGCATTCAATGTCACTCCATGGGTCGGGTTATCACTCAGAGGCGTACCCAAGATGAATGGGCGCTCCTGATGGCAACCCATCGGGGTTTATACCCGTTGGTTGACCCTCAAGCTTTCCGAGGAAACGCATGCACAGGCCAGCCAGGTTGTGAAGAAGACCTTGAAGGCCAGTCGAGTCACCCAATGGATAGGGCAATAAATCACCTGGGTACGGTCTTCCCATTACTAACTCCAGAGTGGTCAGCTTGGTCTGCCAATAAGCGCCCTCCTCAGCTAGAAGGCGAATGGGTAATCACCGGATATGAGCCCGGAGAGGGACCGATCTATGGAACTCTTACGATCAGAGCTACTGACAGCGACACGGATGCGTTTACATCTTCTTCACGATACATGTACGCAGAAAGTGGCCTCACCGTAGAGCGCTCAGGACAAGCACTTGTTTACACCGGCTATCAGTGGCGTGGCCGCTCAAACCCTGGGACAGCCAACGAACTTCGGGAAGTGATGTTCATTGAAAGGGGTCAGCGAGTGATGTCTGGGAGATGGTTTTCAGGAGCATACGATGAGATAGGGCCAGATGTCACGCTGCAACGAATCGGTGCGGCACCAATCGTCACAGGGGTTTACCCACAGGCGTTGAGGCGTGGAGAAACTACACAGGTCACAATTTACGGAGGCGCCCTTAGCGACATCCGGAATGGTGCAGAATTAGACTTTGGCCTGGGAGTCTCGATTGGGACGATCGAAAGATCCCAGACGGATGAGGTTGTGGTCCAACTCACAGTTGATGATGACGCAGCACTAGGAGCACGTGACTTTTTCGCATTCGAGTCGACCTTAGAGAATGCGATTATAGTCCATGACGGGATTGATCGAATCATTGTCACGCCAGAGTCGGGCATGGCACGGGTTGGTGGAGCAAACTTCCCGAAGGGCTATCAGACTTTCGAAGCGATCGGCTATAACAACGGGCCTGACAATGAAAACGGAACGGATGATGATCTCAAATTGGGTCGCGTTGATGTCTCATGGAGCCTAGAAGAGTACGCGGCAACGCTTGGTGACGACGACATAGACTTTGTCGGCTCCATTGGCTCAAATGGGATCTTCACCCCTGCCCTGGACGGGGTGAATCCAGATCGGGCTGGGAATCGGAACAATATCGGGGATGTTTGGGTCTTAGCCACATATCGTACCCCAAAGGGCAGGGAGCTGCGGGCCCGGGCCCATCTACTCGTGACTGTCCCACTGTACATGCGCTTCGAACCATGGAGACCAGTTGGACCTACTAACCCAAGGGTAATCGGATGAACTCCTCAGTCATTACAGACTCTGAGACCCTCGCCCTCCGAGAGTTTCACCCCTTCAAAGCACATGGGGTTACCTACCTCTACATGGTTCCTTCTGCTGGAATCTTCAGAATGGATGGGCCATCAGACGCGATCCTAAAAACACTCAGTAAGAGTCCGAAAATCAAAACTGAACTGATTGATAAGCTCTCGGGTCAGTTTAATATCGACCTATTGCTGGAAACGATCGACGAACTCATAGAGATACGTGCGATAGGAGATATCAACGCCCCAAAAGATTTGGTGCCGAACGATCTACCTCCTGTCGGGTTTCCACTTACAACAATGGTCCTAAATGTGACCAACAAGTGCAACTTGGCATGTACTTATTGCTATGAGTACGGGGAAGACAAAATTGTTGATACCAAGTACGGAAACCAACCAAAATTTATGGCAGAAGAAACGGCTAAGGAAAGCGTTGAATTCTTGCTTGAGGAATCCCGAGGGCAGGATGTAGCGCATATCACGTTCTTCGGTGGCGAGACGCTACTCAACTTCCCAGTGCTGCAAGATACAGTGGCATATGCACGTCGTCGCGCTGCCGAAGAAGGTAAGCGTATCGAGTTCAGCCTAACAACGAACGCGACGCTTTTACGCCCAGAGATCATCGAATGGCTTGCTGACAATCAGATTGGGGTCACGATCTCAATCGATGGACCGAAAGAGGTCCAAGATGGACTACGGGTTTTCCACAATGGAAAAGGTTCCTACGATGTGGTAGAACCTAAGATCAAGGAACTCCTCAAGCGTCATAAGACCCGGCCCATTGGTGCGCGCGTCACACTGACTCAGAAGAACATGGACGTCCTGAAAATCTTCCGGCACCTAACAGAGGAGATGGGGTTTTGGGAGGTTGGTCTTGCGCCTGTGACCACACAGGACCAGCGAGATTACGCGATCACAAGCGAGGGTAAGGACGACATGCTCGAACAATTCGGGGTACTCGCTCAAGAGTGGCTCGAGTGCGCACTGAATGACGAGCATCATGGGTTTTCAAATGTCAAAGACACGCTTGAAGAGATCCATAAGGGCGTGAGTAAGGCTTACGGTTGTGGTGCGGGACTTGGACTCATGGGCGTTGCTACGGATGGTGATGTCTCTCTGTGTCATCGCTTCGCCGGGTCTCCGGAACACACCATCGGATCGGTGACAGATGGGATTGATCGCGATAAGCAGGGGAAATTCCTAGTCGACCACCATATCGCAAGCAAGACAGATTGCCATACCTGCTGGGCACGACCGATCTGCTCAGGAGGATGTTATCATGAAGCTCATGTCCAATACGGAACCTCGTCACAGCCTAATTTGCACTACTGTACATGGGTAAGAAGTTGGACACACACGTGCCTGGAAATATATGGTGCGATCGCAGAAAAGAACCCCAAATTCCTCAATCGCTTTGACGCATAAGTACGAACTTAGGAGAAGCCAGTGAAGCATATTAAAGCGGTTAATCAGAAAGCTGCTCGAATTGAAGCTTGGGTAGCCTATGAAGCTGAACAGACACAGCCCACCGAGCTCGACGTGGTAGGTCTCGAAAGTCGGCCTCCCCACGAACAGAACGGTCCCCATTTCCCGTTGGGTTGTTCCTTGGTCTTCTCACCTGGGTGGGAAGCAGACTCTGCTGGAGGTACAGCAGGACTCTGTCAGCCTGTGGAGAGAGACATCTTCGACTGTCACCTGTCATGCTTCTGGCCAGCACATGTGCCCGACCAGCTCAACCATTCTCCTGATTGGACGAGCACGTGCGCCTCTGCTCAAAAAGACTGGCGTAAGCTGGACCTAATTTTCCCGTAGGCTAGAGGCTCAACTGACATGATGCGGATGCTTGATAGGGGCGTATGGGCGCTCATTATCCTGATGGCAGGGACATCAATCCCACTCGAGGCCCAGGAGACCGCACTCTGGTATCTTGGCACATATACCAGAGATATACTCGTGTGGGATGAAGCCAGCGAACAGGTCGTTGGCCGGATAGAGATGGGGCATGACATCCCAGCTTCTATCGTCGTAAATGAAGAGAAAGACCGGATTTACGTGCGTGACGGAACCGCACTGTACATGGAACTTGTGGACCTGAAGACAAACGAGGTCGTGGATGAGTTCACTTTGTCCCAGGGCAACGTAACCGTGCGTATTAACGGTTTCGCACCGCATCCATCAGATGAGAAGGCTGTGATCTTCGCGAAACGATATACCAAACTGAGGGACAGGTATGTGGTCGAAGGGCCATTCCTGCTTGAATATGATCTGACGAATAAGACCGTCACTGACACAATTCCATGGCCAGATGATCAAGAGCGCGAATCGATTCGCTTTCAGTACTCTCCCGATGGCGAAATACTCTACATGTTCGCTGAAGACATCATCGCACTTGATGCAAACAACTACGAGGAAGTTGACCGATGGCAGATATCCACTCCGATTGAGTCTGGGATGGGACGAAGCAGGTTCGGAACGGCCCCTCAGCCTTATGATGAAGAGGGTGTGGCCACCAGCCTCTTTAGGATGACAGATCCAGTGCAGAACCGGCGGATGATGGGTATTGCTAAAGTTCGACTTTCAGAGAAAAAAGTGGACTTCTTCACACTCGGAGAAGCCAGGCCAATTAGGAATTTCACGCTCGCGCCGGATGGCAAAAAAGCCTATGGACTACTTGAACAAGGCAATATTGCAGAGTACGAATTTTGGGAGTTTGATCTGGTCAATCAGAGAGTATCCAAAAGAGCGCCTTTCGCAGGTCGGCCTCGCATGACGTTGGGGGTGAGTGCTGATGGGGAGCGCCTTTTCATTTATAACGCTGGTAATACGATTGACGTCTACGACGCTGCAACGTTTGAGTATATAAAACAGATCGTGTTCGATGAGGATACAACGTTTGAAGTTATGATTCCCAAAAAGGAGAACTTCACACCGTGAGTTACACAAAAAGGGAATGTGCTAAGATGAATCGACTCGGAAAACTTCTAACCCTTAGCGCACTAGGGGCTATGTCCCTAGGGACCGTACTCGAAGCCCAAAACGTTGATCCTATCGGCGTCTACGGTATAACGATCAATGCTGATTTTGATGGCCAAGTAATGCAGCTATTTGGAACCCTGACCATTGAAAATTCTGACAATGGACTTAGGGGATCTGTCGATACAGACATGGGAATTACCTCGTTATCCAATATCGTAGTTGAAGGCTCAGAGATGAAATTCAACGTAGATGCGGAAGGGATGCTGGTCGCGTTCGAAGTTGTTTTCGAGGAAGACGGATTTAACGGCGAATTCGATTTAGATGGTTTAGGTGGAGGGACTATATCAGGTACCAAGCGCTAGTTTTCATCTAAGCGCACGATGGCGTTTGACGGGGATACAACCAGCGGGGATGTGATCCTCCAAATAGTGGGTTTCACACTGTGAGTTATAGTACGAAGGAGGATGGCAGAATGAATCGACTCGGGAAGCTTCTGACCTTTGGCGCACTAGGGGCTATGTCCCTAGGAACCGTACTCGAAGCCCAAAACGTTGATCCTATCGGCGTCTATGGTATAACGATCGATATCCCTGAAGCAGGTTTTCAACTTCCTGGTACAATGACGATCGAGAATTCCGATAATGGATTGACGGGATCCATGGCACTCGAGCTACCTCCCGAGATGCCATCTCAGCGGCCCGCCGACGCGGATATCACGGTAGAAGGCCAGGTGATGAAGTGCAAAATCGGAGTTGCGGGTGCCACCGTCGATATTACACTCAACTTTGAGGACGGTGGATTTAAGGGCAGCGTTATGTCTGATATGGGAGTATTTGATATCACGGGTCGAAAGCGCTAGGCCTCTCATCCACTTAATCCAGGCGAGCCTTAAGCGCCTGAATCCAGAAAAGCTGTGGCCAAACTCCTAGATCCGCACTTCAAGCGGGCACTGGTATTCGTTCGCCCATACGGCTGGGCTCTCCTACCGGTGATGGTCCTTTCGCTCGTGGGTACTGGGCTAGGCCTAGTACTCCCATACCTCTCAAAACTTCTGGTTGATGATGCACTCCAAGCTCAAGATTCTAGCGCGCTTCTGAACATCGTAGGCCTCTTTGTTGCTATCACAGCGGCCTCTTTCCTGATGAACGTCCTGAGTGGGATGCGCTACACAAAGGTGTCAGCTGACATCCTATTCGACATGCGGTTGGACCTTTACCGCCATCTGCAAAGGTTATCTCCGAGATACTATGCGAAGACTCCATTAGGAGATGTTGTATCCAGAATCAATGGGGATATCGGAGAGATCCAACGTGTCACAGCCGAGGCGACTCTTGCATGGCTGGGGCAGATCATCGCGTTAATCGGAACCGTTGGGATGCTGATTTATCTTGACGTATGGCTCTTTATCGTTGGGCTTATCACCTTGCCCCCTGCTCTCTTTGCCCTCTTACGCTATCGGCGTCAGTTAGAGGCCCGAGTTCGTGACCTGCGCGAACGCAGCGCAGATATCGGTACCTTCTTGATTGAGACGCTTCAGGGTATGCGAGCAGTCGTCGGAGCCAACGCACAGGAACGTGAAGTTGATCGCTTCCGTAACAAGAATGACTCATTCGTTGGTGCACTGCTTTCTATGCGACTTTTCACCTATCTAGCCGGTGGACTCCCGGGCCTCTTGCTCACCACCGGTACGGGTATCGTCTTCCTATACGGCGGATATCGTGTGATCGATGGAGTAACAACCCTCGGTACGTTCGTGGCATTCATGGCATACCAAATGCGCCTGATGGCACCTATCCAAGGATTGATGGGCCTGTACTCTAATCTTGCTACCGCACGAGCATCCTTGGTGCGCGTGCACGAACTCCTCGATAACCCTCCTGAGGTTGTCGAGGCCAACCCGGCTAAATCGTTACCAGTATGCCAAGGTGAACTAACACTTGAAGGGGTCCACTATGGCTTCGGACGTGGAGGCGAGGTACTCACAGGTGTCAATCTAGTCATCCCAGCCGGACAGGTGTTGGCGATTGTCGGCACCAGCGGGAGTGGTAAGTCAACAATTGCAGATCTTCTTTCTCGCCAACTTGATCCAGATGAAGGACGCATCCTGTTGGATGGAACAAATCTGTGTGATCTATTCCTTTCGCAGGTAAGAAGGCACGTCGCGGTTGTCGAGCAGTCACCATTTATTTTCCATGCTACGGTTGCTGAAAACGTTTACTATGCAAGACCGGAAGCAACAGAAGCAGATGTCCGGCAAGCAATACATGCAGCCGGACTCTCAGATCTTATTGACTCGATGCCGGAAGACATAAATACGGTTGTTGGTGAACGAGGAAGCCAGCTGTCGGCTGGTGAACGACAGCGTGTTGCAATCGCGCGTGCCTACCTTGCCGAGCCTTCAGTTCTCATTTTCGATGAGGCAACTGGCGCACTTGATCCCATGTCGGAAGCTGCTGTCCTTTCGGGTTATGATGCTCTGATGCGCGGCCGGACTACGGTGCTCATCACACATCGGATTGACCTGGCCCGACAAGCTGACCGAGTCGTGGTACTCAAGAATGGGAGAGTGGCAGAAGACGGACTGCTGAGTGACTTAGACACTCAAGGAACTGCCTTCCGCGATATTTTCCTAGACTTCAAGACCGGTTAGTTCCTGCTACTGCTCGAATGGTAAAAAACGGACCGTGAAGGACAAGACCATTGCCCTCGCAGTTGTAGATAGTGGAGTAAATATTCCCCACCCGCACTTACCTGCAGTACAAAGCGGTATCTCTTTTGATCGTGAGGGTCGCGAACAAGAGGACTTTACAGATGTGTTGGGGCATGGAACCGCAGTGACGTCAGCGATCTATGAAAAAGCTCCAGATACGCAAATCTTTGTGGTAAAGGTCTTTGATCAGCAGCTTGCAACAAGCGTGCCGATACTCGTGAGAGCCCTAGACTGGGCCTCAGAACATGGTATGCGTCTCGTCAACTTGAGCCTTGGCACACCCAACGAGATCCGTGCGTACGATTTAGCTCCTGCCGTGGAACGTGCCGTCGAAAGAGGAACCATCATCGTCTCGGCCAGAGCCAATAAAGAACAATTCTGGTATCCGGGATGCATGGAAGGTGTCTTAGGGGTAGTCCTCGATTGGGAACATCCCAGGGAGAGCGTCTCCGTGAGCAAGGCCGAAGAGTCTCCTGAGGCCTCTTCGGCCCGTGTTGTCAGCGCATCTGGTTATCCTCGACCGATTCCAGGGATCCCAACCTCCCGAAACCTCAACGGGATTAGTTTTGCCGTAGCGAATACGACAGGTGTGCTCGCGGCACTTCTCATAGATCGACCAGACGTTCGGACGGCTGAAGCAGCATTGGATCTCCTCAGTAAGGAGGCGCCTCCACTAGAGTAAGCCCATAACCCGACTGTGAACCCACTCCCAGCATCCGGCCAGACGGCCCTTAGTTCAATTCCCCTGTTCGCTTACTGATCCGATGGTGCAACGTCCATCAGGTTGTCGGAGTGTAGGATATGAGACGCCGAGCTGGTCGAGATACGAATCGTAGCGATCAGAATCATAGTAATGCTCCCGCATTTCCTCCCGGAAATCCTCCATGATCTCGGCATTCATTTCAGTGGCCGGCTGGTCTGATGGCTGGATAAATGGCATGTATTGGATTTCACGGTTCTGGATGTTATCGAAATAGTCCCAAGCCTGATCAACTAGTTCAGGTTGAACCATGAAATCGAGAAGGGTCATGGCTTGTGCCATCGCTCCCTGCGTGGCTCCTTTATGAGCGATGGGGGTCGCCATCGCCATTGCATTCGCCCAGTGATGGCCAGGGAGACCGGGAATGTTGGATGGGAAAGAGAGTGTCGCTGTTGGTACATTCCAAGAAATGTCCCCGATATCGTCCGCAAAACCCGCAGTTCTCTGTGCCTCAGTGAGCGCCGGCCTAAGGATCGAAAGCTCTGTAGCTAGCCCAGACTCGAAGGCCCCAACCTCTCTCTGCGTCGCTTGAGCAAAACGTTGGTCATTCTCAGTCCACTGAGGGAGACCAGCCTGCTGGATATTTTCGTACATAGCCTCAGCAATCACCTGGTTAAAGTGACCAGGCCACGCACTACCAATGATGCGGACATCATCGAGAACAGTGCCACTCATCATTGCTGCCCCACGTGCGATTGAATCTCCGATCGCAAAAAGATCTCTGATCTGAGGATAGTTCTTCTCTCGGAAATAAAACCATATTGAAGCCTTGGATGGCACCACGTTGGGTTGGTCTCCCCCGTCATATATTACTGAGTGGGAACGATGCTGAGTGCGCAGGTGCTCACGGCGGAAGTTCCACCCAACCTCCATCAGATTCGCGGCATCAGCAGCGCTCCGACCCCTCCAAGGAGCCCCCCCAGCGTGTGCGGCAGACCCTTCAAAAGTGAACATCGCTGAAATGAGACCTGTCCCGGGCGTCATGCCCCAGCTAGTCGACAGATTATTCCCCACGTGAGCATACAGAACGATATCCACATCTTCAAACATGCCCTCCCTCACGTAATAAGCCTTGGTGGCAACAAGCTCCTCCGCTACTCCAGGCCAGATCTGGATCGTTCCCTGTAGCCCTTCTCGCTCCATAAGCTCCTTCACAGCAAGAGCAGCTGTGATCTGGACAGCCATGCCCGAGTTATGCCCTTCTCCATGCCCAGGAGCTCCCTCAACAAGAGGCAAATAACAAGCCACTCCGGGCGTTTGAGATGCCTTTGGAATATTATCGATATCTGTCCCCAGAGAGATCTTGGGTCGGCCGGACCCCCAAGTAGCAACCCAGGCAGTGGGAATACCGGCCACTCCCTCTTCCACTGTGAAACCATCTTCCCGAAGGAGTTCTACCAGGTAGGCCGAAGTCTCGAACTCTTGAAAGCCTAGTTCAGCAAAGCTGAAAATCTGATCCACGATATTCGCTGTGAATTTCCTTCTCCCATCGATCGCCTCAGCAAGCTCACTCTTCCAGCCAGCCAGCTGACTTATTTGGGCCGTGGAACCACTCGGCATAGCAAGCACAGCTACTAAAACCCATGCCATTCTAATCACGAACCGATACACAGGTGAAAACATGTGAGCCTCTCCTATAGAGCTAGTCGATCTAAGTCCAAAATGACCTGGTTCCAGTCATCCCGCGAGTGCTTACCTCCTCTCGGCTTGAGCCGACTGCAATTCCGCACATAACCAGACGAACTGGCAATTGCACTACGGTTTACCGTTAACCAGGTATGTGTCATGCTCCTTATATGACTCAACTGACATCTAAACAACGAGCGCACCTCCGAAGCCTTGCAAACCGACTGAAGCCGGTCGTACACGTGGGAACAGAAGGAGTCAGCGAGCAACTTCTCACGTCAACATCAGAAGCATTTAATAAGCGTGAGCTAATTAAGGTTAGATCTCAGGAAGCAGCGCCTAGACCCATCAAGAATATCGCAAATGATATAGCCACTAGACTCCCAGGAGTGCACGTCATTCAAACGATCGGGCACATTGCCATTCTATACCGCCCACATCCGGAAAATCCTCAGATACACCTGCCCGAACCAAATCAAGGTTAAGCAAATGTCCCGGGCATTTATCAAGGAAGATCATGATGAGCCAACCCCAAAATATCAGCTTCCCGACCCCGAATCACCCTACTATAACGAGGCAGCGGCTTGGGCGCTCATCCGGGGAGCAGACCAGGGAGATTCTCGAAGTGCTGAGCTAGCTACGAGCTACAGCTGGGGTGACCCGACTCTGGTCCCGTGTATCCTTTCGATCCTCAAGGAAGCAGAAACTGCTGGTGAAGATCGGGTAACTCAGCTAGCACGACGATTCCTTAAGGCCGCCGGATACTCCGAATCTTCTTGGGATTCATGAAAAGAAAAAACGCCCCGCGATCCCAGTTGGCTCCGTGGGGCGTTTTTTCTTGAAGAGCTTTTTATAACGCCAGACGACTCTCAGGATTTTAGTCACAACTCAACAAGAAACGCAGTTATTGTTGTTCTTAGAACCGAGGCCCATAAGCAATGTCACGGCATTCAAATGCGGCGGAATTCGTGATACAGGACCATTTGCCAAATCAGCCGTAGTCTGTCCACGCCGATTTACCACACTAACATCGCCTCCCTGACTAATGAGATAGAGAATCATTTCATTATCACCACGGCCTGCAGCATTGTGGAGAGGACGGTACCCATTGTGGTCTGGCTGGTTAACGTCGGCGCTAAGTTCCTCAATGAGGTATCTCACTGACGGAATCCAACCACCGGGCATAGCCCGATGTGCATTGCCGGCAAAACCTTCACCATAGCCAGCACCTGCAGCGGCATTGATTGGGAATATTCCTGCCCCCCCATCTACATACGGTGGTAAGCCTGACAGGTCAGCGTTCGCCTCACGGACCGAATCTGCTTGCTCTACACGATCAACAAGTTCTTGTCGCCTATCGTCTGAAATTTCCGCTAACTCCTCATCCGAGAACTCCGCCCGTTCAGCTTCTGACAACTCGTTTCGTACCGAAGTAAGAACCTCTATTCGCTCTTCAGCAGACAGAGGATTGAAGTTGGAATCGTCAGATATCTGATTACGCGCTGAACGAGCTCCCGTGTCTCGGGGTCTCCTTCGCCTTTGTTCTGGAGCGATTGTCGGGACGTTTGGATCAGCACCATACTTAACTAACAGGCGCATCGCCTCCACATCTGCCGCATACGCCGCACGCCAGAACGCCGTGGAACCTTTTGTGTCTACCAACCCACAATTCCGATTACCGCATCCTCCGTAAACCATGTACCAAGGATGCATCGTCGTACGTGCGTCAGGCTCAGCTCCACCCCGTAATAGTGCTTCGAGAATTTCTATATACGTGGTATTCTGCAGGTGGTGTTCCTGAGGTTGGGGGAACCGTGTCCGGGGCTGCCACTCACTGTTTACTACACTCCACAGGGGCGCAACACCATTCAAGGTAGATGCCAGGTTCGGATCTGCCCCAGCTTCAAGCAACATTAGGGCCATATCGTACTGCCCGTTAATGGTAGCCATCAGAAGCGGGCTTGTGGCGTCACTCAGGCTGACCTGGTCGATGTCAGCCCCGCCATCAAGGAGTACCTGTGCTACTTCCGAATGCCCCTGGCGCGCGGCATGTAACAGCGCTGTCATCCCACCAGTCGCAGTTATGCTAGACCCACCACCCCTATTGTCCTCTTCCTCTTCCTCTTCCTCTTCCTCTTCCTCTTCCGGAAGCCCATTCACTAGAACTTCACGGCCAGCACGCACAGCCGCCTGTAACTGACTTGGCGTAACAAAACCGCTAGCCTCTCGAATGGCCTCGAGAACTTCATTCTGTCTTTGGCCAGCAGCACGGTCTAGTTCCCCTTGTTCCTGTAGATCGACTACCGTCGTTGCGATCCCGGGTTCTGCTCCGTATTCCAATAGCTGTGCTGTAGTAGCAGCCCTATTGAGCGCTGATGCGAAAATCAAGGGCGTCTGACCGGAGGATGCCTCCAAAGTATTCACGTCCGCGCCATATTCAATCAGTGGCTCAAGCACATCGGTCTGGCCAGAAGCTGCAGCCAGATGGATTGGTGTCGTACCAGCTGGGAAGGTCTTGGCCTGAACATTAGCACCCCCTTCTAGCAGACGACGTGTGACAGGAGCGCTCCCGGCTTTACTAGCCAGATGTAATGGTGTGTAGTGACCGATACGAGTGACTGCATCCACTCGGCCTCCAGCATAGAGAAGCATTTCAACCATTTCGATCTGGGCACGCTCAGCAGCCCAATGCAAGGCCGTCATTCCGTCACCCTGAGCAGCGTTCACATCGGCTCCCTGTCTCAGGAGACCACGGACGGCTTCTAGGTTACCGGTCATCGCAGCATCAGCTACCGGCGCCTCAGGTGGGGTAGCCGCGGTAAGCGCCATGACCACACCCAGCGCCCCAAAAATTCGAAAAGGCATGCCCTGATTCATTCTCTTCCTCCAGCTTCGTTCAGCATTCATGTTCAGTCTCTCATGTGCTCTGTGAGCTAGAAAGAGGTCGCAGATACGGGTGGTGTGGCGAGTGAGAAAGCTCCGTCACTGTCTCCGAAATTCTCCATCTCATCGTGCCCAAGCATGTGAAGCAGCGTGAGCATCACGTTAGCCATTGGTGTGTCGTCCGCCGCCTGAAGATGGACGTTACCCGCTAACTCCCCATTAGCGTGACCCATCAGGATCAATGGACAACGCCGATGGTTATGAATATTGGCATCCGCCATCGGAGACCCCCATATGATCATTGACTTCTCCAGAAGATTACTGTCCCCAACGACTGAGTTCTGCATCTTCTCAAGGAAGTATGCCAGCGTTGCCATACGGTATTGGTTGATCTTATTGAACTCGAGGATCGCCTCTTCACGCCCACCGTGATGCGAGGCCGGGTGGAAGGGTCTCGCTGAATCACTGTCTGGGAACACACGGTTCTGCGCGTCACGTCCTGTCTTGAACGAGATCACTCGCGTCATTTCTGTTTCAAGCGCTAGCACCTGGAGATCAAATATCATTTCCATATGCTCTTTGAACGTGTCGGGCACCCCCGCAGGTGCTTCGGGTAGGGCTCGCTCATCTCCACTGGAGTTTCTGGTTTCAACCATCTCGATCCGTCTCTCAATCTCTCGGACGTTATCGAGGTACTGGTCCATGCGTTGCCGATCCACAGAGCCAAGGTCACGACGCAAAGACGCAACTTCGTCCGCAATCCAGTCTAGAATGCTGGCCCGATCAGCTCGCCGCTCAGCACGCTCTTTCGGACTGGCTCCTGCACCGAACAGCATATCGAAGGCTACCCTCGGATCCCGAATCATCGGCATGGGCTCACTGGGCGAGGACCAGCTGATCGTATCAGTGTAGGCACAAGAATAGTTGTAGGTGCAGCCCCCCGATTGATCGAGATTTTCAATGCAGAACTGCATCGAGGGGAGCGGAGTGTCCTGTCCGAAACGCTGCGCATAAATCTGATCAAGAGACGGGGTACCCACCCAGAGGTCTGACCCCTGTGTCTGTTTCGGATGCGACTGCGTTAAGAAGACCGCGCTCGACCGGAAATGGTCACCTCCGACCTCTGGCGCGGACAATGGCTCAGCCATCCTGACATCGGTGTTGCTGATCAGCGTAAGGTAGTCCCGCCAAGGTTCAAGAGACTTTGCTGGATGATCAGCTATAAGCTCAAAGTCGCGACCTACGGTTGCAGGAGCATACAGGAGTTGGGTCCCACCCCAATCATTGCACCCGGCTAGGCCGTGCACCTCCTCAATACAAATTAAGGGCATCTTTTCACCCGCGAGGAATGCACGCCCAGAATCAGTCAGCCTCCCGGCTGGGACCATTGCATCCAGAAACGGGAGCGCGACACTGGCACCCATACCACGTAGGAAAGTCCGTCGCTCGATGTGTTTACCTGTAATGAAATGCATCTTTTGGTCTCCTGGCCTATGTCTTACTGCATTGTTCTCTTAGTTGGAGGAATTAACCTGTCCCCCCCCCTCAGCTGCGCTAACTAGCGCTGCTCGCTTCATCTGGAATGCATCACTCTGGATGATCCCCAGAATGAAGGACGACATCCTATAATCGCTTTTCTCTGCACTGCTCGCGATTTCTCGCACCGCGGGTTGATCGTAATACTCAATACGTCGTCCAAGTGCGTACGCCATCAGGTTCTCCGTGAAGTTCCTGACTAGTGGAATCGGCCTACCTAGTAATGCGTTGACAAGCTCCGCAGGCGTAGATACCGGTGTCCCATCATAGAAGTCCCCACGGGTGTCTAGTGGCATCCCATTCTCTCTAAGTCGCCAGCTGCCCGTCACATCAAAGTTATCAAGCGCGAGGCCGATTGGATCCATCATACTGTGACACGAGCTGCAAACGGGGTTCGCCCTATGAAGCTCCATCCTCTCTCGCGTTGTCAGGAACTTGCCATCAGAGACGGCTCCTGTTTCATCCAAGTCAGGTACACCCGGTGGTGGCGGTGGTGGCGGCGAGCCTAGCAAGACTTCCATGACCCACTTCCCACGGAGCACTGGTGAAGTACGATTGGCCATAGATGTGAGGACCAACACGCTCCCCTGGCCCAATAGTCCCCGGCGTCGATCATCCGAATAACTAACCTGCCGGAAATGGTTCCCTGACACACCAGGAATTCCGTAGTGTCTGGCAAGTCGTTCATTCACGAACGTGTAGTCCGCGCTGAATAGTTCCAGTAAGCTCTTGTCCTCACGGACAAGGTTGTAAAAGAAGAGTTCCGTTTCTCTCCGCATCGCATCCGCGAGATTTTCATCAAAATTCGGATAGAAATTGGGGTCCGGACGAACCTTGTAGAGATCCTGTAGTCGTAGCCAGAGCCCTGCGAAACGTGTGCCTAGCGCCTCAGAACGGGGGTCTGCAAGCATTCTCCGTGTCTGGCTCTCAAGCTCTTTGTCTAAGAGTTCCCCTTCTGCTGCGATCTCAAGCAATTCAGCATCTGGAGGCGTTCCCCATAGGAAGAAAGACAACCGTGAGGCAAGGTCCACATCCGATATATGATACGCTTCGCCAGAATCCTTTTTTCCCGGCTCGCGCTCGAACCGGAACACGAAGTGCGGGCTCGCGAGCACCACCTCAAGTACCCTTTTCACTCCATCCTCAAAACCACCACGCTCAGAGCCGTCAGCGTAGAAGTTCATGAGACCTGACATGTCACTATCTGACAGCGGGCGCCTATAGGCTTCGGTACCGAGGCGTGACACAATCTGCCTCGCGCACGCTAGTTCCTCACTCGGCACCGTCGGTCGGCAGGAAAAGATCTTAGAACGAGTAGGGGTCTCAGAGATACCAGTCGTGTTATAGGGACCACTGACAATTAAGTCTCTTACGTGCGGTAGCGATGTAATCCCATTCCCACCTGAACCCCCACCGGCTAACGACCACTCATGTGGACGGAGGAGGTCCTCATATGGACCGTCTCCACGCCGGACGAACGCCGCCGAAACCTTGTGCTGTCCTGCACGCAGTACGATCGGATCAGTTCTGATCCCCTCTCCACCACGACCATCCGCTCCAACTCCAGACCGTGTGTAATGAAGTAGCGCAACTCGCTCGCCATCGATCGATATATCCACGTCTTCAAGCCGGGCGTTACGGCCACCCGTAAAGGTGATTCCGAAGACATACTCGCCATCGGTCGGGAAGACATGATCAATTACGGTGCCGCCACGGGTGCCATACGGGGCACCTTCCACATGGTCCCACGGGTGTTGGGAAATATACTCAGGAAGCTTATAGACCTGGTCTACAGCTGGCGCGTCCCTATTACCCAGTGCCAGCCGGCTGATCTCACTCGCAGCGTTCAGATACGATTCGAGTAAGGTCGCCGAAAGCGACTGTACATCGGCAATATTGTCGAAATTGGCACTCATCTGGTCGTTCTGAAGCCACTCGCTTGCATCGACCTCAAGGAGCAGTAGGTCCCTTATAGCCCCCTCATATTCGGCTCGATTGAGGCGCTGGAAGGTCCGAGCACCCGGGTTCGGGTTCCGTGATGCCCTTGAATCAATCACACGCTCAAGCTCTTCAACAACCGTTTGGAGCGTATCGCCACCAGGCCGTCTTGCACCAACGGGGGGCATCATTCCAGCCCTCAGTTTGCGGATCATCCGTTCGGCGATTTCAGCATTCTGGTCGGCTTTATCGGCGTCGAACCCAACAAGAGAGAGATTTCCACTTAGGCGGCGCTCGTTATGACACCGTACGCAAGTGCCCTGGATTACATCATTTGGTGACACATCTCCACTGCCTTCATGAAGGTTAGCCACCGGCTGAGAAGCATTATAAAAACTGGCTTGTTGCCATACTGGTCCCACTTCAGCCGGAGCTCCTGAGAGCACCAGCATCATACCCAGTGCAGCGGTAGAAAAGACGATATTTTTCATTATGGGATACATCTCCCCAAATAAGCCTGTTTATACGCTATCTGGTGGGTTCCGAGGGTGCAAGGACTGCGTTGATTATGCTTGATTAGACTATTGGGTGTTGCGTCTAACCCTAAGAAAACCGAAACTGCTCTTAGCGTATTGGCATGGGCTAGCTAGCAGGCAACCGAGTAGCTCCACAACAGGAGGTAACAAATGGATGTAGGGCGTTCTTTCTCGAGACGGCAATTCATGGGTGGAGCAGCGACAGCGCTGGGTTACCTAGGTTTAAAGCCGGGCGCAGAGCTTTTGGCTGCTGAGGTCGATGAGACCATAAGGTTCCCGTTCGCACGTAAGCTGGATGACCCTTATGACTCTCTGGCACATCTAAGCTCGAATGAAAACCCGTGGGGGCCATCCAAGAATATGCTGGAGGCCATGAATAGTGCCTGGAAGTATGCCAACCGCTATGGATACCCTGATGGGGACATCCAGTCGGCGATCGCTGAGCACCATGGGGTAAGTAGGGATCATATCCTTATGGGCGCTGGCTCAGGCGAACTCCTAAAGGTCGTCGGGCTTACCTTTATGAGTCCTGGGAAGAAGGTTATTGGTGTCGAACCTACGTATAGCTCGGTTTATAGGCATGCTACTGGCCTTCGCGCGGATGCAATCGCGCTACCGCTGACGGAGGACTACCGTCAGAACATACCAGAGATGATCCGTACTGTTAAAACCAATCACCGAAATGTTGGCTTTGTTTTCCTCTGTAATCCGAATAATCCCACTGGGATAACGGTCACAGCAACAGAGGTAAGACAATTGCTGGACAACATCCCTCAGGACGTACCCGTGCTCGTCGATGAGGCATACCACCACTTTGTACAAGATCCGTCTTATGCTGAGTCGTTACCCTATGTTCTAGAGGGACGCAACGTGATAATCACACGCACGTTCTCAAAGATTTACGGTGTAGCAGCGATGAGACTCGGATACGCCATTGCAAAACCAGAGCTCATCGACCGTATGCGCCCCTACAGCACCGGCTCTGTAAATGCACTGGTAAAATGGGGTGGGGCAGCAGCCTTGAAGGACAAGGAATCTGAAAAATGGGTGTTGAATAAGACAGTTGAACTCCGGGAACAAATGATCGCTGGAGTCAAGTCAATGGGATTCAAGGTCCTGCCGTCTAACACCAATTTCTTTATGATGCATACGGTTCGTCCGTCGTCCGAGTTCAGATCTGCGTTCCGTGAGAGAGGGGTTTCGGTAGGTCGTGACTTCCCGCCCATGCTTGACTGGCTCCGGGTCTCAGTGGGTACCGAAGAAGAGAACGAGCGGTTTATGCAGGGGCTAAAGGAGATCGCCTAATCTCAAGCCAACATAACCGCTAACTGGAAGGGCAATGATGAGGACTGCTAAAAGCATGTCCCCACGAAGCGCTCGGGGCCGAATAGCTCCGGGCGCTCTGTGGTTACTGACAATAGCCGTGCTCTCCGGGAAACAGGATCTTAGGGCGCAGGAACCAGTCGCCTGGGGAGAAGAACTCGTTTTTCATACGTTTTCTATCGCCGCAGTTGATCCCAGTACTGGCGAATCCGGTGTGGCCGTTACAACACGCGTTCCTTGTGTAGGAAATGGAGTACCCTGGGTACGCGCTGGGGTTGGTGCTGTGGCAACACAAGCCTCTACACGAACGGCCTATGGGAATGAGTTGCTTGATATGCTTGAGGAGGGGTTAACTCCCCGGGATGCTCTCGACCGGGCCATGGCTGGTGACCCAGAGTCCGAGCGTCGGCAGGTTGGTGTCGTGGCACTAGATGGCACATCCGCTCAACATACTGGAACCGGTCCTGGGTATTGGGCTGGCCATAAATCAGGACTCAACTACGCTACTCAGGGCAACGTGCTCGTTGGGCCGGAGGTGGTCGATGCCGTTGCGGCATCATTCGAGGCGACGGAAGGCTCGGAACGTCATCTGGCGGACCGGCTAATCTTAGCGCTAGGCGCAGGACAGAAAGTGGGCGGTGATAGGAGAATGGGCCGCCTGCAATCTGCTGCAGTAATCGTAGCCGACCCAAGAGAAGGTCGCTCTCGACGTGCCGACGGGCTTACAGCAAATATCAATGTCTGTGAGCACCCCACTCCAGTGGCGGAGCTGCGGCGAGTGTACAACACGATCTCAGGAACCTTGGGCTACCGGACACTCCAACAGTACACAGGTAACGATGTATGGCAGGTGAAACTGATCATGCACGCACTCGACTATTACCACTCAGATACCGAAACTCTAGAGCAAGAAGGCAACTGGCGACTCTACGATGATGAGATCATCTCGGCAGTAGACAAATTCCGCTCGGACCAAGGTCTATCAGTTCCTAGCTCGGGTAGTAGCCCCCCTGGGTTGGTTGATGCAGACACGGTCGAGCGCATGTGGCTTGAGCTAGAGTCCACGGGCAAGGCGGCTGAACTCCGACGAGTCATTAGGGGACTGACAGCAGTCAGGAGGTAGGTTGCAGTTCCCTGGATAAAAATAGCACGCAGCTGTTGAAGGACCCTGATCAGCTACGCGGATGATTCGAGCCAGATCGTCGTCACCCCAAGATTAATCGCGAAGTGCTCTCCATGGGTGTTAGGAGCTGCCCCATGCCAATGCTCCTCATCTGGATCGATCATAACGAGATCCCCCACTCCCAGGGCTAGCTTGCGACCAGAGCGATCTACCACGGAACAGGTGCCCCTCAACCCGAGAAGTAGTTGGACGTCATCGTGACGATGCCAGTTCGTGCGACCCCCTGGGTCAAAATGAACTCGGTAAAGACGCACTGGCATATCGTCGTCAGGACCCAACAGACGCTGAAATGTACCAGATAGAACAAAGTTCTCCGGGTCCACCGCACTCCGAGGTCTACTCGAAGATTCGATCAGTCTCATAGGCTTTCTGTGGGAATCAGACCAAGTGGTTACCATAGCGGTACCCCTTAATCAGATGATCTCAGTCTGGAGCCTCCAGCACCAGTGCCTCTGCTTCCACTTCAACGAGGTATCCGTCTCCAATCAATCCTACACTCACTAGAGTATTTGTGGGCTGGATATGTCGAAAACGCTGACCATGCGCACGGGTCACGGGCTCCCATAATTCGGGGTCAGCGATATAGATCCGGGTCCGTACGACATCTTCTATCCGTCCGCCAAGGGACTGGATGGCACCTTCGATTTTATCGATACAAAAGTGCGTTTGTGATGCCGGATCCGTGCCTCCTATGAGCCTGTCCCTGTGGGTTGCTGTTGTACCCGAAACGAGGATGCGATCCCCCTGTCTCAACGCCCGAGCAAAACCAGCCTCATCCTCCCATTTCGTCCCGCTGAGCACGATCGTCCGGCCTTCCTGAATAACGCTCGTAGGGTAAGGTGAAGGAAACTTTCCAAAGTGGTCACTGAGGTCTCCGGCAGCAGTCAAGAATGGAGGCTTCCGGTACTCGTCTCCGCAACCACCTGGGATTTGCCACAACTCTGCTCGGGCGTGTTCGATCTCTTCTAAAGCAGGTCCGTCCAACTTCAGATCGAAAAGACGCAGGTTATCTTCGATGTGCTCTCGGTTACCCAGACGAGCTCCGATGATCACACCCGCCACAGCTGGTGCATCCAAGATCACCCGAGACGCCACGTTTGCTACCGATACGCCAAAACGCCTTGCTACTCTTTCCAGCGCTGTCAGCAGGTCCTGGAATTTGTCCCACCCGCCAGCAGCATCAATGAAACGCTTGTACTTCATCTGAGACCAGGTCTCAAGTGACTGGAAATCAGGCTCGGAAACCCCGATCCACTGGTCGGTAAGAAACCCTCCCGCAAGCGTACCAAATGCCAGCAGCTTGATATCATAGTGCGAACAAAGGTCGGTCATCGAGCCGCCTGCTCGTTGATCAAGAAGCGAGTAGCAGATCTGGTTCGAGACAACATCCACGCCACTATTGAGTAGCATCGCAAGGTGGGTGGCATCTGTGTTGGTCACCCCTAGGTGCTGGATTAAGCCGTCCTCTTTCAGCTCTTGAAGGCAGAACATACAATCAAGCCAACTTGGGTCTGAGTAACTCCAAGCGTGAAACTGGAGCAGATCAATCTGCTCCCGACCCATGCGTTCCAGTGCTAGTTCTATAGCCGCGCGCGTCTCTTCTCTCGCAACGGTTCCGGGCTTAGGAATCCATTTCGTTAAGAGTTCGCTTGATCCGGGCCAACCCGCTTCATACTGACCAGCGATCAGCTCAGAGGTTCCATAGTGGTCTGCCATATCGAACGTCGTGAGCCCAGCATCGACGTATCGACGCATCTCAAGGGCACTCTCCTCCGGATTCATGAAACTTCCCGTACGTTCCATGTCCGCTATCTGCCATAGCCCAGTCAGGATACGTGAGATCTCTAGCCCGCTTGCCAACCGTGTCCGTTCTACCATCAAGCTATTCGGGCGGAAGTGTCCGAAAGAGAACTACGGTATCGACCCCAGCACGTTTGAGGGTGCGAAGCTCCCGCACGTAGATACACGTCGCCAATGCCATCACAACGACCCAAAGAGGTGTCGAGCGTAGGTACCATGCGCTGACATCAGCTGTCATATCCTTCCAAAGATGTACAACCAAAAATGTCCCGAGCAGAACGATGCCAGCCACCGCAATCGGTATCTGTAATCGGCGTGACCGAAGCACAGTCACATCTCTGGCAATCCTCGGATTTCGATGGGGTAGAGCAAGTACTGAGGCACACATAACTATGAAATTCAGAAGCATTGATGTCACGAGGATATCGACACCCAAGAAGAAATCTCCGGCAAAATGGCTACCGAAGATGCTCAGTGAGGCCATAAAACCACTGAGCACGAGTGCGATATGCGGCGTGTGCCGCGTCCGGTGGATTTGGGCGATACTTTTCGGAAACACACCATCTTCAGCCCAAGCGAATACAAGCCTAGATACCGACAAGAGCATCGCTGGCAAATCATTGATCAGTGCAACTGCCATTCCTGCGACAATGAGGATTGTCCAGCCAGGTGAAAGTACATACCCAAGCAACCCGGGAGCCGTAAGGTCCTGAGTTAGAGCTTTTTCAGCCACAAAGCTCCACGGTACTGTATGGTAAACGGCTGCGGTGAAGAGCAGGTAGAACGTGCCCACTGACACAACTGCAATGCCAATCGCGAGTGGAAGGGACCTGCCGGGGTTTTTGGCTTCTCCACCAGCTTGAGCGATAGAGTCGAAGCCTATAAAGCTTGAGAAAAGGAGAGCTGAAGCGGCAAGAAAGCTCGCCCAACTAAATGACGTTGCAGGCTCTGGAGGTACACTGAGGCCCTCCTGAATGGCCAATCCTGCTGCAAAATCACCGTGATCGAACAAGAATCCTGAGACAATCACTATGCTACCGAAAATAAACATTATGAACATCATCGGCACCAGAATCCGCTCGTATACTCGGAGTCCAAGCCAGTTGATCCCTACCGAAGACCAGAGGAAAACCAGGGCAAGGCTCACGCGCACTGCTCCCGTGTCGAGCGCTGCAGCAAGAGAGTCAACACCCATGGCCGATACGATATCCCTCAGGAAGGGAATCAAGAGGTAAGAGACTACACCAATCGCTACAGAAACCCCGAACCACTGAGAAAAACTCGCAACAAATCCTAGGTACGGATTCAGGCCCCGACTCGCGTAGATATAACTCCCTCCAGCTCTGGGCATCGCTGATGCCAGGATGGCATACACGAGTGCAGCGAGTATCGCGGGGACCGCTGAAAACACATAAGCTGACAGTACATGCGGGCCTATCCCCGGCACGCTCCGCTGGATCATGAATGGTAGAATGTTGATCGCTGCTCCGAGCATGGAGCAAATGCCCGTTGCAACCAGCCCCAATAACCCAAGTTGCCGGGTTAGACCGCTCAATCGCGGCACCACCGTATTCTTCGTCACGTCTTGGCGCCAGAACGTCCCGCGGTGGCAGAGATTCTAGGTAGCACAATGAGTGTCATCGTCGCCGCAGTCACCGTCCCCAGAATTACGGCCAAACCAAAACGGCTCGTTGGTGGGAACGTTGATAGGACAAAAATTCCGAATCCTGCACAAATGATCATGCTCGCACGCAGTACAGGGGCCCTAATCTGATCTAGTGCCCTGCCCCAGGGCAGCGGCTCTCCTAGAGCATCCAGTGTACGGACCCGGACAACAAGGTGGATCATCGAATCGACACCCATAGCAAGCGCGATGTTTGCAGCCGGAGACGTGATGATGTCAACCGCGATGCCGAGGTGCCCAAAAACACCAAGCACGACAACTGGAACAGCTGCCAGACAGATCCACATCCGAGATGTCGTCATAGCAGAACGGGATACGATGAACCCAATTACGAGGAATAAGGCCATTAGCCCGCCAATCCCAATCTTGAGGCTCGACTTTATCAGTTCCCCTAGCTGCGCTTGGAGATCATAGAGGCCTCCAATCACAACCGGCTCGAGTCCTGCATCGATGACATCTGCCCGTAATCGCTCCATGATTGCCTGACGAGATGGTTCTTCAACGGTTTCACGCATACGCAAGAAATAGTGACCCTCATCGCGAGCGGCAGTGACGTATCCCAACCCGACACTACCAAGCTGCGGAGTCGATACCATGTCGAGCAGGAGCTCCAGGCTCAAGAACCCCGCAAAAGGGATAGTCCGTGCATGCTCCAGCAGCACTGTTGGTGACAGTACGACGCCAACTGCAGGATCCCCTTCAAGAGACGCCTGCAGTACCCGCATCTTTTCAAATACCGGATTTGAGTCAAGACGCGCGCCCTCAGTATCTTGAATCACGATGTTTAGCGTGCTGCTTCCTCCATCTGCATCGATTTGTTCTAGACCCTCACGGAGGGGGTCACCTTCAGCAAAGTAGGTGAGCAGCCCGGGATCAGTATCGACTCGCACTAGACCCGCGCCGAGCAGAAGCACCGTAGCTCCTGCTACGACCGCAAGCGTACGGGGCTGAGTAGGGATTGCGATACTTGCGAGATCCATAGCCTTTGAGGTGCGAACCTTAGCCCATCGCCCAAGAAACGCAGGGTAAGCAGAGTAAGCGGTTACCATAGCCGTTAGCGTGCCAATTACGCCTGCTATCCCAAGTTCACGGAGAGGTTGCGCCGATGCGATCAAGAGAGAAGCGAAGCCTAGCAGCGTAGTCGTCATACTCCAGAATGAAGCTTCGAGTGTGTCTCGGATCGCACTTTGAACAGCAAGGGCCCGGTCAGCCTGCTCCTCAGCAGCACGCAACCAGTTCGCTGTCATGAAGACAACGTGCGATAGGGTGAGGACGAAGACGATCGTGACCAGGTTGGCTGTTAACAACCCGATTGAAAGACCAACTGCCTGTGTTAAAACGAGCGTCAAGCTCACAGAGATAAAGCAAGTCGCCAAGGTCCCCACCACGATAGCAACATCACGGTAGATGATGGCGATCAGCAGGCTGAAGACTAAAACGGCTGCTAGGCTGAAGACGATTAAATCGCTTAAGAGATTTCGTCGGATCAACTCGACGATCACAGGCACGCCAGACATCACGATGCTGAGTTCTGGTGCTTGGTGTTCATCTATAACCGCCTCAATCCTTGGAATAAGGACTTCGGGATCTGTTTCGTCTGCCGACAACACGATGTTGGTTGCAGCAGCATCTGGCGTAAGCAGAATCCTACTGAATAAAGGGCTGCCTTCAGGGTTGTCGGTCGTGATGCTGTATCCGCCGCCGACTCCCTCGATCTCTAGTAGTTCATCCGTAAGCACCCCGATTCGATCCCCATAGGAGTCTTCCGTACCCTGTAAACGCGCCACCCGCAGAATGATCTGTGGACTCGACGGGTAAGTCTCATTGATCCTCTGCGAAGCCTGGAGTTGAGGATCACTCTCAGAGAAGAAGAAGTCTCCTTCAACTCGCGGACTCAGAGATACTCTTAAGAGCCAGACCACTCCGAGGCCGAGGACCGCCGCAAGAAGTGCGGTCCAGGGAGACGCACGATGCGTCCAGAGTCGCGGCAGCACTCTACGAAACCCAATTTCGAAGTGAGGTCAATATCGGTTTCCATGAATCCATTTGTTCCAAACTACTAATCAAGCTGATGACTTCAACTTGCGCACGTATAGAGCCTGTTGTCAGGCCCTATACGTGAACCAACAGAGGACCCTACTATCTAAGGCGCTACTTGATACAGGTCACTTAGGACACGAAGCTTGCCTATTCAGTTCATCACTCCGGAGGCCCTCGTGCTGCGTCGCTTCTACTTCTCGCTCACAATTGCATTGGCTGTGCTCATCTTGCCTAGCGCCCTACCTCTCACTGCCCAGACCCTATTTGGCGGGTACCCGAGTGCTCGGATGGGAGGAAATTATATGCACAATTTTTATTTCCCACCGGCACCAAGTTCGACTCCATGGTACCCGAGTTGGTCGCCAGACGGAGAGGCCGTCGCAGTTGCAATGCAGGGATCTATTTGGAGCATCGAGGTAGCTTCGGGGCTGGCGACCGAACTGGTTTCAGGACCAAAATACTACTCGTCTCCGAACTATTCGCCTGACGGAAGATGGCTCGTCTACACTGCGGATGACCACGGCCGTTCAATCCAACTCGAGGTCTTGAACATTGAGACCGGACAGACAACGGCCCTGACAAACAACACGCAGATCTACGCTGACCCTCGCTTTAGTCCGGACGGAACACGCGTCGCATACGTATCGACCGAACCTTCTGGCTATTTCAATGTTTATATCCAAACATTCTCGGCAGGGCGCCTTAGTGGTGAGGCGCTAGCGGTCACTCGGGACAACAACTACGGACGTAATCGCCTGTATTTTGGCGCGGATGATATCCACATCTCACCAGCCTGGTTCCCTGATGGTGAGAACCTCCTGCTCGTATCAAATCGTGATGTGCCGCTGGGAAGCGGCAATGTCTTCCGAGTTCCAGCTCGAGAAGACGGCTTTGACGAACGTGAGACAGTACTAGCTGAGCAGACTCTTTACCGGACGCAACCAGACGTCTCAATCGATGGAAAACGCTTCATCTTCTCATCAACGAGAGGTGCCGCTGACCAATTCAACAACCTTTATGTGCAACCCACTGTGGGCGGAGAGCCCTACAAGATGACGTTCTTTACTCACGATGCGTTCCACCCACGCTGGTCACCGGACGGCGAATGGATCGCATATATCGATAACCGGGAAGGCCTGCCACAGTTAAAACTCTTGGAGGTCTATGGCGGAAAACTCATTGATGTAGAGATCACTGGTCGCCATTGGAAGAAGCCGATGGGTACGTTGCGTGTGACGACCGTCGGAGTAGATGGGCAAACGACAGGGACCCGAATCCATGTTGAGGCGTCCGACGGCAAATTCTATGCACCGACCGATGCATACGCTCGTATAGCCCAAAGGGCAGGCTTCTGGTTCTTCCACCATACGGGCACATCCGTTCTGGAACTCCCTGAGGGAGAAGTTTCTCTCCTGGCTGTCAAAGGCTTTGAGAACCAGCCTGAGAGCGTGACAACCCAGATCCAGGCCGGAGAAGTGACCGAACTCACACTTCAGCTCGAGACCGTGATCGACATGGAGGAACGGGGGTGGTTCAGCGGCTCAACTCACGTGCACGCAAACTATGCTGGAAATCTACACAACTCGCTCGAGAACCTCATGATGATGTCGGAGGCGGAAGATCAGGACATCGTTCTGGAGCAGATCGCAAACAAAGACAACCGTATCCTAGACTACCAGTACTTTGTGCCAGGAGGTCAAGCACACCCGCTTTCGACCCCGGACCGCGTGCTCGTTGTGGGCCAGGAATACCGCCCACCTTTCTACGGTCACGTCTTCCTGTTCGGGATGCGAGACCATCTGATTTCGCCGTTCACTACGGGCTACGAAGGTACCGGGATCGAGAGTCTCTATCCGTCTAACACCGATATCTTTCTTAAAGCAAAGTCGCAGGGAGCCTACACTGGCTATGTTCACTCGCAGTGGTCCAGCGGTGACCCTCTTGATGGAACGCTAGGCGGTGCGAAAGGCTTTATGGTTGATGCTGCTCTAGCCACCGCGGACGCAGTAGAGTGGTCTACCTCACAAACTGGGTTCGCCCCGGTCTATGCTGCATGGAATAATGGGCTCAGGGTCGCACTCGTAGGTGGGGAAGACTCAATCAGCAATTTACAGAACACCGCAATCGTGGGTTCCGTGCGAACATACGTGAAGATCCCAGGCGGTAAACTCTCAATGCATGGTTGGCTGCAGGCGATGAAGAACGGACACGCTTTCATGTCGAATGGCCCGCTCGTGGAACTTGAAGTGGAGGGGCAGATACCAGGACAGACAGTCGATCTCTCCAACGGTGATGATGTCACAATCACAGTCGAGGCAACCTCCCTCACTCCTCTCGAGAAGGCAGAGCTCGTCTTCAACGGTGAGGTTGTTGCAGATATGCCTCTATCAGCTGACAGACGCACAGTTTCATTTGAACGCGACTTCCAGCCGACGCAATCAGGGTGGTATCATGTACGTGTGAACGGGGCTGGTGGAGAAGCCTTTCCTATGGGGATCGGCTATGTGCAGGCTGTAACGAATCCGGTATGGATCATCATGGACGGAGCTCCGGTCCGCTCCTCGGCAGCTGCAGACTATGGAATAGCGTGGATCGACAAACTGCAAGAGATGGCAGAAGAATGGCCTGACTGGCGTTCACAGGCTGAGAAAGACCACGTATTTGGCCAATTCGACTCAGCCCGCGATGTGTACCGTCAACTCAAAGCTGAAGCTGGAGGTAACTGAGGATCGTCTGATATAACCAGCTAGGCTGGAGTCAAGTTCTTGTATCCCCGGCTTTCAACCTAAAGCTGTCTATGCTGGGTCAACGATCTCCAGAAGCTCCATCTCAAAAATCAGCGTCGCGTTCGGACCAATCGGGCCACCGGTCCCTTGCGGCCCATAGCCTATCTCGGAGGGAATCACGACCCGGAAGTGACTTCCCACAGACATGAGCTGTAAAGCTTCTGAGAAGCCCAGAATGACGCCACCAACCCCAAATTGAGCCGGCTCTCCTCTTTCGTAGGAGCTATCAAACTCACTACCGTCGATTAGAGTCCCGCGATAGTTCAGTTGTACCTGGTCTTCTGGACCGGGCATCGGTCCATCACCTTGCCTGAGCACCTCATACTGCAGACCACTCTCGGTCGTTATCACTCCCTCTCTGGATCGGTTCTCTGCCAGGTATGCATCACCGGCTGCAGAATTCTCTGCGGCTAGACGATCAAAGTCTTGCTCGGCGGCATTCTGAATCTCCTCGGCAAAAGTCTGGAGCATGACCTGGAGTTCATCAGAGGGTACCGCCGATTCATTACCTTGAAGCGCATCTTCAACCCCACGCAGGAAAGCTGGTCTATCAAGGCGATCCTTAGTATCAGTAAGCTGACTACCCATGTTTAAGCCAATACCGTAGGAGGCTTTCTGGTCAGCTGTTTCGAGGTCTGCAGAATCAATGGCAACGCGACCTTCACAACCCATAAAGGCAGCAGTCGCGAATGCCACGCTGAAAAACGCCATCCTTGGTTGAAGTCGCATCGTCAATCCTTCTTGAAAGGGAGACCGAAGCTAACGCATGCCCTCTAATCACCCAACGCAGAAGCGAAAGTCCCGGCATGGGTAACCGTCTATCCAGAACACTCGCCAGCATGCACTTTATTTTACCTTGGACTAGTTTCAGGGCTTCGGATGTTGACATAGTTGGAGGCAGAAAAATGAACAGAATCCATCGTCGAATCTTGCTTGGCACCTCAGCACTATTGGTGAGCCTACTTCTCGAACCAAGTGTGCTACTCGCTCAAGATGCCCGAGATCCTGAGGCGATCCTTGCCGCAAAAGAGTGGGTGATGCCACCGCCCGAGATCGCAGAAGCAGTCATGGCGCCTCGCTACCTGAACGTGACGCTCAACAACGTGAGTCCCGACAAACAATGGTTCATCCATGAGATCGGTGACGGCCCCGTGACAATGGATCGGTTCTCCCTGCCCTTTGATGAACTTGGCGGACTCTTCGTCGACTATGCCGCCAACCGGGAGCGGAGCCTTACGATCCGCACAAACATCGGTGTCAATGTTATGTCTTCCGCCGACGGTTCTAAGGTGCAGGTGGACGTGCCCCGAGGATCACGAGTCTCGAATACAACTTGGTCACCAGATGGATCGTACCTAGCCTTCTTTGTGCATACGGACCAAGCCACACACATCTATGTGGCCGATCCGGCAAGTGGCGATTCCCGGCAAGTGACTCGTTCACCAGTATTAGCAACCTTGGTCACAACCTTCGAATGGACCGCGGACGGAGAAGAGATCGCCACAGTCCTGGTCCCCTCGGAACGGTCTGCACGACCTGTTCTAGCAGGAGCACCTACTGGACCTCAGGTAAAACAGACCGAGGACGGAGAGAACATGCTCCGCACATACGCAAGTCTCATGGCGACGCCGCAGGATGAGACACTGCTTGAATGGCATGCGACTGGACAACTCGCGACAATCGATATAGAAAGTCGGGAAGTGACTGAAATCGGTGACCCGGCAATGATCTACAGCTTCGACTTTTCACCAACCGGTGAGCATACGAGAACCGAACTACTTCAAAAGCCATTCAGCTATATCGTTCCGGTCCGGAGCTTTGGACGGGTCGAGCAGATCTGGGACCGAGAAGGAACAGTACTCGCAGAGCTAGATGTGACTGAGATGAATACCGGCTTGGGTGACAACCGGCCTGCAGCACCAGGTGTAGCTGGAATCGGTGGGGATTCAGACAGACGACAGGTCGCCTGGAGAAATGATGGTGCTGGCCTGACCTTTCTCCAGCAGGAGGAGAGTGACGAAGAGGATGATGCCGATTCTGATGAAAGCGCAGAATCTTCTGACCATGTGATGCTCTGGCCGCCTCCGTTCAACGAAGGCAGCCAGTACTCCCTATACTCGCATGAGTCGCGCATCCAAAGCCACCGGTTTTCTTCTGACTATGGCATGCTCTTCTTGAGGACAAGCCAGAGAGGGAACGTGGGGGAATACGCAGTCGACCTAAGCGATCCTGATACACGCTACACTCTCATCGAATATGACTCTGACGACTTCTATGCAAATCCGGGCTCACTGGTCATGGCAGGTGGGCGTGTAGGTAGCGGTGTCCGACTAGGAGGCAGAGGTGGAAGCAGCCCTGCGGGCATGGTAGAGACATCCTCCGACGGTGCGAATGTCTTCTTGTACGGCACGAGTTACAATGAAGACCCAGCTGCCGCAGGGCCTGCAACTTTTCTTGATAAAGTCGAGATCAGGACGGGTGAAAAACAACGGATTTATGAGAGTGACAATAATGATCAGTATGAGCGGATCGTGGCTATCCTGGACGTCGACGCAGAACGCTTTGTCGTATCCCGTGAAAGTCCAACCGCAATCGCTCAATCGTACCTGGTGACCGGTGCAGAACGCACGCAACTCACTGACAATATCGATTACACGCCCGATCTAACTAACGCTCCTCGGCAACGCTTTGTTGTTGAACGACCGGATGGCTTCCGTTTCTTGGTAAACGTAACGCTGCCACCCGGCTATACACCGGGTGAGCGGCTACCTGCCATGTTCTGGTTCTATCCGCGGGAATATGAAGATCAAGAGAGCTACGACGAGCGAGGCCGCACCTATAACATCAATGCCCACCCGAACTTCGGAACTCGGTCCATTGAATACATGGTTCGGCTAGGCTACGCGGTTGTTGAACCTGATGCTCCGATCGTAGGTAAGGCTGGGCAGATGAACAACAATTATCAGCACGACCTTAGAAATAACCTGGCCGCTGTAATCGATGAACTCGATGAAAGAGGGATTATCGACCGTAAACGGCTAGGCATAGGAGGGCACTCTTACGGAGCGTTTGGAACAGCGAACGCCATGGTACACACCCCGTTCTTCAAAGCTGGGATTGCCGGTGATGGTAACTATAACCGCACATTCACACCGCTCTCGTTCCAGAGTGAGAGGCGGATATTCTGGGATGCCAAAGACGTGTATCTCGGAATGTCACCGTTCGTATATGCGAACAACCTTACCGGAGCCCTCCTCATGTACCACGGCCTCCATGACCAGAACGTGGGTACAGCGCCTGATCACTCACCGCGCCTCTTCCACGCGTTAAATGGGCTAGGCAAGAAGGCCGCAATGTACCTATACCCCTTCGAGGACCACGGGCCAGCCACGGAACAGACACTACTTGATCTATGGGCACGCTGGACTGCTTGGCTTGATGTTCACCTAGTAGATGAAGACCTCACAATCACGGAACAGCAGGATGGACATTAACTCCTAAGCCAAAGGTGGTTCTGAGAATACCATTGAGTGAGGGGGGCCGGACACCGGCCCCCCCCCTCACTCAATTCTCATAGTGACTTGATTAAAACCAATAAATAACTGGACGGAACAATGAGCTTCTTGAGCCGACTGCGACCGGGTATACTCATTTTGACTGCGATCCCCAGCGTAATTTACGCCCAGGTCCCGATCAACGTATCAGTGAGTGTGGACGAAATCTTTGCGCCCTGGACCTCACCATCGTCACCTGGATGTGCAGTCGGCGTGGCTCTAGATGGCCTGACCGTTTTTGAGCGAGCCTACGGAATGGCTGATCTGGAACACGGGATTCCCAATCAGCCGGAAACAATCTTCGAAGGTGGCTCTGTATCCAAACAATTTACAGCTGCGGCAGTCATGCTTCTTGCCCTCGACGGCCAACTGTCTCTAGAGGACGATATTCGGAAATACGTGCCGGAAGTTCCGAACTATGGTCCTACTATCACGCTCCGTCATCTCATGACACACACGAGTGGGCTCAGAGACTGGGGTAGCGTAGCAGGAATCTCAGGATGGGGTCGCGCGCAAAGAAGTCATAACCATGACCACGTACTCGACATCGTTAGTCGGCAGAGTGCGGCCAATTTCGACCCGGGTCACGAATACTCTTATTCCAATACAGGATACAATCTGCTTGCCGTCGTTGTGGATCGCCTGGCTGGTATGTCGTTTGCGGACTTCTCTACGGAACGCATATTCGAGCCCTTGGGAATGAATAGCACCCAGTGGAGAGATGACTACCGTCGTCTCGTGCCCGGACGCAGCACAGCCTATGCAGCAAGGCCCGGAGGGAACTGGGCGATCGACCGACCTATCGAACATGTCCATGGTAACGGAGGCATTCTAACAACCGTTGGGGACCTAATAATCTGGAATGAGGCACTCACTGACGGACGACTCGGAGGTCAAGAATTTGTGCGGATGATGCATGATGAGAGAGGCAGACTATCTAATGGTATCGAAATCATCTACGCGGGAGGACTTCAGCATGGGACCATGGGCGGGGTGCGCTCAGTAACCCACACAGGATCTACTGCAGGATATAGGGCATTCCTTGGACGTTATCCCGACCACAAACTATCAGTCGCAATGCTTTGTAATGCGTCAAATGTCTCCACTGGGGGCACCGGCGCAAGCGTAGCGAGAGCCTTCTTAGGTGATGCCCTTACCGAGGCCGTCCCTCCAGAACCAGCTTCTGTGTCAGCCATGGTCCTCGAACATTACGTCGGTCTATACAGAGATCCCGTAACTGGAAACCTGCGAACCTTAAGGCTCGCAGGTGGCGAACTCAGAGATGGAAATACAACGCTTATTCCGCTTAGTGAAAACCACTTCCAGGCTGGAGCCACAGATCGTATCTACCGGTTCCAACTCAACCAGGGCCAGCGCCCCCAGTTTAAGATTGAAGCTTGGCAATACACAAACCAACTCTTCGAACCGGTTGAAGCTTGGTCGCCAAGCCCGGATGACCTCGCATTATTTGAGGGCACGTACACTAGCTACGATGCAGAAACCACATTCTCGGCAGAGGTAACTGACGGCGTACTTACATTGTCGCAGCGCCCAGGCATCACCCACATCCTCACCCCGATCTATCCGAATGCATTTAGCTCGGGGGGGCCAATCATACGGTTCAGCAGTGACTCGATCGGACAAACAACCGAGCTAAGTCTCAGTATCGGAAGGGTTTACGATATGAAGTTTCAAAGGACCGGAAACTGAGTGTCAGACTAAAGCACTATATTTTTAACGTTCCCTTAATCGCTATCACCTCCCGGGTAAGCGCTCTGCTGTTACACGTTCTCCTTGTACAAGCTTGCGATCTAGGAAGTCATCAGACGCCTCAAAGGCTTCAAGCCAACGTCTGAACAGTAGGGTCGAGTGTACGTCATCCGGCCAGACCATCAATTCGTGCTCGACACCATGTGCTCGTAACAGTTGGACGAGGCCGACTGTTTGGGAAAAATCGACGTTTCGGTCATCATCCCCATGAATCAATAACACTGGGGATGTCCAGTTCTCGATCTCTGAGATTGATGACGCCTGCCAGGAGACACTTTCCGGATCAAGCGAGTCACCCCAGAGGTGCACACCAGCGATGTCAACACCAGCTGCGAACACGTCCGAATCCCGGGCCAAACCTTGAGCTGTGAGAATACCACCGTAGGAGAGTCCCCAAATACCCACCCGGCTTGCATCAACGTCACCCCGGGATTGCAGGTATTTCCCAGCGGCCAACACATCTCTGTACTCAGTATTACCCTGCCCTCCACGTCCTGGAGAATTTCGAAATTCTTTTCCGTAACCAATCCCGCTTCGGTAATTAACCGACAACACCACATAACCGCGCGACGCAAAATATTGGTTCATAGCGTACGCCATGTGGTAGAAACCGCGATGATGATACCCCAACAGCATCTGCCGCCTCGATCCACCGTGAATAAAAAGGAGAGCCGGCCTCTGCTCTCCTTCTTGGAGATCAGAGGGTAGAAAAAGTTGGTTGTTAAACTCAAGACCATCTTCTGCGGTCAACGTCACGTTCTCAGGAATCACATGTGCGCTTCGCGGGAATCGATCCGCAAGCAATGTGATCACACGTGCTTGTCCTCCGTTGGTTGAAACGACAGCAACGGATTGAGCCTGTCGAGCGTCTGCGAAAAGGATTGCAACGTCATCACCTGATGAAAGAGTTGCTGGGTATGTCTCGATCCCATTTCCTCTGGTTATCATCTCAGACCGCCCGCCTGCAACCGGCACACGCCACAAGTCTCGTCGATCTATATCACTATGGTTTGAGGAGTAGAATAGCGTTCGGCCATCAGTGGAGAAGGCCGTTTGCATCACGAACCCATCGCCCGGTGTCAATTCAACCAGCGAGGGCTCCTCAACTGAAATCGAGTACCAATGTCGCCAGTTTCCGGGCTCTGCCTCAAATACAATATGTTCACCTTGCCACTGGACCTGACTGATCTGATTGAGCCCATTCTCCTCTGCCGGCGCGCTCCAAATAAGCCTCCCCGCGCCAGTAAACACGTCAGCAACCCAGATCTCAAGTGTGTGACCGCCAACGAATGCCGAAGAGATCAATCCGTCAGGAAAATCTGACGCTTCGAGCCCCTGAGGACGCTCTGCTCCCGAACCAAACGGCAAGCCTGGGCGACGAATGAACGCAACCCGTGAGCCATCTGGAGACCAAGTTGGTGAGGAATCCCGATCAACGCCGGGCGAGAGATAAGTGATCGAAGGACTTCGCTGGTCGTAAACTCCAATATAGCTGTGATCACCACGCTCGCTGACAAAGGCCACGTGACCTCCATCAGGTGACCAAACAGGATCTCTGTTCTGACCATAATTAGTGATGAAGGGTGTGCCTCCGTCCTCCACAGCCCGTAACCCGGAGTTGACCGGGGCCCGGTAGATCTGACCCGAGTCCACATACAGCACCCAGCGACCATCTGGCGAGAGTTCATAGTCTCGCATCGCTACCACCCGCCATGGGTTACCACCACTGGTACCCATCGCCCATACGACTCTCTCTCCCCCTCGTGGATTACTGGTTGGGTTTGCGACCCATCCTTCCCGATTAGGTGCATGACCACGAATAAAAGTCACAATCTTACCATCGTCAGAAATTTGCAGGCCGGTGAGGTCGATACCGTCATCTTCCAAATAACTCGTGAGCCGAACTGGATCATATCCAGGAGGGGTAGCAGTGTAGACGTTCCTCATGCCCCGCTCATTCTCAATCCAGGCAATCCGGTCTGCATGTTTTGCTGAGACTAGGTTAGATGGAAATCCAGGGCTGAGAATGTCCTCAATACTGAAGTTTCCCTGATCCTGTCCTAGCCCGCCGGAGACTGACAGCAAGAAGAGGGACAAAACGGTAATCGAAATGCGAGTCATGAGTGCCTCCTACGCAGCAGCATGCTACCCGTGTCTTAGTTCTCTGCAAATTATGGGGAGTTCGGGGGTTCAGGAAAAGTAGAACACCATCTGTTTCAACTAACACTGAAGGGAGAAACAACCTATAAGCCGACTCTTCTATCACGCTTGTAGCTACCGGAGACGGCCCCTAGGTTCGCTTTCCGAACTAGTTCCAATGCACCTGCTCTACCCCGGTACCCGGAGTGGAACCATGCGCTATATCTCGATCCTCGTCACCATAGCCCTAGTCCTGAGCAGCTCTGCAACGACTGCCGTGTCAGCCCAAGCTCAGACAACAAGAATGGACCTGGCCACGCTATACGATCTCGGTAATCTCGTGGTCGACACCAACGCAGATAGTGTGCCAGACCTAGTGAACGCGTCTCTCATCTTAGGTGAGAGACCTACCATCACTGAGACGGCAGCAGCAGCAGAGATCTCAGCTCGTCTCGGTTTCGAGACGATGGCGATGAACCTCCCGATCCAGCGAGGAATTTCAGCCGAAGGGATTTTGATCGTGATCGGGCGGAGTGGCTTAGCTGCCTCTGGCTTAAGCTCACCGGGTATTGATCCAACCTCACTCGACTCTGGAGAGGGCTCGGTAGTCATTCGAAATGCGGATGAACGTACCTGGATACTCATCGTTGGTGGTGATGATGAAGGACTCATGGCGGCTGCCCGTCTCTTTTCCGGTGTACTTCCTCACACGAGGACGCTCTCAACCCCGAAACTAGGTGCCGTTGCTGAAGACCTTTCCAATGCGCTGGCGAATGCAGGAGTTATGGATGCGGAAGTCCGGTTGACTCAGGCACGTGCCAGAATAGATAGAGGTGGCGTATCCCGAGTCGTTGCTGATATCACAGTCAATCCCGCCGACATCGATTCAGCAGCAACAGCGATGCGTCGTCTCCGGGACCTAGAACCTGGTGACGAAAACTCTAGGCCAGAAGAATCTGCGGAAACTTCCGAGCAAGAGACAGATTCGATCACAACTCAGGGCGATGACCAGGAGGACAACCACATTCCCCTGTCCTATCCTGGCCTTGGTTCCGTAGAGGCAAGAATTACCGACGGACCCGTGATCCGTCTTCAGGGCCGAGCAGAACCCGACCGCCCGGGACCAATCTCAGGAAGACCGGGAGGGGGCGCTAAGGATGACCTAGACCTCTCAAGCCTATACACGACGGACGGATTCTTGGGTGGAGGACCTATCCCTGATCGTATCGATGTAGTGCTTGTTCCAGGGTCTTCGGGCATAGGAGGGTTGCCCGATCTAGCTGGAAGACTCGGTCTCGAATCCACTGGATTTGCTGTGCCACTCGTCCGACCAGCTGAGACCTTCGATAACCCCGGATCACAACCTACCCTGGTCCTGGTCGGCACTGAAAACCGATTCACGGACCAACTCGCCGACAGTGGCCTGATCAACACCTCTGCCCTGGGGCCTGGGGAGGGCCTAATCCAGATTGTCCCAGACGCCTTCGGATCGAAATCTTCACTCGTTGTGACTGGTAGCGACAACTCCGGTGCCCTGAGAGCGTTGGAGCAAGTCGCTTTGACCTTTCCTCATCTCGATGAACGTGGGAAAGACCGACCAACCGTCGATGACGTTGAGCAGGAAGTATGGGACGCACTCTCTGGGTACTCGCCTGTAGGACAAGCAGCAATTGGCTTGTACAAGCTTGATCGAATTGCAGAAAAACTCTCTGACGTCACCATCTCTTCTGCCCGCGTGCTCATGTCGGTTGAGAAAGCAGAAGATGGACTGGGCGAGTACGTGCGTGCGAGAGCTTCCTCCAGCCTGGGAACAGACAATCTAGAAGTTTTAATAGACGACCGAGACGTCCAAGAAGCCGCCACAATCTTTGAAGAGACGAAGACACTTCCGTCTGAGGTTGACCACTTTTGGTCTCTCTTCCAAGAGACTGTCGTACCAGCAGCTACAGCAGGTCCGACGATTCGGGTAGAAGCTCGTTTGAGTGAGCCTCCTGAGCTTCGCGCCCAAATCGCTATTGAAGCCAAGCAATTATTGATTGAAGCAGGGGCTGACCCCGCCAACACGGAAGTGCGTATCCTCTCTGCGTTCAAACAGGGCTATTCCTGGCTCGAAGAAGTGATCGCGCCAAAACTCCAAGGCTACACCCTGGGAGAGATCCTCATCAGTTTTCGGAGAAATGACCCGCCTGAGGACTGGCCACAACAAGCGATTAATACGCCAGTCCGATGGTTGCACGAGATCTTCCCGATTGATGAGGTACTTGCGCGAGATCTTGGTCTTGAACTCGAGCAAGTACGGTTTGAGCAAGTGACCGAAGGCCCAACGTACGAAGTACGCATAACGGACGCGTCAGGCTCGGTCATTCTTAACGAGAGCTTTGATCCAAAATGGGTGCTCCGCCCGTACTTCGACCGATTTCGAGACTACGAACAGGTCAGGGTGACCACTGGTTGGCTGCAGGCTACTGCTGATGGCCGAACCATCGCAGATGAACGGATTGTGACGGATCCTGAGGCGTTTTGGGATTATTACCAAGCCGAGGTCCTGCCAGTCATTTATGACTACGTGATGGAACTGCACGAGGGGATACCCAACGGTGGTAGTGGTGATGCCCCCTATTTCGGGTCACTGACAGTCGAGATGGCAATGAGTGAGCCCGATTACCGGCTGGGCATCGATAACGAAATCCATGCACCAATGGATGCCCTACACGAAGAAATCTACTTTGGCACAATCGAGTTCTTCGATATCCTGGGCCGCAACTCACGCGGACAAGGACTGACATTCCCCGGACGAGTCATACCCCGAATGCAGCCCAAGTCGGACGGGTCTGCCGCAACCGTTGAAATCATATTCACAGGTTTCGCTACCTCACGCCCTGCCGTCATCGTCGAATATCAGGACGACAAAGGTGATACGGGTGAAGTGCGCCTCGATATCCCAAAGACAGGGCTTGAGCGACCTTCTGCGAGACTAGCCAAGGTCCATAAAGATGAGCCTGGACTCAGACATCTAGGTCTAAGGGTGCGTGTCGACACAGATCTAGACTCACGTGACAGTCTCATCACTCTCTCTGCCCCGGAAGCCGTTGACCGAAGCATGGTCTCAGCCGCGCAGATAGAAGCAACCATTCAGGAAATCGAGTCACTACGCAGCCAAGGCCTCTATAGTACCGCGCTCTCCTACCATGGCTTGGGCTCAATCGAGATCTGGGCAGAGTGGACACATGAGCAGGATCCCAACTCCCGACGGACCGTGACTCTCGCCGGAAACGAATCAGCAAGGCCGCTCGCGGACTGGCGTAGCCTACTGCCTGAAAACTGGTCGTATGAGGGTGACCGCATTGTCCAGTGGGATACCCCTATCCCTCCTCCCGAGGGTCATCAGATGCTTGCAAAAATGGCGGATTCCTTTGACGAAGCGTCGATTTACAGAGTTGGTCGCTCCTACCTCGGCAAAGAAATCTGGGCGATGGACCTTATGCCTTTGGTCTCCGCCACACACTGGTCGCACGTCAAGGCGACCACGTTCAAACCAACGGTGGTGTACTCGGCGAGACAGCATGCAAACGAGGTCTCATCGACTAGCCATGTGCTACGTCACGCGGAGCTCCTCCTGACTGATTCTGTGCAGCGGGCCAAACTCAACCGGGTCAACGTGATAGTGCATCCCTTTACGAACCCCGATGGTGCGCAACTCGCCTATGACCTTTATACGACAAATCCCGACTATATCCTCCACGCTGGATATCTTGGGTCTCTCGGGCAGGATGCGACTTCCGGTGGAAATGATGATCACGCGATCTACCCGGAATCAACTGTCAGAGGGAAACTCTGGGCTACCTGGCTCCCGGACATCTTCCTCAACCCACACGGCTACCCAAGCCACCAGGTCGTGCAGCTATTCAGCGAATACACTGGGCTCGTCAGACGTGGACGAGTGACAGAGCGTAACTGGGGCTTTAACAAAGGCTGGTTCATGCCCGGCTTCAGCTTCATAGACAATCCAAGTTTTCCCCGCCATAAGGAAGCCGCGTTCCAGATTCGAGACTACATCACGGCAGGTATCAACTCGAATCAGGATGTTTTTGAGATGAACCAGCGCAACTACGCTCGATATAGACGCTACGGAGCTAATTTTGATCCCGAAACTTTCAGGCTCCCCATGACGGATAGTGTCTTGATTCAGATGCCACTGAAGGGCTCAAGCGGTGAGGGTGGTGGTGGCTACAACCCTCGCGTAACAATATGGAGTGGTACAACGGAAGCGCCGGATGAAACTGCCTATGGTCCATGGATGGAACTAGTTGGAAAAGCAGGCCTCTCATGGGACCAAGCGATCCTCGACTACCTGAATGACGGAGACCACAAGGTCAACCGGTCGGGCTCACACTTCTTCGGAGGTGTATCCCTTAGGATGAATCGGCCACGACCTCCGGGAAATGAGGATGGCGACCAAAGCATCCTTGATCAAAGTCCCAGGCGGATGCCCTTGCGGGATGTACCCCGATCACACCCTTTTTGAAGCAAGATCCTATATTTCCTCCCCATTTCCTCCCCGGCCTGCAATGAATGATATACGAAAGCTTAGCGTCGCAGTTGTCATAACCACTTTGTTAGCTTGCGGTGATGCGCCCCCGGCGGAAACCGACGCAGATGCTGACGGTGACGCTCCCATTGGGACAGTCACAATCACTCAACCCGCTTCAGGATCTCAAGTAATGGCTGGGAACGTTACCGTGAGCTTGCAGGTTGCGGGGTTCCTGATAGTACCTGCAGGGGACATGACATCCGGGACGGGTCATCATCACCTGTATCTAGATGCTGACCTTACCGGAGTTGGTGAGCCGGTCCCGACTGTACCGGGCAGCATCATCCATATGGGAGATGGCTCGTCTGAATACACGTTCGAGGATGTAGCCCCTGGAGAGCACAGACTAATTGCCGTGGTGGCGGACGGGATCCACACCCCACTTCAGCCATGGGTTGTTGATACCGTAACGTTTACGGTCAACTGATCGGCGAGAGGTCGCTGCACATATTGCTAGCCCGATCCAGATTCAGCTCTTTAGTAGGGTCACATCTGATTATTGAGGGAAGCTATGTTGACCCTCTCTGAGGATTCCTTGATGAGAATTCGAACTACTAGGCTTCTTGTATTGACCGGGATCGTGATGGGCTGTGCTGGTTCACCGGGGCCTGGAGATGCTGGATACCCCTACAATGTGGCCGGCGACTATTCTGGCTCACTCATGGTAGCCGGCGTGACAATGACTGGTACCATACAGGTCAGCACCCAACCTGGGGGGGGGGTGACTGGCACAGTTTCAGTAAATCAACCAATCCAGATCAATGGCACACTGAATGGGACTCTAGCAGGCGACCAGCTTACGGTAGGGATCGAATACGGAAACAATCCGGCCACCGGGTGCAGTGGTGGCACTATGGAAGGCGCCTTAACGATCTCGGAACACGGAGCAAATATATCGGGTGCTGTAAAGATCTCCGACTGCGGTGAGATACTCGATGCAACCCTCGACTTCTCTCGCTGAAAGCACCCAAGCGTACCCATAAGACAATTCAGTAGTAGAGATATCTAGGAGGACCGCATGACCTCAGCAGGACCTAAGCGCTCTTTAGAGTTCTTCGTCATAGTCGCACTCCTGGCGAGTGTGTTATCAAGCCCACTCTCTGCTCAACGAGGCAGTAGTGGGGATCAAAGCATGGGGGATCTCCCTACCATTGAGGAGAGAACTGATGGTATGGATAGCCTTGAGGGGTTTCTCCCCCTGTACTGGGACGCCGGCCTCGGTCAGCTCTGGATGGAGATTCCGGAGCTTGATGAAGAAATGATCCATTTTGCTGGATTTGGTGCGGGACTAGGATCAAATGATATCGGTCTCGACCGTGGGGCCCTACGTGGCTCGAGAATCGTCAAGTTTGAACGAGTAGGTCGCAAGATCTTAATGGTTCAGCCCAATTATCGTTTCAGGGCAAACAGTGACAACCCGGCTGAGACGCAAGCAGTGCGAGATGCGTTTGCGAGATCAATCCTCTGGAGCTTCACCCCATCTGCAGAAACGGGCGGGCGCGTCCTCGTTGATCTGACAGACTTTCTAATTAGAGATGCTACGAATGCCGGCCAAAGGATGAGTCCAGGGACGTACAGTTTAGATAATAGCCGAAGCTCAGTCTACATGGATATGACAGGCTCATTTCCGACAAATACAGAGTTGGAAGTAGAACTCACCTTCGTCCAGCAATCAGGTGGTGGTGGGAGAGGTGGGGGCGGATTCGAGGGTGTAGGTAGCGTTGCCTCGACCGGCGAAGCGGCAAGCATCCGTGTTCACCACTCATTCGTTCAACTTCCAGATGATGACTACGAACCGCGGATGTTCGATCCGCGTTCTGGCTACGGATCGTCGAGCTATCAGGACTATGCAGTACCCCTCGACGAACCAATGACCCAGCGCTTTATCCGACGCCATCGGCTTCAAAAGCAAGACCCATCTGCAGCGGTAAGTGATCCTGTGGAGCCGATTATCTACTACCTGGATCCTGGAGCTCCAGAACCGATGCGTTCGGCCCTTCTCGACGGAGCCAGATGGTGGAATCAGGCTTTTGAGGCAGCAGGATACCGTGATGCTTTCCAGGTCACCTTAAGGCCAGACAGTATTAGTTCACTGGATGCTCGGTATAACGTCATCAATTGGGTGCATCGTTCCACACGAGGCTGGAGTACCGGAGGATCGGTATCCGATCCTCGCACTGGAGAGATTATTAAGGGAGTCGTAACTCTTGGCTCACTCAGGGTTCGGCAGGACTACATGATCGCCGAGGGCTTACTCTCTCCTTATAGAGAGGGCGATGAAGTGACGCCTGAGATCGCCGAGTGGGCACTGGCCCGGGTCCGCCAGCTTTCGGCACATGAAGTGGGGCATACGATCGGATTAGGCCACAATTACTACAACAGCACTGCTGGTCGTATCTCAGTGATGGATTACCCACACCCTCTCGTCACCCTTAACGGTGATGGGTCCTTAGACCATTCTCAGGTCTACGACGTGGGGATCGGTGACTGGGATAAAGTCGCTGTCACTTACGGTTATCAGGACTTTGTCGGTAGGGGAGATAACGAAGCTGCCCTGATAAGAGTTCTTGAAGACGCCTGGGATAATGATGTGCGCTATATGTCAAACCAGGATGTCCAGACAACGCCCCAAGCAGACCAATGGGCGAATGGCAATGACATGGCTGACGAATTGGACCGAATGATGGATGTGAGATCAGTAGCCATGTCCCAGTTCGGTGAGGCGGCCATCAAGAACGGAATGCCCATGGCAACAATTGAAGAGGTATTAGTACCCCTGTATCTCCATCATCGATATCAGGTGGAATCCACTGCATCGGTGATGGGTGGGGTAGGCTATATCTATGCGGCTAGAGGTGATGGCTTGAAGCCTGTCTGGCATATTGCTTCCGAGTATCAAAATCGAGCATTGGATGCGCTGATGAGGACTCTTTCTCCTGTTGAGTTAGCGCTTCCGACTTCCGTTCTCGAGGCGATTCCTCCAAGACCCCCAGGATACGGCAGGACACGAGAGCTTTTCCCGCGCTACACTGGCTCTGCCTTTGATGCGCTCACACCTGCGTTCGTAGCGGCGAGCCACACCGTGAACAGCATCCTCACGGAAAACCGAGCAGCGAGACTGGTGGAACAAAAGATGCTGGATCCTACTATGCCGGGCTTGAACGATGTCCTGCAACGACTTTTCCAGGCCGCTTTCGAGGGGGAGGTAAACAACGGTTACGAGACCGAGATTAGAAATACAGTTGCTGGCGTGGTAATTGACAGGGTGAAATCGCTAGCGGAAACCGCGCCAATGATGCAGGTGAGAGCGCAGTCAACGTTGGCACTTAGGACCTTGGCCGGTCGCCTAGCGGAGACGGGGCCTTCTGACACCTCTGTGCTGCTCCAGCTTGATATAAGGCGATTCCTCGGGAGGCCTTATAATTCGTCACCAGAGCCGAGTTCGGTGAGTGCCCCTCCGGGAGCTCCAATCGGACAGGCAGCTATGGATTGGCTCGGGCTCCTTGAGCCTTGGTGCACTTGGATTGATGGAGAGTGGAGATGAGCACAAAAATCATACGAAATTTGAGACAAGCGGTGGTTTTGTTTATCGCTGCCTGCACACTCTTCCCGACCTCGCTATCCGCCACATGGTCAATCATCGCAATAGACGCTAGAACGGGACAGGTTGTCATTGCCTCAGCAACATGCGTTGCTCAGGGCAGATTCGCTGGCTTCCCCTCGAAAGGTCTTATGGATATCCAGGCGATCATATTGCCAGGGATCGGTGTCGCAGCCGCGCAAGCCGGGGTAGACCGTACAAGAGAAAACCAGCAACTCATCTATGCCCAAATGAAAGCTGGAGCCCATCCCACTGAGATCCTGGAACTCCTCAAACAAGACCCAAACATTGAGCGACGCCAATTTGGTATCGTAGACATGCAGGGCCGATCAGTTGGCTTTTCTGGCAGCGGTAATAGCGCTGCATCACTGTCGCAGCAGGGTCGTGTCACAGATACCGAAATCTACTACTCTGTTCAGGGCAATATTCTGGCTTCGGACGCAGTCGTGCATAATGCTGCACGAGCCTTCGAAGCAGAGAACGGGTCACTCGCTGACCGAGTGATGGCAGCCATGGAAGCAGCTGATGAGGCGGGCGGGGACGTGCGTTGTACCTGTGAAACAGAGCCCATTCCCGATGCGGCTTGCGACAGCCGGAATGCGCATGTCGCATATATCCTCCAAGCTGATACAGATGATCCTGAGGGAGCGTCATTCAACGATGGTGACTACGCGATGTACATCAGCGCGACTGATGAGGACATCGAGCCACACGAGAATGGGAACCCTGTGATCACGCTCAGAATGCGTTACGACCTATGGAAGGCGGGGGCCTAGCAGGCCCCGCCTTCACCCAATCTTCACTATTCGTAAACGATTAGCGGGCACCCTCGATCGCAGCCCGTATCAGGCGTGATGTATTGTCTATTCGATACTGCATGAGCCTTGTGCCTACCTCAATCGTCTTCTCGAGCGGGGTAATTGAAACCCCGTTAATTGAGGCACGACCGGCAGCAACCCGCTCCTCATAACGAACTGAAGAGGGATCTACAGTCATCTGCATGGCGGTAAGCCAGTACGTATCGTGAAAGCCCTCGGATTCCTCAAAGATCCCGAACTCTTCTTCCATGACTCTCTGCACTCCAGCGTTGTCGTAGAATTCAGGGATATAGTGGGCCGTAGACTTTTCCCAACGTTCATTAAGTCGATCGGCCACTACCGCCATCCCATCTTGATTTCCACCGCTATCACCGATGAACACAATATGTTCGAAGCCATGTGCTTGTAGACTGCTCGCAACATCATCCAGAACCGCCTGGAAGGTCTCTTCTCGAAGACTGATAGTTCCCGGATAACGCATATGGCCGGTCGGTTCCTCTATGCCACCCTCCGGGACAAGTTTCACTATTGGTGCGCATAGTGCGTTACCGAGTTCGCGTGCGATTCCTTCACAAGCTCCCTGAAGGACATAGTTGTGCTTGCCCATGGCCACATAAGGACCATTCTGCTCGATCCCGCCAGTTGGGATGATCACGGTGTTCGTCCCGTCAGCCATCCTATCCCGAATCTCGATCCAAGTAAGTTCTTCGATCCAGATCGAATTAAGGGCCTCGATCGGCCGCTCCATGGTCAACTCAGCCTGCAGCGCTGCATCATCAGTTACCTGAATAACTGCAGGTGCTTGTTCACGCTGCATGGCCCTAGCTGCTATGAATGCTATAAGAAATGCGACTAAAGCCGTGACAACTAAGTTCCGATTCATCATTGTGGCTCCTCTTAATTAGTCTGCGCGATCATTTTACCTATGGAATGCAAGCATGGCGACTAGGGTTTTAAACCTCCTGTGGATCATAGCCATCATCTCTTCGGCGTGCGGTGAATCCACACAAGAGGAAACGACAACGGACCGCGCCGATCCTGTTTTAACTGAGGACGTAATCCGAACCGCGGACCCTTATGCTCGCGGGTACACTGATGAAGATTTCCCGCGTATTAAAGAACTTGCAACCGGAGTGTACTCATACGAACAGCTCCGGTCTGCGGGCGAAGAGCGATTTGCGACGGTTAGCATGTTTGTCGTAACCAATGAGGGTGTCCTCGTTGCTGACGGCCAGGGTAGTGTCGAAGAAACTCAGAGGATGATTGACCGCATCGCTGACATTACTGATCAGCCCATAACCCATGTGGTAATATGTTCGGACCACAGAGACCATACGGCCGGTAACTCAGTATTTCCCTCGGACGCCGAATTTCTGGCTCACCCTACTTCAGCGGCCACGCTTGAGGCTAGCGCCAACGCACTGAACAGGGATGCAGGAGTTCCACCAATTGTGCTCCCTAGCCAAATAGTCGATGAACGTGAGGTATTGGAACTCGGAGGTCGAACGATTGAGATCCTCTTCCTGGGACGTGCCCATACCGGTGGAGATCTCGTAGTCCATCTCCCTGAAGAGAAAATTCTTTTCATGAGTGAGGCCTACCTGAACCGAGTCTTCCCAGCAATGCGCTCAGCTTATCCCTCGGAATGGGTAGAAATGATTGAGAAAGCCCAGGCGATGGATATCAATACCTACATCCCGGGTCATGGGTTCGTTGACTCTTCCGCCGTGCTCGAGGAAGAGCTAGACACTTATCGGCGTGCGGTGATCCGTGTCATCGAACTAGCTACTCAACAGTACGAGGAGGGCTACGGCCTTGAGGATGCACAAATCCAGGCCAACTTCGGTGAACTTGAGAACTGGTCACTTTTTACGAGTCAGGCTCCCGGGGCAATTCAGCAAGTTTACTCTGAACTCGATGGCACCCTGCCAGGTGAAAGCCGGTGACCCAACACTCTACCAGTGCGCTGGCCTCAGCGTCTCAGGTCCGTGAGGGCAATGACCCCATTTTCAGGCTGAATAGTGAGGCCAAAGCACGTGCAGCGGCTGGAGAATCAATCCTTGATGCAACAATGGGTGCCTTGATGGACGATGAGGGTCAAATCGCTGTCATGCCTAGTGTGGCTGAAGCGATAGCCCGCGTGCCCACTGGCAAGGCAGCAGGCTACTCCCCAATCTCTGGGTCTCCACCCTTCTTAGACGCAGTTAGAAGGGACCTCCTTGGCAATTCAGATCTTTTGCCAAAGTCGGTGGCAGTAACAACTCCAGGGGGTAGCGGCGCGATTTATCAGGCAATAAAGAACTTCGTAGAACCAGGACACCAGGCCCTTACGACTGACTACTACTGGGGCCCATACCCCGTGATCGCGCAACACCTAGAAAGAGACGTCAGCACTTTTGGCATGTTCTCTCCTGACCTGAGCTTCGACTTGGAAGCCATGAAACGGGGAATACGTCAGCATATAGACACCCAGGGGCGATTGTTGATGATCCTGAATTTTCCTTGCCACAACCCGACTGGCTACTCTCTGGATTTGGGCGAGTGGATGAGCATCGCCGAAGTAGTTCGTGCAGTTGGAGAAGAAGCACCCGTAGCCGTTCTTCTTGATCTAGCCTATCACCGATTTGGTGGAGACAGCGCGGACCTCTGGATTGATGCAGTCCCCACAATGCTAGAGACGACCACGGTGCTCTTGGCATGGACAGCTTCTAAATCTTTCTGTCAGTACGGTGCTCGAATCGGTTCACTCGTTGCCCTGCATCCAGATCAAGAGGAACGGAATAAGCTTGCAAATGCCCTAGGGTTCACGTGCCGAGCAACGTGGTCGAACTCTAACCATCTGGGCCAACTCGCCGTAACAGATTTGCTTGTAGACTCTGAACTGAGTAAGCGCGCTGATACTGATCGGGCTGGATTGGTCGAACTCTTAAGGACACGGGTCGAAGCTTTTAATAGTGCTGCGAGCGCTGCAGGGCTTCGCGTGCCTCGTTACGATGGCGGGTTCTTTGTTGTGGTATTCACTCCCGACGGAGAAAAGACTGCTGCGGTGATGCGTGATATGGGCGTCTATGTGATACCCCTCGAGGGTGCTGTCCGAGTAGCTCTCTGTGCCACCCCAGAGGCCGAGATACCTCGGCTAGTCGAAGCATTACGGACAGGGATAGACCAGGCGGAAGCGGGACAGGGAAGTTCGGCATAGCCAGTTACTATTCTGCTGATACCAGATATCAGGGCAGCTAACGTCCGACTGCCGATCTACCGATACGGATCGCCTCATCTGCACCCGCGCCGGACATCAGTAAACCTAGAAAGCCTTCCTCAAGCCGCTGTTCAATATCTTGAGCATTGGCAGTGATCATATTTGGGAGACCCACTCGTTCCGAGTGCTGTAGCACTTCCTGTGTACCGGCTTCTCCTGCTTCACGGCTCCCAAGATCACTCGAAAGGCTCCCAATACCACAGGCTAATACGCTGTAACCTGGCGTATCCGCGATCTCACCCGCAGCTGCGAGTGCACCTGCATCTTCGATCATGATCATGGCCAGTGTCTGCCCATCCGGATTATCGGGAGACCAAACGCTAGCTCCAGCATCTGTGAAGAAACTCACCGCCAATCGTGCTTCCTCAGCACTACGTACATGCGGAATCACAACACCGTCAGCGCCCAACTGAAGTGACTCAATCACCCGTGCTCGCGCTGTTTCTGCACCATCACGTTCTATGGGTGGGATTCGGACAAGAAGAGAAGGGTGGCCCTCCGGATTCGATTGATCAAGGCCCTCTGCAATCGCAGCTACAACCTCGGCATCATAACTCCCTTCAAGGTTTAGAAAGAGGTAGTCCAGCAAAGGATTCTCACCGAGACTTGCACCTCCCTCGGAGGTATACAGTGGCAGGAGACGAGAGCCGTCGGGTGCCACCTCACCTCTTGGGCGCTCATTTGGGACAAAGATACCGAACGCGGGTGTATCCTGGGACCATAGCTGGATTAGCCTAGAGGAAGGGCCTGCATCAGCTGTACTGGTGTCGTCTGGCAAGTCAGAGCACCCCGCAGTCATGCACAGAGTAGCTCCCATTGCCAGCAGCCTAAATCCGTATGGGCCCACCGTAGCAACCACGCGCTCAACCCCCACGACCAGACTCCTCAAGACCAACCGAGAGCGCTTCGGGCTGATTGACAATAATGAGCTTGAACCCTTGTGTCAGGCGCTCAGCAATGTCGTCGACACCAGCTGTAATCCCGCATGCCACATCGAATTCCTGGCACGCTGCAAGTACAGTCTGAATTGCCTCCTCTACCGCCTCCATATCTCCCCCATATGCCCTGCGAAGGTCACCCGGACCGGGAATCGCCACACTTACACCTGGTGTCCCAACAATCTCCCGAGCCGCAGTTATCCCTACCTGATCTTCTATGAGCAGGATATTGATGAGATCTCCACTGGGGCTAATGGGCCAAAGGCGGCTACCCATCGAACGTACTGCGAGTTCAGCATCTGCTCGTGACTCAACGTGGGGAAATACAATCCCCTCAACACCAGCCGCGATACCTTCAGAAATA
>Ga0310121_10000195_pt1 | contig 66130 bp, 54 predicted proteins | sample CB27_Tmax_986_MG_FD_203504 | JGI IMG/M metagenome (GOLD analysis project Ga0310121, IMG submission 203504) | Marine microbial communities from Western Arctic Ocean, Canada - CB27_Tmax_986 | ecosystem: Environmental > Aquatic > Marine > Oceanic | place: Canada: Western Arctic Ocean | collected... | reverse complement strand
CGACGAGTGCAAGTTCTTGGAAGAATGCTGCACTTCTCACATAGTGCTGGGGCACTCCTACGGCAAGCGGAGCGTCATGCGGACATAGGCCTGGTGCGGTAGACGTTTTTGGTTCAACCTATTCCTCAGTTTCAAGAAAGGCAGACCCTCGATCGCTGTTCGAGGGCCTGCCGGTCAATCGCGGTTAGCCTAGATGCCAGATTCCTTGACTGTCTTGATGATGGCCGAAGCGACTTTGTAGGGGTCTGCGTTCGACGCGGGGCGACGATCCTCAAGACGTCCCTTCCAGCCGTCGTCTTTCGTTCCGACTGGTATGCGAATCGATGCCCCGCGGTCAGAAAGACCGTAGCTGAACGAGTCGAGACGTTCGGTCTCATGGGCACCCGTGAGGCGAAGATCGTTGTAAGCTCCGTAGACTTCGATATGCCGAGAGATCTGCTTCTTGAAGGCCTCGCAGATCTTGTTGAATGTTTCTTCCTTACCGCAAGTCCGCATCAACCCGTTGGAGAAGTTGGCGTGCATGCCCGATCCGTTCCAGTCTGTGTCGCCCAGCGGTTTCGGGTGCCATTCGACCGCGTAGTTGTGCTTTTCACCAGTGCGCTCAAGAAGGTAGCGTGCGACCCAGGTTTCGTCGCCAGCGCGTTTAGCACCTTTGGCGAACACCTGAAACTCCCATTGGCCGGACGCCACTTCGGCATTGATACCTTCTACGTTGACTCCAGCGGTTAAGCACGCATCTAGGTGCTCGTCGACACAAAGGCGACCGTAGGCTTTCTTTGCACCGACGGAACAATAGTATGGTCCCTGAGGACCTGGATATCCTTTGGGAGGAAAGCCTGGAGGTCGGTCAGTATCCGTGTTCCAAAGGAAGTACTCCTGTTCAAATCCGAACCAGAAGTCGTCGTCGTCATCGTCGATCGTAGCGCGACCGTTTGATACGTGCGGAGTACCGTCCGCGTTTAGCACCTCGGCCATGATTAAATAGCCGTTTTTGCGGTCCGGATCAGGAAAAATTGCAACCGGTTTCAGCAAGCAGTCCGAGTCATTGCCGGCGGCCTGTTCGGTTGAACTTCCGTCGAAATTCCACATCGGGCACTCTTCCAACGTGCCGCCGAATTTTTTCGCGATTCGTGTTTTCGAGCGAAGGCTCTGGGTTGGCGTGTAGCCGTCCAACCAAATGTACTCCAATTTACTAGGCATCTTCGTGTTTCTCCCTGTACCTCTCTAGTCTAGTATTTGTCCGCTGAGAAAACTCGTTACGTTGTCCTCAGTGCGCGTCGTTTTCAATGAGTTTCTTTTGCCTCGTCTAGTAGTCTGTCCAACGCTTGTTGGAGTGTCATTGTGTCGTCCGCTGACAGCTTCGCACCGTTCTTCGTAATGTGGAACACGTCGATGGCACGGCTGCCTTCTGTCGACGCGAGCACGAGCTCGATATCGCAGTCGTGGTACGAGATCACCCGGCTAATGCTGTACAACAGTCCCCATGCGTCCTGGGCAACGATTTCGAGGATACTGAACCGATTCGAGTACTGGTTGTCGAAATGCACGATGGCCCTAACCCGTCCAGGTTGACGTCGCGCCAAGCCGCGCTGCTTGGGGAGCAAGGTCTGATCGATGTCTTCACGGCCAGCCACCACCTCCTGAAGTCGAAAGATGAACTCGTCCTGGCCAGTTAGATTCAGCCGAAAGAAGCTCTCCGTGTCTGTAAATTGGAAAATGTCGAGCGCCACGCCTTGCTCGTTTGACATTGCCTGACCGCGAAGGATATCCATGCCAAAGTACGATAGGACGCCACAGATTTTTGCGTAGAGCTTCGGTTGGTCAACCGACACGACGGTCAATTCCCAGATTGAGTTTTTGTTTTCGATCGAGCACTGTACCTTCGATCTATCGACGTTCCGTGAGAGCCGGATGTGTTCGTATATGTGCGCCGCGTCGACGCAACGGAGATACCGATGGGGTAGTCCATCGAGAAAGAGCTCAAGCTCCCGATCATTGATGTCTGCCGGACGCTCTTCTTGCAGTTCCTTGAGGCTGGCCTCTGCTGGGTCAATGACCTCGTCACCGTATCCAAGCGTCAATCGGTTGTACGTATCGACGTACAGCTGCCAGAGGACATCCTCCTTCCACGGCGTCATGACGCCAGAACCAACAGCCTCTACATCCACAAGTGTCAGCAAACAAAGAAGTTTTAGCCGCTCCTCTGTTCCGACGAGCTTCGCAAAGCCTCGAACCACATCGGGGTCATCGGCATCGCGGCGAAACGCTGCGGTCGACATCTGCAAGTGATGCCGGATGAGAAACACTACGGTCGTGATGTCGGGCTCTGGGAGTCGAATCCGCCGCAGCGCTCCGAGTGCCATCCGCACACTTTCCTCCGCGTGGTTCTTGTTGGTCCACTTTCCAACGTCGTGAAAAATTAGCGAGAGGACGAGTAACTCTGGGGCATGCAGCTCTGCTAGCAGGTCTCCAAAACGTTTCCGGCTTGGCGCGGTGGGATCACATAACGATTCAAGGTTTCGTATGGTCCGAAGCGTGTGCTCGTCGACGGTGAATTTGTGATAGAAGTCGCGGATAACGTGGCAGTAAATTCTCTGAAATTCTGGAAACATCCGGCCTAGCAGGCCACTGGCGTGCATCTCTGACAGCCGAGCGTAGAGCCCTGGCCTCGGTCTGAGGATGCGTAGTAACCGATCCCGCTCCTCCTCCGTCGGGAAAAACCGTTCCGGCGAATACCGGTCGCCGTGCCGTTCGATACAGGTCAAGACCTGTGAGGAGACGCCGCAGTTTTCGTCAAGCGCGCTCTCGAAGGCCGCCAGCCACTTAGCGGGGCGCAACGATGCGCGAGTGCCGTCGTCAAACGAGACTTCGTTACCCCATCTGATCAGGTCGTGACCGATGGCTACCAGTTTCGTCTCGGGTGGAGGCCTCAGGGACTTCAACGAGACGTCAAGAGAACGGCTGACGATGCGGGCGTGGTGAAAGTAGGTGCTCATCAGCGTTTCAACCCGTCGTTGAGGAGCAGAATTCTGAAGTCCGAACGCTGACGCCGCTGTTTCCTGGAGCTCGTGAGTTAAAACATTGAGGTTGCGCCCGCGTTCGAGGTGGAGAATGGAACGGATCCGCAACATGAAGTCCTCGGCCTCCGCTAGCCGGCCCACTGCGAAGACTGGCGGCAGATCTGGTCGTGTTAGACGTTGCAGCATCCGCGCAGCCGCAACGTCTCGGAGTCCACCGGGTACGTTCTTGACGTCAGGTTCCAGGTGATAGAGGGTGTGGTTGAACTGGGAGTGACGTCGCGTGATGAGACCCTGTAGCGACTCGAGAGTCGGCGCCTGCCACGCCGTGCCCTGTTTAAGGCAGGCGTCGGAGAACGCACCAAACATATTCTTGTCACCGTCTATGAACCGGGCGTCAAGAAGGGCAACCAGATACTCAGGGTTGTCGCGATCAACGGTCGTTACGTCGGAGAGTTCCCGAATGTGGTGTCCGACATCGAGCCGCAGATCCCAAAGGGGATGCAGCATCGATTTGAGAAAGCGCTCCTCAGCTGCACCAACGGGTCCGGCGAATACTATGAGCAGGTCCACGTCAGAATACAAGGACATCTGTCTTCTGCCGTAGCCACCGATGGCCACGAGTGCATGAGGCGTCTGGGTTAGGCCGCAGGCCCCGATGTGAATGCGCCGGAGCAGCTCATCGAGGCGATCAGAGTAGCGTCGGACGGCAAGGATTCCACCGCTAGCTGTGCGGGTTTGTTCCACCAGCTCCTCGCGTGCGTATTTAAGCTCGTCCTGAAGCGACAATGCGACGCCCGCTGCAGGGGTTGACGCTTGGGGCTCGGAGGGCATTATTGAATGGGTCCAGTGTCCCGAGTGCGGCATACCTTGACCGCCGACCGTCGACCGTCGCCCTTCACACTCTCGGGATGTCCTCGGTGTGCCGAAGGGTTGTGTGTCAACCTCAACCTCCCTCGCTGGCGTGTCGCACTCTGGACATTGCTAAATAGCGGCACGCCGCTCTTTAGCTGCTTATCAACACAGGCCGACCAGGCAGGCGTGTTATGTGGGTAGCTCGGTCGTCCGCCGACCGTCGGAGACTAAGTCAACTGTCCATCGCCAACTCAAATACAATCTCTTGCACGGCACCAAACGAATCGTTCGGACGGAGATAGGACGGGTACGTGATTGCGGTCTTCCAGTTGTCGATGCCTAGCGTAAAACCGGTAAAGAAGCATGATTCATACCACGCCTTGACGTTGCCAGACCTCGGACCGCTTGAAGGGCGGTCGCTCCCAGACGGGCCGGTATGCGGGCTGTTCCACTGTCCCATTGTGAAGGTGACGCCGGTCAAGCCGACTCCGTTGTCGTTAGCGTAGACGTCGAACTTTATGTCAGCGTAAAGCTGGACTCGTTGCCAGCCCACTGAGCAAGACCAGTGCAAAAGCGTAAATTAAGCAGGATGCGTTGTATGTCCGAGCAGGTGTTCTCATCTATCCCCTATCCAAACAGGTCGGTCGGCCGATCGGCTTATTAGTTGTGTGTGCCGTGGGTTACAAGCACTGCCTGACGTCCCACCACATCTAGGGGATGCGGACCTTGCTTCCAATTTGCCCAGGCGCCCAACCGGGCTAGTTTATCAATATTTGAATCGTGTGAGACACTCAGAGTGCCTCAGAGCCAATTTCGCCGGTTCGTATCCGCACGGCTTCACCCATGTCGCTGACAAATATTTTTCCGTCACCGATCTCGCCGGTTCGTGCTGACTCTGAGATCTTGGCGACAATCGCGTCAACCTGGTCGTCGTCGGTCACGATCTCGATCTTGAGCTTCGGCACGAAGTCAATGGTGTACTCGGTGCCGCGATAGACTTCGGTGTGACCCTTCTGCCGGCCGAACCCTTTGACCTCGGTAGCCGTGAGACCCTTGATGCCTGCATCCGCAAGCGCGTCGCGCACCCCGTCCAGCATGTGAGGCTTGATGATGGCAGTAATTAGTTTCATCGGTTGATTCTCCAAGCGGCCATTATGGTAGCACCATGGCGTATTAGGGTGTCATAGCAAGAGCCAAGCCAACTGATGGGTCTGCGACGCCACCATGGACAGGACAGAAAAACTGGGCTGTTTACGGTATGCGAACTCTACAGAGCTTTGCGCTAATCTACGACAATGTCGTCTCTTGGCTGCGCCTCAATATTCTTGTTGAGGAGTCTAGGGCCAAAAAATATCAACTTCGTAAGAATAGGACGCGCAAAATAAATACTGGCGGCAATTTCTTCGCTCTACAGTTTTGTCGTGTTGCCTTAGATCTCTACACGAATGTTTAGCGGCACAAGTTAGTCCCTGAATCGGTGACCATCGATGTCGTATTTTTTAACTTTGTAGCTGATGATCCGTTCGGTCGATTTGAGCAACTTGGCGGCTTGAACCCGGTTGCCGCGGGTCGTCTTGAGTGCGTCTTGAATCAAATCTCGCTCATACGCTCCCACCGTCTCAGCCAGAGACGTGGAGGCAAGAGTGCCCGACGCCTCCGCGGTCTGAAGCGTTGGTGGCAAATGGTGGGCGTGAATAACGTTGCCGTCGCAGACGAGCACTGCCCTCTCGATCGCGTTCTCAAGCTCTCGGACGTTACCAGGCCAGTGATACGCCATCAGCATGTCGATGGCGGGTGTCGAGATTCGTTTAATCGCTCTCCCGTGATCGACTGCGTATTTATTGAGGAAGCTGTCGGCTAGTAGTAGTATGTCGGTCTTGCGTTCGCGCAGGGGCGGCACGAAAATCGTGAAGACGTTGATGCGATAGTGCAGATCTTCGCGAAACGTCTTTGCGGCGATAGCCTTTTCTAGGTCAGCGTTTGTGGCGGTGATGAGCCGTACATCCGCCTGGATCGGTTCAGTCCCACCCAGGCGATCGAACTCGCGGTCCTGGAGGACCCGGAGGAGCTTGACCTGTGTGGACAGGTTGATGTCGCCAATTTCGTCGAGAAACAGGGTCCCTCGCTCGGCGCGCTCGAACCGGCCCTTCTTCCGTTCCGTGGCGCCGGTGAAGGCTCCCTTCTCGTATCCAAAGAGCTCGGACTCAATCAGTGAGTCCGGGAGCGCTGTGCAGCTGACCTTGATAAGTGGGTTCTTGGAACGCTTGGAGTTATAGTGAATCGCGTGTGCAATGAGTTCTTTCCCTGTGCCTGACTCACCCCGAATTAGCACTGTCGTATTCGTCGATGCTACCCTGGTAATCTGCTCGAACACCTGCCGCATCGGGCCGCTCGTGCCTATGATCTGGGAAAAATCGTAGCGTTCTTTGAGTTCCTCCTTGAGGTGGATGTTCTCGTCAAGTAGACGTTGGCGCCCAGTTTCGACGAGCTGTTTGACTCGGAGCGCCTGGCCAAACATGGTTGCGACGACCTGAAACAGTTGAAGGTCTCGGTCGTAGTCCCGATCCTTTACGAACGGTAGATCGACATTCATTGCGCCGACCGGTTTTCGATGTCCAGGGATGGGAACGCAGATGAAGGTGGTCTCAGATGTTCGGGTCTTGAGACGGCGGCCAGTACGGTGAAGAAACGTCGGTTCCTGACTGATCCGGGGCAGCACGACGGGATGACCTGTCTGAACGACTTTACCTGTGATGCCTTCGCCGGCCTTCCAGGTGGACCGGCGGCCCTCGGCCGTTAGGCCCTCAGATGCTTCAATTTCGAGTCGGTCGCTATCCTGGTTCCGAAGAACGACCGACGTACGCGAGACCCCGTAGAGATCATCAAGGATTTCGAGGCCCCGTTGCAGTCCGGCCCGTGGGCTCCTGGCAGCCGCCAGAGCTTGGTTGACCTCGACGAGAGTGGCAAGAAACTTGGCCTCAGACGAAAGCTTCTTCTTCATCTGTACCGGGTGTGCCTGCCCTGAGGTTTGAGCATCATACCGGTGCCGGAAGGTTTGATGAGCCCATCAGGTATGTGTCGATGCCGCTCGCGGCGCTCCGGCCCTCGGCGATGGCCCACACGATTAACGACTGCCCTCTTTGCATGTCTCCCGCGGCGAAGACGCCAGGTTCGCTGGTCATCCACTGTTCGTCGCGCCAGACCGTACCTCTGTCGGTGAGCGTCAGGTCGAGCTCGGCCAGCAGGCCTCCTCGTACCGGTCCGAGAAACCCCATTGCAAGAAGCACCAGATCGACCTCGATCTCAAACTCGCTGTCGGGGACTGGCTCAACGCTGAGTTGTCCGGCGTCGCTACTAACGCTGACTTTCACGGCGTGAAGGACCGACACGCAACCCGACGGGTCGCCTGAGAAACGCTGGCTGGAGACCGCATAGACGCGGTCTCCACCTTCTTCATGTGCGGGCGACACCCGAAAGACATTTGGCCAGTTTGGCCAGGGATTTGTGGGGGAGCGCCGGTCGGGTGGCCGTTCGAGCAGCTCAAATTGGGCGACAGATTTCGCGCCCTGGCGGTGGGCCGTACCCAGGCAGTCGGCTCCCGTGTCTCCGCCACCGATGATCACGACGCGCTTACCTTTGGCCGAAATGATTTCATCCTCGGGGACGACGTCGCCCTCACAAATCCGATTCTGCTGAGTCAGATACTCCATTGCGAAGTGAATACCCTTAAGGGCGCGACCAGGGACATCAAGGTCGCGCGGCTGCTCGGCGCCGCCCGCCAGCAACATGGCGTCGTGCTCGTGTCGCAGCTGTTCGGCCGAAACGTCGACACCCACATGTACGCCGGCACGGAAGTGAATGCCCTCTTGCTCCAGAATGGACAACCGTCGCGACAAGAACCGCTTTTCCATCTTGAAGGCAGGGATGCCATATCGGAGCAGACCGCCGATGCGGTCGGCCTTCTCGAACACGGTCACCGTGTGGCCAGCTCGGTTGAGCTGGTCCGCGGCTGCCAGACCCGCCGGGCCAGATCCGACAACGGCTATGGACTTGCCGGACCTCGTCGTCGGCGGGACCGCGCGGATCCATCCCTCGTCGAATGCTCGTTCGACAAGGGCGAGCTCGATCGACTTGATGGTGACCGGGTCACGATCAAGTGCTAGTACGCACGAGCCTTCACATGGCGCTGGACAGAGCCGTCCGGTCCATTCGGGGAAGTTATTTGTCTTGTGCAGACGGTCGATTCCTGCTTGCCATTTGTCGCGATAGACAAGGTCGTTCCAGTCGGGTATCAGATTTCCAAGTGGGCATCCTTCATGACAGAACGGAATTCCGCAGTCCATGCACCGCGCGCCCTGGTCGCGAAGGTCTGACGCGGCATAAGGAAGATAAACCTCCCGCCAGTCCTTGACTCGCTCGCCAACTGGTCGCATGGGCGGCTTTTGTTGCTCAATCTCAAGGAATCCTTTAATTTTTCCCATGGAGACTCTTTAAGCTATATTGGTCTTCCGCCCTGGTTTCGATCAACCGGTTCGGCGAATTCAAGCTCCCCGTCTTCGACTAGATCGCTTGCCTCGATCTGTAAGACGCGCTTGTAATCTCGTGGCATCACTTTGATAAATCCCCGACCGTCTTCTGTGACGAGTGACGCCCATTGATCGAGAGCCCATTGACCGCGACGACTTTTTGTTAGCTCAACGTGGCGCGCGATGAGGTTCCGAACGAACGTGACATCATCAGCATCCAGGGGATCAAGGTCAACCATGCCGGGATTACAGTGCTGCCAAAAGTTCCCCTCTCGATCGAGGACGTAGGCGATACCACCGCTCATCCCAGCCGCAAAGTTGCGTCCGGTTCGGCCAAGAATCACGACCCGTCCACCGGTCATGTACTCGCAGCCGTGGTCCCCGATGCCTTCGACCACGGCATGGGCACCGCTGTTTCGTACACAAAACCGTTCTCCTGCGAGTCCGTGAATAAACGCTTCTCCAGCTGTCGCACCATATAAAGCCACGTTCCCGACAATGATGTTGTCTTCGGCCACGAACGTCGACCGGTCGGATGGGTAGATGGTCAGCTTTCCACCGGATAGTCCTTTACCAAAGTAGTCATTGGCGTCGCCGACGATTGTCATGGAGATGCCACGTGGGACAAAGGCGCCGAAGCTTTGGCCAGCTGACCCATCAAACATGATTCGGATGGTGTCGTCTGGTAGGCCAGCACCGCCGTACCGTTTCGTCAGTTCGTAACCCAGCATTGTCCCGACGGTTCGGTTAACGTTACGAATAGGGAGCTTAAAATCGATCGGTGTGCCGTGTTCGAGTGCATCGTATGCCCGTTGGATTAGCTCGTTGTCCAACGCCTTGTCCAAGCCATGGTCCTGCTTGGTGATGCACCGACGCCCGACGTCAGGTGGTACGTCTGGCTGGTACAGAATGCTCGACAGGTCCAGCCCCTTCGCCTTCCAATGGTCCGTTGCCTCGGTAACGTCCAGTTCGTCAGAACGGCCAATCATCTCATCCATTGTTCGGAACCCGAGACTGGCCATGATCTCGCGGACATCCTGGGCCACGAAACGAAAGAAGTTCTTGACGAATTCTGGTTTGCCGGTGAAGTGCTTGCGGAGCTCAGGATTTTGAGTGGCTATACCCACCGGACAGGTGTCAAGATGACACACTCGCATCATAATGCAGCCAGACACGATCAGAGGGGCAGTGGCGAACCCGTATTCCTCGGCACCTAGGAGCGCGGCAATAACGACGTCCCGTCCCGTCTTCATCTGACCGTCTACCTGCACGACGATACGGTCCCGAAGCCGATTGAGGACGAGCACTTGTTGAGTTTCAGCGAGCCCTAGTTCCCACGGCACGCCTGCGTGTTTGATGCTGGTCAAGGGCGAAGCCCCCGTCCCGCCGTCGTGCCCCGAGATCAGCACGACGTCGGAGTGAGCCTTGGAGACTCCCGCCGCGATCGTACCTACGCCGACCTCGGCCACTAGTTTGACGTGGATCCGGGCCATAGGGTTGGCATTTTTCAGGTCATGGATCAGCTGTGCGAGGTCTTCGATTGAGTAGATGTCGTGATGCGGCGGTGGCGAAATTAATCCAACACCAGGTGTCGAGTACCGCACCTTTGCGATCCAGGGGTAAACCTTAGAACCTGGCAATTGCCCGCCTTCGCCAGGTTTTGCCCCTTGAGCCATCTTGATTTGGATGTCGTCAGCATTGACCAGGTACTCACTGGTAACCCCAAAGCGTCCAGAGGCGACCTGTTTAACCGCACTTCGTTTGAGGTCACCGTTGGGTTCCGGTGTGAAGCGGGCTGGGTCTTCGCCACCCTCCCCAGTGTTTGACCTTCCACCGATCTGATTCATCGCGATCGCCAGGGTTTCGTGAGCCTCTGCGCTGATGGATCCGTAAGACATGGCGCCGGTCGAAAACCGCTTAAAAATTGATTCAACCGGCTCAACCTCTGTGAGTGGTATCGCTGGTCGCGTTGATTTAAAGATGAGCAAGCCACGGAGGGTTGCCAGCCGTCGACTCTGATCGTTCACCTGCTCTGCGTATTCTCGATAGACCTCGACCTGGCCTGATCGTGTGGCGTGCTGGAGCTTGAAAACCGTTTCTGGATTAAACAGGTGGTACTCACCGTCCCGGCGCCACTGGTATTCGCCACCTGAGTCGAGTTCGTCATCTTTCCGGCCGCGCTGTGGGAATGCTTTCGCATGGCGACGGGTTGCTTCCTCCGCAACTGTTTCGATGCCGATGCCGCCGATCCGCGAGGCGGTCCAAGTGAAGTATTTTTCGACAAATTCTCCATCGAGTCCAACGGCCTCGAATGTCTGAGCACCTCGGTAGCCCTGCAGTGTGGAGATGCCCATTTTTGACATCACTTTGAGGACACCTTTCGTGCAAGCCTTGATGTAGCGTCGGATGCCTTCGCCGACGTCACGCTTATTTACCTCTCGCTGGAGAATCAGGTCCTCGATTATTTCGAACGCAAGATACGGGTTGATCGCGGCTGCTCCATAGCCCACGAGTAAGGCCATGTGGTGCACCTCACGCGCCTCGCCAGACTCGATGATTAGAGAGCACTTTGTCCGCGTGCCCTCCCGAACGAGATGATGATGAACGCCGGCCGTTGCCAGAAGACTCGGAATCGGCGCGTTCCCGCTATCGACTCCGCGGTCAGAGAGCACCAGGAGCGTGTGGCCAGAGGCTACCGCAGCGCTTGCGTCACGACAGAGCTCTTCCATGGCCCGTTCGAGCCCGGCGGCCCCGCCTGTTGATGGGAATAGCATCGGTAGCGTCTTAGACTGGAATGCTGGGTCGGTGACGTGTCGCAGTGTCGCCAACTGTTTGTTGTCGAGGACAGGGTCGTCAATTTTAAGAAGGTGGCATGATTGACGCTCAGTAGCCAGGAGATTGCACTCGGAACCCAGGGTGGAACCCATGTCCGTGACGAGCTTCTCCCGGATTGCGTCAAGTGGTGGGTTCGTCACTTGGGCAAATAACTGTTTAAAGTAGTCGTAAAGTAGGCGAGGCCGGTCCGAGAGAACCGCTAACGCTGTATCGGTCCCCATCGATCCGAGTGGCGCGGCGCCGGCTCTAGCCATCGGTCCGATCAAGAGTCGAAGGTCTTCTTCTGTGTATCCGAAGGCACGCTGTTGGCGTCGAAGGGTGTCGGGTGATGTTGGTGGCGTGTAGGGTGGCGCCGGGAGATTATTGATATGCACCAGTTCTGTTGAAATCCAGTCACCATACGGCTGTTCGGCCGCTAGGCTCGATTTGATCTCCTCGTCGTCGATGATGCGGCCCTGAATTGTGTCGACCAGAAAAATTCGTCCCGGGTGCAACCTTTCCTTGACGAGTACGTTCTCAGGTGGGATGTTCAGGACTCCGACTTCCGACGCCATGACCACCATGTCATCTTTGGTGACGTAGTACCGCGACGGTCGTAGGCCGTTGCGGTCGAGTACCGCGCCTATCACACTCCCATCGGTGAACGCGATCGAGGCTGGCCCGTCCCAGGGTTCCATTAAGGTCGAGTGGTATTCATAGAAGGCCTTCTGCGCCGGGTCCATCGTTTGGTTGTTGCTCCACGGTTCCGGGATCATCATCAGGATCGCATGTGCGATCGGGCGTCCTGTTAGCACCAGAAATTCCAGCACGCTGTCGAATGTTGCTGTGTCGCTTTGACCCTCACGGATGATCGGGAAGAGCTTCTGTAAGTCAGCACCGAACAGTTCCGACTTGCAGAGCGTCTCTCGGGCGCGCATCCAGTTGGTGTTGCCACGCAGCGTGTTGATTTCCCCGTTATGCGCAATGTAATGGTAGGGATGGGACAACGGCCATGACGGAAACGTGTTGGTGGAGAATCGCTGGTGGACAAGTGCTAACGCCGATTCCACTAAGGGGTTACTGAGGTCGGGGAACATCCCTTCGACTTGGTCGGCGGTGAGCATGCCCTTGTACACGATCTTGTTCGACGACAGGCTCGCGACGTAGAAGAGATGTGCCTGGCTGAGTGGGAGGGCTTCAACCGAGTGGTGGACACGCTTTCGAATCACGTAGAGCTTGCGCTCGAAGTGGGCATGGGTATCGGCTTCATGGGTAAGCGTATCGCCGTGGCCTATGAAAACCTGGCGGATAACTGGTGTTCCACTCTGAGCTGTTTCGCCCAGCTGTGAAGCGTCGGTTGGGACGTCTCGCCAACCCAGGACACGCTGGCCCTCTTGGCTAGAAATTTCAGTAAATAGGTCTTGGATTTGAGCTCGTTCGTCCGGGTCGTGCGGGAGAAATACCATGCCAACGCCATAGGATTTGGGATCAGGTAGGACGAAACCCAAGCGTTCGGCTTCGGATTGGAAGAACCGATGAGGCAACTGAATGAGGATTCCGGCACCGTCTCCAGTGTTGACCTCGCACCCGCAGGCGCCGCGGTGCGACAGGTTGGTCAATACTTCACGTGCCTGTTGTACAAGCACATGTGATTGTTTTCCTTTGATATTCACGACGAACCCGACACCGCAGGAGTCGTGCTCGCGACTTTGGTCGTACAACCCTTGAGATGTCGCGGCCTTCCGTGTGGTTCGGGGGTCGTGGTGTCTCATACGGCGGCCCCTACTTTTCTAGACGCTTGAGATCGAACTGGAGTCGATGGACGCAGGCCTCGCCCGGGAATGAGGAGCTTAATAAATGCCGTCACCGCTGGATTTAGCCTGCGCCCACGTCGATGGAGAATACTGACAGGGCGAATCAAGGAGAGACTGTTTGGACCTGGATTTAATGGAATCGCGATCAGCGTCATCCCCTCGACTTCTCGACGCAACGTCGGTTCGGGGAGGATCGCAATACCCACTCCGTCCTCGATAGCCTGTTTAATGTTCTCGATACTGTCGAATTCCGCGACCACTCTCACGTCGGCAGTGTGACGGCGGAGGAATCGATCGATGTGCTTGCGCACCGGTAGTCCACGGTCGAAGCTGACAAACGCCTCACCGGTTAGATCACTGGGTTTCAGGTCGGCTCCGGCTTTACCTGACGCAAACCGATGACTTGGCAGACAGGCCACGACCATGGCCTGGTCTTGCCACGGAATTGCCGTGATCTCTCGTCTCGGGTTGGCGAACGAAATTAGCCCGAGGTCGCACTGGTCGTTGACGATTTGGTCGTAGACCTGGTCAGGGTGCATATAGGCGACTTCGATGTTGGCGCCGGACACTAAGGCCTGAAACTGCCCGATATAGTCACTCAAGTCGTTCAGGCGGATCGAATAGATTGATGCGAGACGAACGGTGTACCCCGACGGTTGCTGGTGTCGACGAATCACATCTTGTAGCTCACGGTAGCGCTCGACAATTTCCTGACACCCCTTGAAAAAGATCTTTCCTTCGTCGGTCAGACGCCCGGGTCGCTTCGACCGGTCGATCAGCTGGGCGCCCACTTGCCGTTCGATCTGCCGAACGGCTTGGCTAGCTGCGGACTGGCTGACAGCGCTGGCGATCGCACCGCGTGAAAAGCTCTGATGGCGGACAACGTCGCAGAAGATAGACAGCGTCTCAAGATGCATAGGGACCGATACTTTAACACAAGTTAACTAATATTAAGTAAATTCATTATCAGTTAAACTAATACTAAGTAAATGATTTGCATCTAGCCGCCTTAGGTTGGAGAACAGAAACATTCCAGAGCAGTAGTTACTGGCTCTTGACGGTTTGGCTGACTCGTTCGAGAAGAGAGACCAGCGAAACTTGTTCAGGCGCTCTGAGGTCTATCTTGACTCGGCCCGTTTGGCTGGGAGAGCTTCCGATGTGGTGAGACTGGTGCGGGTAGAGCGTCTCCATGAAGGTCTGAAGCGATGGTTCGAGCGCCGCGGCGGAGTTATTGCCGGGGGGAGCAAGCAGACGATCGTTTGCTTGGAACTGCAGTTCGTTCGGCACGAACCTCAGTCGCCCATCGAACGCCTCGTCCGACTCCAAGAGGCTGGCCGCCACGAACAAGGCGCACGCCACACCTACGATCCGATCGGGAAGTGAATCTGCTGCTTCTGGTCGTTTCGACGTACAGATGATTCCGGATCGGCCGTCTGAGTGGTCGACCGACAAGTTGCCTTCATGACCCACGAGTAGCACGCTTGGGCCACCAACAAGGTGGGTATAGTCGGCCACGTCAATCAGTAGCCGGTCGAGAGACTTAGCCTGAATCCATCGGTGAAAGATCGGAATGCAGTCGCCTCCGTTCAACGAGGTGCCAGGCTCGACAAAGAGCTTGAGACCAAACCGATAGAGGTCATCGACGGATTGACTCATCGTTACTGTGGGGAGCCCGTCGGTAGATCGGATTGAGATCTCTGTGCCGTGAGGTGCGCCTGGCAGGCATGGCTGGCCTCCAAGAAGAGCTGGGCTTCCTCGATGAGTTGTCGGGCTGATTCGGCCGTTGCGGGTTGGGACACGGCGTCGTGCCGTCGAAAAAGATACATCGCGAACTTGCCACCGGCATACTTGTCAAAGAACAGCCGAGTATCGAAGAACCTTGTCCTGAATTCACGGACGATGTCGTTGGGGTCGTCCGTGATGTCGATGAATTCCGTCTTGATCAGACCTTTGGCGGCCAACAACATGGCGTGATACGCGAGGTCGTCGGCTCTGGAGTAGTTACCCTCCTCCATCAGTAGCTGTGCTTCGAAGACCTGCGCTTCCGCGGCCGCGAGGTCGAACTCGGCTAGTGAAACCACTTCGCCGGCACATTCGCCAATACCCATATCGCCCAGTGTGAACTCTCGCGGGTCGCCCCAATCTGAATAAAACTCGGGACCTTCGTCATGGGACGGGATCTTCGTGAGGTCATCGAGCGTGGTCTTCAATGAGCGCTTTCCGACGCGCGCGACGAACTGCTGAAACGTTTCGTCGGCCTGACGCTCGGCCACGAATCGGTCGCTGATACGCTCAACGGCTTCGGGGACCCGCTTGGACGGGACTGCACCGATTGCCAGACCGTATTCGCCACCGTTATCGACCCACTTGCCACCGAGGACGACCTGGAAATGCGGCACCTTATATCCGTTAATCGTGCGACTCACGCCGTAGAAGCCAAGGTCGGCAATGTGGTGTTGGCCGCAGGAGTTGAAGCAGCCGCTAGTCTTGATCCGGAGCCCTTCGACACTCGGATCCAGATCGCCGGTCATACCAGAGAATTGTGTTCGAAGGCTAGCGGCCAGTCCACGAGACGAGGCGATTCCAAGCTTACAGGTGTCGGTGCCTGGACATGCGGTGACATCGGTGATCGTGCCGGCTCCTGCTGCTGCTAACCCATTGGCCTTCAGGTTGACGTATAGCTGGGGGAGGTCCGCCTCACTGACCCATCGGAGCACGATGTTCTGCTCAACGGTTGTGCGCACTGAGGTTCCGACATGACGCCGGTTGCTCGCGGCGAGCGCGCGCATCTGATGCGACGTCAGGTCCCCAAGTGGTAGAGCGACCGTCACGACGACGTATCCCGGTTGTCGCTGACGATAGACGTTCGTTCGGCACCACCCGTCGAAGCCATCGAGATGACTTGTGTCGCCGAGGGATTCGCCCCTTTCTGGCAAGACCTGTCTAGCGGTCTTCGCGAGCCGAAGATGTGCTGTCCATCGCTCGTCGAATGGGAGCGACTTACGTTCCTCATCTACTAGGCGTTTAAACTCCGTGAGTCCGAGCTGGGCGACCAGAAATTTGATCCGGGCCCGGGCTCGGTTTTTTTTCTCGCCCAGACGTGCAAACACGCGAGCGATCGCCTGCGCGGTCGGCAAGAGCTCTGACTCTGGTAGAAAGTCGTCGAAGAGTTTGGCCTGGTGGGGCACGGCGCCGAGACCACCTCCAACATAGGTCTCGAATCCGCGTTGCTCCACGCCATCCTTCACCCGCGTCCTGGCGATCAGGCCGAGGTCGTGCATCGACACGAGACCGCACGCATGTTCGGCGCAACCGGAGAAGGCGACCTTGAATTTTCGACCGAAGTCCTGCGTGTCGGGATGACCGAGAAGGAACCGCATGCACGCCGTGGCATGCGGCGTGACATCGAACGTTTCGTCTCGACACACTCCAGCCAGTGGGCATGCGGTGACGTTCCGCACCGTATTCCCGCAGGCCTCACGGGTTGTGATGCCAACGGCGGCGAGCCGACGCATCAGGTCGGGTGTGTCCTCGATATGGACGAAGTGCAGCTGTACGTCCTGGCGGGTCGTGATGTGGCAGATTTCGTCGCTGTACTCCTCCGCGACGTCAGCCAATACGTCCATCTGGTCGGATGTCAGATCTCCGAACGGGATCTTGATTCGCATCATCCCGGGGGCATCCCAGACCGTGTCAGGCCCTTTGGTCAGCCCGTTCGACGGGAAGGGTAGCGGCTTGGCTCCGGTCCCATCGTTGCGCTGGCCGTTGTCGTAGCGTTGTCCATAGACGCCGCGACGGAGGCGGGTTTCCGCGAAGACCTTTTCGTCGATTTTCCCCTGGCGTCTGAGTGCGATCTGGCTCTCGAATGTATCAATTTCATCGGCCCACGCTGACGATATCCGCTCGGACAGCACGTTCTTCCACGTCACATTACACCTCGACCGTTCTGTCGGACTGCCATTATCTCAGCTAGTTGAACGGGGCCTCGACTCGCCGCGTGGAATGGTCGGAATCCGACGACGTCGCCCACCACAATCGTGCCAGGTGCGTCGTCACTGGCGGAGAGGTCGGCCTGTCCCAGCTCATCCAATCTGCCAGTCCAGGTCTGCATTCGAGACGTTCCGGCTGCCAGGATGATCGCGACGGGTGTGTTTGCCCGCCACCCGCGCTGTCGGAGCCGGTCTGCGATTCTTGTCCGTGCCGCTAGGCCCATGAGCACAATCACTGTCATGCTGTGAGGTGCGACGTCGTCCAGGAGTGGTCCGAACGTGCCTTCCGAATGCCCCGACAGGACCAAGAACGCAGATGCGACACCCCGGTGCGTGATCGGAACACCGGCCAGACCCGGTGCAGCCACCGCGTTGGTGATACCGGGGATGACCTCGAAGGCGACGCCGGCTGCACTCAGTGCGAGGGCCTCTTCGCCGCCTCGGCCAAAGACGAAAGGGTCGCCGCTCTTGAGCCGAACGACGCTCTGTCCGCGCCCTGCTCCACGAATCATCAGTCTGTTGATCGTCGACTGAGCGACGGTCTTCTGCCTTGCCCGCTTGCCGACACAGAACCGTTGGGCGCGCTTGGCAATCGCCACCACGTCGGCATTAACCAGGGCGTCGTAGAGTACCAGTTCGGCAGTCTCGAGACGCCGGGTGGCCTTGATTGTCAACAGTTCTGGGTCTCCAGGGCCCGCCCCGATCAGGGATACAAATCCAGACATGTGAGCTCGCTAGGCCTCTATATCGTAGCGCTTCATCAACGCGCGCAGCAGCAGCGGCCGTCGGTCGGCCATTGGCACGCTGTCTCGGCGCCACTGCGTACGCATGTCCGCGGCTGCCGCCATCCAGGCCTCGAGGTCGGCGTCCGGAAGCACAGCCTCTAGTCCCTCACGAATCAGACCGGCCAGTGCCGGGGCTCTTCCCTCTGTTGAGATCGCGAAGGTCACACCGGCGCGGTGAGTTACACCCCCAAGATAGGCACTCGCATGGCTCGGGTCATCGACTGCATTGACGAAGACGCAACGCTGTTCTGCTTCTTTGGCGACTTGTAGATTGACGTCTGGCGGAGCTGCAGCCACGACTAGCCATATGTCATCCAGATCCGATGGTCGAAACTCCCGCTGACTGAGCCGGACTCCTCTCCGTTCGACCTCCGGATCGATTGTAGGGGCCACGACGTGGATCTTCGCCCCGGTATCGACCAACGCGCCCAGCTTGCTCGCGGCCACGGGACCTGCGCCAACCACCAAAACCGAGCGACCGGACAGTTTTAGAAAAATTGGGAAGAGACGGTTGTGAATCGTCATCGCAACTATTTGGACGATTACGAGCCCTCGTGTGTCAGCTCGGCAGTAGGAAGCACACGGACGTGTAGACCGCATTCGGACTTGGCAATGCCTCGCCAGCGACCCGCCCGGTCATCCTCGCCGAGCGTGGCCGGTGTGGTACATGGCAAACATCCGATGCTGGGGTACCCCTTGTCGTGAAGCGAGTTGGAGGGTACATGGTTCGTTTGAATGTACGAACTTACATCCTGTTTTGTCCATCGGACCAACGGGTTGATCTTTGGAATCTTGAACTGCTCATCCCACTCGACGACAAGAGCGTCTGACCGCTCCGGTGTCTGGTTCCGTCTGATCGCGGTCATCCAGGCGTCGGCATTGGATAGTTCGGCTCTTAACGGAATGACCTTGCGAAGCTCACAGCATCGGTTGGGTGCACTCTCCCAGAGCCTATCACCGTGTGTAACGGCCTGTTCGTCGACCGATTGAACCGGTCGGACCCCACGAATCGTCAGCTCGTACTGGTCTTCGAGCTGTTTCCAGAGTGCTTGTGTTTCAGGAAACAGCAGACCGGTATCGAGAGTGAAGATTTCGATCGGAAGTCGATGGCGCCCGATGAGATCGATGAGCACACACCCCTCGGGACCAAAGCCGGTGGCAAAGGTCAGGCCGTCGCCATACCGTTCGGCCGCCCACGTGAGCGTCTCCAGCGCCGACGCATGCTCGAGCGCGAGCGCGAACGTCCCCATGTTGTCCGGGGCGAGAGTGTCATCGACTGCGCCGCTCGTCATCTTGTCGAGGTTCGAGTCCAAGAGCTGTGTTGGTGTCACGATGCCAGTTTCTCCGATGCTGCGAGCGCTTGATGGACCGGCTTCCGTCCGAATCCAAACCTGTTCCACAGACGCTCATGCGCGAAATACAAGGCCATCTTGGCCGCGGCCTCGACTACTCCTACAGTGATTGCGAGGTCAAGTCGGCCGGTAAAAGCGAAGATCAGCCCGGTCGTCGTCAGCGTGGCGAAAACCCGCCACGACAGCGCCTTGACCACCGACCGCGTCGAAGTTTCTTCATACATAACCGCTTGCTCCCAAAAAAAAACCCGGGAAGCGTGTGCCTCCCGGGCCTTCGGTATCGTGTGTCGTGTTGTTGTTATGTCTCGTGGTCAGCAAGCGTCAACGCCACACGTCCGTCGGCACGGGGGCCCGTTCGGGCCTCCATACAACAGCAACAAGCGGCCGCACGACGAATGCTCATGTAAAAGATATCTTTACCGGAACATGGCAACGGCGTCAAGAAAAGCCTAAAACCACTGTTGTTTCTGTTCCAGTCCCCGCGCGCGGAGGCAGTCTCGACTATATCTCGACACCCAGTACGTCCTTGAAGGCAAAACCGAAGGCCAGCGACATGACAAAGAAGGCGACCAGCCAGTTGATCGACCATCCAAACACGTCAAGTTTAAGTAGCGGGTAGACAATTTCTACTGCTTCAACCGGGTGGTTATTGGGAATGGGAGGTTCGCCCGGATACAGAAGGGTATCCCACGGGCCCCGACCCGTCCGCCGCTGGGGGACCGCTCCCCATGGGACCCCAGCTATGAGCCGGGTTTCGACTTCCTGGTCCCCGACCCGCACCTTTATCCGATGCCCACCCTGGGTCTGGACACGCACCCGCCAGGCGACTTCACGAGCGGAGGGGATTCGTACGGCCGCGGTTTCCACGGTCATTCCGTCGGAGACCTCGAGGCTTACCGCAGTGTCCAGCAGCCCAGCGTCCCTGACGTAGGCCTTGACCACTGCCGACTCTCCGGGTTCGAGCGGTCGGGCCGCGAACCTTAGATTCAGCTGCGTCATGATCAACATAACCGGCACCAACAACACAGCCATCGGGACCAGGGCGTATCGCATATAGCTGAATGTGTCGCTGAAGATGCGTCGCTGCAGCTGCAGTACAACGCCGATATCGTTCTGAAAGAGTCGGACACCAATCAGATTGCCTCGGATCTGCTCACGCAGCTGCTTGATGGTGTTTTGCTTAGAGAACTTGCCGAAAATCCAAACCATCACGACGCCGCTGGCCAGGGATATGGCCGTCATTGCCCAAATTGGCGGAAGCGCCAAAAATGGCGAGCACACCAAATCAAAGATTGAGGTGAGCACTCGATTCGCAGAGTCGATAACGGTAACCACGGCAGGTGAACCCGAATCACGGGGCCTTAGGAAATGTACCCCAGACCCTTGAGGCGTTTCTTGATTTCGTCTTCGGAGTCCGCACCCTCGAGCTTGGCGATTTCCTTCTCAAGCGCGTTATTGATGAACTCCTCGGTTGATGAGTAACCCGCAATTTGTGAATACTTGGTCGCCTTTTCGAGTAACGCCTTGTCGATTTTTACTTTGGATCCAAACATGGGGTCCTCACTCTAGAGCATCCTTGCCAATCATTTCAGGCAGCGGTGCGACACCGAATTCTTCCAAGACAGTCACTGTCAGATCGGACAAGGTCGGGTTGTCAATCATGATTTGGCGGTTACTGAGGAAGACACCTGGTACCAGCCGATAGTCAATCGAATGATCACCGCTCCACGTCTCATCGTTGTCGACGAAGATGTCGCGCGGAAACTGGCCCAGCGGACTGTCCCAAGAGGTCCGATAGCCCCAGTCGTAACCGACAATGATGTCAGGGGCAGTAGCAGGGTCGGCGCCTTGCCATTCGTCCCTGGGACGAAAGACGAGGCGGACTGGCGACTGTCCCGTTCGCTCGTCACGCATCGCAAGTAGATCGGTTTCCAGTCGGTCGAGCACCTGCTCGTACTCGGATGGGGGCACGATGCCGTGGCCTTCGCGTCCCTGGAGGTTGACATAGAGTCCTTGGAGGCCGACCGCATAGGCGGTGGTCCGCTCCCAGTCGACGTTGAGGAACAGCGGGGTCTGCCCTTGTCGCGAGGGGTCGCGCAGTGTTGCATACCCCTTTTCGAGAAGCCAGGAATTAAGATTAACACCCCAATAAAAAGGCGAGAAACCGTGGTCGGACATTACCATGAGTGTCGTCTCTCGGTCGTCTTGTTCGATGAACTCCAGCAGTTGGCCCAAGACTCCGTCCATTTCTTCATAGAGTGTCCGGATCCCCGTGGACAGCAGCTCGTCCTCTTCGTGGATCGGGTGGTCCGGATCCATGTAGTGAAAGAGCATGTGTGCGCCCTGATCTACGCTGGAAAAATAGAAGAACAACAGGCCGTCGTCGAACGACTCGAGCATGTGATCGAGAGCGAGGCGCTGCTCACGGTAGACGAACTGAGACTGCTCCCAGAACTCACGCCCTGAGAAGATCCCTTCCTGGTAGGCCTTGGTGTCTTCGGGGAGCTCTTGCGTGTAGAAACGTCCGATGGAGTCGGTGATCTCTGCTGACCAGTCATCCGGTGTAGATACCGGCAGGACCGGCTTGGCCGGGTCGATTTGAAGGGGCGTCACGTAGAGCTTGAAATCGGGACTGATGTCCTGCAGATAGAATCGCGCCGATGCTCCCACATGAATGAGAAATGGGACCGCCTCGAAATTCACACTGATCCAGTCGCTCCACTCTCCTTCATTGAGAATGAACTCGGTGTCCTGGACGATGAATTTGGCTGCACCCGCCTCGACGTCGACGTGGACACTGAAATCGACCGTCAGATCGGGATTTTCATATTCGACTTCGGTAGTCGCAGGCCTGAGCAGAGCGTCATTTCGAGGAAATCGACGAAAGGTGTTCGGTGGTCCAGTCAGACGTCCGCTCACGTGATTATCGACGACGTCGACAAGCTGGACGGTGCCACCGGTCAGATCGTTCATGTTGTCAGGCGGGTAGTCGGTGTAGAACGTAAACGTTCCGTGCGTGCCGAGGATGTCTGGCGTGCCCATCCCCGAGAACGAGCGGCCCGATGACTCAACCGGCGGAAAGTTGACCGGCATGCGAAACACCGTCGTGTCGACCCCAGCGTCTTCGAGCAGTTCCCAGAAGGCCGTGCCCTTGCGCTGTGCCACGACGCCTCCGCCCGATAGCGGGACAACCCATGAGCCGAGCGAGAAACTACGTCCCGGCGGGGAGACCTGGTAAATCGACTCGAGGGGTTCCGCTGTGAGCGGGTCCCTGTGTAGGAAGTCGTAGATTCCGTGACCTCCGGGGTCCATACCGGTGATAAACGTGGACCAGGCCACTGGGCTCAAGGGAGGCATTGTCGTCTCCAGCGGAGACAGACTGCCGGCCGAAGCCAGTCGTTCGAAATTCGGGAGTCGACCCTCGGCGATGAACTGGCTGAGGAGTCGGTAGTCCATGCCGTCGATACCAAGCACGATCACCCGGCGATCGCTTTGGGCTTCAATGGGACCGGTGAGCGGTCTGACCAGGAGTGTTCCGAGCGTCATCACCACAAGGACGATTGGGATGACACGTGCTTGACGTACGATCATTGGACTTCCGCCTGCCGCGCGGCCGGCTCGGCGACCGCCTTCTGAGTTCTTGGGGGCACGGCGGGCATTAGCGACTCGCCATCGCAATAGGGCGGGACAGGCACACCAAACAGGTCGAGCACCGTCGGACCGATGTCCATAATGCTTGGGTCGGTGGCGTCGAGCTTTCGGTTGACGAACAACATGCCAGGGACGTCCGGTGGGTTGAAGTTGTGGTCGCCGCTCCACGGCCGGATGTTGTCCTCAATCTCGTCCTCGCTGACACCTCCGGTCACCGATGACCAGCCAACGCGGTGACCAGGCCTGAACCCGACGATGAGGTCAGGTGCTTCGCCGACATACGGGCCCGAGTACACCTGGCTCGAGTCGTAGACTGCACGAACCGGATGCGTCCCCTCTTTGTCATCGTAGAGCTGGCGAAGTCCTTCACTGATCTCGTGCTTGACCCGAGCGGTTTCCTCACCGGGAGCGACAATCCCTTGCGCTTCTCGCCCGGCCTGATTGATATAGATGCCACCGAATCCCACCGCATAGGCTTTCGACTGTGACCAGTCGACGTCGCGGAAGTAATCGGCACCTGTAGGGCCGTTGTTTTTGAGGGCGAGAAAACCGTGCCGGTAAAGCCAGCTGTTGAGATTGACACTGCGTCGAAACGGCTTAAAGCCGTGATCGGACATAACCATGAGCACCGTGTTGTCATCCAGTCGGTCGATAGTCCGGCCAACAAGATCGTCCATGTCCTGATACAGCTTTCGAATAGTATCCCGATGCGTTGTGGTGTCACGACCCTGATTGGCCGGATGAGCGTCGTCGAGGTGCCGAAAGAACATGTGCTGGACACGGTCCGTGATGTCGAACACACACACGACCGCGCCACGAGTTGTCTTGTCGAGCGCGTCGAAGAACATTTTCTCTCGCTCCGCGTGAATCAGATAGGTCAGTTTTAGGAACGCGTCTTCGTCGACCACTTCTTCGTTTAGCGCGGACGTGTCCTCTGCCAGACCCAATGTCGAGTAACGCCCCTGTGTTTTGGACAGATATACGGCATAGGTAAACGGATGAGAGATCGGAAGTGCTGGCCTGTTCGGGTCGATGTTGATCGGCGTCATATACAGCTTGATGTGCGGCGAGGTATCGAGCAAGTAAAAGCGGACGATGCCACTCACAGTGACGCCTGGTGCGGCCTTGAAACCGAGTTCGATCCAGGGTGTGTACTCGCGATGGGTGATCGGGTAGCGCGCGCCATCGATCGACAACTCGGCATCCTGGCCCTTTATGTGGATCTCAAGTGGGATCTTGAGGGTCCCTCCGCTCTCGCGGAAGCTGTTTTCCGGACCGGGAATCAAGGCCCGGCCAACAGTACCCTTTACGTCGATCCGAATCCGCTCGCCACTGGTCATCTGTGCCGCGAGGCCACCCTCGTCTTCCTCGGATCCGTCATTGCTGAAGTAGCAGTACGTCCCTTGGCTGCCTTTCAGGTCTGGCACGCTCATCGCAGACAGTAAAACGCCGCGAAATTTTTCTGCGGGAAACGTGATCGGAACTCGAAGCACGGTGCTAAAAATGCCGTGATCACCCAGTATCTTCCAGAATGGCTGACTTCGACGACCCGCACGAATCATCGGTTTGCCAAGCGGAATCCGAAATGGTCCCAACCGGAGTGTACGTTTGGGAGGCTCGACACGGGCTGAGCACAGCTCTGGGAGATGGGACTTTCGGTTGGGTACCAGAAAGTCAAAAATTCGGTGTTTGCCAGGGTTGCAGCCGGTCTGGAATGACGTCCACGCAACCGGTGACTCGGCCAGGAGGGTCGTCCGTAAAGGCACGAACGTGCCTCGCTCCTTAAGACGGGTAAAGTTCGGGAGTAGACCCTGACGCATGAACTCTTCAGTGAGCTCAGGGTCCTGTCCGTCAAGCCCCAGAACTACGACCCGACGCACCCGTGCCGCGGCGAGAGCCTTACTGCCACGGATACGCTGAACCATCCACCGAATCGGCCAGGTCAACAGAGTCAGAACTGCAAGAAACGTGGTGAAGATGATAATGAAAATCGAGGAGACGAATGCGAATCCTGCTCCCGGACCGACGTACGCGTGCGCTACCGCTGGTGTGGCTAGAACAAATACTGCAGCGAACAGCACCACGTTCGTCGACACCCCCGTCATTGCAGAGGTTGGTCTCATGTTCGATTTCGATAAAGTTGTGGATCCACCACGGCGGTCATCGCTCGGGTGTCGAGGTGTCCGCCGAGAAAGCCGTTGATCGCCAGGGTAACGGTCGAGGGATCGTCAACGGTGTCACGGTGTTCCACATAGAGGACGTCACAGTTCTTTCGACTTGCGAGCACTTTCTCGATTTTTGTGAGATGCGCGGCAAACACACGGGACATCTCATCATCACTGACGCCTCCTGCACTCTCTCCGCGGCCCTCCAGCATTTTTTTCTGTGATGCCAGTACTTCCGGCAGGTGCCGCCGTACGAAGATGATCTTGTAATCGTACGTGTCGGGCAGGTACTGCAGCAAGAACGAGATGATCTTCAGGGCCTTCCCACGTGCGTCGCCGAGCCAGGCCTTGTCCCCGGGTTTGTCGAGGGCCTTGACCTGTTCGAGCTCGTGGTACCCCTTCGGGTTGTCCTCGTCCGCTGTGCGGATGCCATCAGCTACCAGCTCGATGCCACCGGCTGAGAGCATCCCCATCAGCATCGATGTGCCCGAGCGCGGCAACCCGGAGACAACAATGACCGGGTTCTCGAAACGCTTACGCCTCAACAGGTAGGCGAGAAATCCAGCTGTCAACCGCCTCAGTTTCGACCGATTTCAAGTGTGGGTCAAGGCGATGAAAGCATCAACCCGAGCTCGGACGCTCGGGAGAACCAGGTACACTGGCGGGCGTGCAGACGAGCGAGATACCGCTGGCGACGGTCAAAGGAATCGCGGTCCGAGCTGGCGATGCGGTCCTCGAAATCTATCGCGCTCAGGACGCGTGGGTGCAGGAAAAGCCTGATGGCTCCCCTCTTACCCAGGCCGACGTGGTTTCGGAACAGTTGATCTCAGCGGCGCTTCGCCTTTTGGATCCGTCCATCCCATACCTGTCCGAGGAGTCAGTACAGCTCGGCTATGAAACGCGTCGCGAATGGCGACGTTTCTGGCTAGTCGACCCATTGGATGGCACAAAGGAGTTTCTCAAGCGGACTGGCGAGTTCACGGTGAACATTGCGCTGATCGAGGACGGCGAACCGGTAATCGGTGTAATCGTGGCCCCAGCGGTTGGGGCGGTGTACTACGCATCAAAGTATCACGGTGCCTGGAAAGAGCAGGGCGGTAGTCAACCCCGGCCGCTTCGGTCCCACCTCGCTAATGCTAGTCGGCCGATCCGAATCGTCGAGAGCGTGTCTCACCCAAGTCCAGAGCTTGAGCAGTTTCTTGAGAGTTTCGAGGTTTCAGACAGACTCAAAATCGGAAGCTCCCTAAAGTTTTGCCTGTTGGCCGATGGGAAAGCTGATGTCTACCCGCGGCTCGGTCCGACTATGGAATGGGATGTCGGGGCGGGTGATTGCATTTATCGATACTCGGCCGCCGATGGAATACCTCACCCGAGCCCCCTTGTTTACAACAAGGAGTCGTTACGAAATGACCGCTTCGTACTCGGGCTGCTCCCCGGGACCTATAGCTTGCCCCGGCCATCCGACGAGGCTCGCTCGTCTGGCTCGTGATAACGTTTAAGGTTTGTCAGCTTGACGCCATACCTCATAGGAGACCTTTTCTTTGACCGACAATCTCATTGCTCCCCATGGCGGGACGCTTGTCAATCTCATCGCAGACGCTGACCGGATCGGGGTGATCAAGGCCGAATCGAGAGATTGGCCGTCGTTTGATCTGACTCCGCGCCAGCTTTGTGACTTGGAGCTGTTGATGAATGGAGCGTTCTCTCCTCTCACCGGGTTTTTGACCCGTGCCGACTACGACCCGGTGTGTCGTGACATGCGGCTGGCTGATGGCACGCTCTGGCCGATTCCGATCACCCTGGACGTACCGGAGGAATTGGGGACGACCCTCAGTGTTGGGTCCAACTTGGCCCTGCGTGACGAGGAAGGGGTGATGATCGCCGTGCTTCACGTTGAGGATGTGTGACAACCGGATCGGGAGGCCGAGGCTTCGGCGGTGCTCGGTACGACCAATCGTGAGCACCCTGGTGTAGCCCAGCTGTTCGACCGCACTAATTCTTATTACGTAGGTGGCACGATTACAGGCTTGAGCCCGGTAACACATTACGACTACAAACTGCTTCGGCATGCGCCGACTGAACTCCGCTCTGAATTCGCAAAACTCGGGTGGGCCAAAATTGTGGCGTTCCAGACCCGGAACCCTATGCATCGGGCACACCAGGAGCTGACGTTTCGCGCCGCAAAAGAGGCCGAAGCTAACCTGTTGATTCATCCGGTCGTCGGCATGACCAAACCGGGTGATGTCGACCATTACACACGCGTGCGGTGCTATCAGTCGCTGGTCCGTCGTTATCCGCGGAAGACCGCCATGCTATCGCTGCTGCCACTGGCGATGCGGATGGCCGGTCCACGAGAGGCGATCTGGCACGCGATCATTCGAAAGAACCACGGGTGTACACATCTGATCGTGGGCCGCGACCATGCCGGTCCCGGAAGTGACTCGAGTGGCAAGGCTTTCTATGGCCCCTACGATGCGCAGGAGCTCTTGCACAAGCATGAGGCCGAACTAGGTGTGGCTATGGTGCCGTTTAAGCTGATGGTTTATGTCGAAGAGCAAGACACCTACACCCCAATCGACGAGGTCCCAGCAGGGACGCGGACGCTCAATATTTCGGGAACGGATCTTCGTGACCGTTTGGCGATGGGAAAGGAGATCCCTGAGTGGTTCACGTTCTCGGATGTGGCGACGGAGCTTCGCCGAAGCCATCCACCCCGTCACCAGCAGGGATTCACCATCTTTTTCACCGGTCTCTCGGGTTCCGGAAAATCGACGATCGCCAATGTGCTTCTCGTTAAATTTCTCGAGATGGGCGGCCGACCGGTGACTCTCCTAGACGGCGACTTGGTTCGGAAAAATCTTTCGTCTGAGTTGGGTTTCTCGAAAGAGCATCGTGACCTCAACATCAAGCGGATTGGGTATGTTGCCTCTGAGATCACAAAGAACGGCGGCCTCGCGATCTGTGCACCGATCGCGCCTTATGATTCGGTCAGAAAAGATGTTCGAGCCATGATTCAGCCGGTGGGCGGTTTCTTGCTTGTCCATGTAGCAACCCCGATCGTGGTGTGCGAGGAACGCGACCGCAAGGGCCTTTACGCAAAAGCACGGGCGGGAATCATCAAGGAATTCACCGGAATTTCAGATCCGTACGAAGAGCCGGCTGACGCCGACCTCGTGATCGACACGACGCAATTCACCGCTGAAGAAGCCGCGCAACAGATCATGCTGTACTGCGAGAAGGAAGGTTACGTGGTGGAAAATGTGTGAGATGAAGAGATAGAAGACGAGGGGAATGTGAGGCGCTTTACCGCACCGCCCGTGTAACCAGCGTTTTCAGGTCGACGGGAATATCTAGAGCGAGGGCAGCCACCCGTCCCCTCTCGGACATCTTTCGCCAGGTCTTCCCAAGGACTTCGACCACCGTGGTCTCATCGCGATTTAAAGTGAAGTCCGAAAGATAGTGCTCAAGGAAGACCAGACACGCGACGTCCTCAAGCGTCTGAACTTCTTGGTCGCTCTTGAGATTGTCTTTCCGCAACAGCGTTTCGACGCGACCGACCGTCGCCTCGTCGTAGCCCACGGTCCGAAGAATGTCAGCGGCCGTCTTTGCGTGGAACACACTAAGCGTCTTTCTCCACAATCGGTAGCCGGTTCGACCGGCCGGAAATGTGGCTCGTGGGATCGTCCAGCGGCGGATGTGCTGGCACCGCGCCGCGAGACGGAGTGGTTCCGAAGCCTCGGGCGCGAACTGTGTTAGTCGGTCAGTCATCCGGATGGCATACACGAGTGCTTTCGGCTGGGACAACCCGTCCACGATCAGTCGGTCAGGGTCTTTCGCGTTGGCGTGGTCGAATCGTTCGAACGCGTCCTCGTATCGTGACCGGCCGCCGCGCAGTGGTTGTACGTCCATCAACGCACGGCCGGTTGGCTTCGCCAGATGGCTGCTGCCGCGCTGCCAAGTATCGAGTGAAAGACAGCGGAAATGGCAGAAGGGATCGCCACGAGTGGGCTCGCGAAGTTCTGCTGGGCTAGCACCACCCCGAGTCCCGAGTTCTGCATTCCGACTTCGATCGAGATCGTCCGTGCGGTAAGCTCACGGCCTAGGAGCAGGCGTCCTGCTAGATACCCCAGCAGGAATCCTCCCACGTGCAGGCAGAAGACTGCTGCTACTAGTCGAAGCCCCGCTTCAAGGACCTGGGTGCGGCCGCCCCCTATAACCGAAGCGACGATCAACGTAATGGTAAGGACGGCGACAAGTGGAGCGATCGGAAGCACCCGCGCACTCACCCGTGGAAACCTCCATCTGAGGATGACGCCGGCACCAACGGGGAGGACGACAACCTCAACGGTGTTGACTAACAATCCGGCTGCAGGCACTTCGATCCGACTCCCGGCAAGGATTTCGGTGAGCAGCGGGGTCATCAAGACCGCAAGAAATGTCGACGCCGTTGTCATAGTGACCGACAGCGCTATATCGGCCCGGGCGAGGAATGAGATCACGTTTGAGGCTGTACCACCAGGGCAGCAGGAGACAAGAATTAGGCCGACTGCAAACGGTGTGGGCAGATCGAAGAGAACCGCCAACGACCACCCGAGTGCCGGCATCAGCGTATATTGGAGCGCCAGACCAGGCAAGATGTTGGCCCGTTCGCGCCCGATTCGTCGGAAGTCGTCGAACCCGATCGTCATGCCCATACTGAGCATGATTACCCCGAGCCCTAACGGGATGAGTGGGCCGCTGAACCAGCTAAAGAGTCCGGGTTCGAGAAGGGCGAGACCGCTGGCGAGCAGCACCCAGAGCGGGAAGGCATTAGTGAGCGCGGCGAGGAGCTTCAAGGTGCCGAGATTGTATACGGAGGCAGATGACTTTTCGACCAGATCTGCTTATCGGTAAGACGGCCCTTGTTACGGGTGGGGGTACCGGGATTGGGCGTGGTCTGTCACTCGCGTTGGCCGCCCACGGATGTGACGTGGCCATCATAAGCCGAACAGCGTCGCACCTGGAACAGACCTCGGGTGACATCGAGGCTCTCGGGCGCCGGTCGTTTACTGTGGCGGCCGATGTTCGGGACCCGGCGGCAATTGATGAGGCGGTGGGTCAGACCGTGGCGGCACTTGGTCGGCTGGACATTCTTGTGAACAACGCAGCGGGCAATTTCCTGTGCCTGGCGGAGAACCTGTCTCCGAACGGGTTCGGGGCTGTCGTCGACATCGATCTCAAAGGCACGTTTCATATGTCGAAGGCCGCTCTTCCGTATCTCAAAGCGACGGGCGGGACCGTGCTCAATATCAGCGCGACGCTTCACTATGTAGGCACGGCGGCACAGCTGCATGTCTCGGCGGCAAAGGCTGGTGTCGATGCGCTCACACGAGTCCTCGCGGTCGAATGGGGCCAGTATGGGATACGTGTCAATGGGATTGCACCCGGCCCGGTGGATCAGACCGAGGGCGCGAGGCGTCTCCTGGTTGGGACTTCGCACGAACGTGCGGTCAAGAGTACGCCACTGGGACGCCTAGGAGCGATCGCCGACGTGAGTGATGCCGCCCTCTTTCTCTGTTCTGAAGCCGCCGCGTTTATCACAGGCGTTACCCTGGTGGTGGACGGTGGGCTCTGGCTCGCGTCAAGGTCGCTGGTCGACGAGTATGTCAAGAATGTGGAGGAGTAGGGTTAGCCTCCTGACTCCTCTGGTTACAGCCTCTGATAATCCGCCCGCCAGGTTGGGATCATCCGTTTGATCGTCTTGCGGTCGCCGATGCCATCGTCCAGGACCCTCTTAGCCAGACTCGGAAGCTCCTCGTTACTCGCAAACCGAAGAGCGGCAAGTTGATCCATGGTGAAATCGTCAATCTTTACTTTCAGCTCGTCGGGAAAGAGCCGGCGCATCCGGAGTCGCTCCTCGAGACGAATGACGCGATCCTGCGCGCCCAGCGCAAAGACACGTGCGAAGAAGGCGACCAGAATGAGTCCGATTGCCATGGCTGCGTCCCATCCGGTGTACAACGAAAACCCCGTGAACATACGGTAGAGGGCTAGGAACAGATTAATGAGAAGCATCGGGAGTAGGACGTAGTGAAACAACGGAACCAGCTTGGCGTGGTTCTCGAATGTCTGTGGCATCTTTTCAGCCATGCATCCTCCTGTGATAGCTGGGCGGGCCAAGTGTATTACTCTGTTTCAGAGGATATACAGTTTTTGATCAGGAAGTCGGCGACCTCGCCGGCGACGAGGGGAAATGATGAGCGAACTTGCAAAGAGGGAATGTGTGCCGTGCCGCGGTGGGGTTTCACCCTTGAAGGGGCCCGAACTTGAGGTACTGCGTCGGCAGTTGGTTGAGGGATGGACTGTCGCCGATGAGCATCATCTTGAGAAGGAGTATCGGTTTGATGATTTTCGGCAGGCACTGGACTTTACCAACAAAGTCGGTGAGATGGCAGAGGACCAGAACCACCACCCAGACATCCTGCTGGCCTGGGGAAAAGTGAAGGTCACCATCTGGACACACAAGATCGACGGATTGACCGAGAGTGACTTCGTTTTTGCCGCGAAGGCGGATGCTCTCTGACTCGCGTCCCACCCGGGGACATTGTTCTCGGCGATCACCTTGACGGCGCCGGCCGTCGTGTGCCAAACCCCGTAAGACACTAGTGTAAGATCGAAAATTAATGAAAACCGATGTCATGCCGGTCGAAGGCGATGTGGAGGCGGCGCGTGACCGGCTCGACGCATGGGTCCAAGAGGTGGTTGCTTGGCATTTTAACCCGGCCACCGGTTGTGCGTTCTGGTTAAGCTGGGCCGACAAGGCGGGTTGGGATCCGCGGACGGAGGTCGGTGGGTTCGACGACCTGGAGAAATTCGGACACTTCGAGGATGATTGGCTCCGCGGTGGACCGGTAAGGCGCTGGGTTCCCAAGGAGTTTATTGATCGTCCCGTCTACGTGTTTGAGACCGGCGGAACGACCGGTATTCCCAAGAGCCGCATCTCCATTGAAGACTTCCGCATCGATTACGAACTGTTCTCCGAGACCTTACCAGACGAGCACTTCCCTAGAGGAGCCAACTGGCTTATGCTCGGGCCGAGTGGTCCGCGGCGTCTCAGGCTAGCGGTGGAGCACCTCGCCCAACATAGAGGCGGCATCTGCTTCTGTGTCGATCTCGATCCACGCTGGGTGATCAAGCTGATTAAGAAGGGCTGGATGGACCATCTAAAGGCGTATCAGGATCACGTTATCGACCAGGCAGTCACGATTCTTTCGGCGGGCCATGACGTCAGGTGCTTGTTCTCGACACCTAAACTGATCGAAGCTTTGGCGAATCGTCTTGAGGCGGATGGGTCGAGCATTGCCGAAGCCGGTATCACCGGTATCTTCGCTGGGGGGACCGAGTTCACGCCACAATGGAACCGTTTTGCGCAGGAGGAGCTGCTCGACGGTGTCTATATGACTCCGACCTATGGCAACACTCTGATGGGGTTGGCCGCCAGCCCACCGAGTGGTGCCGAGGACGGATACAAGATTGCGTACTACGCCCCCCAACCTCGGGCCGTGATCCAGGTGGTTGATCCAGACGAGCCGGGTCAGCTTAAGGCGTATGGCGAGACGGGACGGGTTATGCTGACGACCTTGACCAAGGAATTCTTCGTCCCCCGGTTCCTCGAGCGTGACGAGGGTGAAAGAGAGCCGCCGTCTGGTCGGTACCCGTGGGATGGTGTCAGCGGAGTTCGTCCGTTCGGTGGTCTGGCCACCGGGACGGCGGTCGGCGTGTACTGAAACCGCAAAATCTCACGGTAGCGGTGTAGCTTGCTTACGTAAGACTTTTTGGGAGAGAGGATTTGAAATGAGCAAATACAGGATTTTTCTGATGCAGCGGAGTTGGTTGGCAGTGGTGACAGTACTGGCGGCGACGGCAATGGCGTGCGGCGGCGGCGAAGCACCGGAGCCCGAGGCGGAGGAGATGGAGATGACAGAGCCTGAGGCCGCCGCTGAGCCAATGGACGAGCCTCGCGTTTTCTTTGTCGCGCCCCGGGACGGAGAAGAAGTATCGGTTGATGTGCCATTAGTGTTCGAGTTCGGGATGGAGCACTTTGAAATTGGCGCCGTCCCGGAGACGGTCGAGCAGGTGCGCGAGGGTGTTGGACACTACCATCTTGGTGTCGATGCAGAGTGCCTCCCGGCCGGAGAGATCGTGCCGCAGGCCGCTCCTTGGATCCATTTCGGTGACGGCTCAAACACAATTGAGATGTCGCTCGAGCCTGGCGAGCATACATTCTCTGTGCAGATGGCTGACGACGAGCACCGGACGATTGAGGGACTGTGCGAGACAATTTCGGTAATGCTCGAAGAAGGGATCTAGGTGATCCACTTTCCGATCCTTCGGTGGGGTCGGCCTTATAAAAGCCTTGAGTTGAACCAGGTCGTCCACTTCCAGACGGGCGAGCCTGTGGCCGAGGTGAGCCAGGCGAATCCGGGCCTGGTTGCTCGGGACATGCGGAAAGCCGTCCGGGCACGGGAGGTTCTCCGAGAGATCCCGATCTCCGATCTAGTCGCGATGGTCAAGAAGGCTGCAGAGTTCTTTTCGTCTGCGGCTTTGCCGCTGGGAGACGGAACGCAGACGCCAGAGGATTTCGTTCGCCAGCAGTCGGCAACGACCGGTTTGTCCGAGCGTATGTGCCGGATGAATATGGAGAAGCTCCAGTTCGTCCTCGAGCATCTCGATGAGATCCTGGTGTCGCTGACGCGGCGTCTTGACCCCGACATCTTGTCACGCGGATACGGCGAGGAAGACGGTGTAATGCGCAGCTATCAGGCGACAACGCCTGTTCTCGGCATGGTGTTACCATCCAACTCGCCAGGCGTCCACAGCCTGTGGCTCCCGATCATTCCATTGCAGATCGGACTGGTGCTCAAGCCCGGACCCCAGGAGCCGTGGACACCGTGGCGCATGACGCAGGCTTTCTTCGCGGCAGGAATCCCACGCGAGTCGGTGTCGGTCTATCCGGGTCTTGGCGAAGTTGGTGCAGCGGTGCTCAACAATTGTTCCCGGAGTTTGATCTTCGGTGGCACCGCGACGGTCGAGCAGTATGATGGCCACTCCAGTGTGCAGGTGCATGGGCCGGGATTCAGCAAGATTCTCCTTGGCGACGACCAGGTCGACCGATGGGAACAGCACCTCGACCTGATGGTCGACAGTGTCTTGGTCAACAGCGGGCGAAGTTGCATCAATTGCTCGGGTATCTGGGCGTCTCGGCACACGAATGAGATCGCCCAAGCGCTGGCTGAACGCCTTGGTCCGATTGCCCCGCTGCCACCGGACGATCCGAACGCCGAGCTGGCCGCGTTCACGGTGCCGGGACAGGCCAAGGCGATTTCAGCCGATATCGACAGCGTTGTTGGAGAGGCGGGTGTCGGCGACATGACGGCATCGTTCTATGATGGTCGGCTCGTGGAGCGCGAGCGTTGCGATTATCTCCGTCCAACGGTATTGCACTGTGAGTCCCCAGAGGTTGCCGCGTCAAAGAAGGAGTACATGTTCCCCTTCGTGACAGTCGTGCGGTGTCCACAAGAGAAGATGCTGTCCTCGATCGGCCCGACGTTGGTTGCCACGGCGATCACGGAGGACGAGCCCTTCAAACGCAGCCTGCTTGATGCCAGGAACATTGACCGCCTCAACCTCGGTCCGATACCAACCATCAAGCTCAACTGGCTTCAGCCTCACGAAGGCAACATCGTCGACTTTCTCTTCCGCCCGCGCGCGTTCCAGGTCGCGTCATAGCCGGATGCCGTGAGTCATCGGACCTCCGGCGCGGATTGCGGTGGTCGTCGGGGAGTGTGTCGTGCTCGAAGTCAAAAATCTGAGCAAGCAATACGCCACGCCCCACGGGGCGTTACCAATCCTCTCAGACATCAGCTTCAGTCTGGACGGCGGAGACTCCGCTTCGATTGTTGGGCCGTCCGGCAGTGGCAAGAGCACACTGCTGTATCTGGTCGGTGGGCTGGAGCCACCGACATCCGGCACGGTGACACTCGACGGGCAGAACCCGTACACCCTTCCCGAGCGAGAGCTTGCAGTCTTTCGAAACACCCAAATCGGTTTTGTTTTTCAGGATCATCTGCTCTTGCCCCAGTGCTCCGTTCTCGAAAACGTTCTCGTGCCGACTTTGGTGACTGGACCGGACCCGAGAGCGACCGACCGTGCCGTCGACCTCATTGAGCAGGTCGGTCTAAAGCCCCGGCTTGAGCATCGTCCTGCCGAGTTGTCCGGCGGAGAGCGTCAGCGGGTGGCGCTTGCTCGCGCACTGATTCGGGAGCCGCGGGTGTTGCTGTGTGACGAACCGACCGGTAACCTGGACCGTGACTCGGCGGACATCGTGTCCTCATTGCTGTTCGAGTTACACCAACGTCAGAAAGCAATTCTGGTCATCGTCACGCACAACACGACCCTGGCGCAACGGTGTGCCGCCCAGTACCGGTTGGACGGCCAACACCTCGACTCCACTAGACCATGACGCTACTCACCCTCGTGCGCCGAAACGTCCTTCACTTCTGGCAGACGAACCTCGCTGTTGCGGTCGGCGTCGGTGTGGCGGTAGCCGTGCTGGCCGGCGCACTCCTTGTCGGGTCATCGGTCCGGGCCAGTCTGCGGAGCCTCGCACTGGAAAGGTTGGGCTCGGTTGACATCGTCGTGACCAGCGCAGGCTTCGTGCGGGAATCTCTTGCTGACGAGTTACTCGACGCGGGTGAGACGCGCGAGGGGTTCGCCGGCGCTGCACCGATCGTCGCCGTCGAGGGATTCGTGACCCATCAGGCGAGCGGCCGTCGCGCGTCAGGCGTCCAGGTTTATGGCGTCGACGAGCGGTTCTGGCGATTCCACGGTATCGATTCCGACACAGTCCGATTGGACCGCAACCGAGTCTTCGTCAGCGAGGGTCTGGCCCGCGAGCTGGAGGCGGCTGTGGACGACAGCCTGCTTGTCCGGGTGGAGTTACCGTCGGCAATCCCGATCAGCTCGCTGCACGGCCGACGAGACGACGTCGGTCGCACGCTTCGGCTAGGCATCGAGCGCGTTCTCCCTCCCGGCGAGCAAGGCGAGTTTTCGTTTCGACCGCAGCAGGGTCTGGCGAGGTCGGTGTTTATCCCACTGACGCGGATCCAACAGGCGCTCGAGCAGGAAGGACGCGTGAACACGGTGCTCCTGGGAGTAAAGGACCAATCCGGTGACGGCGGCGTCGATGCGATAGAGCGTCTCGCCACGGCTGAGGCGGCTATTCGTGCCGTCGCGACACTGGATGACCTCGGTCTGCGTGTGCGCGTCGTGTCAGACCAGCAGACATTTACCGTTGAGTCGGCCGCCGGTCTCATCAATGACGCAACTGCCGCCGTGGTCGACTCCACAGCTAGGGCGAGCCGAATCGATACACGACCAGTGCTGACCTATCTGGTCAACCAGCTCGGTCGAGACGACCGGGTGATGCCATACTCTCTCGTCGCTGCGCTCGACCTTGGGGTCGTCAGCAATTGGGAAGACGGTCTGACCGACTCTGATTCTGGAACACCGCCGGTCGTGCTGAACGAGTGGGCCGCTGATGACTTGGGTGTTGTTGTCGGCGACACGCTGGCAGTCGAGTATTACGTCTGGGAGGACGAGGGTCGCCTCGAGACCCGCGGAACGGATCTCCGTGTGGTCGACGTCGTTCCGATCGAGGGCGCGGCCGACGATCCAACGCTCGCCCCAGACTATCCCGGCATCACGGAGGCGGTGGACCTCGTCGGGTGGGACCCACCGTTCGAGATTGACCTGGGGCTCATCCGCCCGCAGGACGAGGACTATTGGGACGAGTACCGTACAACACCGAAGGCGTTTATCCCCCTGGAAACGGGTCGACAGCTGTGGGGGTCACGCTGGGGTTCGCTGACGTCGATTCGTCTCGAACCGGAGGGGGATCTCGAGACGACAGCCGAACGGTTCCGCCAGGACCTCCGCGCTGCGGTCGATCCACTCGCTGTCGGGTTCGTCGTTTATCCGGCCAGGGCGCTGGCGGTGGAAGCTTCGGCCGGGGCGACCGACTTTGGCCTGTATTTTATCTACTTCAGCTTTTTCCTCGTCGTCTCCGCACTCCTGCTTGCGAGCCTGTTCTTTCGCTTGGGTGTGGAGCAGAGGCTGGCGGAGATCGGGATCCTTCGCGCCACCGGGTTTCCGCCGGCGAAGATTTGGCGTGTCTTTGGTGCTGAGGCGCTTCTGTTGTCTGTGGTCGGAAGTGTCATCGGTGTCATCGCGGCGGTTGTCTACGCGGAACTCATCATGTGGGGGCTCCGGACATGGTGGCTTGATGCGGTCGGTACGACACGCCTGAGTCTTCACGTTTCACCAATGGCGCTAGCGTCGGGCACGGCGGGTGGTATGCTGGCGGCGTTTGTCTCGATCACCTTGACCCTGCGGTCGCTCTCACCGGCATCGCCACGCAGTCTATTGACAGGCGTCACGGCCGAAAGCACGCCGACCGAGGTCGCATCATCTGGTTGGTCACGCGCGGTGGTTACCTCGGTGGCCCTCTGCGTTCTTGGCGTCGGGCTGGTCTTGATCGCGGCGGTCGGTCCGTTGAGTCCGACGGTCGGCTTTTTTGGGGGCGGGCTCCTGTTGCTTTGCAGCCTGCTTACCGCGGCGTGGGTCTGGCTCCACGGCCGACCGCGCTATCACACAAGCGGCTCCTGGACCGTGACGCAGCTGGGCTTTCGAAATGCAACCTCCCGCCCTGGCCGCAGCGTGCTGTGCATCGCGTTGATCGCCTCGGCCGCGTTCATCATTGTTGCAGTTGATGCGTTCCACCGAGAGGGAGGGGCGGGCGAGCTTGATCCACTCTCGGGTACCGGGGGTTACACCCTCGTCGCTGACACACTACTGCCGATCGCACATGATCCGTCGACGGCGACAGGGCGCGATTCGTTGAATCTGTTCGACTTCTATGAGCCGGGCGGACCGCTGGAGGATGTCACGCTGACACGATTTCGCTTGAGACCCGGGGAGGACGCGAGTTGTCTCAACCTGTACCAGGCCAAAGACCCAAGGGTTCTGGCTGTGACAGACGCGTTCGCGTCGCTGGGTCGCTTCTCGTTTACGGGGACCTTGGCCGAGACCCCCGATGAGGTAGATAACCCGTGGCAGCTGCTGCACCGTGAGTTCGACGATGGCGCCGTTCCGGCGATCGCCGACGCCACCTCGCTGACCTATGCGCTGCATCTCGCGGTCGGTGATGACTTCGTGCTCAATCGGGATACCGACAATCCGATCCGTCTGCGTATTGTCGCGGCCTTGTCGGATAGCATCTTCCAGCGAGAGCTACTGATCGCAGAGGACCACTTCACACGAGTGTTCCCACAATATGACGGCTATCGGTTCTTCCTCATCGACGCGCACCCAGAGCGCACCGGCGACGTGGCCGCAGCCCTCGAGGATCGACTGGCGGACTATGGGTTTGATGTCGTCTCGGCTGGCGAGCGGTTGGCGGCGTTTCATCAAGTCGAGAACACGTATCTCGCCACGTTTCAGACGCTAGGCGGCCTTGGGTTGGTGCTCGGGACCTTCGGACTCGGGGCGGTGCTGCTCCGAAATATACTCGAGCGTCGCCGTGAGCTAGCGCTCTTGCGTGCGGTCGGCTTCAACGCCGGGCACCTGTCCCTGATAGTGCTGGCCGAGAACGCCTTGTTGCTGTTTGCCGGTTTGTTCGCCGGTACCGCCTGCGCGCTGGTTGCTATCGCGCCGGCCTGGATCTCACGCGGCGGTGGACTGCCGATTCTCTCGTTGACGGCGCTGCTCGTTGTCGTGGTCGTCGCCGGCTTCTCCGCATCGCTCGGCGCAACGCTGGTTGCTGTTCGATCACCTCTCCTCCGTGCGCTCCGCACGGAATGACGCGGCGAACCCAACATGCCGGCGCCCCTTGCACCCAAGCGACCACATCGTCTCGAGTCTAACGGCGATGTTCGTGTCGATGACTATTACTGGCTCAGAGAGCGCTCGGATCCAGACGTGCAGGCGTATCTGAAGGCCGAGAATAAGTATCTCGACGAACGTCTAGGCCACACGAATGACCGTCAGGACACACTATTTGAGGAAATCAAAGGGCGGATCAAACAGACCGACGTCTCGGTGCCATACCGTGAGGGAACACATCTCTATTACTGGCGCTATGAAGACAGCCAGGAGTATCGAGTGCACTGCCGACAACCGGCAGTCGACGGGGCGGAACAGATCACGCTCGACGTCAACGCCGTGGCCGAAGGACACGAATACTGCGACGTCGGTGGGCTCGTGGTCAGCCCGAACGAGCGGCTGCTCGGCTTCGCGGTCGACACGGTAGGTCGTCGTCAGTACGATATCCGGTTCCGCGACCTCGCCTTGGGGACGGCGCTCGACGATGTTATTCAGGGCGTCACAGGTGACTTCGTCTGGGCCAACGACAACCTCACCGTCTTCTATACACGCCAGCACGAGACGACCTTGCGGTCATACCAGGTCTATCGTCATCGTCTCGGCCACGACGTGTCGTGGGACGAGCTGGTCTATGAAGAGAGCGACGAGACGTTCGCGTGCGGTGTTGGCAAGAGTCGCTCCAAGCGGTACGTGCTGATCGGCTGTTACCAGACACTGACCACGGAGTATCACATTCTCGACGCGGACCGCCCCGACGACCCGCCGCGCCCATTCATACGCCGCCAGTCCGGACACGAGTATCACATTGACCACTACGGCGGTCGATTCTTCATCCGGAGCAACGCAGGGGCCCGAAACTTCCGTCTGCTCGAAACGGGCGCCGACCCTGACCAGTGGGCACAGGCGCGCTGGCGTGAGCTCATACCCCACCGCGACCACGTCCTTATCGAGACGTTCGAGTTATTCGAAGACTTCCTGGTGCTCCAGGAGCGGACCGCCGGTCTTGTGAGGCTTCGGGTCCGGCCTTGGAACGGTGACGGCGCCCACGACATCGCGTTTTCAGAGCCGGCATACGATGCTTTTATTGACGCACACAACAAGGTAGCCGAGTCGACGGTTCTCCGCTTCGGATACAGCTCGCTCAGCATTCCGGCCTCCGACTACGACTACGACATGGTCACCCGTGAACGGACGCTGCTGAAGCGCGAAGAGGTTCTGGGTGGCTTCGACCCGGACAACTATCGGACCCGGCGGTTCGCCGCGACAACCGCCGACGGCGTTGAGGTCCCGATCTCTTTGGTCTCACGGGTCGACACACCGCTGGATGGGTCGAGCCCGCTGTTGCTGTACGGATACGGGTCGTACGGCATCAGCATGGACGCCGACTTCAGGTCGCCCCGATTGAGCCTGCTCGACCGAGGGTTCGTGTTCGCGATTGCGCACGTCCGTGGTGGTCAGGAACTCGGACGGCAATGGTATGACGCCGGCAAGCTGCTCCAGAAGAAGAACACGTTTACCGACTTCATAGCCTGTGCGGAGCATCTCGTGGCGGAGCGGTACACGTCTCCCGCGCGACTGTTCGCGATGGGAGGCAGCGCTGGCGGTTTGTTGATGGGTGCGGTCTGTAACATGCGCCCGGACCTTTTTCACGGGGTGGTCGCGCAGGTGCCCTTCGTCGACGTCTTGACCACGATGTTGGACGACACGATCCCGTTGACGACCGGCGAGTATGACGAATGGGGGAATCCACACGACTCGCGCTACTACGATTACATCAAATCGTACTCGCCCTACGACAACGTCACCTCCAAGGTTTATCCTCACCTGCTGGTCATGACGGGGCTCCATGACTCACAGGTGCAATACTGGGAGCCTGCTAAGTGGGTTGCCCGGCTCAGAGCCCTAAAAACGGACGATCGTCTTCTGCTCCTCAAGACCAACATGGAGGCCGGTCACGGCGGCGCGTCTGGCCGCTACCATAGGTACCGAGAGACTGCGCTCCAATACGCGTTCCTTTTGGAGGTCGCAGGCGGCACCGATGCCATACCGTCTGGAGACGCTCCATAAGAGTGCGTCGTGGTTTCTGATCTACGATTACGATGCATGTTCATGACTCAGGCCTTCTAGAGGCGACATGGTACCGATACCTCGTATGACCGGCCGTCAGAGGCGTCGAGCCGGTCTGGTAATCCTCGTAGCCGCCCTCGTTCCTCCGTCGACGGCAGCTGCCGACAACTGGCCCAACTGGCGCGGTCCGAACAGGGACGGCGTGACCACCGAGGCTGTGCCACTCGAGTGGGATACGGAGACGAACGTCGTCTGGAAACTCGAGATGCCGGAATGGACGGGGTCGACTCCGGCGATCTGGGAGGAGCTGATCTTCCTCAATGTCGCGGACGGCGACACCCTCGAGCTGTGGTGTGTTGATCGCAACACGGGGCGGCCGATCTGGCAGCGCTTCTTGAGCGCCGGAAATCGCCGGCAACGTAAGCAGAATATGTCCTCGCCATCTCCCGTCACGGACGGTGAGCGCGTGTGGGTCATGACCGGCACGGGGATTCTGAGGGCGTTTGATTTTGAGGGGAACGAGGTCTGGATGCGGGACATTCAGGCCGATTATGGCCCGTTCGGTTTAAATTGGGGCTATGCCTCGTCGCCGCTGCTCCACGAGGGCGGGCTGTACGTGCAAGTGCTCCACGGCATGAGAACCGACGACCCCTCGTATGTTCTGCGGATCGATGCGGCCGGCGGAGAAACCGTCTGGCGACAGGAGCGTCCAACCGAGGCATTGCGTGAGTCACCCGATTCCTACACGACGCCGGCCCTGCTGACGTACGACGGCATTACCGAGATCGTGATCACCGGTGGGGATGCCGTCACGGGGCACGATCCCGTGACCGGCCAAGAGCTCTGGCGCGCCGATGGGCTCAACCCAACGCGAAATCGGGCGTACCGTATCGTGGCTTCACCAATCATCGCCGGTGATCTCATCATTGCGCCTACCCGCGTGCGGCCGCTGCTGGTTCTGCGGGCCGGCGGCCGGGGTGATGTGCTCGATTCTCACGTAGTATGGGAGGCCGAGCATGGGCCAGATGTGCCGACACCGGTCACTGACGGTCAGTATCTGTACCTCGTCAACGACCAGGGGATCGTCTACGTTCACGACCTCAAGACCGGTGCGCTCGTGTACGGGCGTCAGCGATTGCGACCCGGTACCTACAGTGCGTCGCCAGTAATCGCAGACGGTCGAATCTACGTCACGAACGAGTCCGGACTAACGAGCGTGTTTCGAACCGGCCCCGAGTTCAAGGTGCTAGCTGAGAACCCGCTGGACGATTACACGCTCAGCTCGCCAGCGGTCTCGGACGGGCAGATCTTTATCCGCACGACTCAGTATCTCTACGCCATCGGAGAACGTCGACGGGTCACAGGGCAGTGAGCACGACGGTCGAGTAGGTTTCGTGCCCATGAAGAACTGGCTCCTCGCACTGGCCGTGGTCGCTCTGTATGTTCTGCATCAGGACATCTGGTTCTGGGATACGGCGCGGCCGATGGTCTTCGGCTTCCTCCCGGTCGGACTCTTTTACCACGCGGTGTACTCCGTCGCGGTCGCTGTGCTGATGGGCGTCCTTGTCAGCTACGCCTGGCCGGCGGCGCTTGAACGCGAAGTCGAGGGCGATGCGTCTGATTCCGGTGGGGGACGCTCGTGATCCCGGCGCTGGTCGTCTTCACGTACCTCGGCGTGGTGCTCTATATCGGGATCTTCGCGTCGCGCCGCTTCGACCAGGGTTCCGCGGAAGGGTACTTTCTCGCGGGACGGTCATTGGGCCCGGCGGTGTTTCTGCTGTCGTTGTTCGGCACCAACATGACCGCGTTCACGATCCTGGGCTCGGCCGGTCACGCCTTCTCGAACGGTATCGTCACCTTTGGTTTAATGGCGTCGTCATCGGCCCTTATCATCCCGTTGACACTGTTTCTGATCGGTACGCGGATGTGGGCATTGGGCAAGCGTCATGGGTTTATCACTCCGGTGCAAATGTTCCGCGATCGTTGGGAGTGTGGTCACATCGGGACGCTTATCTTCGCCCTCCAGGCGGCGCTGCTGCTGCCGTACATCATTATTGCGGTGATGGGGGGCGGTACCACTCTGAACGCCGTCAGCGGGGGCGTGGTGCCGTACTGGCTCGGCGGCGCCGTGGTGGCCGTTGTCGTGATGAGCTACGTGTTCTTCGGGGGTATGCGTGGAACAGCATGGGTCAATACCTTTCAGACCGTGCTCTTCTTAGTGTTCGGTACTGCCGCGTTGCTGCTGGTCGGGTCCAGTATCGGCGGCTACTCGCAGGCGATGGAGCGTCTACTTGACTCCGAGGTGACCGCCGCACTCCTGACGCGTGAGCAGGTTTCACCGCGGTTTTTCTTGAGCTACACTTTTATCCCGCTCTCAACGATCGTCTTCCCGCACATCATCATTTTCTGCTTCACCGCACGCCGGATGGTCCAGTTCAAGAAGACCGTCATTTACTACCCGCTGTGCATTATGGCGATCTGGCTGCCCTGTGTCTTTCTCGGTGTAGCCGCCAACGCGATGCTCGATGTTCCCGACATTGCTGCCAAGCTCGATGCACGCGCCCTGCTTGCGTCCGGGAGCACATTCTCAGCCGGAATGGCGGCTGAGTTGCAGCAGGCGGCGGCCGGGGACGACGTGATCATCCTCATGCTCGAACACTACGCGCCGCTGTGGATGGCCGGCCTGCTCGGTGCGGGCATCATGGCGGCGGTCATGGCGAGTGATTCCCAAATCCTGGCGTTGTCAACCATGTTCACCCAAGACGTGTTCGCGTTCTACGGCGGCACCCGTCGTTTCGGTGAGCGCGTTCAGGTACAGACGGGCCGTCTCTTTGTGGTGCTGATCGCGGCGCTGGCCTACGGCATCGCACTCCGGGCCTCATCCAGCATCTTCAACCTCGCAGTGCAGTACGCCTTTTCTGGCTACGCAGCACTCTTTCCACTGCTGGTAGGTGCGCTCTTCTGGAAGGGCAGCACGAAGTGGGGAGCACTCGCCGTGACGGTATGGACGACGGCAACGGTGGGCGCGGTCGCGCTGTTTCAGGCGCTGGTGCCTGCGACTCCACCGGGGACGGCCGTGTCGTACTGGACCGTCGCCGGTGTCGACCTGATCACGCGAACACCTGGCGGCACTGACGTCCTGGGTTTCATGCCAGTGGTTCCGATGACCATCGTGTCGGCACTGCTCATGGTTGTCGTGTCGTCGCTCACGCCTCGCCCGAGCGAGGCCACCTTGGGCCGATACTTCTGAGGGCGTCGCGGCGCGACGTGTGGATGCGGCGATGTCGCATAACCGACGGAATCACATTCTCTGTGAGGAGTCTCAGCTGTCGGTCGGCACCACAGCCTGCCGGAAGCCTCCCAGTCCGGCGTAGCGCGCCGCCGCGCCGAGATCGTATTCGATCTCGATGAGCCGGTTGAACTTTGCGATCCGCTCGCTGCGGCATCCCGACCCGGTCTTGATGTGTCCACAGCCGGTCGCAACAGCGAGGTCGGCGATAAACGTGTCCTCGGTCTCACCGGACCGGTGCGAAACGTAGACGCCGTAGCCATGCTGCTGGGCCAGCTGTACACACTCCAGCGTCTCGGACACCGTTCCGATCTGGTTTAGCTTGATCAGGATCGAGTTCCCAACGCCTTTGTCGATTGCCTGTTGGAGAATCGAGGGGTTGGTACAGAAGATGTCGTCCCCAACCAACTCCACTCGATGGCCGAGGGTGGTGGTCAGCTTCTTCCACCCGTCCCAATCGTTCTCGGCGAGGGCGTCCTCGATCAGCACGATCGGGTACCTATCAACCCACCCCTGCCATAACTCGATCATCTCGTCGGTTGTCTTGGGTGGTTTGTCCGATTTGAGGAACACGTACGAGCCGTCCTTCCACAGTTCGCTGGTGGCAGGGTCGAGACACAGGACGATGTCCTCACCCGGACGATAGCCTGCTCGCTCGATTGCGCGGAGGATGAACTCGACCGCATCCTCGTTGTCGCCAAGGTCCGGTGCGAAGCCACCTTCGTCGCCGACACCGGTCGCCTTTCCCTCGGTATGGAGAAGGTTCTTGAGGGCATGAAACGTCTCGACACCCATGCGAAGCCCTTCGGTAAACGAGGGAGCGTTGTGAGCCGCAATCTGGAATTCCTGAAAATCCACGGTGTTGTCCGCGTGACGGCCGCCATTGATGACGTTGAGACAGGGCACAGGGAGCGTCGCTCGCTCGCCTCCTCCGAGATACTTGAACAGCGGCTGGTCCGTTGCGTATGCGGCGGCGCGCGCCGCCGCCATCGAGACACCGAGAATCGCGTTCGCACCGAGCCGCGACTTGTTCGGCGTACCGTCAAGCTCGATAAGGCGGGAGTCGAGCCCCTGTTGGTCGGTCACGTCAAAGCCAACGAGCGCGGTGTGAATCTCGGTTCGAACGTTCTCAACCGCCTGCCGGACACCCTTGCCGCCATACCGGCTCTGCTCGCCATCGCGCAGCTCAGCTGCCTCGCGCTCGCCGGTCGAGGCGCCCGAGGGGACAAGTGCCGAAGCGGTGGTGCCATTCTCTAGCTGGATACGGGCCGCGACCGTGGGATTGCCACGTGAGTCGAGAACCTCGAGCGCGCTTACCGAGCGAATCTTCATCTGCGGATTGTCTCCTTCTATCGTGCGGTGCCGGATATCGGGCCCTATTGTTTCTCGAGACTGCCGAACGCCGCAATTCAGCCAGTGTCAGGGATCGGTATGATCGGGGGCCATATGTCGGAATATCAAGACCCTCTTCAATTTTTCACCGCCCGCGTCCGATACCAAGATCCACGCGGCGTCGGTTCAGTTCGTGTGCAAGCTGAGCGGCTTCACACAGCCGTCCAAGGCCAACGCGGCGGTGTTTGACCGCGCTGTCGATGACGTAGCGGTTGTGGCTCGACAGCTGATCGATTCGCTGGTGACTGCCGCACCACCACGCGACCGAGACGAGGTGGCCGCACGCACGCGCCGCACTCAGATTCGGAAGTGGGCCGCGGTGATGTTTCGGTGTTCTTGAGGAGTCTGTCATATCCTCGCACGTTCGGGGTGGGACCGCACAATGAAAGAAACTGAACTTACTCCAATACGCGACCGACTCCAGCAACGACTCGCTCAGCTTGCGGAACGGGCCGAGAAGATCGAGAGCGAGGGTGTTGACTAGTTATGAGCTGTTAACGCCCTCGCTCTGATCTATGTGAAATGCTAGAGCATTGCGCATGCGACGAGATCCCACCGAAAGACCACGCCGCCCGGTTCGGCTTTCTGTTCCTTGCGTGTCACGTCCTGCCTCGTCCGACCATCACATCGTCGTCGGCTTTCCCGACCCACAGACCGAAGGCTCGGAACGACCATGCTCTAAAACGAGCGCGTCTTGCATAGAAGAGCCCCGATCGCCTTCGGTCTTATCTGTGCAAACCTCATGCTCAGAAAACACGGACAAGAGACATTCGAAACGGCGGGGAAATTTTGCTCGGCGGAGGCTTTCGTTCGTTGTTACGCAGGCAATCGTCGGGTAAAAAAAAGACTCTAGCTAACCTAGATCGGTCACTTTGATCTTTGTTCGTCGGGTCGTCTCTTGACCATCGATCGGCAACACTGAGGACGCTTCAGTGAAGCGCTCTCGAGAACCATTGACATCGGAGGGTGGAAAACTCAGCCTGGCTGGGTACGCAGCCCTTATCGATTGGCAGCGAGGATGCCAGCAAAAAGGACAACGCCCGCGACGTCGACGATCGGGATAGAGAACCCGACGAGCGAGATCGAGGGTCCCGGTGCAAGCAGCAGTGCGGCGGCAGCGAGGACCGCCACACGCAGGCCCAGGCCGAGAGGGTTACGGAGCTGGCCGGCGATTCCGGCAGCGAAGCAGGTGACACCGAGCGCGGCGATCCCGACCGGTATCAGCATGTCGAGCCAGCTGGCCGAAGTTCCGTCGGATGAAAGCATCAGCAACTCGGGCCGGTAAACGAACATATACGGAAGCGTGAACCCGACCAGCGCGTACCGGAACGAGGCGAAGGCCGTCGGGATGATGGCGGTGCCCGCGATCGACGATGCGGCATAGGCAGCAAGCGCGACCGGTGGCGTGACCATGGACATCATCCCGAAGTAGAAGATGAACAGATGGGCCGCGAGTGGAATGACGCCAAGGTCGCCTAGCACCGGTCCGATCAGTGTCGCCATCAGCAGGTAGCAAACAGCAGAAGGCAACCCCATCCCAAGAATGATCGACGACACCATGATGAGCACGAGTGCCAGAAACAGGCTCTGCTCAGCCAGCGGGATAATTGTGGCCGGGAGTCGGGTCCCGATACCGGTCAACGTAACGGTCCCGATGATAATCCCGACGCAGGCCGCGGCCGCGATCAACGGTACGACTCCGCGTGCAGCCGTGATCAACCCACGGACGGTCTTCCCGATCTCGAGACGTGTGCTCGCATGAAAGCTGCTGGTCACGACGATCGTTGCGAGTGACAGGGTCACCGCTCGGAAGGCGGTGTACCCCATGATGAGGAACACGATCAGGCTACCGAGCGCTGTCGCGAAAATGATCCCCTCGAAGCCCGTGCTGCTGGGAGGTGACTGGTCGTCTTCGGAGACCCCAGCTGTGGCGCTTGCGACACGCCGCGCGTGAAAATGGACAATCAGTAACAGCGACAAGTAATAGAGGAGCGCCGGAATCAGGGCCGCTCGTACGATCTCGAGATACGTGACCGGTGGCTCGACGATCTCCAACATCATGTACGCGCCAGCACCCATGACGGGCGGCATCAGTGCACCACCAGAGCTCGCCGCAGCTTGAACGCCGGCGGCCGTCACCGGCTGAAACCCAGCACTCCGCATCATCGGTATCGTGAACGTACCGGTCGTGGCTGTGTTGGCGACGGCACTGCCCGAGAGTGATCCCATCAACCCGCTGCTCAGGACCGCGACCTTTGCCGGGCCGCCCGGACTCTTCCCGAATACACGCTGTGCGAAATCAACGATGAAACGGGTGGCGCCGGTCGCTTCGAGGAACGCGCCGAAGATGACAAACAGGAAGACGTAGGTGAACATCACGTTCAGGGCGACGCCGAAGATACCTTGGCTATGGAGGAAGGTCTGCGCGACGATCCGCGACACCGAGTAGCCACGGTGTGGGAAGAGCCACGATGGGAAGGACGCGCCGAGCGACGCGTAGAGCAGAAAGGCCAATGAAAGGATCGGTAGCGCCCAGCCAAGTGACCGCCGCGCTGCCTCGATGACAACTAACAAGCCGACGAGTCCGACGGTGGTATCGATTGCTGTCTCAAAACCCGCCCGGTTTCCAAGTGATTGACCGTCCACCCACAACATTTCGAACAGCGGATCGGTCTGCACAACGATGTAGCCGCAACAGACTGTGGCCAGCAACACCAGCGTCCCGTCGAGGGTCCTCGCCGCTGGGTGTGTCTTGAGCCGCGGGTGCATCGGCACATTGAGAAAACAGAGGATGAGTCCGAATAGAGTGAACACACCCAGGCGGCTCTGGGGAGCCATCAGCGGGTAGTTCACCTCGACTAGCGTGAAGACGCACAGCACCACCCCGAGCACACGGGTGACGAGCTCACGAAGGTCTAGGGCTGAGGAGGCCGAAGGGCTGGTCACGGCGCCAACACTAGGGCCAGACCCCAACCTCCTGGTAGAACCGAATCGCACCAGGATGGAACTCGGTGCCGGTGTCGCGGACGACATTGTTGGGATTGATCGCGCGCCCGGCGGCGTGTTTCTCGACGACGAGCTCGCGATTTTCGTATAGCAGACGGGTGACGGTATAGACGAGATCGTCCGATGCCTCGGCTGACGTAATCAGGTGCATCGATCCGACATCGAGACCGTCGAATGGTTCCGTCTGATTGCGATAGGTCTCGGATGGTATCGTGGCCGGCCTGAAGAACAGAAAGTCGTTGACCAGTTGCTGCTTTTCGGTATCACCGTATGGAAGAAACGTGAGCTCCATCGACGCCGAGGCCTGCGTGATCGATGCGGTCGGCACGGCCCCTCCGAGGAACGCGGCATCTGACGATCCATCGGTGAGCATGTCGACGGCGGCCTGCTGAGTCGCATTCAGTGGGCTGAAGTCGTCATAACTGACACCGTGTGCCGCCAGAAGCGGTGCGACAAAGTACTCGAAGCCCGCGCCGGCAGGTCCAACCGTGACCCGTTTCCCTTTCAGGTCGTCAATCGATTCGATGCCGGAGCCTGAGGGTGCGACAAACAGGGCCACGTTGGGTGCGAGCGTCATCACCGACCGTACCGAATAGGCACGGTCCCATCCTTCGGTGCCACGCGCGGCAAAATACGTGATGGCGGCGTTGGAGAGGGCAAAATCGAGCTCACCGGTCGCCAGGCGACGAATGTTCTCCTGCGATCCACTTGTTGCCTCGGCGGTCACGCTGAATCCCTCGGTCACGTCGGTCTCGTTGACGACCTGGGCTAACGCGCTGCCGACCACAAAGAAAGCGCCACCTGGCGGGGCGGTACCGATGCTGAGAAACACAGGAGAGGGACTAGAGTCACCCGGTTCGTCCCCCCCCCCGCACGCGACCAGCACACACGAGACGAAGATTACGAACGACATCAATAGCGCGCGGTGCACACACCCTCCCTGAAAAGTCTTCACGGATTAGCCGCCTATGGTACTACGGACGGTGGGTGCTCGGGGCCGAAGATGGAGAAGAGATGTCCGTCTGGGTCCCGGAAGTTGGCGGCCCATTGGTCGCCCGTCACGACCCGCGGGTCGTTCAAGAACGTGACTCCGCGAGCACTGAGTTCCGCGTGCGTCTCACGCACGCCTTCCACGACAAAGACGACTTCTGTCGCGCCTGCTACCGGTGTCCTGAGCCGTGCATGCGCGGTACTGAGACAGAGCGTGATCGCCCCAGCATCAAGGAAGGCCATTTCGGTCGAGCGAAAGCACTGGGAGCCCCAACGTGGTGCTGTAGCAGGGAACCGCACGTTCGAGGTCGGTTGTGCCGAGCATAATGTTGCCGATACGGGACACTGTCATCTGCTGTTCTCACTCTTCTCGACGATGAATCGCTTGGCCTTCATCTCGAAGCGAGGGAGCGTCCCCGGCTCTACTGCGCTCACCGGCACTGTCAGTCCGAGCGCAGCACGCAGTTTCGACTCCACCTGTTTCGTGACCGCAGCCGGGTCTGACGCGCTGGCCTCGACCTCGATCGACATCACCCGCAGGGCGCTGTCTGAGCGGACCGTGGCCCGGTATTCGGCGACCTCACGCACCGTCCGAACGATCGCTTCGATGGCGGCTGGATAAATATTGACGCCCCGGACGCAGATCATATCGTCGGCCCGCGTCAGGATTCCTCCCTGTAAACGCGACAGGGTACGACCGCAGGGACATGGCTCCTCTACCCTGACAACGATGTCACGTGTGCGGTAGCGGATGACCGGGCTCGCCAAACGACCCAGGTTTGTGACGACAAGCTCCCCCTGTTGGCCGTCTGGCACGCGGACTCCGGTTTCTGGGTCCAGCACCTCACAGATGTACTCGCACTCGTTCAGATGCACGAACCCGGGGTTCTCCCAGCATTCGAAGCTAATGGGGCCGACCTCGGTCAGACCGTGATGGTCGATCACCCGTGCCCCCCAACCGGTCTCGATCTGCTGGCGGGTCGCCGGAATGCTTCCTCCGGGTTCGCCCGCGACGATCAGAACCTTGACCGAGCTGTCGGCCAAAGTACCGCGGCCGCCATCGAGCTGCCCCGCGACCTCGACCAGCCGCTGCGCATAGGTTGGCGTACAGCAGACAACGGTCGGTTCGAGCAGATCGATCAATCCCAGCCGCATTTCACTCGTCATCCCACCCGCCGGCACGCAGTGGGCGCCGAGCTGAACTCCGGCGTCGAACGCCGTCCAGAAACCGAGAAATGGCCCAAACGAAAACGGAAAGAAAATTCGATCGGCCGGTCCAATCCGCGCTGCCCGGTATACGGCCTTCCAGCATTCGAGCATCCACTGCCAGCTGTCGGTCGTGTCGAGCCAGCGCAGCGGGTGTCCGGTCGTGGACGACGTCTGGTTGTACCGCGTGTAGTTGGCGAGGGGTTCCGACAGCGCCGTGCCCCACGGCGGTGCGGCATCCTGGTCGGCAACCAGCTCGGCCTTGGTGGTCAACGGCAGCCGGCCCAGACCCTCTGGAAGATCCAGACCGGCGACCTGGATGCCCGCGCGAGAGAACTTCTCGGTGTAGAACCGATTACGGCCGTCGACGAGCTCAATGAGCGCGTTGAGCCGAGAGGCCTGAACGGCCTCGATCTCGTGTCGGGAGCGCCGTTCGGCGACCGGTACCTGGGCAAGATTCATCACACTTCACTAGTCCGCTGCCTGAAATCGGTCGGCGATCTCCCGGGGGATCTCGATCGCTTTCATCGGTTCTCCCGGCCTCTTACTTACACAGGCGACGGTCATACTTCCGGTCGCGATATCGGTCTGGCCGCGACTCACCGCAGTGGTATACCGGATCGTCTTGGCTGTGATCTCTGCCACCTCGAGCGCGATCTCGAACTCGTCTTCGAAGTACAAGGGACGACGGAAGTCGAACGTAGCCGACACCCGCGGGAACCCGATCGTGGCGCCGCGTGGCGCGATGCTGAGTCCGGCCTCGCGCCACAGCGCGTGCTCGGCTTCCTCCATATATCGATAGAACCAACTGAAGTGAACGATGCCGGCAGCGTCAGTCTCATAGAATCGGACCTGGCGCTTGAGACGGTAACGGCTCCCCACGGCCTATTGTCGCATGGCCCGGACGTCAGACCGGGGTCTCGGCATCGCTGGTCCGCGCGGAGAACTCCTGCAGCGCATCGAACAGCGGCTGAAGATCTGCGAATACGTTACCAACGAGCGCATCGACGAGTCGGGGATGCAGATCGGGGTAGGTCCGGATGAATGTTCCAAAGTTGAACTTCTCGCTGTAGAAGGCGAGCACGAGCTGGCGGAATTGGTCCAGTGCCCAGCGCAGGTCACGCTCGTAGTCCGCGAACGTCGCTGCCGTGACGTAACCTGTTTGCTCGAGACCGCGATGGATGGCGTCTGCGGCCATCTCACCGCTCTTTAGGGCTAGAAAAACCCCTGACGAGAAGACCGGGTCGAGAAACGCGAAGGCGTCACCGACCAGGCAGAAACCGTCGCCGGCCGTCCGGGTTGCGCTATAGCTGAATTCGCCGGTTACCCGGACCGGACCGAGACAGGTCCCTTGATTGATGTGGTCCGCGATCCAAACACAGTCTTTGGCTTCACGCCAAAAGATAGCAGCCGGGTCCCGAATGGTTCGATACAGATAGGCCGGCTCGGCCACCACTCCGACGCTGACCACATCGTTGGGTAGTGGGATATACCAGAACCACCCTTTTTCGGGAATATAGGCGACTGTGGTGGCTCCTTCGTCCAGACCGGGATCTCGTTTTGCGCCCTTGAAGTAGGTAAAGATCGCGATCTTGTTTAAATCGGCATCCCGCCGCTTCCAGCCAAACTTCGAGGCCAACAATGTGTCGCGACCAGTCGCGTCAATCACAACCTTGGCCCGGTGAGTCTCATCTTTGCTCTCCGTGTTCGTGCGAACGCCGACGATTCGCCCATTGTCGGTGACGACATCGCGCACCGCGACGCCGTGGTGCACCTCGACGCCGTGCGTTGCCGCGTTGTCGAGCATCATCTGGTCGAAGTCACTACGGAGCACCTGCCAGGTAGTCGCGCACTCATGTTTGATCGTCTCGAAGAAGTAAAACGGTTGCGAGACGTGACCAGTGGCTGACACGAATTGAACCGACCGCTTCTGTGGACACGCGGCCGTCCTGAACCAGTCGAGCACACCGAGCCGTTCGAATGTGAACCACGTATATGGCATCAGCGATTCGCCGACATGGTATCGGGGGAACTGCTCCCGTTCGAGCAGGAGCACGGTCCGACCATGCTGACCCAGTACGGTCGCGGCAGTCGCGCCGCCTGGTCCGCCACCCACGACGATCGCGTCGTACTCCGCGGCCATCGCTATCGAAACACCAGCGGCAGCACCTCGACGATATCGCCGATTTTTGTGCCGTGATGAATAACCTCGGTCCGCCTTCCGTAGAGCATTTGCGGTTTACGCATCCAGAAGACGCCCATCATCTCGGCGTTAGGCGTCACGCTGAAATACGACTTCACCCGGCTCTGATACTCGACCTTGCCGTCCCGTAGTAAACGCCCGAGTGGGATCTCGTTCCGAAGGATCTTCGACCGCAGTTCGGGGTTGAAAACGTCCAGTCGCATCCGGATGGCGCCCATTTCAACAGGGTGTCCCGAATGTTGCTGTACGAGCAGGACTCGGCGAAAGTAAGACCTTCCGCTCGTGAACGTCGACAACGGGCGTAGTGCGACCCTGCCACCAAAATGGCGCTCCAACGTCAGGGTCATATCGTTGTCGTGGACCAGCAACACGTGGTAGGGCAGAGGGATTTCGTCCGGCTTAACCACTTTGGCCTTGGGCGTAGCCACGCCGGCGCGCATATACACGAGGTCGAGCGGATAAAGCAGGCCACTCTGGTTCGGCCGGGAGGATCCACCCGCGGCCCTACGAGTCTGGTGCGACCGAGAGCGTGTGTTTGCCATGCGTGAACCGTTCGCGCTACGTGTATCGGATGTCGGTGTGTTCTGGGAGAAAAAATCTAGGGAGCAGGCTATCGACTCTGAGTAGTCCCGCGCGAGTCAGATCGATCCGGTCACCGCTGACGACGGTGAGGCATCCATCGGTAAGAAGCGTGTCCAGGGGTCCCACAAATCGCGTACGAACATCGACATGATACTTCTGCTCGAAGTACGATGGCCGGACCGACCCCAGCTTGAGTTGCAGCACGAACTCACGGATTAGCCGCTCATCTTCGGTTGGCCGATAGGCGCGGTGCAGCGGTATGCGCTCCTCTCGGATGGCCGCGGCGTACGCACCCCACGAGTCGAGGTTCTGCATATGCACGCCGTTGATGTGGCCGAACGACGCCACTCCTAGTCCGGCGAGGTCTGCGCCCTGCCAAAGGCGATCCCGGTAGATAAACTTCGTTGTCGCCGGGTCCTTGATCGCCGTGTAGGCGCTCCCGATGGTATACCCGGCGCGCTCGAGCTGTTCGAACGCTTCCTCTACCCATCGCCGCTTCGTGGCCCACGTCGCCACGGTGTCAGCGAATTGCCCGTGGCCGTGGAGAACATCGGCGCTGATCGTCGTGTTGAACGGCAGCTCCATCTGGTAGACCGTGATACTGTCCGGTTCCAGTTCCAGCGTCTTACTGACGCACCGTTGCCAGTTCTCATCAGTTTCCCCGAGCATGCCCGCGATGAGATCGACATTGATCTGGGGAAAATTGATCGCGCGGGCGTATGTATACGCGCGAAAGATCTCGGCGGAGCGGTGTGCTCGACCATTCAACTCGAGGATCCCGTCGTCGAAGTTCTCGACACCGAGACTCAGGCGAGTGACACCCAGGTCCCGAATCGCCGCAAGCTTCGGCTCAGTCAAGGTGCCGGGCTCGCACTCGAAGGTCACTTCTTCCGCGGTCAACCAGGAGGTGACGCTGCTTAATCGGTTAACCAGGCCCTGCAGCTGGCGGACCGAGAGGAACGAAGGTGTACCTCCGCCGAAGTACACGAAATTGAGTGGTCGTCCAGCAATTGCCGGTTGCTGCGCGTACAGCTCCCATTCCTGGCCCAGTACATCGAGGTAGTCCTGCACCTCGTTCGCGTTCTTGTCGGTGTACACCCGAAAGTAGCAGAAGTGGCAACGCTTACGACAAAACGGGATGTGCAGATAGAGTCCGAGTGGCGTGTCGGTCGCCGCGGCGGTAAGCGCGGGAATCGCATCGTTCTGAACGTGGTCGGTCGTCCAGACCGAGAACGGCGGGTAGTTTGCGACGAAGTAGCTACCGACCTCGGTCTCTTCGACGGTGACCGACTGCGCGGACTCGCTCATGGGTCAACTATAGCGGAAGGCGTCGGGTGACACACGGTATCAGGCTGCTAGCCAAAGCAATACAGCACCCCATCCTGGGACCCGATCACGACCTTGCCCTCGGCGAGGGCCGGCGACGCGAACAGCGGCGCTGCGGTGTCGAACTCCCAGAGTTTCTCACCGGTTTCGAGGTCAAGCACGTAGAGTCGACCATCCCCGGAGCCGACATAGACGCGGCCATCGGACGCCGCAGGGGAGGAGTCGACACGCGCCCCCGTCACGAAGGTCCACACCTCCTCACCGGTCTCTTCATCAATGGCGTGCACCATGCGGTCACGCCCGCCAATGATCACCTTACCATCGATACTGAGGGCCGATGAATAGAAGGGAAAGTGTCGGGTGTGATGCTCGTAGCGCCACAACACTTCTCGGTTGACGAGGTCGAGTCCAAGTACCTCGTTGTCAAACGTGCCAAAGTACACGCGAGTGCCGCTCACCGTGGGTGATGCGGCCGTATAAGCACCGGCCGACAAACTGAACACTTCCTCGCCATCGGCGACTCGAACGCCTCGAAAAACCTCGTCGCAGCCGCCGAAATAGGCGACGCCGTCGGCGACGGCTGGTGTGGCGTGGATGTAATTGAGCGTTTCATACTTCCAGACGAGAGTACCGTCGGTGACCGAAAGGCTGTACAGATATCCATCGTAGGACCCTACCAGCACCTGTTCATCCACCACGACCGGAGAGGACTTGATCTCACCCTCGGTTTGGAATGTCCAGACGCGCTCGCCGGTGTCGATGGCGACCGCGTGCAGGAGTCCCGACAGGTCACCGACAAATACCAGTCCGTGTCCGACCGCGGGCGACGACTCTCCGATCCCAACTTCCTGACTGGCTTGATATCGCCACTTTGATTCCCCCGTTTCGAGATCTACGGCGATCAGTTCTCCCAGGTACGTGCCGATATACACGGTCCCGTCGACGATCGCGGCAGACGAGTCGATCGACTCCCCGGCATCAAACGTCCAGAGCAGCTCTAGGTTCTCTGGGATCTTGGAGGCCGACACGCCCGTGAGCGCCGGTGTTCCCCGAAACTGAGACCACCCATCCCTCGGGGCGACCGCTGCGTCGCGCCCAGGTTGGCCCAGCACAAACCCCGTCTGTCCGACGACGAGCCATGCGGCGATCATGATCTTTACTAGTAGGCGCATTCGAATACCTCCAGAGCTTCCGGGGTGCTGAACGGCCTCGGGTTGAACGAGCCGGTCCATTGCTCGGCTGCGACCGTCGCCAACCTCCCTAGGTCACTCTGCACGACTCCGGCGTCACGGAGTCGGCTCGGAAACCCACAGGCGCTACCGATTTTGACGAGCCGAGCTGCCAATTGGTTCCCAGTGTTTGTCTCTTGGACCTGGCGGTCGTGGTCCTGGTCAGAGGCATCGCTGAAAAGACCGCGATAGAGACCAGCACTCGCCTGCGCGTTCCATCGGACGACGTGTGGCAGGAGGATCGCTAGCGCAACCCCATGCGTGATCTGGTATTGAGCCGTCAGAGGGTTTGCACATGCGTGTGCGGCTCCGAGCATCGATTGCTCGATAGCGACGCCCGCGTAGAACGCCCCCAAGTGCATCGCCGCCCGGGCCATGATGTCATCTGGGTCTCGAAGCACCGCTTCGAAGTGGCCGTTCAGTAACTGAAAGGCTTCGCGTGAATACAACGCTGATACGGGGTTCCGGCGGGTTGTGACGGCCGTCTCGACGGCATGGGCGATCGCGTCGAATCCCGCTGCGGCGGTGACGGCGGTTGGCTGCGAGAGGGTCAACTGTGGGTCGAGGACCGCGATACGAAACGCCGCTTTGGGGTCCCCACACGCCATCTTCAGCTTCGTCTCTGCGTCAGCTATCACCGCGTAGCTCTGCGCTTCTGACCCCGTGCCGGCCGTCGTCGGTATTGCCATCATCGGGAGCATCGCTTTTGCGGCCTTTCCGTAGCCGCGATAGTCCGCCATCACTCCGCCGTTGGTGAGGACGAAGTTGATTCCTTTGGCGCAGTCGAGCGAGCTGCCCCCGCCGAGGCCGACGATCGAATCGATGCCGTGCGGGTGAGCGAAGGCGGCCCCACGGTCGACCATCTCGGTGTCAGGGTTGATATCGAAATCGTGAAACGGCACCGGGTCGCAACCGGCGTCGCGTAAGAACCGGCTCACCCGGTCGACGTGACCGGCTTCTTGTAGTCCATGGTCGGCTACCAGCAGCGGTCGGCTGAACCCGAGGTCTTTCGATAGTGATCCGACACGGGCAACCGATTCGACTCCGAAGACGAGACGCGTACGGAGATCGAAGTCAAACGATTCCATCGTTGCGCGCGTGTCAGAACAGAAGCCTGACGCCCAGTTGCATCCGTCGCGCGTCGCCCGCAGAAGAAATCTTTCCAAACGTCGGTGAGCCCAGAAAACTGTCGGGGAGACCCAAGTTGAGGCGGTCGAAAAGATTGAACGCCTCGATCCGGAACTGAAGCCGTGCGCCACCCGCAACGGCAGTATGTTTGACCAGGGCGAGGTTGACGTTCGCAAAGCCCGGACCGTCTACGCTGTTGCGTCCTGCATCGCCAAAGCTGCCGAACGGTGGACGTTCGAACGCATCGGTATCGAACCAGGCGTCAGCGGACGGGTTCTGTATGTCAGGGTTTCCCACGACGTTTGGCCGGTCGTTGAATCCGAATCCCAACGCGGCGCGACCGGTGTTGCTGTTGTCAAGCTCAGACAGAAGCGCCACCGTGAATGGTCGTCCGCTCTGAAGACTCACGATGCCAGCCGTTTGCCAGTTGCCGAACACAGCAGCTGCCCATCCGCGAGTCGCGAAGGCCCGACCTGCTCCGAACGGGAGGTCATACGAGAAACTCATAGTGAACCGATGACGCACGTCGAAGCCAGAACGTCCGAATTCGTCACCAGGGTTGTTGCTGTCTTGCGGGAAGTTGGGATCGCCGGTACTGCTAAAGAAACCGGACGCATCGTCTTGGGATTCGGCCAGCGTATAGGCCGCGAAGACCGACCCGTGGGTCATCCGTTCTTGAAACAGAACCTGCAGTGCGTCGTACTCGGACCTGGCCTGCGATTCGACCGAGATGATGTCCGCAAAGAAAGGGTTCGGTCGGACATTGAACGGAGACGGGCTCGGGTCGGCCTGGTTGATATCGCGTCCTCGAATCAGGTTCCGGCCCCGCGAGCCGACGTAGGCCACCTCGAGTGTTCGCCCCTGCCCGACCTCCTGCTGCACGCCGAGATTCCACTGGTGCAGATAGGGCGTGCGTAGATCCCGCTGAAAGGTGAGAGCGGACGGTGGAAACGGGAACGGGAAGTCATCTGGAAACGGGTCGCTCAGTGTCAGAAGTCGGGTTGGGAGTGGGAAGAACAGGTTGAAGTCGAAGAAGGGCTGGTTGAAATACAGCCCCTCGCCTGGAGCGAGAGCCGACTGGTCGTAGTGGATCCCGTATCCGCCTCGCACGACCGTGCGACCATCGCCGGTCGACCACGCCGCGCCCACACGTGGCGCGAAGTTGTTCTTGTCGGTGGAATAGCCGCCTCTCGGGATGCCGTCGGTGCCGACCGGGACCAGCGACCCCGTTTCCGGGTCATAGATATTGGCCCGATCGTCGGCGTCGACCGGTGGTGTGTTGATTTCGTATCGCAGCCCGGCTGACAGCGTCAGACTCGACGTGACCTGCATCACGTCATGTACGAAGAAGTTGTAGCTCTCCGTCCTCAGCTTCTGGGGATTGTCGAGTTGAGCACCGCCCGTGGTGATGGGGAGCCCAAGCAGCATGTCCGCCAGCCCGTTGCCGGTAAAGCCGAAGTCCGAGAATGTCAAGAAGCCCCGCGACTGGATGTCCCGAAAACCGTTCTGCCGCGTGAAGCGGAGGTCGGCGCCGGCCTTGAGGACATGGGCGTCACGGGCCCAGGTCACCGAGTCCAACACCTGAATCGTGGTCAGGTCACTGTCTTGAGGATTGTTGAACTCGTCGCCGAGCGGAGAGAGACCCGTCACCGTAGTGAAACTGAGCCCCCATGTACGCGGATCATCCGACAGGTCGCGTAATCCGACCTGGCGGTTCAATGACTGACCGAAGTTTTCTTGTTGCACACGACTCGATACCCGATTGAACACGACCCGTGCATCGTTGATAAGGTTCGGCGAGAGGACATGCGTCTCGCTGACGAGCAGATTCTGACCCCGCCGTGGAACGTCGGCTCCGAAACCGGGTATCGCCGCGAACCCGGCGGCTGAGTACGGTTCGAACAGTCGGCGGTCGTTGAAGCTGTATCGCGCGGTCAGCCTCGATGAGGTCGTGGCGTTGTGGTCGACCCGCACGTCAAAGTGGTCGATGTCGTCGTCGAGTATTGGTGATGCCACGAAGTTCTGAAACGGCACGTCCCGGTTCGGCAACGGATAGAGATTGGCCAGCGCTGAGCCCACTGGGTGGAGAAGAAACGAGGGCATCTGGCCGCCTGAAAACGGTTGACCGGTGAACGGGTTGACCGGCGCTGGCAGCAGACTATTCGAGAAATCCCCCTGCCGCTCTGCGGCCGTCGGCACGTTTGTGACGCGCGTGATGCCCTCGGACAGTCGCGTTGCCTCGTAGTCCAAGAAGAAGAATGTCCGGTTCTCGACGAGGGGACCGCCAAGCGAGAACCCGGTTTGCGACCGCTTGTAGTCGGGTGCTGGTTCGTTGGCCGGCGCAAAGAAGTTTCGCGCGTTCATCTCCTTGGTTCGAAAGAAGCCGTAGGCCGTACCCGAAAGACTGTTCGTTCCCGATTTCGTGATCACGTTTACTTGGGCACCGGCATTGCGCCCAAACGAGGCGTCAGACCCGTTGGTCAGCACCTTGAACTCTTGGATGGCGTCCACGGGAGGCCTCACCGCAGGTGTGTTCAGTTTCGAGTCGACGTTGTATGCGCCATCCAGTAGGTAGCTATTGGCGTCGTCTCGTCCACCCCCAGCGTTGAATGTGAAGTCTCCACGGACCGAGCCAGCCGACCCTGGCGCAGCGGGCGAGGTTCCAGGCGCCAACAGGGCGAGCTCGAGAAAGTTTCGTCCGTCCAACGGCAGGGCCAGCAGTTGTTGATTGTCGAGGACGGTGCCAAGGCCGGTTGAGACCCTATCGAGTGCGGGCTCCGGCGCGGTCACGACTACCTGCTCGCTCAGCGTTCCCAGATCGAGCCGAACGTCGAGGCGCAAGCGCTGGTCGACCGCTAGCGTCGCCTCGCTGACGGACAGCTTGTACCCGGAGACCTCGACCTCGAGCCGGTATGACCCTGGTTCGAGTTGTGGCACGTTGTAGCGACCGTCGGTTCCGCTCGACCCGGTTCGCGTCACGCCCGTCTCCTGTGACACGAGGCGATAGACCGCGTCGACGACGGCGGCGCCAGATGGGTCCAGGATCACGCCGCGAATCGTTCCCAAATGCGTCTGGCCAGAAGCCAGTGTGCCCGCCAGGCCCACGACGCAGAACACCGTCAACGTCCGGATCAGATCTCTCAAATAGATTGTTTTAGTCATTTCTTTTTGAGAAGCGAGCAACCCCACAGGTGGTCAGCATGTGGGGCAAAACCTATCTATCCTATCAGCTTGAGCTGTTGAAGATCGGGGGGAAAAGTCCTGCGCCACGAGCCCCGTCCGCGACCCCAACCTAGGGCCGTGGCCGTCCAGACCAACCATGACCACCCGCAACCTGATTTCGAACTGGTTCCGACCGGGTACTTAGATATCCAACCCCTCTGCCTGATTGGCACGGTCCATGATGAAGCGGAAGCGAGCGGCGGGATCCTTACCCATGAGCTTATGGATCGCCCTATCAGTCGAGATCTGGTCATTGATGTCGACCCTCAGCAGGCGACGAGTCCTAGGGTTCATGGTCGTCTCCCACAAGATCTTTGGCATCATTTCGCCGAGACCTTTAAATCGCGTGATTTCAGCTGGTCGGATTCCGTTGTGCTGGGTGAGGACACGGTCGCGGTCGTGGTTATCGAGCGCCCAGAAAGTCTGTTGGCCCACGTCGATCCGATAGAGCGGTGGCTGTGCGAGGAAGACCCGTCCGTTCGTGATGAGCGGTGCCATCTGACGATACAAGAATGTCAGGAGAAGCGTTGCGATATGGTTACCATCCGAGTCGGCATCAGCCAGGATGATGATCCGTTGATACCGCAGTCTGTCGAGCGTGAACGACTTACCGAGCCCACAGCCGAGTGCGGTGACCAGATCCGAGAGCTCTCTGTTGTCGAGAACCTTCCTAAGCGGCACGCTCTCGACGTTGAGCACCTTACCGCGGAGCGGCAGAATTGCCTGCCCTCGCCGGTCCCTGGCCTGTTTGGCGGATCCACCGGCGGAGTCACCCTCCACGATGAACAGCTCGCGATCGTGGGTGGCCCTGGCAGTGCAGTCGCTCAGCTTGCCCGGTAGAGTAAGTCTGGACGCTACGCTTTTTCTAGTGATTTGCTGATGTGCGGCACGACTTGCCTCGCGCGCACGTGCAGCCAAGATAATTCGGGCGACGATCGCTTCGGCCGCACTGATGTTGTGATTAAGCCAGTGCTCAAGAGCCGGTCTCGTGATCGAATCAACGACCGACGCGACATCCGGATTATTGAGACGCTCCTTGGTTTGTCCTTGAAACTGTGGGTCTCGGATGAACAGGCTGAGAACCGCAGTCAGACCCTCACGAATGTCGTCGGAGGTGAGGGTCACGCCTTTTGGCGCTAGGCCGTGGGTGTCGATGAAGTTTCGAACCGCCTTTCCGATCCCTGACCGAAGACCGTTCTCGTGCGTGCCACCTGACGCGGTGGGGATGCCGTTAACGTAGCTCTTGACCTGCTCGTCCGTTGCCTCGGTCCAGCGCAGGACCACTTCCAGTTTCGAGCCGGAGTCTTCGTGGTCGCGTCCTACCGTGAATACTGCGTCGTGAATGGGTTTCGATCCGCGCGTCCCTACAAGGTGAGTGAGGTAGTCAACGAGTCCTTGGTCATGATGAAAGGCGTGGCACAGACTCTGGGTCTCATCGTTGAACGTGACGTGTACCCCCTTGTGCAGGTAACTGGCAATTTCGAGACGTTCCGCAATCAATTCAGGTTCAAACTCGCATCGAGGGAACACCTGAGGGTCTGGACGGAAGAAAACCGTGGTCCCCGTGCCTTGGGCACGCCCCAGCCGCTTGAGACGGCCGGACGGCTTGCCGCGCTTGAACGTCTGTTGCCACTCGAAGCCCTTTCGCTTCGACCGTGCGACGAGGTCCTTCGAGAGAGCGTTAACGACGCTGGCGCCGACTCCATGTAACCCTCCTGCGGTTCGATACGTAAGATGCTCGAACTTTCCGCCGGCGTGCAGTGTGGTAAAGATCACCTCCATCGCGCTCTGCTTCGTCTTCTCGTGCCGGTCGACAGGAATACCTCGGCCGTCATCCACGACGGTGATCGACGAACCGTCGGCATGCAGCGTCACCTGGATGTTCCGGGCGTGACCGTTCATCGCCTCGTCGATCGCATTGTCGACGATTTCCCATACAAGGTGGTGAAGACCGGTCGAGCCGACGCCGCCGATGTACATGCCCGGATGTTTGCGGACCGGCTCGAGACCTTCGAGAATGGTGATGTCTTTCGCTGTGTATGAACGTCCTCCCACGTATAATTCCCCCGTGCCTGACGATTCACGTGCAGTGGCCGTCGCGTCCCTGAGGCAGTTGTGCGACTGTCTGCGTCAGGGCCCGGGTGACCTGTCAGGCTTCGTCGAGCAGACCGAGCAGGTCATCACAGCCGTCGAGGCCTCCCATATAGAGGGTGTCAGGTTTCGGCTGTTTGGCTTCCGCCGCCAACTTGGTGCCCACACCGGTATCCTACCGGACCAAGCCGTCGAGCTTTTGGACCAAGCGACCGCCGCGCTCAAAGCGGCGGGGTTCCGCACGTGATGTTCGGCTCTGTCCCAGTAGGCGCTCAAAGCCCGGGCCCTTAATCGGAGTCGTCTCCGAGTGAGGAGACGACCACCGCGGCCGGCACCACACGCAGGAACTGGCCTCGCTGAAGCAGTTGTCGCCCTTTGCCTCCGCGCCCGCTGACTTCGTATTTCACAGTACTAATTGTTTGCGTCGCTCCCCGACTCGTTTCGACCGTGAGCATGTCGCGGGGCCCGCCCGACACGACAAAACCCAGCACGTCGTCCCTCCCGGTAGGACTCTTGGTCAACTTCAGCAACATGACGCCTTTGCCGGGCCCCGACAGGAAGTTGATCGCGTCGGAGTGACAGAGAATCGCGCGGGCTGATTTCGTCGCGGCGATCACGATCCCTGCCGTGTCGACCCTCGCGACTCCAACGATCTTGGCGTTTTTCGCCGGCCGTGCGAACCGTCGTCCGGAACGGGTACTGGGCTCCGTGAACGGTTCGAGGCTGAAACGCAGTGCGTATCCGTCGCTACTGACGGCAAGGGCGTGGGTTCGGGGGACCGCGCCACCCCGTCTGGCTGCGATCGCTGGAGTCACCCGAGGGTCAAGACTGAGTGCTGCGACGACCTGTTCGCCGTCCTTGAGCTTAAAATGACGCTGGATCGGCTCACCGTATCCGGTCGAGGCTGGTACGTCGACCAGACGACAGGTGTATGCGGCACCGAAGTTCGTGAAAAACACGCATGTCGCCCGGGTGCTGCCGGCCAGGGCGGCTAACAGCGCATCGCCCTCTCTTAAGCGAGTCGTGGTAGCGTCACGAACCTCTTTCTGTCTCTTGATCCAACCGTCCCGGGACACCAGCACGACACAGTCTTCTTCGATGATGAAGTCGTCCTCACGATACTCGACCTCGCTCGCCACGCTCTTGATTCTGGTCCGCCTTGGGTCCTGCTTGAAGTTGCCATAGGCGTGCTGCACTTCCTTGATTTCGTCACGCACGACGTTCCATCGCCTGTTTTCGTGTCGTAGGACCGCAGCGATCTTCCGTGCGCTCTTCCGCTTGTCGGCAAGCTCGTCCCTGATGGCCAAGATTTCGAGACGAGCCAGACGGTACACCTTGAGCTCCAAGATCGAGTCGGTCTGTTCGGCGTCGAGGTAGAAGCGCTTCATGATTTGCGCTGCGGCGTCCGCCTTGCCGTCGGAAGCTCGAATCAGCTTAATAATGGCGTCAAGGGAATCGAAGACTTTCTCGAATCCTTCGAGGATATGAATACGTCGTTTGAGCGCGGCCAACTCGTGCTCAAGTCGGCGGGTGACAACCTCAAGCCTAAAGCGGAGAAAGTACCTCAAGATCTGTCTAAGGTCGAGCCGCTCGGGCCGTCCGATGTCCTCCCGATCGCTCGGGACGAGACAAGTCATGTTGACCGCAAAGTTAGTCTGGAGTGAAGTGTGTTTGAACAGATACGCCATGACCATCTGCTCGTCGGCGTCGGCCTTCAGCCTGAGCGCCACCCGTACGCCATCGGTCGACTCATCGTTAATATCTAGCAAAGGCGGCAGTTTGCGAGCTAGGACAATATCGGCGATCCGTTCGACGATTTGAGCTTTGTTCGTGGCGTACGGCACGCTGGTTACATAGATCGTCTTACTGTCCCGGCTGAACGTTCCTTTTTCCCACGTCGCACGAAGCCGCAACGTGCCGGATCCTGTCTGGTAGATCTGCTTGAGTTCAGCCGAGGAATTAAGCAGGTGCCCCCCGGTCGGAAAGTCAGGACCCTTGATGTAATTGCATAGGTGATTGCTGCTGAGTTCGGGATTGTCTATGAGTTTGAGTAGCGCCGTGCAGACTTCGCCCAAATGGTGAGAGGGGATATTGGTCGCCATGCCGACGGCAATGCCAGTCGCCCCGTTGACCAGAAGTGTCGGCAGTCGAGACGGAAGGACGACCGGTTCCTGCCGAGTTCCGTCATAGTTCGGTCTGAAGGCTACTGTCTGCTTATCCAACGAGGCCAGTAGCTCGGTGCTTGGCGAGGCAAGTCGGCACTCGGTGTACCGCATGGCAGCGGCGTTGTCGCCGTCGATTGACCCGAAGTTACCTGAGCCTTCCACGAGTGGATATCGGAGGGCGAATGGCTGCGCCATCCGCACTAGTGTGTCGTAGATCGCGGTGTCGCCGTGTGGGTGATAGCTGCCCATGACATCGCCAACGACTTTCGCGCACTTCCTGGGTTTGGCGTCGGACGTCAGGCGTTGCTTCCACATCGTGTATAAAATCCGTCTCTGAACAGGTTTGAGTCCGTCTCGAACATCTGGGAGTGCCCGGGCAGTGATCACCGAGAGCGCGTAGTTCAGGTAGCGTGATTCCGCAGCTTCCTGGAGGGTGACGACGCCGACACCAGGGGTTCCGGATCCAGTGTCGATCGGATCCGCCTCGAGGGCGTCCAGTAGCGGCGCGGAATGTCGGGTCTTTCTACGTTTCGCCAACCGGGTCTCTCCAGACTAGGTCTTAGGTTCCTCGACGTTCCCGTGATCCCAGGGATCCTTTGACGTTGCGTCGATTACCGCCATGAGCTCAGCCAGGATCATGGCGGTCGCCCCCCATACCCGCTCGCCACCGACCTCAAAATACGGCACTTGATAGAGCTGGTCCTCGTCCAAGCGATAGCCGCGGTGTGGCCCCGCCGTGGTCTGGAGCTCGGCCAGTGGGACTTCCAGAACCCGCCAGACTTCTCCGGCTGCTGCCTGCCACGTCTGGGGGCGGTGGGTGATTCCAACGATTGGATACAGAGCGAAGTCGCTGACCGGTATGTACAGGGGCGATAACGGGCCGATCAGTCGAATCTGGTTGGGATCGATGCCTACTTCCTCCTGGCTTTCCCTCACCGCGGCCTGGTGGATTGTCTCGTTCTGGTGCAGACCGCCCCCGGGGAACGAGACCTGCCCGGCGTGCTGGGACAGCTGACCGGCACGCACCGTGAGCAGTAGGTAAGGTTTTTTGGCAACGGGGTAGAGTAGGATCAGCGCCGCAGCCGGTCTGGCACTCGCTGGGATCTGTCCGGGATGCCAGCCACGACGAGGGCGAGGGGCTAACGCGAGATGCATCTTGGAACCGGGAAGCGGCTGACCAAGCGCTTCTCGAATGTTTTCTTCGATCTGATAGAGTGTCCGGAACTCTCGTGTCACTACGGTGCACTAGTGTAGCGATCGCAACGGATCTTTATATTCGGATGCCACTGCATCCCGGCAAGGGTGGCGCTGAACTTCCTTCTGGCGGGCTCAATTATGCCCAACAT
>Ga0310121_10000194_pt1 | contig 66346 bp, 58 predicted proteins | sample CB27_Tmax_986_MG_FD_203504 | JGI IMG/M metagenome (GOLD analysis project Ga0310121, IMG submission 203504) | Marine microbial communities from Western Arctic Ocean, Canada - CB27_Tmax_986 | ecosystem: Environmental > Aquatic > Marine > Oceanic | place: Canada: Western Arctic Ocean | collected... | reverse complement strand
ATAGTGCCTCCACACTTGACAGTTCGTAAGGGTGATCTCATTATCGGATTCCCCAAACTTAGGAATCTCCCTTCTTGGGTGAAGGTCAGGAAAAGATTGGAGTATAACCACATTAGTTAGGAGGTCCCCTTGGCCGGTACAATGCTAATCTACAGCGCCCTTCTTCAAATCCCGGGGATGGACGCGCCCGATACGACTATGACCGAGCAGATCCAGTTCGCCTGGGACGAGATGGGTTTCATGCGGTGGCCTCTCGTTATTTGCCTTGGGGTCGGTATCCTCGTGATTATCTGGAAGTTCTTTGATCTGCTTTTGCAGAGCATGCGTACGAAAAGCATCCTGTCTGGGGTAAATGAACTGCTGGCTGAGCACCAAGTTGACGAGGCATTGGATATTTGCCGCGACTCGAATTCTCCAGCTGCTAACATCCTCTTCGCTGGTCTCCAGCGCCGTAGTGAAGGGGCGGACCGGGTCATGAAGGCCATCGAGAACCAGGGTCTCTTGGAGTTATCTAGACTGGAGAGGGGACTGGTCGTATTGGCAACCCTTACGAACATCGCACCACTGTTAGGCTTCCTAGGAACGGTGATCGGAATGATCATCGCTTTCCAGGCAATCGAGGTTGCCGGAGAGGTAGAGGCAACGCTCGTGGCAGGTGGCATCAAGGTCGCCCTTCTCACTACTGCGACCGGTTTGGGAATCGCAATCCCAGTGAGTATTGCCCACAACTACTTCGTTTCGACGATCGATTCCCTGGTCATCGACATGGAGGAGTCGGCACAAAAAATGATTGACACCCTTCACGCAATCGCGGCAAAGCAGGCCTGAAACTCTTTCCCGGTTTTGAGCGTTAGAGGGGTCACCCCAGTTCAGGGGTGGCCCTTTTCTCGTCATCTTGAGTCCTGAGAGAGTTTGACATCCTGAGCCCGCTCAGCGGGCTACTTCATCCTTCACTACCCTTCCAGAGCACTAGCGATGGTCGACGCTTCCCCCGCGACGCCACGGCTCTTCCTGATCGACGCCTACGCTCTCATCTACCGTTCGTTCTTCGCTTTAATCAACCGACCGCTGACCAACTCCCGAGGAGAAAACACCTCTGCTCCTTGGGGATTCATCAACTTTCTACTCGCAATCCGTGATGAATACAATCCTGACTATCTCGCTGTGGTCTTCGATTCCGGGCTCAGCCACAGAGAGAAAGAGTACCCAGATTACAAGGCAACAAGGGAAAAGATGCCGGACGAGCTTCGGGAGTCCCTTCCACGGATCCGGGCACTCGTCGAAGCGTTCAACGATGAGGTGGTTGAGTTAGAAGGCTATGAGGCTGACGACGTGATCGGCACCCTCGCCCTCAAGGCGAAAACGGCCGGGATCGAAACGGTCGTCGTTTCCGGGGATAAGGATTTCCACCAACTCGTCGGCCCAGGAATCCACCTTCTGAACCCGGGAAGGGGTGGCCCAACTGGTGTGGCTGCGGAATGGATCGATGAATCGAATGCTTCTCAGCGTCTAGGCGTAGCACCCCACCAAGTCGTCGACCTCCTCGCCCTCGTCGGAGACGCATCCGACAATGTCCCGGGAGCCCCGGGGATCGGAGCAGTGTGGGCACGGCGTCTTCTGAACGAGATCGGGCCACTCGAAGAGTTGCTTGACCATCCGGAAAAGATCCCTTGGGAATCGAAGCGGGAATCCCTCTCAGAGAATGCCGACCAGATCTCTCTTTCCAAGAGGCTAGTGACTATCCAAACGGACCTCCCCGTCGACCTCGACCTCGAGCGCCTTAAAGTTCGTGACCCGGATATTGATCGCCTCCGTAAGATCTGTGGAGATCTGGAGTTCCACTCCCTCCTCAATAGATTCTCTGGTACAGGCAGTGGATCGGCCGACCTGAGTGGCGTAGAAGAGGTGCACTACCGGGTCCTCACCGAAATTAAGGAAGTCCATGAGGTGGTGGCATCCGCACAGGCAGCGGGCCGGGTGGCTGTACACACCGTGACATCCTCGCTTGAACCGATGAGAGCTACCCTCGTGGGCATCTCCCTCTCTTGGTCAGAAGGATCGGGGGCGTATCTCCCTCTCCGTCATGAAGCACCAGCAGCCTCTCTTTTAGAAAGCACACCTGCAGTAACTAAGAACCTTCCAGCGCTGTCTGACCCCTCGATGGCACCTTTAGTTGAACTCCTGACGGACAAGCGCGTGGCCAAGGTTGGACACAATCTCAAACATGATCTCCTCGTCCTCAGACGGGTGGGAGTCAAGCTGGGCGGAATCGACTTTGACACCATGATCGCATCGTACGTGTTGGATCCCGGTCGTCGCCAGGACACTCTCGAGGTGCTTTCAACCGATTTTCTGGGTCACACGCCCACCCCATATACAGATGTCACGGGAAAAGGGAAAAAGCGACTTCCTATCTCTCAGGTCACGCCCAACGCTATCCGAACTCATGTCTGCGAGGAAAGCGACCTCACCCTTCGACTCCAGGCCCAATTTCAGCCTACCCTTGTCACGCAGAAGATGGAGCGCCTGTTCCACACCCTGGAGATGCCTCTACTTCCCGTACTCGCGGAAATGGAATGGGCTGGCATTCGTATAGAACCGGTTTTTTTTGGCGAGATGAGTCGGAAGCTTGAGCAAGAGCTTCAGCTGATCCGGGAGGACATCTTCAAGGAGGCTGGCGCAGAATTCAACGTGAATTCAAACCCTCAGCTGAGAGAGATTCTCTTTGAAAAGCTTGATCTTCCGATCATCAAACGCACGAAGACGGGACCATCCACAGATGCCTCCGCACTCGAAGAACTTGCCGCTCGAGGCCACACACTCCCCCGGCTGCTGCTCGAGTACCGGCAGCTCGAAAAGCTCAGATCTACCTATGTGGACTCTTTACCCAAGCTGGTCAATCCGACCACTGGCAGAATCCACACGTCATTCAATCAGACGGTCGCAGCAACCGGTCGCCTCTCCTCATCGCATCCAAACCTCCAGAATATTCCAATTCGATCGGAGACAGGGCGCCAGATTCGAAAAGGCTTCATCCCCGAGGAAGGACACCTCTTTCTCACAGCCGATTACTCACAGATTGAGCTTAGAATCCTGGCTCACTTCTCTGGCGATCCGGCCTTCGTGTCGGCATTCCGAGAAGGAATTGATATCCACCGCCAGACAGCCTCCGTGATCTTCGCCGTGCCTATCGATCAGGTCACGGACGATCAGCGGGCTCGGGCGAAAACCATCAACTTTGCTACTCTTTACGGACAGAGCGAATTCTCGCTTGCTCGCCAGCTCGGAATCTCAAGAGAGAAGGCAGCGGATTTCATAAGCGGCTACTTCAAGAGGTTTTCGGGAGTCCGGTCCTTCCTTGACCGTCAGATCGACATGGCACGGGAGAAAGGGTATGTGGAAACCCTGAGTGGCCGAAAGCGCTACATCCCAGAGTTGGAGTCCCGAAACTGGAACGTCCAACAGTTCGGACAACGAGTGGCACAGAATACCCCGATCCAAGGGTCAGCAGCCGACCTGATCAAGGCGGCTATGATTCAAATTTACAATGAGCTCAGGCAGCAGACCCTGTCAGGGAAGCTCCTGCTCCAGGTTCATGACGAGCTTGTGTTCGAGGTGCCAGAGAGCGAGCTGGACTCCTTCCAAAAGATGGTTGTCTCACACATGGAGCATGCGATGGAGCTTGCGGTGCCACTCAAAGTGGATGTCGGAATTGGAGCCTCTTGGTACGACTGCAAGAATTAGAAGGCCGGTGGTCAGGCAAACTGTTTTCCCCCCTATCTTCCCCACCCTTTGGGCTGACCCACCCAGAAGACCGCTTCTTTCGACCATGATGTTTCTCCTTCGGTCAGTCCATCCGATGCCCCCGCCTGCTTCTGGCTAAGTTGAACTCTGTCGACGGAGGAACACATCATAAGTCATTCAGTGAATAAACCCACTCTTATCGGACATGTACGACGGGATTCCGAGCTTCGTAAAACTTAGGGCATCACCAAGGTTGCCAATCTATCCCTTGCTACGAATCACCCGGTGAGCGCGAGTGGAGATTCCGAAAAAGGGCGTACGGATTGACATCACCCTACCCTCTACAGGCTGGTACTCCTCGCTGAAGAGTGCGTGATGAAAGGCGCCCGGATGTATGGCGATGTATGGCGAGGGTCGGCCCGAGTACGATTTCTAATGAATGAGACAGAATCACGATCCCGACCACCGAGATAAATGTCCGGGAGGCTCGTAATCCTTTCTCCTCAGCGTGACACCGAGGCGGCAGTGTAGGCACCCAGGACGGTAAGACTTACACGCTTCAGAGGCGAGGGCCCCTTGCCGACACCGGCGGATCCATCAGTGCGTGGCCCAAAATCCCGAGAGGGATTCCCCGTGGGGACTTTCGCGAAGCTTCTCAAAGGCTCGGTTTCGAATTTGCCGGATGCGCTCCCGAGTTACCCCAAGAAGTGAGCCAATCTCCTCCAGAGTCCGCTCCTCACCATCATCGAGCCCGTAATACAGGTAGAGAATCTTCCTCTCTCGCTCGGTCAGATAGCTCTTGAACATGGTCTCGAGGAAATCTCTGCGGGCAATGGCCTCGACATCCTCCTCGATGTCTTCTGTTTGGATGCCTGCGAATCTTTCTCCGAACGACGCGCTATCCCGATCACTGCGGTCGATCGGGGCATCAAGGGAGAGCTCATTGGCAGCGACCCTGCGGAGTGCCCGAATGGTCTCAATTGGCTCTTCCATATCATCGGCTAGTTCCTGATCCGTTGGCGGGCGTCCAAGTTGTTGAGTCAGGACCGTGTTCGTGCGGGCGAGTCGAGCAAGGTTGGAGTTCTGATTGAGGGGAATGCGAACTGAGCGGGTCTGTTCGGCCAGGGCCTGAAGGACTGTCTGTCGAATCCACCAGACCGCGTATGAGATAAACTTGACCCCCTTCTCTGAATCGAACTTCTTCACCGCCTTCAGCAGGCCCTCGTTCCCGATACAGACCAACTCCCCTAGGCCGAGCCCGCGACCTTGGTATTTCTTCACATAAGAAATGACGAAACGTAGGTTGGCAGTCACCAACCGCTCAGCAGCCTCCTTGTCGCCGGCACGCGCCCTACGAGCGAGCGCCCTCTCCTCCTTGGGATCCTCAATGAGGGGATATTTTTCAACGTCCTGGAGATACTGGTCAAAGGAATCCAAGCCACGAGCGGAGGTAAACATCCGGTCCGCGCCACCTCTCTGAAAGGGTTTCCGGAAGGCATTATGCAGACCCGGGGGTGCCACAACTTCATACGGACCTGAGCATTGGGCGAACCAGGCAGAGGCAGGCAGGGCCTCGCCAGGCTCATGCGGCTAAGAATCCAAAAGCTATAAACAAACAAATCTACAGTCAAAGGTTTTATTTTTAACAGTTCCTGCCCACCTTGGAACAACTGTACTATTCAGATAGAGGGCTCATCGTCCAATCCCCTACCTACCTCTGAGGGGTCCGACATATGACTTCGGTTCTCGAAGCTTCCACAAGGAAGCCCACAGGCTCCCCAAGCCGCTACGGGCTCGAACTTCACGGCCTCCAGCCCTCGCTGCTAGTTCACTGGAATCTCTCTCCAGCTCAACTTTGCACTCAGGCGCTCTTGCGGGGCGAGGGCGAGTTAACAGACATGGGTGCCTTCGCGGCCAACACAGCCCCTCATACCGGAAGATCTCCTGGGGACAGGTACATCGTAAGGGATGCGGCCGTGGAGCAAACGGTAGATTGGGGGACGGTAAATGCGCCGATAGCCCCGAAATTCTATGATCGCCTGAAGACCTATGTCACGGATCATCTGCAAGGTCAGGATCTTTTCGTCACGGATGCGCGCATCGGAGAAGACCCCGTGGCCGGAATCAATGTGCGAATTGTCACGACCTCGGCATGGCACGCGCTTTTCGCAAACAACATGTTCCTTCGACTCCCCCTCGCCGAGCTACCTGAGCTGCGTCCGGATTTTACAGTGCTCCACGCTCCCGAACTCCAGGCGGACCCTAGTTTCCACGGCACTCGGACGGGTGCTTTCATCATGTTGAACTTTGAGGAGCGCATAGCCCTCATCGGTGGCACCCGGTACGCGGGAGAAATCAAGAAGTCCCTCTTCTCAGTCCTCAACTACTTGCTCCCCGACCAAGGCGTCCTTCCGATGCACTGTTCGGCCAACGTCGGCCCCTCGGAAGATACAGCTCTCTTCTTCGGGCTCTCGGGAACGGGGAAGACGACCCTGTCCGCGGACCCAAATCGTAGTCTGATCGGCGACGACGAGCACGGATGGGGTCCCGACGGAGTCTTCAACTTCGAGGGTGGTTGTTACGCAAAAGTGATTCGGCTCTCCTCCGGAAGCGAGCCGGAAATTTATCGAGCCTCAAGGATGTTCGGAACCATTCTCGAGAACGTCGTTCTGGATCCCACCACGGGACAAGTCGATTTTTTCGATGCTTCGATCACCGAGAACACCCGGGCCTCTTATCCCATTCACCATATCCCGAATGCAATCATGCCAGGGAAGGGGGGACACCCAAGAAACGTCATCTTCCTGAGTTGCGATGCCTTCGGCGTCCTGCCTCCCATTTCCCGCCTGACACCCCCGCAGGCCATGTACCACTTCCTCTCGGGGTACACGGCCAAGGTCGCCGGCACCGAGCGGGGGGTTACGGAACCGCAGGCAGTATTCTCAGGTTGTTTCGGCGCCCCGTTTCTTCCCCGTCACCCAGGGGTCTACGCCCGGATGCTCGGCGAGAAACTCCGCGTGCACGGAAGCAATGTGTGGCTCGTCAATACCGGCTGGATCGGTGGGGGGGCTGGAAGGGCAAATCGAATCCACCTGGATCTCACCCGATCCATGGTCCGGGCAGTCCTCGATGGCAGCCTCGATCATACCGAGACAATCCCGGACCCCCATTTTGGGGTTCATGTTCCTACAACGGTCCCTGGGGTGCCCCCGAAGATCTTGGTTCCCCGCCAGACCTGGACGAACCCCAAAGACTACGATCACGCTGCAGCGAAGTTAACCAAGATGTTTCAAGAGAACTTTCAGGCGTATGAGGACGGGGTCGATCTGGAGGTCGTCGAGGCCGGGCCCTGCTGAGGTGGCAAGCCAACCAGAAGCTGACGGTAGTTCTCAGCCGACTTGGCTAGTTGCCCGTTCCAGAGAACTCCGGTGCGAAACAGAGGGCATTTCCGTCTCCGGCCCCTCTAAGGCAATCGGGATAACATCATCCAGCTCTTGGACAAGGTGGATGGTCAACACATCCTTTACCTCCTTCGGAATGTCCTCCAGAGACGCCTCATTGTCAGCTGGAATGATGATCTCGTGAATCCCAGCCCGGACTGCACCTAGAACTTTCTCCTTGATCCCACCGATAGGCAGCACACGACCAGTAAGGGTTAGCTCCCCGGTCATTGCGATATCCCTCCGCACCTTCCTTCCGGAGAGAGCCGATACCAGCGCCGTCGCCATCGTTATCCCAGCGGACGGCCCGTCCTTCGGAACTGCCCCGGCCGGAACATGGATGTGCACCTCCGTTCCCTTTAGATGCTCTTCGGAGATGCCGTAAGATTTGTGATGACTCTTCGCGAAAGTCCATGCCGCCCTCCCCGACTCCTTCATAACGTCCCCGAGTTGTCCGGTCAGGACCAACCCATCTTCACCAGACATCACGCTCGCCTCGACAAACATGATGTCGCCGCCCATCGGAGTGTAAAACATTCCGGTTGTCACCCCGACAGCGTCCTCCGTCCGCATCTTCTCAGGGTGGACTCGTGGTCGCCCAAGTAGCTCCCTCACCTCACCCGGAGTTACAACTACCCGGCCGGCCTGCCCGCCGGCAATCTCTCTGGCTACTTTTCTCGCCACCTTGCCGAGCGTCCGTTCTAGCTGTCTAACGCCTGCCTCGCGAGTGTACTGTGAGGTCATAACCGAGATCCCGGCATCGTTGACCTCAAGTTCATTATCCTCCAAGCCAGCTTCGCTTCTCTGACGTGGAAGAAGATAGCGCTTGGCTATTTCCAATTTCTCCTGTTCGGTATATCCGGAGAAATCCACCCGCTCCATCCGATCGAGAAGTGGGGGGGGGATCCTATCGACGTAGTTCGCGGTTGCGATGAACAAAACCTCCGACAGGTCGAACGGTATCCCGAGATAGTGGTCAGTGAAGGTTGAGTTTTCCCCGGGGTCGAGGACCTCGAGCAGCGCAGAAGACGGATCTCCTTGGAAGGACACGCCTAGCTTGTCGACCTCATCGAGAAGAAAGACCGGGTTCTTCGACTTCGCCTGGCGCATGCCCTGAATGATTCGGCCAGGCATTGCGCCCACGTACGTACGTCGATGGCCCCGGATGTCGGCTTCATCACGGGCACCCCCAAGCGAGATCCGCACATACTTTCGACCTAGAGAGCGCGCAATCGACTGGGCTATCGAAGTCTTGCCGACCCCGGGAGGGCCGGTGAATAAAAGAATCGGTCCCCGGCCCACTAGCTTCCCCGCTTTCCTCCCTGATGACGGTTCCTCTCCGGAACCCTCACCTTCCAACTCTTCTGTAGAGCCATCCGGTGCCCGATCAGCATCCTCAGTCTCCTCCTCCTGGCCCTCCGCCAACGGTAGGGTAGGGTCCCCACTATTGGCCCCGTTTTCATCGTCCGGGTTAGCATCTTCCTCACCCTCCGTCGTCGAGCCGCTGCACCCGGGAGACACCGCATGCTCCTTTTTCGTCTCGGGGGGCTCCGGACTCCGCTCCGTCTGGAGTTTTCGGACAGCCAGGAACTCTACGATCCTATCCTTGACATCCTCCAAGCCGTAGTGATCCTCGTGGAGAATGTCCTGCGCGATTTCGAGATCGATCTTATCCTCAGTGCGCTGGCTCCACGGCAGCTCCGTGATCCACTCTAGGAAGGTTCGAATCACTTGATATTCGGCGGCCTGGGGCGACGTGCGCTCCAAACGCTTGAGCTCCCGGTCCACCTCCACACGAGCGTCTTCTTCAAGATCAAGGGCCTCAATTCGTGAGCGAAGCTCGTCGATCTCTTGCTTCTCGTCCTCACCGCCAAGCTCCTGCTGAATCTGCTTCATTTGCTCTCGCAGTAGCATCTCCCGCTGTCGTTCCCCAAGCTCCTCCTGTACCTTCGCTTGGATCTCTTCCTGCGCCTCAATGCGGGCAAGTTCCCGCTCCACGGAAACAAGAGCCCTCCGCATGCGTTCCTCGTCATCTAAGACCTCCAGAAGTTTCTGCTTCTCAGCGGTCGGAAGGTCTAGATAGAACGCTACCAAATCCGCAAAAGAGCCGGGCTCATCCACTCCTTGGATCAATTGATTCAGCGCCTCGGCCGGCACCCCGCGCCTAGTGCCCAATTCGGCGGCCCGGTCGCGCAACTCCTTGTTCAACGCCTGAAAGGGCGGATCGTCTGGATTTCTAGGAGGGAACCGGTTGAGAGCGATGAGCTGGGCCCGCAACATCTCCTTACCCCCACCCTCGTAGTGGACGGATTCTGCCCGCTGATCCCCTTGTACCAATAGCTGGAGTCCCCCCCGTACACGGTGGGCCTGGATGACTTTTACAACGGTCCCAACCGAATACAAGAGCTCAGGAGTCGACTCATCGGTGTTCTTGCGCTGTGCGACAGCGAACAGCTGTCGGTCACCATCCAAGGCAGCTTGCACTGCCTCGACGGTGCCGGCGCGACCAGCAGAAATTGGGACCGCTACCCCAGGATAGACGACCGTATCCCTTAGGGGGAGGACGGGAAGTTCGAACCGTTTACCCATGTTCCATATCCTCACTTGCTTCGATAGGCGTCGAGGACGGCTGACTAAGTTGGCTGGCGTGGGTGCCAACGTATCCGATCAAGCATTCCCCGGATGGCATTTCACTGATCACTTGCAGGATTCCTGCCAAGCACCCAGCCATGATAGTGTGCCGGTCCGGCGGGATATCTGCCGATATGGCACCCACAGGATGCCTCTTTGTCCCTTTTCCGGGGTCCGGCAGCTTCGGGGCATCAGACCACTCTCCTTCTCCCACACCTCAGTCCAGAACCGATTGCCAGGCAAAAGATTTTCTAAGTATACGGGTCGGGTCAATCGCGGGATTTGAAATCTCTCTCAGCTGCTCCTGGTTCATTTCCTTCTTTCTCATCCTGGCAACTTTCACCGCCGCAGTCCTCCTGGCTAGTACCCCCGAGCTGAGTACAGGCGAGCATCTGATCAAGGGGTCGGTCGGCACCGTCCTATTCTTTTCATTTCTCTTGACCCATGAGCTAGCCCACTCCTTCGTATCCCGCTCTAAGGGGATCAGAATCGAAGGGATTACGCTCTCTTCATCTTCGGAGGTATGGCAAGGACTTCCCGTGATGCCTCGAACCCCAGTAACAAGTTCCTCATCACTGTCGTAGGGCCACTTCCTGACCACGGCGTTCTACGGTATGGGAGCGGCGGGAGGCTCTCTGGGCCTTGGGGGGTACAGGCAGTCGTGGTGACAGAGTATCTAGGCGTTGTCAATCTGGCACTTGCAATCTTCAACTTCCTTACCGGCCTCTGTCTCGACAGAGGACAGCTTCTGTGGGCGACCGCTTGGCGTATGACCAGCTCTCTTCGAACCCCGACACACATCGCCAGGACATTTCCGCGAGTTCTGTGCGGTGGCAGGTCACTAAACTGGGCTTCTTTGGTCTTCTGGCCGGCCGCGGGCTAATTGGGGGCCTCTGGGCCTACGAGCTAGTGCATCACTTCTTCCGTCGCAGACCATTCAACTCCTTTCCCCTGGGCACCGATGGTGTGATCGTAGGTTTGGTTACGCTCGGCCACCTGAACAGACTCCCCTGTGAGGATTGTGATTGTCCACCCGGAAAACGCCGCTGACCACAATCCTCGGCCAGATGCGAGAGCGTGCCTCGGGCCGGATCCTCGTGGCCGCTGACTATGAGCTACTCGGCATCATTTCTGCGTCGCATATTGCCCGCTGGCTTAATCACATCGGACTGATGGAATGATCCCCACATCGTTGGAGTAACCTCCGTGTATCGAATGAGCCTTCTTTCGCGCCGATCCGTCCCTGGGGTCTTATACGAGCGCTGGGCCTCCATTTTGGTCGTGAGTCTCTTCGCATCACTTCTCTTCGCCTTTCCCGCCGCAGGCTCCACCGCACAAGATCAACCACTGCCTTCACTCCGATCGGATCAGCTTTCCCTGCAGCTGGCCCGTCCACACCCTGCGTTGGAAGATGAGCGGGAGGCATTCGACCATCTAGAACGAGCCATTGAGGAATGGAACGGAGGAGACCAACGGCACGGGGCCTATCTTGCTGATTCGGCTATGACCCTTCTGCCGGCACTTTCGGACTGGCGGCCTCTGGTGCTCGCGCAACTTCTGGCATTGACTGGTGATACCGCGGCTGTGCGATCTGCCCTAGGGCAGCTGGATCCGACCGGAGAATATTGGTCGCGCTGGGGTTGGATCTTCCTGGCCGATGCGTACGAGGAGGCTGGCGACTTGACAGCCGCGAGAGAAGCCGCGCGTGCGCAGGCGCTGGTAGAGCGTAACCCGGGGAGGGCCTCTGCGGCCTGGCTTCGTGCTGGAACCCTCGCACTCGAGGCAGGCGATTCCGTGAGCGCACAAGAGGACCTCTGGGCTGCGCTCGAATACGGCACCACCCTTGACGGAGCTCAGAATGCAGCCCTGTTGATAGATCAGAACCCTTGGCCACTAGAGGATACGGACGAGCTGAGGCTCGGGAGAACCCTCCTGGCCTCCCGCGCCTGGGAACAATCGCACATGAGACTGGCACCTTATGTCACGGAGGACCGGCCCCCTATTCCAGCCGACCGAGATGAACTCCGTCTTGGACTAGGACGAGCTCTATTCGAGCTGCGTCGCTTTTCGGAAGCGGAGGCGATGTTGTCCCCACTGATCAGGGATGAAATCTCTTCCCAATTGAGCACACCCGCTCTTTACTGGACCGGACGTGCCCTGCTGGAACGTGGCGCAGTTTCCCAGGCGGAATCCATTTTAAGACAGCTCGCCGAAGTTGACTCCAGTTCGCCCTGGGCTGAGCTGGGGTTGTCTGCTCTGCTGTCCCGAGAGTTGGAGACCGGCTTTGGTCCACGGGCGCGACAATTCTTGGACGAACTTTTACAGGCAGGTGTGGCCAGCGCCTCTATTGGGGCCAGAGTAGTCCAGCTTGGCTCCACGCAGTACCTCTCGCAGAACTACCTGGCAGCGGCCCGCACATTCGAACAATACCTCCGGGGGAGTCGTAACTCATCGAGGCGCCAACAAGCGGGGTATTGGGCAGCACTCAGCCACGAACGGGCCGGGGACGAGTCTGATGCCCGCTCCCGACTTGCGGAAGTCTACAAAGAGGATCCGCTGACTTTCTACGGAGTGTTCGCCGGAGAGCGCATCGGAGCACCAGTCCTTCCGCTGGATATCCCGGCTGGCCCTCCCTCCCTCCCGGGACTAGACGCAGAGCTCGAGAACGCCCTCCTCCGGCTACGTGTACACCGCCTTGTACCCATCTCAGGATCGTTTGCATACGAGCTCAGCCGGCTCACCGACTACTTCTCACAGCGACCTGGAGGCGCATACGAGTTCGCGGAGGCATTGATCAAGGGAGGGTTCCCCCTCCAGGCTATAGTACTCGGTCGAAGTCTTCGGGAAGAAGAAGGACGCTGGAACCTTCGCTTGCTCCGCATCGTGCACCCTTTCCCCCACAGGGATATCATCGTGCGAGAAGCGGGAGAGCATGGGCTCGACCCCTTCTTCGTGGCCGGACTCATCCGGCAGGAATCCGCATATGATGCCGGCATCAAGAGTTCGTCCGGTGCAGTCGGACTCATGCAGTTGATGCCACCGACAGCGCGCGAAGTAGCAGGGAACCTCGGGCTTACATATTCCCCCGATGCCCTCACGGACGCTGTAACAAACCTGCGACTTGGGACCACCTATCTTGCCAGCATGATGCGCCGATTCAACGGAAAACCCGCGGACGTGCTATCCGCATACAATGCAGGGCCGAGCCGGATGCGCCGGTGGCAGCAACACCCCACCTATCAGGACCGAGACGTTTTCCTCGAGAACATCCCGTTTCGGGAGACTCAGAACTACGCCAAGGTGGTCCAACAATATACCCGCATCTATTCAGCTCTATATGGGTGCGGCAATTTTGAGCCCTGCCTAGGCCTGACATACCCGACACTCGTAGCCCGAAGCCCCTTTGCCGGTGGCACTCCCCGCACCGACCTGACACCCAACTAACCCCTATATCCGACAGCACGAAGGTCCGATGTTCCCCTCCTTCCAGCTCCATCCTAAACCCACCTTATCCGTACAATCGATGTAGTTTGGAGAGTTGACCACTAGGTCCTTACCCCCGTAAAATCCCGCCGCATACAGACAAGCGTAGAATAATTCCGAGCTATCGGCCGTCTCATATCCGGGAGTGATGAAATGACCCGGAATGTCCTCCCGGGTACAGGTCCCCAACCTGAACACGGCATTTGCCCTCGAAAACATGGGTTTTCCATTCACATCCACTCGGGAAGGGAACCCGTGAGCGCCGCCGTGGTACCCCGAGCCCCGGGGGGTAGGACGAGTAGCGAGGAAGCTCCTGTCCGTCACTCTGAACGGGCCGTTTCCCCAAAGGTGCTCGATTGCCAGCAGCCCGTCGCAAGTTCGGAGATTCCAAAATGCCTTCATCCAATCCCTCGACCCTCGGCGCTCTGAAGGCCACCGGTTACTGCCCGCGTTCAGTGAAGGACGAGGTCCGCTCGAATCTGATCGGCAAGCTCCGCTCTCGCGAGGAGCTGTTCCCGGGGATCCGCGGGTACGAGGATACCGTAATCCCCTGCCTGGCCAACGCCATTCTGGCCCGGCAAGATTTCATTCTTCTCGGGCTACGCGGTCAGGCTAAGAGCCGTATCCTCCGGCAAATGATCGACCTCCTAGACCCCGAGATACCCGTGCTCGCCGGGAGCGAGGTGAATGATGACCCCCTTCAACCGATCTCGAAAGATGGTGTCCTCCTTGTTGAGGAGGCCGGAGACGATACGCCTATCTCCTGGCTCCCCCGTGAGGCAAGGTACGTCGAAAAACTCGCCACCCCTGACGTCACCGTCGCAGACCTCATTGGTGACCTAGACCCGATCAAGGCGGCGCGCGGCGGCCACATCCTCTCGGATGAGCTCACGATCCACTTTGGGCTACTCCCGCGAGCAAACCGTGGAATCTTCGCCCTGAACGAATTACCCGACCTTTCGGGGAAAATCCAGGTGGGGCTCTTCAACATCCTCCAAGAAGGCGACATCCAGATCAAGGGGTTCCCGATCCGCCTGCTACTAGACGTATTCCTCGTCTTCACGGCCAACCCTGAGGATTACACAGCAAGAGGTAAGATCATTACCCCACTGAAGGATCGGATCGGAGCCGAGATCCGTACCCACTATCCAATGGAGATCGAAACAGGGATCACAATCACTGAGGAGGAGGCGTGGCTGGATCGGAACGCAGTCCCTATTACGGTGCCCGACTTCATATCGGAAGTGGTAGAACGGCTTGCCTTCCTGGCACGAGCCGACAAACGGGTGGATCAGCGCTCTGGAGTAAGCCAGCGCCTACCGATCGCTGTCCTCGAGGGAGTGGTGTCAAACGCTGAGCGACGCGCGTTCCGGCTTGATGAACGGGAGGCAATTCCTCGTGTCTGTGACATCTACGCCGCTCTTCCGATGATCACGGGCAAAATCGAGTTGGAGTACGACGGGGAGCTAGAAGGGGTCGAGAAGATCGCACGCGAACTCATCGCCCTCGCCGCGAAGGAGGTCTTCCACGCTCGGGCAGGAGGAGTTGACGTAGATGAGATCGTCAAGTACTTCGAGTCCGGAGGAGCCCTTCAGGTTTCGGATGACGCCACTTCTCATGCCTGCGTTCAGGGATTCGCTCAGGTTGACGGTTTATTTGACCTCGTGGCTATAGTCGGTCTCGCCTCCGACAATGCCCCCGTTGGCGTTCGCGCCGCAGCTTGCGAATTGGTTCTTGAGGCACTGGTTGCCGGACGTCGAATCTCCAGATCAGAAGGGGGCTACGAGCGAGCCCGGCATCCATCGTCCACAGGCAACGGTCCTAAAGGGTCCCAGGGGTTAGATCCCCTGGGTGTGTGAGAGGTCCTCGGCAGTTGCGACGTGTTACCCCGCCAGCCACAAAGGAAATGTGATCAAAATATCCGACTCAGAACTTGAGACTGTGCCACAGGTATGGGTAATAAATTCGCCTCTCCCGAATCCACCCACCGGAGATCCTCCCTCCAAGTAGGCCCGTCATCCTTAAACGGAACCAAGAAGCGGAAGGGGATATAACGCACCCTACGGTGCGTGAAAGCGTGATCCACGGGCTTCTCTTGACCAATCAGCGCAGGTTCTATCCGGCCATCTGAGGCCGATGCCCCCCCAACCGAATCCCTCTCCCTTGCTCCAGCAGGAGAATTTATCAGAGCCACTGCGATCTCTTTCGCAATCTCCACAGGCGTTTCAGACTTGTGTACCTGCGCACCAGGCAACTCCCACATCCCTCCGAGAAGACCATTCCTCGGTCGTCGTCTGAGAAGCACCTTCGGACAATCCTTTCCCTCCCACATGAGTGCCGCAAGTGCCTCAGTAACTCTTGGAACCAGCTTGCGGGCTGGTGGTGCCGGTCGCTTTTCCTGGGTACCAGATCGCCTCGCGCGACACAGCCTGCCTATAGGGCAGCAATCGCACCTAGGCCTCCTCGGGGTACAAATCTGAGAGCCGAGCTCCATGAGCGCCTGGTTGAAGTTTCCGGGATCGACCGGATCGACAAGACTTCTAGCCCACTCGCGGAGAACAGTAGGGGAGGGAGCTGGATGATCCATCACACGTGCAAGAACTCTTCGGACGTTCCCGTCAACCGCGGGCACCATGACCCCAAAGGCAATCGATGCCACCGCTCCAGCCGTGTAGGGACCGATCCCTGGAAGTGCTTGGAGCGCCTCCGGGCTGTCCGGAATCCTTCCCTCTAGATGGTTCACGATTTCGCGAACAGCTGTGTGAAGGTTGCGAGCTCGTGAGTAATATCCCAGCCCCTGCCAGAGCCTGAGCACCTCCTGTTCATCGGCTGCCGCAAGCTCAGCAAGTTTGGGGAATCGCTTCATCCATCGTCTGAAGTAGGGAACCACGGTCTCGGTCCTAGTCTGCTGTAACATTACCTCAGAAACCAGAACCCGGTAAGGATCCCGATTTTTCCTCCACGGGAGGTCCCGTCGTGTCTTTGCGAAAAAGCGAAGAAGCGCAATTCGGAAAAATTTGACCGTGGCTTGGTCCAACACTGCTCCATCCCCGGCCCCAAACGACCGTTCCCTCCCTGGATCGGATGGACGTGGAGGACTAGGCTTCCGCTGGCACTCCAGCTCAGTGGGGTCAAAATGTGTCATCGGAGATCAAGGTAGTCATTGCCCCTAGCGTCTCGGAACTGGCCCTGAGCAGATCGGTATGATACCTCGAGTCTATTCACCCCCGATCATTACTCTCTGGTCAAAGTCAACGCAATCGGTGCGGTTCACTACCTACTCCAAGTATCGTGGCAGCTTCCTGGACGCACTGAACCTGGAAGCTCTCATGGAGAGGCTCTCCGACTTCCTCCTGGATGGAGGATTTGCGGGAGGGCCGCATTATCACCCCTACTGGGGTTGGACTGGGGAGGAGGACACATCCTCCACAACCTCGCTGAAGGAAGCACTGCTGCGCGCGCTCATGGAAACCGAAGCGGTGACCCCGGAGATGCTTTCAGAACTCCGCGGTGACGGTGACGGAGACGAGGAGCTAAGGGCCCGGATCGCCGAGATGCTTGATGGTCTCGTGAAACGCATGGTCGAGGAGGGATACTTGTCCCTGTACTCTGGCGGGGAGCTGCTGGGGACGAGCGTGGACATCACTCGGCAGGGTGGCCAGGTAGACGAAGCCCGTGAGGCCGCTCAGAGAGTGAATTTCTCACTCACTCAAAAGGGAATGGATTTTCTCGGATACCGGGCACTCCGCAATCTCCTGGGTGCGCTGGGAAAGTCTTCGTTCGGGTCGCATGATACGCCGCACCTATCCACCGGAGTGGAAGCCGGAGGCGCCAGTTGCCCCTACGAATTTGGAGATACCCTAAACCTCGACATCCCCGCGACTCTGTCTAGCGCGATCCAACGTGAGGGGCTTCAGATCCCGCTCCAGTTAGACTACGGAGATCTGATGGTCTATCAGGCTGAGTATCGATCCTCGTGTGCAACGGTACTCCTGTTGGACATCTCCCACTCAATGGTTCTGTACGGGGAGGATCGCTTTTCTCCAGCGAAGCGCGTGGCTCTAGCCCTCTCGCATCTGATCCGTACACAGTTTCCCGGAGACTCGCTACGGATCGTCACCTTTGGTGACCGAGCGCGAGAGATCCCTCTCTCTCAGCTCGCACGCGCACAGGTAGGTCCCTTCCATACAAATACTGCAGAGGGCCTTGAGGTCGCCCGTCGGATTCTTATTTCACAGAAGAAGGAGATGCGGCAGATCATCATGGTTACCGACGGCAAGCCCTCGGCGGTGACACTTGGGGACGGAAGGATCTATACGAATTCGGGTGGTCTAGATCCGGAGATCTTAAGACGGAGTTACAGAGAGGTGATGGCCTGCCGCAAGGCGGGAATACTCATCAACACTTTCATGCTTGCCCAAGACCCTTATCTTATTCAGTTCGTTGAAAAGGTCTCGGAGATCGCTCGCGGGAAAGCCTACTTCACCTCGACAATCACCCTGGGAAAGTACGTAATGATGGACTTTCTGAAGAAGCAGCGTCAGAAGGGATGATCTATGATAAATCCTCTATTAGGATCGCTTCGTCGATGAGCATCACGGGTATGTCGTCTCTCACAGGATAAAGGATTCGGCCATCCTCCCTCACTAGTCCAGCCTCGATCTGCTCCTTCACCAGCTCTCCCCCCCGTGTCGACAATTGGTTCTCCGCAATGGCTCGATTCAGGCGAGCAAGCAACACGTCATCCGCCAGGCGAACTGGCTCCTTGGTCTCCGGACACACGAGGATTTCCAGCAGTTCTGGGTCTAGCATCGCCATCGACCTCACTTGCTCTGTCGACGCTCGCTTCCTTCTCTTCTCAAACGACAAGACCGCTTGCGTCATGGACTGGAGAAGTTAGCATCCTCCACCGCGGTCCGCGACCCGGATCCCGAATCCTCGACTCCGTCTCGGAAAGGCCGTCTATGAGAAAGCTCATGCCCATCGCACTAGTGCTTGCGGGCCTGGTCGCCTGCGAGGGCTCAGGCGGCAACTCAACCCCCGGAATCTATAGTGGTGCCCGCCCCCCCCAGGGGTCTGCCTGGGTAATCTTCAGCTCTGACACCGTACAGGCCGAAGTGGCTGATACGCCGGCCGCTCGACAGCAAGGTCTTATGTTCAGAGAGAATCTGGATCCCGCTAACGGCATGCTCTTTGTGTTCGAAGAAGAGCTTGCTCACTCTTTCTTCATGCGGAATACTGTCATTCCCCTCGACATCGCTTGGCTCAATCGCTTGCAAGTCATTGTGGACATCCAGCAGATGGACCCTGAGACCGAGGAGCTCCATACGCCAGCCCAGCCCGCGTTGTTTGCGCTCGAGGTTCCCCAAGGCTGGTTCGCCGACGAAAGGGTCCAAGTGGGACAAAGCGCGCAAATTATCTTCGGGCGTCGCTGAAGTCGATGCCGAAGGTTCAGCAAACATCGCGGTTTCGTTGTGGATCTGGTCAGACTAGCCCTGTGGCCAACAAGTAAGGTGACGAGGACGGAGATCCCCAAGGCAAGGAGTATCCAGGCACCAGCGTGTTGCTTCCCATTGATGATGGACGCGCCCAGTCCGATGAGGACCGCGACCCAAAGATTGAGGAGATCACGATACCCTAGGAAGCGAGGAAGACAAGACCATAGCTCGAAGTGGCAAGGCCGACCCACGCTCTCCGCCAAGCAAGAGAATCCCGACTGTCTTCAGCTCGTGGCTAACATCCCGCATGAGCCATGCCCGGTGACAAGAAGGTCTGAGTCACCCTCTCCCTAAGATACGAAGAGTCGGATCCGGGCCCCACTGACCGCTCCTTTCTGACACTGTCCGCCGGTCTATCCTCTCTTCCTTCGAGGTCACATCAGGACGCCATCCCATCGGCAGAGCCCTGCAAATGCATTCCCAGAGTCAGCGGATCATCCCCGTGGCCCGTTCAGTGTTCCATAGTTATCCTCCAGTGAAGTTGGGTTGCCCCGCACTCCAGTCGTGAGAGTCCAAGTATGAGCTTCCGCACAAATCCCGACCGGATACTCGATCACATCGACCGGGAAAGGAACCGATATGACGAGGGTCGGGACGACTTCGCGCGAGACGCTTCGGCGCGGGAACTCGGTACCGAGGTGCCGGACCTAGATGCCACTCCTGCAGAGCGTGTTCGAAGAATCTTTAGCTTAGTTGAAAAGACCTACATGTCCACTGCCTCGGGCCCCGAGATCCGCCGGTTAGCGAAGCGATTTCAGACGGTCGGGGACATCTCCACCCATCATGCCCGCGGAGACGTAAGCGTTACAGTCTCCTACCTCGATCACAAGCGGCCCGATGACGTCAGCCTGAGTCCGTTCGAGATCGTTCCAGCACGTCTCGAAGAGATTCGCAAGATCAGCAAGACCAATCGACCTGACGCGAATGCTCTTCGGATCTTGAGAGAGGATCTTCGCAGCGGAGTCCTGAACGCATACCGCAAGATGGAGCCCCGTCTCCGTGATGGAGTCCGTGAGCGGGCTGACATTGGACATCTCGCTGTCCAGGTGACTATTGACCTCAGGGCGGCTAGCTAAAGCTTGCCACCCTGAGATTCTTTGTGGCGTGCGTCCTTCCTTTTCCTCTTCCTCAATGGAGTGGGGATCGGGGCATGCCCTCTGGCACGATCATATCACTCTCTCGTACTGCACACTCCTCAACCCGCAACCGCTCCCCCTGGCTACGCGGGCCGGGTCTCCGACATGCGATCGGGACTTCGACCGGAGCAGCCGGACACCTACTATTATCTCGGTCGGATCGAGATTGAGACCCTTTCGCTCTCGGACCTTGAGGAGCTGCGCCGATGGCTACAGGGAAAGCTGGCACCCGTCGTGGGAGGAGAGGAGCCGGTCCGGGGGGGCACTCAGAAGGGGGGTCTAGCGCTTATTCATTCGGATACTTGGACTTCCGGCAGTCCGATTTCAGACCCGAACGCTAGAGTTCGACTGGGGAGGAGGCTAAGACTACACTTCCACCACGGGGCGGGTCAGCCTTCCGTAGGAGACATGCCGGACCGCGAGCCGGCGAATCCGATCTCGATCCGGAACAACCCCGATCCCTGGTTCGACAGGGGGCGTCATTTGGCCCTGATCCAAGGTGAATTCCGGGCTCACGATATCTTGATCCCAGTATCGTCTCGACTCAGAGATATCTCCCGGCAGCGAGAAACCAGGAAGCGTAGCGAGACAGAGATTATGCGCTCTTCCGATACCCGACTCCAACATTCCCCCGCACCATGCCGGAACCCCTCGCTCAACACAAAGATTGTGAATTGCCCGGGCGCTGGCCAATCCCCCAACCGGACCAGGTTTAATACTGACCACCTGGCAGGCGCCTAGCCCCAGCGCCAGTCTGGCGTCTTCTTCGGACCGTATGGACTCATCGAGGCAGATCGGAGTATCAAGGAGTTTCTGCAACCTAGAGTGATCCGCAAAGTCCTGGTACCCTAGGGGCTGCTCTACCATTAGGAGATCGAAAGCGTCCAGTTCTTTGAGGAGAGAGGCGTCGGCAAGGGTATAGGCAGCGTTTGCGTCCACGCTCAGTTGAGCGACTGGAAACTGTTCGCGTACCGCTCGAACAGTGTTCACGTCCCTGCCGGGTTTGATTTTCAGCTTGACTCTCGCATACCCCCGGGCGAGATACTCATCCGCCTTTTGCAGAAGCGCAGCATCGTTGGGTTGAATGCCTACACTGACCCCCACAGGAACCGGCGATCCAGAGCCTCCTAGGAGTTCCCAGAGCGGCACTCCAAGTTCCTTCGCCTGAAGGTCCCATACGGCCATCTCCACCGCAGCCTTAGCCATCGGATGACCGCGAACAGCCGCACTGACAGTGGCAATATCCTCTGGTCCCTCGATTTCGTGCCCAAGCACCATCGGTAGGATGAACCGATTGAGGATGTGCCACACGGTCTCGGTGGTCTCATACGAGTACGACGGATCCTCACCCGCCACACACTCTCCCCAGCCCTCCTCCATCTCGGATCCTTCGAGCCGCAGGAGGAGGATGCGTCGGTGGGAACGCGAACCAAAGCTAGCGGTGAAGGACTCTCTCAATGGAAGTCGGATCTCGATCAACTCCAGCCCTGAGATCCTCACGATCGCCTGGACAACTCCCGGAAGATCTCTTCCACCTGTTGCCACCCCACCCTGAGAAGGAAGGTGTTGTTGCGGCCATACGACTTATCACCGAGCAAGAAAAAGTTGGGCTCTGGATTCTTCAGCGTTTCCACCCCGTGGCTCTCCTGAACGAGGCAGTCCACCACCTCTGATCCCATTAGTGCCGCAGCCAGCTTTATCGGCCCGCTCGTCGCGTAACACTCGTGCACCTGAAGCTGACGATACAACGTGTGATCTCCTACCCCTCCGGTGAGAGAGAGGATCTTGTCGACCCGAATCTCTTGGTCGGCGCCCCGAAAGCTCCGGAGTCTCACCCCGATCCGGCCATTGTCCTGATAGAGACCCTCGACCACCACACCAAGAAGCGACTTCACAACCGGAGACCCTCCCTCGGCCAAGCTCTTTGCCACATTCGTTAACTCCTGCCTTCCGGGAAGGGGGTCATTCCATACAGCTCCCCAGTCCGGCCGTGGTTTTCTGAGGGCCCAGATCACTCGAGTGTCCTGCCTGTCGGAGGCCAGTTCCACGAGGTCCCTCACCGCAGTCTGCGCGGAATGGCCCGCACCGACCAGCAGAATCGTACGCCCCAACCAGTCCCTTGCACTGGTTCGCAGGTCCGGAATCCTCCGCTCAATCCGAGCATTGAGAACTTGCTCTCCTGGTGCCGGGATCCCCCCATCTCCTAGTGTGTTGGGGATGGCGTACTTACCTGTGCAATCGATAACTACGTCGGCAAACTCCACCCACTCCCGCCCGTTCGTGTCCCGCAGGAGAATCCGGAAAGGTCGGCAACCGCGCTCTGGGGAGCCGATCTCTTCATGTTTCAGCAGACCTTCCCGTCCGACCGCAACGACGCGTGTCCCCAGGCACAAAGAAGATGCCGGGCACGCCCGGGCCCACAGTGGATCAAGGAGGCAGTCCGCAAGGTCGTGACCCGTCAGGAAAGCTTCGTCGTCAACATCAAGGGTAAGTCCGACACGGGTCGCATGACGCCGCATGCGAGGTGAAACGTTCATGGACCACGGTGAGAAGAGGCGAACATGCCCCCAGTCGCGTACATTAGTGGACGGCCTCAATCCCTCATCGTAGACATTGATCTCATATCCGGCATCCAGGCTTGCGAGTGCCGCGTCTAAGCCTACCGGGCCGGCGCCCAAGACAGCCACTCGGCGGGATCCGCCACCCTCATTGTTCGCCATCTCGCCTCTCCTCAAGACTTCACTAACTTCTACCCCCCTCAAGTCGTCCGCTACGCGCCAAGGCTCCAATTCTCGCTCTTTTCAGTAGACATATGGGGCAATAACAAGAGTACGGCCAAGAGGGCACACCGCTCCAGCGATCGGTCAATATCGACGTGTTCATGCGCTGCGTGGGCCCCATCACCGACACCTCCCAGGCCATCGAGTGTCGGCGTAATGACACTCGTCGTATTGCCATCCGATGCACCTCCCGCCAGGCCCTCTTCCAATTCGATCCCCATCTCCTGGCCCAAGCGCCGGGCCTCCCTCCATAGCCGCTGATTTCGTGACGTTCGCTCGAAGGGCGGTCGATCTATTGCACCCTGGATCGCCAGGCGGCACCCTGGGACGCGCGCTCGGAGGCCTCGGATCTGCTCTTCAATCCACTTCCCCTGTTCCACCGACTCCACCCGGACATCAACTTCTGCCCGCGCTTCAGCCGCCACCACATTCGGTCGAACACCGCCTTGAACCTCCCCGACGTTCACCGCAATTCCCCGTTTGAGGTCAGTGAACTGGTGGAGACTCTGAACCACGAGCGAGAGCTCCTGAATGGCGCTAGCTCCCTGCTCCGGATCCAGGCCAGCGTGCGCGCTGCGACCCAGAATCCGGATACTGAATCGACCCATGCCCTTCCTCGCAGTCTTGATCCTTCCATCAAGGCCCAGGGCAGGTTCTAGGACGAAAACGCGCGAAGCCCGGACACCCATTCGCTGGATCTGTCGGGTCGATTCATGGCTCCCGGTCTCCTCGTCAGAGTTGAACAGCACGACTGGAGCCACCTCGGGCTCCAGATTCAGATCCCTCAACACCCTGAGGGCGATGATCACGTGTGCTAGGCCCGCCTTCATATCGAACACGCCGGGACCCCTGAGGATCGACCCCACGACCTCGACCGGCATGGTTCGGAGGGTGCCCCTCGGCCAGACGGTGTCGGTGTGACCCAGCAGAAGCTGGAAGCGATGACCGCGGCCGCGGTCGGAACCGGGCGTGGCCACGATAATGCCCCCGCTCGGGCACGCGCGGATCCTCCGCACCTTGAAGGACAGTTCGCGCAGACTCTGAACAAGGAGATCCTGGACGGGCGCCTGTGAGACTGGGTCCGTCGTCGGAGACTCTATGGACGCAAGGGCCTCGAGATAGGTGACCCATTCATCTCTCCTCGCCCGGACTGCCTCGAGGATATGGAGTGGGTTACCGCTTGCCACTTCTCGAATCCGGGGGAAAGGAAAAGGATCTCATGGAGGACATCTCAGTACCTCCCATCATAGACACCTCCCCTTTGGAAACTCTCGTCCAACACCTCAATTGGATGAGCAACCTGTACCCGGGACCGGAGCATGCGTAGTCCCGCTCCGATCTGCATGGCGCACCCCGGATTCCCTGTCGCGAGAACGTCTGCCCCTGTGCTCAAGACCGCATTCACCTTGTCTTCTCCAATGCGCCCTCCAAGATCAGGATGGGTGATCCCGTAGATCCCCGCGCCACCGCAGCACTCCTCACCACTCGGCACCGGGACAACCTCCACACCGGGGATTGACCGGAGGAGTCTGAGGGGAGGCACCTCGACCCGCTGGCCGTGGAGCAGGTGGCACGGTGGATCGTAGGCTACTCGTATCGGAAGAACACCTCCTTCCCCGCATACGTCTCCCTCAGGGGTCACGATGACCTCGGAGACATCCCGGACCCGCTCAGAGAACCAGCGGGCATCATCTGTCGTCTGCGAATCGGCTCCCTCCAACAGGTGGTGGTATTCCCTCATTGTCGCTCCACAGCCCGCGGCATTCGCCACGATCCAATCTACCTCTGTGGCTTGGAACGCCCGGATGTTCCTGTGCGCCATCTCCCTGGATCGTTGAAGCTGGCCCCCATGCGCATGAAGTGCGCCGCAACAGCCCTGATCCGTCACCGTAACGACTTCCCAGCCTGTAGCTTTCAGAACCCGGATCGTAGCTGCGTTCACTCGACTGAACAGGTGCTGCTGAACACATCCGCTCAACACACCCACACGACCCTGATGTCGCTGCCGCTGGTGCGGAGCACGCGGTTCTCTCTTTCCGGCCTCCCAGCGACGGGGAGAACCACCGTTGGCAGATGCCTTCCAGGGACTGGACGCCGCCAGCATCGCCATCGCCAGCCGCGGCGAGCGGAGCCATCGCCATGAAGGAACCTTCCATGCGAGGAGTGAGGGAATGCGAGTCCACCTCAGGGCCCTACTCAGCCCCATACAAATGCTTAACAGAAGGGGATTTCGGATCATCGTGAGAAAGGCTCTTGCGACAAGAGGACTGCGACGCGCCTCACTTGCCACCTCTCGAGCACATTCCAGGAGGAACCCGTACTCCACACCCGAGGGACAAACGGTTTCGCAGGCGCGGCACCCCAAGCATTGATCAATATGCACCTGGAACGCATCAGCTCCTGGGTCCAGGCGCCCCTCGGCAACCGCCCTCATCAGATGGAGGCGACCACGTGGGGAATCCGCCTCATCGCCCAGACGCACGTAGGTAGGGCACGCTGGAAGACAGAAGCCACAGTGCACACAGTTTGATAGACGGTTGTCCTGGGCGGCGAGCATCGCCGCCAGCGTCCTATCCTCCAGCCCTGCGCTTTCGAGCGTGGATGCCCGCATTTCCAGCTCTCCCGTTGAGACGGATCGCATGCCTAGTCTGCGCCCGAGCCTAGCCAGTCCTCACGCCACGCACCAGGTAAAATTCCAGACGGGTCGAATCCCCGTACGATGTCACTACGGAGACGAGCCCTGGGTAGAGAAGTCGGCTGCCTCACCTCGACAACTGTCGCAGTAGAGTTGCCCCGGTCCCGCGTCATACTGAACGTCCCACCTAGCTCCCGCACTATCTCCACAAGGGGAAAAAGAGGCGTCACCCCCATCGCTCCGGGAAGAGTCCCTCTGAATGTACCACCAAGTAAATGGAGACTCAGTCGCTCGAACGGGATCTCCTGGAGGGAGGACAGAATGTCGCCACTCCGAGATGGGAGCGAGTGCAGGCGAAACGACACGGGGCTAGCCCCGTCCCCTTCGGAGACTGCGTGGGCAGCCGCCATTGATAACTCCCCGGTCAGATCGTCATCTGGGGCACCTCCTTTCTCGGTAACGATCTCCACCATCCGCCGAACCGCTCTCTCCGATCCAGTCAGGCGCAGAAGTACCTTTACCCCACCACCACCCAAGGGACTCGGCCACCCTCCCGCAAGAAGCTCAGCTGCCCCCAGAGGAATTGGAAGAGTAGCGAGATCCCGTCCGAGCTCCCATGCCGAGACCAAACTTCCCCGACGCCAAATGAGCGTTCGGTCCTCCTCTGGCCGAGGATAAAGCCGGAGAGTGATCTGGGTGATCATCCCAAGCGCCCCACAGCTCCCCGCTGCCAAACGCACCAGATCAAACCCCGCCACATTCTTCACAACCCCACCACCCAGGGAGAGCACACGGCCCTTGCCATCCACGAGCGTAAGACCAAGGATGTGGTCACGCGGGCGACCGTACTGGGCCCGAAGGGGTCCAGCCACACCGGTGGCCACCACCCCTCCCAGGGTGATTTCACTCCCGCCAGGCGGGTCGAGGGCGAGCCATTGCCGCTCGGCAGACACAGCCGATTGAATCGCTCCCAACGTCATTCCAGCCCGGACGCAAACAGTTAGATCACCAGGCTCATGGATGACGATCTCAGTCATATCCTTCGACGAAATGATCAGATCGGGAGCCTCTATGGTACCAGGGAATCTCTCATCGTGTGCGTTGTCGACGTGAAAAGCCCACGGCCCGAGACCTGCCCCACGAGGCAAGACCCTCCACCGCTCCTCCACCGCCACGCGAAGGAGGTCTGCGGTCTCAGCATCCGTGGTTGGTGAGGTAACAGTCACCCCTTCTTCAATAGACATGGCTCCCGGGCCCACGACCCCGGCGAGTCGGTCGCGCACTCTCAATGGGTCTGCCCGCAGCACCCAGGGCTGGGTCATGACTCAGCCCTGGTCTTCAAGAGCATGTCCGTCGGGGAGTACCTTCCCCGGATTGCACCGCCCCCAGGGATCGAATGCCGCCTTGACCCTACCCATTGCGTCGAGCACATCCGGCGAGCATACAAGCGGCATAAAATGTCGCTTGTCCAAGCCCACTCCATGCTCCCCAGTGATCGTCCCGCCGGCTTCGATACAGACCGCCATGATCTCCTTTGACGCGGCCTCTACCCGCGCCACAACCTCTGGATCTCGTCTATCGAAGAGGAGGTTCGGGTGAAGGTTTCCGTCTCCAGCGTGAAACACATTCGCTACGAGGAGGCCATATCTCTCCCCGATCTCTTCCACCCTCCCCAATACCTCGGGCAGCCGTGTGCGTGGCACGGTAGCATCCTGGACCAACAGATCGGGGGCAAGCCGCCCCATTGCCCCAAATGCCTTCTTGCGTCCACTCCAGAGTGCCGATCGCTCCTCGTCGTCTGCCGCCGTTCGGACTTCGCGAGCGCCTGCAGCTTCACAACAAGCCACAGCCTCCCTAACCTCCGCATCAAGCCCTGCGTCCACTCCGTCGAATTCTACGACCAACGCTGCCCCAGCATCCACAGGATAGCCAGCCGCAAAGATCGAGGCCTCAACCGCCCGGATAGTCTCCGCATCTACGATCTCGAGCGCAGCGGGAAGCATTCCGCGAGCCATGATGTCCGATACGGCGCGGCCGGCGTCCTCAATCGAACGGAAGATTCCCAGAAGAGTGCGTACTCCCTCGGAACGGGGGATGAGCGCGACCTCGATCTCCGTGGCAATCCCGAAGCACCCCTCCGACCCTACGAACAGTCCCACGAGATCTGGCGCGTCGTCATCGCATTCCAGACCGCCCATCACAACGACCTCACCGTTCGGGAGTACTACGGTGAGCCCCGTGACATACCGAGTCGTCACCCCGTACTTGAGACAATGAGGACCCCCCGAGTTCTCAGCGACATTTCCTCCGAGCGTGCAGGCGGACTGTGATGAGGGGTCGGGTGCGTAGATCAACCCGTGGGGCAGTGTGGCCCGTGTCAGATGGGCGTTGATGACCCCGGGTTGCACCCGCGCACGCCGATTCGGGGGATCCACCTCCAATATCTCATTCATGCGAGCCGTCCCGACCACGACCGCTCCACCGACCGGAAGTGCTCCCCCACTCAGCCCAGTGCCGGCCCCACGGGCAACGAAGTGCCTCTCCTCTTCGTGAAGGATTCGAAGCGTTTCGCTTACTTCTCTCGTACTTCTAGGAAGCACAACTCCCGCTGGAGCGCACCGATACTGGGTCAGACCATCGGATTCATAGACGAGAAGTCTGTTAGGATCGACGATAACCCCATCTTCTCCGACCACGGAGCGGAGACGTTGAACTACGAGTGGCTCGAGAACAGGGGGCGAATCAACGGTCACGATTGAACCGGGCGCTAGCCAGTCAGGGTAAACACATTACCCCGACGATACGTCAGGCCTCGAACCAACGGCAAGAAGGGTGTTCCCTTAGGAGCTTCCCGGGGGGACCCGTGAGGACTCCTCAGTCTTTGGGTGAGCTGCACCAGCGGTCAGCGGCGCTCCGACATGATCTGCTCAGCAAGCTTGTCCGAAACTGCCTGGACGGCAGCCTCATCCTCATCCGTAAAGACTGACTCTTCCTCGCTTCCGACATTGATCTCGCCGAAGACGTCGCTACCCGCCCGGATCAGAACCACAAGATCAGAGCGGACGTCGGGGCCACAGGGCATGTAATCCTCTAGAACGGTAACATCCGGAATATTCTGGTTGGCCACCTGTGCTACGGCTGCTCCCCTTACCCCTTCCCCCACTGACAACTCTCCAAATTGGGCTGGCTCACCAACATAATTATGGAGCCAGAGATCTTCCCCACCATCTCGCAACAGGAAAGCTCCAGCCCAATTGAAACGCTCGTCCGACCCCGCAATGGTCTTCACTGCTCGGCGGAGCAGGGCATCGGAGAGGAAACCATGGTCCCGCATTTCCTGAAGATCCTTGACCAGCTCCGTGGCATTCAGCATGAAGTTCCTTGGGGTAGCGGGTTGCCCTGCCAGACCGAATTTGTAGTGCCCGTCCGGGGAAAGTGGTTAGTTTAACCGTCCGCGGATGAGCGAGTCAACGCACTCTGCTCTTGTTCTGATGGCATTCTTGATCTGCCGCTCACAGTCATGTACTCAATGTGGGAAAAGAGATTTTCCGTCTTTGCGTGGGGAGTTCTGTCCTACTCCCTCTTGGTGATCGTGTGGGGGTACTTCCTGCGAATCTCCGAGTCCGGAGATGGGTGTGGTACGGACTGGCCACTGTGTGACGGGGCTGTGGTCCCTTCGTCGGCTCAGTTCCCCACCTGGGTTGAGTACACTCACAGAGTGTCGTCGGGAATCGTCCTAAGCCTGGTGTTGCTCATGGCAGTCTGGGCGATCCGCTCTTACCGGAAAGGACACCCGATCCGGCACGCCGCCATTGCCTCACTCTTCTTCACGCTTACGGAGTCGCTTTTCGGTGCCCTCCTAGTAGTATTTGGATGGGTCGCTGGCGACACTTCCACCGGTCGGATCCTCATTCGGCCCTTCCACGTAACGAACACTTTCCTCCTGATGGCGGCCCTCGGCCTCACCGCTTGGTGGGCATCGCGGCGTGTAGACCAGGCAATGCCCCTTCGGCATCCAGAAGGCCGGAGACTCCTCCTGGCAGCAATCGTACTAATTGCGCTAGCAGCCACCGGGTCTTGGGCCGGCCTGGCCAGCACAGGCTTCCCTGTGGAAAGCTTAGGGCAGGGATTCGGTCAGTACGTCGACCCCGAGCACCTGCTCATCTACCTACGGACGGTGCACCCCATCGTAGCCGTGGTGGCTGTGGTGATCCTCGTACGTATCACTGCCGGCACATGGAAACAGCGAACGACACCGACTGAGCGAAGATTGACTACTGCAATCGTGATTCTGGCTGGTTGCCAGCTGGCACTGGGGCCACTGACAATCGTCCTCCTTCATCCCACAGGCCTCCGCCTCCTCCACCTACTGCTCGCGGACCTCTTGTGGCTGAGCCTCGTCTTCCTCTGGTCGACCTCGGGAGAGGGGCGACCCCCTATCTCTGGACGAAGCTACACTCCGCCTCAAGACTCCGCGCAAACCCGGCCAGAAGCTTCGCTGCCTTAGCTAGATCCTCGAGCGAGACGATCTCGTTCGGTGAGTGCATGTATCTGTTCGGTATCGAGACGAGCCCGGTGGGCACACCCGATCGGACTAAGAAAATCCCGTCCGCGTCAGTTCGGCTCGCCCGCGGCGCTGCCTGAATTGAGTAGGGAATCTCTTCTCTCTCCGCGACCTCCACCAGATTCTCAAAGACGAGCGGATGCATCGAGGATCCACGGCTGAGCACTGGACCTCCACCGATCTCGTGCTCGCCCAGTTCCTTCTTGTTCGCCTCCGGGACATCGGTCGAGAAAGTGACATCGACGACCACCGCAACCTCTGGATCCAGAGCGAAAGCCGAGCTTCGGGCTCCTCCCCCCGAGTACCCAATCTCTTCCTGGACCGTAGCAACCGCGACTACACCGGCGTGCGAGGGCGGATCTTCAGCAAGGAGACGCAGAGCCTCTAGGACGACGTATGCCCCCACTCGGTTGTCGATAGCCCTCGAGGCGATGCGATCGCCTGAAAGACGCAAGAAACCCGGGGCAAGTACGAGCGCATCGCCAACGCGGACACCCAGTTCCTGGACCTTCTCCGCCGATGATGCCCCCAGGTCAATCCACACTTCTTGGATCTCGGTGACCTTCTTTCGTTCATCGGGCTTCAGAAGGTGTATCGGTTTCTTTCCGACGACTCCCGGCACGTCTCCGTCCCGACCCATCACTCGGACTCGCTGCCCGACAAGAACTTGCGGATCCCATCCCCCAATCCCATCCACGTACAGGAACCCATTCTCGTCCACGTGCGTGATCTGGAGCCCAATCTCGTCCACGTGTCCCGCAAGCATCACCCGTGGCCGACGAGCCGAACTCAGTTCTGCGAAAGAATTCCCGTGGACATCCGACCAGACTTTGTCTGCAAAGGTCTCCGCCTCCGAGCGCCAGACCCTCGCCGGTCTCGACTCGAAACCCGAAGGTCCGGGCTCCTCCAGAAGCCGCTCCAAGAATGCTACACGGTCCTTCATCACGTTCTCCCCTAGTTCGACTGCAGACTCTCACGGCCTCAATCCTGGATGATCTCCCCGGGCCGCGGCGGGTGCTGCTCATCCTCCGTTTCTTCGCGTCCCTCTTCGGATCTGATCCCGAATTCAAACGGAAAACCCGCGCCACGTCCATGGGCCTCTTTGGTTGTCGTCCAGACTCTCCAACCACCCCCCTTCCTGTTATCAAATCCTCGCGCATTCCACACCGATGTTTGCAGTGTCCCGCTCGTGAGAGCGGTCTTCATTCGCCGTTGCACCCACCGGAACGCCAGGTCCCGCGTGGGCGAAAACAGGATAAGGAACCCCGCGAGGTCGGTGAGGACTCCCGGCGTGAGGAGAAACGCTCCCCCTACCAGCACGGCCCCACCGGCCAAGAGCGCGCGCGTAGGGAGCCGGCCCTCCGCTAATTCCTGCTGTATCTCGATGAGCGTCCGCATCCCTTCCCTCCGAGCCAAAACCGCGCCCAGAACGCCTGTCCCCACCACCAGAGAAAGAGTTGGCCACACCCCCATCTCTCTTCCCATCCAGATCAAGAGAGCCAGCTCCGTCACCGGAACGAGCACGAAAAGACAGCCGAGTCGCATAAGCACGAATACAGATTATTGGGGGGTTTTGGGTCGGGTGTCACTCCAACCCTCATCCCGTGAATGACAACTCACTCGGTTGCTGGGAACATCGGGACACCGTAGGTGCTTCTGCAACTCCGGTGTGTCTCGTCGGCCCTCCGCTAGGCGCATCGAGCCAGAACTGGTTAGGGTTGGCAACCCAAACTCCTACCGAAGTGTGCCGCCACCCCTTGACCCTTCCCATTGTGGGGCTCCCTCACCGCACTCTTCATGAGAACGCTCGTTCTGTACCAACTGCGTCCGTGTTTTAATGGTATTTAAGACGTCGCAACCCACGCGTCTGAGTCCAGAAACAGGGTCTACAGCTCCCCGGATTGTAACAACGGTCCAGAACCTGAGCCTCCGTCGCTCGGACCTGTCTGTAAGTGTAGTGTTTTCCGCAAAGTAGCTGGGATTCTACGATGGAGGTCGCCCCGACGGGACCCGCATCCCCTACTTGCGGACAAGCCGCCCGTGCGAGAGTGGTTTGACGCACCGGCTATTTCCAACCCTATTTCCGGATCGGGTTAGTAATTTTCTGCGTTTGACGAACTCCGAGAACGGTGCGATCGCAACCGCCTGGAGGAGGACATCAGGGATGAAGGCGATGGTTCTCGCCCAACCCGGCACGCGCCTCCAGGAGCGCGAGCTGCCACTTCCCCCACCCGGCCCATCGGAGATCCTGGTCCGCGTACAGGCATGCGCTATATGTCGCACCGACCTACACATCGTGGACGGAGAACTCAGGGAGCCGAAGCTCCCGCTAGTGCTCGGTCACGAGGTCGTGGGAGTAATCGAGGACTTCGGCCGAGAGGTACACGCACGGCGCATAGGCGAGCGCGTTGGAATCCCCTGGCTAGCCTGGACCTGCCAGAGGTGCCCTCAGTGCGCGTCAGGCCGGGAAAATCTCTGTAAGAAAGCCGAATTCACCGGCTACACCAGGGACGGCGGGTTTGCCGAGTACATGATAGCGGACTCCTCGTACACCTTCCCTATTCCTGAGAGCTATGAAGACGTGACCGCAGCGCCTTTGCTCTGTGCGGGGCTCATCGGCTACCGTGCCTATCGGCACGCGGGACCAGCGAGGCGCCTTGGGCTCTACGGGTTCGGGGCTGCAGCCCACCTGCTAGCTCAGATCGCTGTTTACCAAGGACGCGAGGTGTACGCATTCACGAAACCGGGAGACACCCAGGGTCAGGCATTAGCCAGTTCTCTCGGCGCCACTTGGGCTGGCACATCTGAGGACCGCCCGCCAGAACTTCTAGACGCAGCGATCATCTTCGCCCCGGTTGGTGCCCTCGTGCCGGTCGCTCTACGGGCGGTAGTGCCGGGAGGGACCGTGGTCTGTGCCGGGATCCACATGAGCCAGATCCCTGCGTTTTCCTACGAGACACTTTGGGGAGAGCGTGTGCTTAGGTCGGTGGCAAACCTCACTCGCGAAGACGGAGAGCTCTTTCTCCGCGTCGCGCCCGAGGTCCCCATTCAACCACTAACGGAGACGCTTCCGCTGGACAGGGCAAATGAAGCACTGGCCAAACTTCGCACCGGCCAAGTTGAAGGTGCGCTGGTTCTTATACCCTAAGACACAGCCTTGTCAAAACTTACGACTTTTACTTGGAATACAAGAGTGGCATAAGCGGGGACGTAGGCCATGTTGAAGTTCCAGCCTTGGGATCCGTAGCCGAGTTGATAGGGAATCACGAGCTGCCGCGTCTCGGACAGCTTCATCCCTAGCAGCCCCTCCTCGAATCCGCTGATCACCAAACCTGATCCTAGCGTGTGGGGAAACGGAAGTGATCCGTCCGTGTTATCAAACTCAACCCCATTGGGCAACCAGCCGACGAAATCTACACCCACTGTATCGCCGACCTCAACAATGTCCTCTCCCTTTCCCTCCTCGAGCGTTCTGTAGTACAGACCACTCGAAGAAAGAGTCATTGAATCTAGGGCTACATGCAGGAACTCAGCGAACTCGTAGTCGGTCGGTTGAAGTTTTACTGCCGGCTCCGGTGCACTTGTGCTCTCCACGCAACCCATAAGGAGACCAAGCATGATCACCCTGCTGAGCCACGATACGATCCGGGATGAGGGGCGCCACATGGTCAGAGTCTCCAAAAGTGTGAACTATGGTGTGACGATGATCGGCCGACTGTTGATCGAGGGTTCACGGCCAGGCAGGTCCAAGCGAAGGTGAAGTGTATAATCCCCCGGTTCCAGGTCGGGAAGCTGCAGGGCAACAGCTCGGAACAGAGTCTCAACTTCCCCTGAACCAGCATCTGAAAAGCTTATCTCGACCGGCTGCTCCGGTTCTACGATTCCGAGAAAATCACCCACACGTGCAAGGAATCCCGGCCGACCCTGCGTGAAGCCCAGCGTAACCTGAACCGCCTGGTCAACTCCTAGTCCATACACCTCCCAAGCCACCGTAAACCGTTCATCCGCTCCAATGCGTACGTTCGGACGTGCAAGGGGAACTGCTTCCTCCAGGTCGGCGGGAAGCGGTGCGCCTTCGCGGAGAACCATGAGATCAGAAAGAGCTACTAGCCCACGAATCATGGGCTCCTGGCTCACCCCCTGCCGCGCTCGCCAAGCCCGCTGGGCCTCTGGCTCGAATACTTCGAGACTGCTCACATATCGGCCGGTAGGCGCCCTGAGCGTGAATACCCCCTCCTGTTCCGTGCCCTCTGTCGATACCACGTCTCCGCCAGACTCCGGAGCAAGGAAAAAACCGGCCTTCACCGGCCCCTCGACTCCCGTCGGCGGGGTAACGGCTGCCAGCGGAGGACCAGGCTGTCCGAACCCGGACCGGCTCGCGAACGGGTTCCGCCGCTGCTCTTCCGGACGAGAAACGACGTTTGCAAAGGGGTCCCTCTCGGGTGGAGATGGCCGGTACGCGCCTACGACCAACATCTCATCACCCCGCCGAAATCGGGCGACTTGGGTCTCTAGCCCTCTAAAATCCGGCGCATATGGCGCAGCGTACCAGCTCCTGGCCTCTCGGGGGGTAGTGATCCAGCTCTCCGGGCCGATTTCGGCGGGGGCCTCTAGGAATTCCTCCGGAAACAGATATCCCCGACTGTTCGGATGGTGGTGGCCAACGGTGCTCCGCGGATCCCCTGCCGCCCCCACCAAGCCCACCGGAGCACGGATTACCCTACTCCACCCAATTTGCCGGCCGTACCGAATAAGAGACTCCTCCAAGTCCTCCCCCCAACTCATCGTGTAGGGATTCCCAGCTTCTTCCCGATTTAGCGCAACTACCAATCGTGCATAATGCTCGGTCAGCCGGTCATTCCCCTCCCGCATGAAGAGGGGATCCGAGAAACGCCAAAACAGCTCCCAAAGTTGCGCCTGATTCTCCAGGTCTGCTCCCTCGAAGTCGTCCATTCCGTCGTTCGTGAAAATGAATCGGGGAGTGAGCCATCTCTCCTCTTCCTCGTAAGGAACCCCAGCTGCGGCGGTCCTGAACGCGGCCTCAGCCTCGACGTACCTCCTGTCCAGGTGAAGGACGTACCCGAGCAATGCGGAACACCACCAAGGCTCCACAAGATCGCACTCGCGCGAGACGCGCTCCGCCTGACCCAGACTTCCACTCTCGCTCAGGTAGTGGACCAGCTGCCCCACGACCCACGGGTCCCTGATGATCCGGTTGGTGGCAGCCAGCTCCCGGATCAGGTCAGTGCGAGCGAGAGCAGTCTCCGGCGGCTCCCCTGGGAAGTCGGTTTCGCCCTCTCCCCCAAACCAGATGCAGATTCTACCGATGCGCTCGTCGCACCCGCCCCGACGAGTATTGGCAGCGACCGGAATACGGCTCTCTCTAAACCGCTCAAAGTCCTCCTGTCGCTCCCTTGCCTCGTCAACCAGGTCCGACGAATCGGGAGCGGATGGAGGAGCTTGACCGAAAAGCGCCGGGGGCAAAAAGAGAGCCCAAACGGTGGCAGCAATCCCCAGAAGAAGAGTTGACTTCATAAGTTCCCTACCCGGCCTCATCCTCCCGGGGTCCTGCTTGTCCAAGTCACCACTTCCGTTATCGGCACCCGTAGGAGTATCTCCTGCCGCTCCATCCAACCCAGAGACTCGACAATCGATTCCTCTTTCGCCCCGAGCGTTTCCTTTGTCCCGCAGGGAGGGACCGAAGTCCTGGAAATGATCAGGTCGTGAGAGAGCGGGATTGGCGCCGTCCTTCGGGCTGTGCGAGATTATGGCAACCCATGAATTCAGGCGCTCACTTCGCTCTAAGGTGACACGCACCCTACATGTCCATCAAGCAAACGTACTTCCAAAAGGGATTTGGCCTCAAACAGGAGGTCCGACCTCTGATTGACTCGGAGTACCACTCAGCGCTCGTCGAAGAAATACAAGCGAAAGGGCACACGGCACAATTCGGGGATGTAACCGTGCGGCTCGCCCAGGAATTCGGCTTTTGCTATGGAGTTGATCGGGCCGTCGACTATGCCTATGAAACCCGCCGTAAATTCCCTGACAAAACGGTTTATTTAGTTGGGGAGATCATCCACAACCCGCTCGTGAACCAACGCATCCGGGAAATGGACATTCGTGTCATCCACCCTGACTCACGGGGCAGCGTCGATTTTTCCACTGTAAATGCCTCGGACGTAGTACTGTTGCCCGCTTTTGGGGTCACAATCGAAGCCTTTGAGGAACTGAACAGGATCGGCTGTGTCCTTGTCGACACGACTTGCGGTTCCGTACTACTAGTGTGGAAGCGCGTGGAAAGCTACGCGCGTGATGGGTTCACCTCGGTGATTCACGGAAAGCACACGCACGAGGAGAGTAGGGCCACCGCCTCCCAGGTCCGAAAGTATCCGAACGGCAAGTATCTGATGGTGAGAGACATGGACGAGACAGAATTGGTGTGCGACTACATTACTGATCGGCCCGGGAGGCTTTCCCGTGAAGCATTCATTGAACATTTCTCTGAGAAATCCTCGGAGGGATTTGATCCTGACAGGGATCTGGCTCGCTTCGGTGTAGCGAATCAGACCACGATGCTCGCCAACGAGAGCCTCGCGATCGGAGAACAGCTTCAGATGGCAATGGAGGAAGTGCTAGGCCAAGCCTACACTTCGGAGAACTACCGGGCCTTTGGGACTATCTGTTCAGCCACTCAGGAACGGCAGGATGCCGTAGTGGATATGATGAACGACCCTCCGGATATCATGATCGTGATAGGGGGGCATAACTCCTCCAACACAAATCATTTGGCTCACTTGTGCCGCAAGCACACCTCGACGTTTCACATCCAGGATTCCACCTGCATTGATATTGAGAGCGGAGCGATTCGTCACAAGGGGAGCTTGCCGACTGGTGCCCCCGAGGAAGTCGAATCTGACTGGCTCCCCTTGGGCCCCTTCGAACTCGGGCTCACCGCGGGGGCCTCGACCCCGAACAATGAGATTGGGGATACCCTCCTTCGGATCCTTCGTATCCGAGGACTTTCTCCTGACGACTCAGGGATACGCGTCGGGGGTCACGCACAAGAACAGTGACTCTCGTCACCACCATGGGCGCCAATGACACCGCGCGCGCCTACCGTCCCGACACTCAGATATGGATGGGATGGCCAAGCGTGGCCAGCGCGCCCTCCCCTATTGCTTCCGACAACGTGGGGTGGGGGTGCATCGCCCTCTCAATCTCCTCGACCGTTGACTTCAGATGCCGCCCGAGAACGAATTCGGCGATTAGCTCTGTCGCATGTGGCCCGATGATATGAGCGCCGAGAATCTCTGAACACTTTCTGTCGCGGACGATCTTGATGAATCCATCGACATCGCCATAAGTGACGGCTCGGCCGTTTCCGACCCAAGGGAATTTTCCTACATCCACTTCATATCCTGCCCCCCTAGCCTGCGTTTCCGTAAGCCCGACGGAAGCGACTTCCGGACGACAATACGTGCAGTTAGGGATATTGCCATAGTCCACCCGACGATGGGCGTTCCCCGCAATCCTCTCCACGCACGCAACTCCCTCATGCATGGCCTTGTGGGCCAGAAGGGCACCTCCGGCGCAGTCTCCGAGCGCATACACTCCCTCCACGTTTGTACGCATCCACTCGTCCGCTTCAATGAAGCTTCCCTTCTCCGTCAGTTTCACTCCCTCTGTCTCCAGACCCAAGTCTCCCGTGTTGGGGACTCTACCCACTGCTGACAGGACCTTCTCAACGGTCAGCGTCTGAGCCTCTCCCCTGCTGTTTTGGAATGTCAGAGTAAGGCCGTTCCGGCCATGCAGAGCGCTCTCAAGCCGGACGCCAGTATGCACAGTTATTCCACGTTTCTCAAACGACTTCCTGAGGTGAGCAGAGACCTCCTCGTCCTCAGCTGGAAGCACCCAATCCAGGGCCTCGAGCACTGTCACTTGCGACCCGTACGCCTCGAAAATATCCGCGAACTCCACCCCGACCGCTCCGGCGCCGATAACTGCAAGGGTTTTCGGTGCTGTCTTCACGAAGAGGGCCTCGTCTGAGGACCAGACATTCCTCCCGTCAATTTCAAGTAACGGAAGGCTATCAGGCCTCGATCCTGTGGAAACGATGATGTGCGGCGCATTGTATGCCGTTCGCCCGCCATCCACGGATTCCACCTCGACTTTGCCTTTCCCGGCCAGCCGAGCAAAGCCCTGGAAGTGCGTCACCCCGTTTTTCTTGAACAGAAACTCAACACCTCTGTTCATCTGATCGGAGACCTTACGGCTCCGTTCCTGGGCGGGCCCAAGATCCACTGAGATGTTTCCGGTCGTGATGCCATGCTTCCCCGCTTCGCGGACCTCCTTCACCATCAGCGCAGAAGTCAGTAACGATTTCGTGGGAATACATCCGATGTTCAGGCAGACGCCGCCCAGCTTCTCCGCCTCGACGCAGGCCACAGACATTCCGAGTTGACTGGCACGGATCGCCGCGACATATCCCCCCGGTCCGCCACCGATCACGATCAGGTCAAAGTTTTCTCTCTCGTTCCCCACCACTCTCAGACTCCAATTCCGTGCGTGCGAGTTCCAGTTGCACGAGATTCTCACTCGGCTGCCCATGCCTAACCTCCGCCGCGGACACGTCGGCTTGCAGAACCTCTTGTATGGCCCCAGGAGCCCCTGCCTCCACCTCTCGCGCCTGTTCCTTGGCATGATAAGACGAACGAACCAACGGGCCCGACTCCACGTGCCTGAAGCCGTACTCCGCTTCCCCAATGCGCCTCAATTCCCGAAACTCGTTCGGCGTCACCCACCGTGCCACGGGAATGTGCGCCACAGATGGCCGCAGATACTGGCCAATCGTCAGGATGTCCACAGAAGCTTCTCGTAAGTCCCTCATCGCTTCTCTGACTTCCGCCACCCGTTCTCCCATCCCCAAGATGATGCCAGTCTTGGTCAGAATCGAAGCGTTCATCCGCTTCGCTGCGCCGAGAAACGAAATCGATCGCCAGTATCGTCCGCCTGGGCGAACATCTGGATGGAGGCGTTCCACTGTCTCAAGGTTGTGCCCGAGGATTTCAGGCCGGGCATCCATAACCGTTCTGAGGGCATCCTCGTCGCCCTTGAAATCAGGAATGAGCACCTCGACGGAGCATCCCGGCACCATACGCCGAATCGCCCGAATCGTCTTAGCATAGATCTGAGCCCCGCCGTCCGGTAGCTCGTCCCTATTCACCGATGTAATCACCACATGGTCCAGCTCCATCGCGGCAACCGTTTCGGCAACCCGCCTCGGCTCGTCCTCGTCCAGCTCCGTGGGCTTTCCATGGGCCACTGCGCAATACTTGCAGGCCCGGGTGCACACGTCCCCGAGGATCATGAAAGTTGCGGTGCCGGCCTCCCAACATTCGCCAATGTTCGGACAGCCGGCCTCCTCACACACCGTGTGGAGCGACTGACTCCGCATGAGGTGCTTAAGGCGAAGGTATTTCTTCCCTCCGGGAGACCGTACCTTCAGCCACGCAGGTTTGCGATCCCGCATCGGGATCGTATTAAGCCCCTCGTGAGCCCTGATCTGCGAGGTCCCCTTCGGCTTGACGACACCTGTGTCCCTCTCTCCGGGGTGATATCCTCCCACCTGCATCGTAGCGGTTTCTGTCACCCCACATTTGCCTCCGGTTGACAAGGACGATGCACCTTTCAGGGCCCACTGCCCCCAGAAAGTAAAGCTTCGGCATCCTCTCGGATCAGGGGGAGGAGGGGGCCGTGTTCCTCATATTCCTCCCGCCCAGCGGCCAGTTCCCCCTCCCACGCGTCCAGCACCCGCTGGTAATACTCCCGGCCAGCATCCACTTCCCCCAGTTGCAGCGACGCCTCCGCCGCAGCTGAGAGATTCAACAGGTGATCAGGATTCTCCTGTAGCCCTTCCAGCGCAGCGGCGAGCGACTCTTCATGCTCCCCTGCGGCTCGCTGCAGCAGAGCCAAGTGGAAGAGGCCATCGTTGTCGAGTGGCTGTGCTAACCCGTATGCATTGATCGCCATGGGGAGGAAGGAGTTTGCTTCCGCCGTGTCCTCCCTAGCCGCTGCAGTCATCACGCGGTTAAACAACCGATCAGCGGCTTCCCTCGGCGTCATGGAGGTCAAATCCGGTGGTGCACCTCCCATCGACCCGGAACCGCGCGAAGAACCGGGTGGAAGGGTGTCCTCTTCCGAGTCCATCAGTACTCCAACGCCAACTACCACAAGAACTACAGCGACGAATCCCCCGGCAATCCACCATCCCGCGTTCCCCCCTCGTTTCTTAGAGCTTCCTCCTGCGCCCGCATCCGTAGCAGGAGTACGAGTCCTGGCACTTCGGGTCCCCGAAGCCCCAACAGGAGTGCCGCACGAGGTACAGAACCGAGTTCCAGCGGCCACCTTCGTTCCACATCCGTGGCAAGAGAGAGGCTTCACGGAAGCGCCGCAGGATGCACAGAATCGCCCCCGACCCTCTGCTCCACACTGAGTACAATGCATGTTGAACGCCCTCATTCGACCTTAGCGACTGCCTGATAGATCTCCGAAAACTAGTATTATAAAGCTTCCCCCACCGAAGACAGGACCCCACGGACCCCGAAAGGTATCGGCCCTTTCTATCAGAGCCCGCTTGGGAAGTCCAGAAACTCCCACGGGATCCCAAATCGTTTCTCCAACGATGCTGCCAGAGCACGTACGCCGAATGTTTCGGTTGAGTAATGTCCCGCCAGAAACACATTCACTCCGAACTCAAGGGCATCCAGATATGTGTGGTGTGTTCCTTCGCCCGTAAGCAGGGTATCCAATCCTGCCTCCGCAGCCGCTCTCACGAAACTACCCCCACTTCCGGTTACCACGCCGACCTTCCTCACCTCCACTGGCCCACCCTCGATGAGCCGAACGGCCCCTCCCACAACCTCTGCCACTCTCCGACGGAACCCCTCTCTTCCCTCGTTTGCACTCGCTGTGAATCCAATGTCTACATCTTTGAAGCGACCAAATCGCTCTTCCGGGGTGAGCCCCAAAGCATGGAGAAGTTGTACGCAATTTCCCATCTCAGGATGGGCGTCCAGCGGGAGATGGGCAGCATAGAGGGCCGTTCCTGCCCTAATCAACGGTGCCACCCGCTGATAGTGCCGGCCCGTCATGGGCTGTAGCCCGTCCCAGTAGATGCCGTGATGAACGATCAGTAGATCCACGTTCCCAGCCACGGCAGCTTCGACCGTCTGTACACCGGCGTCCACCGCTACCGCGATCTTCCGTATGGGCCCAGTGCCCTCCACTTGGAGTCCGTTGAGCGCCGTCTCGTAGTCGGGGAATTCTGGGATCCTTAGTACGGAGTTCAAAAAACAGAGGATTGATTCTAAATTTCTCTCTCTGGCGGACATTAGCCGGCTCTTTCGGTGCGAGAGCCGGGGCGGGCCCGTTTCTTCCACATCTCCCTGTCAAAAAGGGACAGACAGAAGTTTATAATACAGGACAACTTGTTGTACCATAAGCACATGACAGGTTTTCCACGAAAGTGGAGAATTTTCGTGAACTCAGGGGCTAGCAACCGGCTCTATTGCGAGCTTTGGCTTGCTAAGCTCCTTGTTTGCTTGGGTATGTTCACGCTGATCGTCGGTTTTAGGAGGCGACCCAAGTTCCACCTCACCCATCTCGATCTCTCCGTTTAAGATAGCTCCCTCCTCAAGTTGAAGGCGCCGCGCGCGAATTTCTCCATCCACCCGGGACGTCGGCTGAAGCTCCAGGCGGGACGCAGCCATCAGCGTTCCAAACACTTCTCCTGCTATCACGGCATCATTGGTCCGGATCTGGCCTCGGATCATCCCTTCCTTCCCAACAACCACCGCCTTCCCGGCGTATACGGTACCAAGGAGGGAGCCCTCCACTCTAAGGGTCCCCTCCGTGACGCAATCCCCAATGACCCGCATCCCTGGACCTATAATTGAGATCATGGCTGGGTTCCCGTTGGCTTCTCGCTCTCGTGATCGAGCCATGGTTTTCTCCTCCGTGATCGCGCGGGACCTTCCGAGAACCATCTCTGAACGTCCGTCGCCCCACTACAGTTGTGTAACTAGTGAAAGGGGGTCGATAGGCACCCCCTCCTGTATGACTTCGAAATGGAGATGTGGCGCTGTGGAGCGTCCGCTGGACCCACTCAGCGCTATCACCTCATTCCTGCGTACGGGGTCCCCTTCAGTCACAAGAATAAGCGACACATGCGCATACCGCGTCTGATACGTTATTCCGTGATCAATCACTACAAAGTTCCCATAGATGAGATCGTGCCCGGTCTCGCCTACGGTGCCGCTTCCCACTGCTCTGACATAGGAACCACCCGGAATCGCAATATCAACACCAGGGTGCTCCTCTCCTGCACCAGCAAGGAGAGTCTGCGTGATGAAGCCCCGCTCAGTCAACGGCCAACTAGTGGGCAGCTCGCCCTCGTTCAACTGGACGAGTGGTCCTGCTTGCGGTCGGCCCGTCGCTTGCGGGAGCCAAAGGTCACCATCATTGGGCAAGACAGCTGCGCCGAACAAACCCCGAATCTGGTCGTAGGCGGCCTCCGCTTCTTTAAGGATTTGCGCTACTTCCCCTACTCGTGACTCACGTTCCCGAAGCTGAGCCACCTCCTCCTCGAGGATTCGCGCCTCATTTGTCCGGACAATTAAATATCCCCAACTCCCAATCATCGCAACGCCCCCCAAGACCACCAGTACCACCGCCGGCCCGAGCCATTTCAACCGCCTGTAGGGAATCCGGTAAAAGCGTGTCCGCATTCCCCCATCAGGAACCAACATGATAGTGAGTGTCCGCTCCTCTCCTTGATCCTCCCCCCACTTCCCCCCTCTCATCCTGTTACCTCTGCGGGGTCGCGTCCGGTGATAACCTCGAACACACGCTCGAAATCCTCCGCAGAACGGAACGGGATTTCGATTACTCCCTGCCCACTTTCACTGCTCTTGAGACGAACCCGTGAGCCCATAAACTCTTGGAGCGCTTCCTGAAGTGCATACAGCAGCGGATCCTCAGGGGTCGAGTTCGATTTGCCGCCTCCTCTCTTTCTCTTCCCAGACCGTGAGGACCCGGCTCGACTCCGGGACTCCACCTCCCGAACCGACCATCCTTCCCTTGCCGCCCTACGTCCAAGCTCCACGAGGCGCCCTGGATCCTCAATCGCAAGCAGTGCTCGGGCATGACCCATGGACAGGGTTCCTTCCTCGAGGAGTCGTCGAATCGACAGGGGGAGTCGTAGCAGTCGAAGGGTGTTCGCTACTGTAGAGCGGTCCTTTCCAACAACCTCCGCAATCTCTTCCTGAGTCAGCCCGAACTCATCCACAAGGAGCCGGAAGCCCGCAGCTTCTTCCAAGGGATTTAGCGCCTCCCGTTGAATATTCTCTACAAGCGCCAGGACCAGTAATGTGCGATCGTCCACGTCACGAACCACGACTGGGATCTCATCCCACTGCAGCGCGTTCACCGCTCGCAGTCGCCTCTCCCCAGCCACCAGCTCGTACTGGCCTGCCTCAAGGTTCCGCGATGGGCGCACGACGATCGGCTGCAAAAGACCGTTCTCCCTAATCGACTGCGAAAGATCCGCGATCTCCTCCCCCCCAAAGTCCTGCCGGGGTTGGTACGGATTCGACTCAATCTTCCCCACGGGAAGCGTCCTCAATTCAGTGTCCGCCGCCGACTCAACCAGATAGTCCTCCCCAAGGAGTGCGCCGAGGCCGCGTCCCAGCCTTGAACGATTCGTGCCACTCAAGTGGAAACCCCCTTCGTAGCAGTTTTTTTCAGTTGCCTTCCCCGGACTCGGAGCAGCTCGCGAGCAAGTGCCAAGTAGCTCTGAGCACCGGCAGACAGTACGTCGTAAGTTATGATGGGCTGGCCGAAACTAGGCGCCTCTGCAAGCCGGACATTTCGCGGAATCGTGGTCTCAAACACCTTCGCACCAAAGTATTCTCGAGCCTCCTCCGCCACTTGCTTCGAGAGATTCAAGCGCCGGTCGTACATCGTAAGCAGAACCCCTTCGATCTCGAGATCCCGGTTCAACCCACGCTGGACGAGCCGAATCGTGTTGAGAAGCTGAGACAGGCCCTCCAGCGCGTAAAACTCACACTGAATCGGGATGAGCACACTGTCAGCGGCAACCAAGGTGTTCAAGGTGAGAAGCCCTAAGGACGGGGGGCAATCCACCAAAATGAAATCGTAGTCATTTCGTACCGAACCCAACGCTCTAGAAAGCACTCTCTCTCTCTCCGGTCGATCGATGAGTTCGATTTCGGCACCGACCAGGTCCCGGTTCGAGGGAACCAAACTCAGAAAGGGAAAGTGAACGTGGCTCCTTAAGCACTCCGCCACCGATCGCTCGTCGACTAATACATCGTAGACGGTTGGGAGCGAGTCCCGCTTCTTCACTCCGAGGCCGGAAGTCGCGTTCCCCTGTGGGTCGATGTCGACGATCAACGTCCTTTGTTCAGCTACCGCCAACGACGTACCCAAGTTGATGGCCGTTGTGGTCTTCCCTACGCCGCCCTTCTGGTTCGCTATGGCAACAACAAGAGCCATTTCTAGCCTTCTGGCTGGGATGAAAATGTAAACTGAGCGGGCAATATAGACCGTTGCGGGCAATCGGGAAACGGTGTTTTAGGACCCCTCGGAACGTTCCACGTGAAACAAGGAGCCATAAGAGGGTTCCACGTGGAACGTTCTCCTAGCTTCCGGAATTTCCCTCCTGACGTCTTGAAGTTCCCTGACGAACACCTCCATCCTCCACCCCTCTCCACCGCTTCACTTCAAGCACAAGATTCTGAAGATCGGCCGGCGAAACTCCTGGTATCCGCCCAGCCTGGGCCAGATTATCCGGCTGGACACGCGCCAGCTTCTCCCGAGCTTCCCGGGATAATGTTCTGAGCTCCCCGAACGGCATCTCCTCCGGAAGCAGGAATTCGGCCTGCTGCCTCAAGCGCTCAGCCCGTTCCCTCTCCCGCAGCACATATCCCTCGTACTTCACCTCCACTTCCACAGCATGCAGCACCTCTCCACCCACATCAAACGGCGCGTCACCCGCCGTAGCAAGCCCCGCTGCATTCAGCTCGGGCCGCCGGAGCAACTCCTCCGCCCGAGCAGCATTGCTCAGCGTACTTGAATTTTCCTTCTCCAGAAAAGGGTTCACGGCCTTCGGCTTAAACTTCGTCTCTCGGAACCACTTTCTTACCGTCTTCCGTTCCCTAAGCCTCCTCTCCAGCGCTACCTCCTGCTCTTCGGTGAGAAGTCCCATCTCCCGTGCCAAGGGGCCGAGCCGGTCCACAGCATTATCCTGCCTCAGTAGCAACCGAAACTCCGCCCTCGAAGTAAAAAGCCGATACGGCTCATCCACACCCCGAGTGACCAGATCGTCCACGAGCACCCCCACGTACGCCTGGTCTCGCTCGAGGACAAGCGGAGTCCGCCTCAATACCTTCGCCGCCGCATTTGCTCCGGCGACCAAACCCTGGCCGGCTGCCTCCTCGTAGCCGGTAGTACCGTTGATCTGCCCGGCGAAAAACAGCCCGGGCACTTCCCGGAGCTCTAGGGTATGTCGCAGCTGATGGGGAGGAAAATAATCGTATTCGATGGCGTACCCCATCTTCGTTATCCGAGCCCGCTCAAGCCCCGGAATTGTATGAAGGAACTGGGTTTGCACCTCTGCAGGGAGTGATGTCGACAGACCGTTCACGTAGATTTCGCTGGTATCCAACCCTTCCGGTTCCAGAAAGACCCGGTGCCGCTGAGCGTCAGGAAACTTCACCACCTTGTCCTCGATCGAGGGACAGTACCGTGGCCCTCGCCCTGAGATCTCGCCGCCGTAGAGCGCACTCAATGACAGGTTCTCCTGTACTATGCTCTTTAGCTCCGGGCCAGTCCAAGTCATCCAACACACGCGCTGTTCCGGGATTTCCTCCCGGTGATAGGCGGAAAAGCGATATGGGACGGGATCGCCCGGCTGGATCTCAACTCGCGAGAAATTCACGGTTCGCCCATCCACTCGCGGCGGTGTCCCCGTCTTGAATCGCTTGACCTCAAGGCCCCGCGCTTCGAGAGCCTCGGCCAACTCCACAGACGCCGGCTCACCGGCTCGTCCCGCCTCAACCCCCCTCTCCCCTCCGATATGAATCTTCCCGCGAAGGAAGGTTCCTGCGGTCACAACCACCGCTGTCGCATAGAATCGGAGACCTCCCTGAGTAATGACTCCCCGAGCACAGTCCTCCTCGACAACCAGTCCCTTCACCATCTCCTGAAACAGGTCCAGGCACGTCAACTCATCTAGGACTCTCCGAACGGCGCGAGGATAGAGACCTCTGTCACATTGGGCCCGGGGACCCCAAACCGCTGGGCCCTTCGACCGGTTGAGCATACTGAAGTGAATCCGCGAAGCGTCTGTCGCCCGCCCCATCACTCCTCCGAGCGCGTCCACTTCACGTACCACAACACCTTTCCCTATTCCGCCGATCGCTGGATTGCAACTCATCTGCCCCACCCGTGCTAGATCCGGGGTGATGAGAAGGGTCTGAGCACCCATCCGCGCCGACGCGGCCGCCGCTTCACTCCCCGCGTGCCCCCCTCCCACAACAATCACATCGTAGCTTCTTCGCATTCCCCTCACCCTTTTCTCCAGCCCCTTAGGACACCTACCTTCTGATCTCGAAGCCCACTCTTGGCAGAACCTCTGCACAACCCATCTCCAACACCCGCTCCACCCGCGCTTCATCGGGCCCTGCTTGCAGCCGATCCTCGAACTCCTCTATCAACGTCTCGTCACCAGCGACGTGAACCTCCACGGATCCATCCGACAGATTCCTTACCCAGCCCCGCACCCCAATCTCGCGTCCCAGCGCCTGCACCCACCACCGAAATCCCACACCCTGCACCCTCCCCTCAACCCGGATAGCCAATCCTCTATCTTGTGGTCCGACTATCATTTCACACATCTATCCTCTCTCGACATAACTATTTTCCTATGCAAAACTCACTGAACACCTGGTCCCAGATATCATCCGGTGATATCACCCCCAGGAGCTCCTCAAGAGCTGTTTCGGCAGGTTTCAGATGAGTGGCGGCCACCTCCGCGGGCACACCGTTCTCGAGAGCCCTCACAAATGCCTCTACTTCACTCAACGCCCTCCGCACGCCATCGGTCTGTCGCCTCCTCGTCAGGAGTGGCTGCTGGATCCCCCCCATATTCGCCAGCCCCTGGAAGGCGAGGTCCCTCAGTCCCCGTCGTAGCCGCTCCAGCCCCATCCCATCCACCACGGATACCTGGAAGGCATCGTGAACGCGAGGCCTTCCGGCTACCCCGTCGCTCTCAGCCACACCAACCTCCTCAATCGAACCGTAATCCTCCGCCTCGCCGAACCGATCAGCTTTCGTCCGGAGGACCACAACAGGTGTGCGACCCCCCAGTTCCCCCATAAACGTTTCTTCCTCTGGACCCCAACCCCATTCCTCAGACACGCAGAGCAACACCACCTCAGCATGTCTCAGATACCTACGCGCAACCTCGATGCCGAGCTGTTCTACTTCGCCCCCACCCTCCCTAAATCCTGCAGTATCAACGAGTTGAAACGGATATCCTTCAAACGACACGGTCGCTTCAAGCGCGTCCCGCGTCGTGCCCGGACACTCCGTTACGATCGCTCTCTCGATCCCGAGAAGGGAGTTGAACAAGGAGGATTTCCCAGAGTTCGGTCTTCCTGCCAGTACAATCAGCGCCCCCTTCCTCAGCAACTCGCCCTCGGGGGCTGTAGCAAGAAGGTTTCGTAGGGCCCGCGCCAGTTCCTCTCCCGCATCCATAATCTCCCGGAGGGAAACTGGGGGATCGTCCTCCTCAGGAAAATCCAGATGATGTACGAGGAACGCTTCCAGGCTGACTAGCCCCTCCCGCATTCCCGCCAGTTTCCCTGAAAGCCCACCTTCTATCTGGTGGAGTGCCGCCTGCTGAAAAGCCTCACTGCCCGCATCGACCAGGTCCCTGATCCCTTCCGCCTGCAGTAAATCAAGCTTCCCATTCAGGTATGCCCGCTGAGTGAACTCTCCAGGAGCCGCTGCCCGGGCCCCCGCTTGCTCAAGTGCGGCCAGGACAAGCGCAGGAACCAACACGCCACCATGGGTTGAAATTTCGATCAGATCTTCTCCGGTGTAGGAGGCCGGCCCCGGAAAGTACGTCACAAGCGCCTGATCAAGGAGCCGCTGCCCGATAGGATCTCGCAGCCATGTGAGGACAGCTTCCCGGGGCCGACTCACTCCCAACCACCCCACCGCCAATTCCGCAAGCAGTCCCGCCGCGTCCGGACCTGACAACCGGACTGTCGCGAGCGCACCACGCCCTGGTGGGGTTGCAAGCGCTGCGATCGTGTCCACCGTTAAAGAATGTTTCACGCTCTCCCCTCGCCAAAGGGGTTGCGGACCCCCGGACCTCTTCAACGGCTCTTTCTACGCCTTCGCCGGTACTGGCGGCGGCCCCCTGCCGCGCACCTTCTGACGCTCCTTGGAGATCCACCAGGTCTGAGGAAGCGTCGCCAGATTGGCCGTCAGGTAGTAGAGATTCAGCCCCGACGGAAGGTTGATGAAGATTACGACCATGAAGACAGGCATCCCCCACATCATCATTTTCATCTGCGGATTCACCTCCTCCATTGTCCTCATCGAGACCCACTGCATAACGAACATCGAAACCCCGAGGAGAACAGGAAGGATGTACAGCGGATCCGCCGTGGACAAATCCGGGAGCCAGGCGAAAGGCACCCCCCTCAGCTCAATTGTGTTTTGAAACACGAAGAAGAGAGCAATGAGCACGGGCCAAGGGAGAAGCATGGGCCAGCAGCCCGCAAGAGGATTGAAGCCATGCTCCTTATACAGCTTAATCATCTCCTTTTGTAACTTCTCCGGCTGATCTTTGTATTTCGTCTGAATCTCCTTCACGAGCGGCTGGACCGCCATGTTGCGCAGGTTCGCTCGCATCGCTTTGTGGTTCAAAGGAAACAGAACGATACGCATCAGAATCCCTACCAGGATCAGGACCCACCCATAGCCTATGGCCAAGCTCGTGTGGAAGAAGACCAGCACCCACATGATCACCCCGATGATCGGCCTCAAAACGGGTCGCAGGAACCGCCATCCCACCGGATTCACATCTTGAAACTCACTCCCCACAGCCGAGAGGCGAGCGTAGTCCTGGGGCCCCGCGTACATCAGGTATTCGAAGGCCCCCCCTGCATCTAGAGACTGGGTCACCGCAAGTTCGACTCGCCCCCCGCTATCCTGGGCAGGACCAGCCAACAAGCCGCCTAAATATTGTGGATCCCCAACCTGTCCAACCGGGAGAATGCCGACAACGAAATATGTGTTCCTAGTAGCCGCCCAAAGAAGCGGCCCCTCTTCGACCACCGGCCCCTCCAAGTCGGAGAATAGTGTAGAGCGGACCCCATCTTGTATTTGGTTGACAACGTATGCCAGGCTCGTCGAATCTCGCTCCTGGTCGAACTCATTTATGGAGGGACCCACCCCCAAGTCACTCACCAGAAGCCCCCGGTTCAGCCCCTCAGCTCTTCCCCGGACCTCCACCAGATATGTGTCCGGGTTGAATGTGTACTCCACCTCGAAAGCGAAGGTCTGGGTGGGGTGCTCATACCTGAACTCAAGCGTTGCCGGCGCATCCCCCGCCCGCAGACGGAGACCCTCTTGAGAACTGACCTGGAACCTCACCGATCGCAAGTCGACGGTGTCCGCCCCGATGACAATCCTACTTCCCAACAACCCCCGTCTGTTTGGCACGACTAGCTCTACGGGCCCAAGCCTCGTGAACGACTCGAATTCAAGCAGCTCGGCCGACCGTATCTGCGCCCCGAGATTGGAGAACGAGAACCGGTACAACGGACCTTCCACGGTCACGAGTTGCTCGGAAGCCCCCTCACTTTGGGGGACCGCTTGCGGCGGCTCCTGTGGCAATAATCCCGGTAAGACAGGGTCAGAGGAAGGCGTATTGCCCGAGGCCGTATCGGCCACAGAACGGACAGCCGGGGCACCTCCTCCCTCAGCTTCACTCACCTCTTCGGGTCGGGAGGCTTCCGGTGCTGGCGCCGGAGGGAAGAGAAGGTTCCCCCCGACAAGAACCCCAAGCATCAAAACCATGGCCAAGATGAAGCGCTGCTGCGTAGAACCCATCAGCTGGCGCCCCCCCTTGCCCGCTCCGCCGTGCGATTGGTCGGCACCGGGTCGTAACCTTTTCCTCCGAACGGATGGCACCGGGCAAATCGCTTCAGGAACATCCAACCACCCCGGGTCACCCCGAATCTCTCCACCGCCCGATGCGCGTAGGAGGAGCAGCTGGGCGTAAACCTGCACGACGGGGGGGTGAGGGTAGAAATGCCCTTCCGATAGAACTCTATCAGGCTCAGAAAGAAGTGTCGGAACACAGCCGCTCCGTCACTCTGAGAAGTTCCGCCCGCAGTTCAGCAAAACGCGCGTCGTAGGCTTGCGGGCGGCTTCTGACAAGCACATCCACATTACACCCGCCCCGGCTGAGCCGGGGGAGAACCTCGACACGCCCAATCTCACGCAAGCGCCGCCGGAGCTGATTTCGTGCGACCACCTTCCGGCCGTGCCGCGGCACGACAGTCCCAAAACGCGGAATGTCCTGGGGCGCCTGTGCAGTGAACACATCAAGATGGGAAGACCGGGCTCGGCGCCCCTTCCGCAGAAGGGTTCGAATCTCGCTTCCGAGCCGAATACGGCTGGGTCGGGGCAGACCTTGGCTTTCCAGCGGTCGGCACGCGGCCCTGGCGGAACCCACAGGATTATCTACTTCGAGCCCACCCTCACAGTGAGCTGGCTGCGGCCACGTCGGCGACGGCGAGCCACGGTCTTGCGACCTGCTCGAGTCTTCATCCGGGCTCGGAATCCGTGCTTGTTCAGACGCTTCCGATTTCTTGGCCTATATGTCGGCTTCATCTGTGTTCACCTCGATCGTAACGACCAATTGCAGAATGATGTGAAGCATAGAAAGGTATCCGAATTCTTAAGCTCGAGTCAAGACGAAAAAAGCATGAAAAAAGCCGTTTGACATTCCCACTTCCAGCCCCTAGGATCCCTGCTCCCAAGCATCCTTGGGAGACACTCGAAAACATATCTCCTGCACTGTTTGCTGCCGTCGTATGGAGTTCACCGCGTCTGATCTCTGGTCACAAGTCCTCACCTCCGTGAGGTCAGGGATGCCTGAGCAAAGCTACCGGACGTGGCTCGCGGGGAGCACTGCCGTCGGTCTGTCGGATGACGAGCTGATCGTCGAAGCCCCCAGCACTTTCCACACAGAATGGGTCGAGGACAAGTATGGACCCTACCTGACCGAAGTTCTTCGAAAAGTGTCGGGACGACCAGTATCGTTGACATTTCGGCCCTCCACCAGAGAAACCCCGACGAACGGAGAGGGAGATCCTATCCCGTCATTGGAGGTATCTACCCCCTCGGCCACATCGGGCCTCCATTCGCCTGAGGCTTCCTCCGACAGGCTTAGCTTTGACCACGGGATAGCGACCAAGAAACCTCCCCACACCCTGAACGAACGCTACACCTTTGCTCGTTTCGTGGTAGGCAACAACAGCCAGCTTGCGGCGGCAGCGGGACATGCGGTGGCCGAACGCCCGGGTCGCACTTACAACCCACTCTTCCTCTATGGGGGCGTAGGCTTGGGCAAGACCCATCTCATGCACGCGATCGGCCACGCGGTTCTCAAGCGGTGGCCGGAAGCTGCGGTAGCATACGTGACCACAGAGCATTTCATGAACGAATTAGTGAGCGCAATCCAGAACGGGACCACTCGAGACTTCCGACGCCGCTTTCGCCACATCGACCTGCTTCTGGTGGACGATGTCCACTTCCTTGAACAGAAAGAGAGTACTCAGGAAGAGTTCTTTCACACCTTCAATGCCCTACACGACGCCCGGAAACAGATTGTTCTAACGAGCGATCGTCCGCCGAAAGAGTTGCCCGGAGTCAAGGACCGGCTTGTTTCTCGCTTCGAGTGGGGACTCGTTGCTGATATCAAGCCGCCCGATTATGAAACCCGAGTGGCCATTCTTCAAAAAAAGGCCTCCGATGACGACTTGGTCCTTGATGCTGACATCATCGATTTTGTGGCGCGAGCTTGCACCTCATCCGTTCGGGAGTTGGAGGGGGCGGTCATCAAGCTGCTTGCCTATTCATCGCTCCGCAACCAAGAGATCAACCTGGAACTAGCGCGTACTGCTCTTCAGAGTGTGATTCGGCCAGGGGCCCTCCGAGGGGGTCCTTCCATCAGTCCGGAGAGGATTCGGGAGGAAGTAGCACGGAACTGGAACATCAAACCCGACGCGCTCTCATCGAAGCGCCGCACTAAGGATGTCACTGTTCCACGACAGGTCGCCATGTACCTCATTAAAGAGATGCTTGACAAATCGCTTGTTCAAATTGGTCGGCTCTTCGGTGGACGGGATCACTCCACCGTAATTCACTCTATTCGCCGTGTGCAAGCCGGAATACATGACGACGAAGACTTTGCGATTCGCGTAAATCGAATCCGGCAGAACCTAGAGGCGTAGGAAATCAGGCAAATCAACATTAGCCCTCAAGTGACTCTGCCGGTGGAAAGAGCTGTGGGTTTCTCGGAAAAGATCTGGAGTTTCAAACGCTTCGTGGAAACATGGTATGTTTCGCTTTCTTTCTCCACCTCTAATCCACGGTGTTACGACTCCTAAAGTAATGGTGTGCCGTGTTCTTTTCCGATATTCTTTAGCGGTGTTTTCCACACTTTCACTACTACTACTACTACTACTATTAAGAGTACTTAAAGAAGTAGAAGATATATTACCTGTGGAATCATCAAAGTCTAACCTCCTCATGAGGCCCGGATGAAATTCACGATCACTCGTCAAAATCTCCACCAGGCTCTAAGCGCTGTTTCAGCAAGCATCCCGTCGAAGACTACTCTTCCGGTTCTGTCGAACATTCTCTTCGAGGCTCGTGAAGACAATATTCGGATGAGTGGAACGGACCTTGATGTGTCTGTCCGAATCGGAGTCCCCGCTGACATCGTGGAGACCGGAAGCTTGACGGCACCGGGGAAGAAGCTTCGAGAGATCACGCGTGAACTGGCAGATCAGCCAGTGGAGGTGAATACTCGAGGTGATCAGATTGAGATGAAGTGTGGTCGCTCGCATTTCAAGCTGAATGGGCTTCCATCGGCTGATTTCCCCGTGCTTCCTGAGATTACGTTCGATGGAGGCTGGAGCGCGAAGGGAAAGGATCTTCTCTCGCTAATCCGCCATACAGCTTTTGCGGTCTCGACGGAGGAGAGTCGCCCGGTTTTGAATGGTGTGCTGTGGGAGCTTCGCGATAGCGAGATGCGAATGGTTGCTACAAATGGCCACCGGCTTGCCAAGATGACGATTCCAGCTGGACCGTCACTTGAGACAACGACACAGCTTATCGTACCCCCAGCTGCGCTGGGGCATGTTCAGAGGTTATTTGATGCAAAGGAAACCATCAGTGTGGCTAGGACGGGGAATCACCTGGGATTTGCCTCAGATGAAACGGAAGTCTACACGCGATTAATCGAAGGAACCTATCCAAATTATGACCAAGTCATCCCGCGAGATAATGACCGCTTCGCCGTGATTCAGAGAAAACCTCTCGAATCTGCTGTGAGACGTGTAGCAGCCGTAGCCTCAGATCAGACACACCGAATCCGCATGGAGTTCGAGGGGGAAACCCTTAAACTGAATGTGCTTACGCCTGATTTAGGTGAAGCGCATGATGAAATCGAAGTAACCTATGAAGGGGAGCCTTTCGCCATCGGTTTTAATGCGAACTACCTCCTCGAAGTTCTCCGGTATGTTGGAACAGATGAAATTAGGATGGGCTTCAAGGCTCCGGAGAGGGCGGCGACCGTGGAGCCAATAATGGAAGAGAGTGCGGAAGCAGCTGACTACCTTTGCCTTGTGATGCCACTCCGCCTCGTGGACTAACCGATTCTTCTGCTTCCACGTCCACCTTCTAGTCGATAACTGAACGTCCGGAAGCCTTAAGAAGCTCTGCAGCGGTAAAGAGTGTGATGAGAGGATAACCGGCAGCGCGAATCGCTTCTGCTCCTCCTGCGTCCCGGTCCACCAGGGCTAGGACACCGAGCACGGTGTCTTTGTGATCCTCCAGAACCTTGATGGCCTGAAGGGCGCTCTCTCCTGAGGTGAGAGTGTCCTCGATAACCATGACAGAGACGCCTGAGGGGAGTCCTCCCTCAATCCGCTGCCCCGTACCATGTATCTTCGTCTGTTTTCGGATGGTAAAGGCTTCGACTGGGTCCCCCTCCATCCAGCTGCGCTGTGCAATCGCGTAGGCAACTGGATCAGCGCCTAAAGTGAGACCGCCAACCCAACATACAGCAGGTTCTCGTTCCCTCAGTGCTTGGAAAGCTACCTGGCCCACGAGAAACTGTCCCTCGGCAGACATCGTGGTTTTACGGCAATCCACGTAGTATGACGAACGGACTCCACTAGACAGGGTAAAGTTTCCCATGACCAGCGAGCGTTCCAGAAGCAGTGAGCGGAGGCGAAGGCGGTGTTCCACCCCGTAGAACTGACGCTCTTTTGGGGTCTCGTCAAGGCAAAGAGTGCCACGGACCCTGTGGGACCGCTCTCAAGTTATGAAGGAGACACCAGCTTCCACTCTCATCCCGCACGGGCGGGAAAGCCATGCGTCCAGGGTCAGCTTTTGAGGGTCCGCACCCAGATGGAACGAGCCTGGAACACTTGGATAATCCTACCGCTAGAAATTGTCTGGGCCAAGCAGATCTGGATGAAGGGCAAAGGTAACTTGTTACGCATTTTTGACTTAGCCTTTAAGGCCCCAGGCGGATGACGGATGCCCAAGTGAGTGAGGCGCTCAGGGCGTCCTCACGGAGCCGGATCGGAAATGACGTCATGGACCTCCGCCATCCTCGGTGTCGAGACCGGCATAGGGATGACCCCCTGCTTGACCGCATCCTTTCCTCAGGCGAGCGGGATTGGCTGGACGCAGCAGCCACAGCGGAGCTGTGGTCGATCAGGCTCTGGGCGCTCTGGGCAGCGAAGGAGACCGCCTTCAAGGTGCACAGCAAGCTTTCCGCCCTAGGGCCGTTCCTCCCTCGGCGGTTCTCGTGCCAACTTGAGACGGATATTCCCTCTAACGGGACGGGTGTGCGCATTTGGGGCACGATCAGGCGCTCCGACAGCGAGATGCCGGTGACCATCGAAGGCGGCGCTAATCGGAACTACGTGCACGTTGTCGGGTGGAGCGGGGCTGTCGGGCGGCCAAGCGGCAGCCGGCTTGAGGTCGGACTGGAAGAGCTAAAAGAAGTGGACCTCGAGGATTCTGAGGAGAAGTTGGAGGCTCTCAAAAGCCGCTTTTCTGCTGCGGAATGGAAGGGGATCTATTCCCTGCATTCGGCCCGCGCCAGGCTCCTTGCCCGCGATTGGATTCGTGCCCAACTGTCCTCCTCTGGCCCCGGGAACCGGCTGGGCTCCCGAGGTGAAGGGATAGAGATCCGCACGGCTGGGGATCGTCCGGGCCAAGGTCCTCCCCAGATATGGTTTGGGGGACGGGAAATCGGCAACCTGGACTTTTCGCTTTCTCACCATGGCCGTTTCGTGGCGTGGGCTTTGTTCCTTCCGGAGTCCGAGTGGTGGGCAATGGGCACCTAGATCCGCAGCCCGCCGGGCCAGATCAACACTACTGAGGACGGAAGTGAAGGAGGAGGAAACCTACGATGCTCAGATGCTGTCGATCCGGGCCGTCGCTCGTGCTCCTGGCTTGCCTGGAGACACTGTCCCCAGGCAAGAGGAGGCGCTAGTCTTTTTGGTCCGGCCTCATGCCAGACTTGTCCCCGATCTTCCGTGAATGCTATGCGACATTTCAGTTTCTCGTGCCGTGTCGCAACACGTGGAGCCGGTTTTTTTTTGGTGGTTATTGCGCTGCCAGCGTGGGCACAGGTTGCTCCTGAGGAAGAACGCTCTACGGTCGGGCCCGGAGAGTTGGTTGTTACTTCCCCAAGCGAGACTAACCGAGAGCGTTATCAGATCCCGGCCATGAGGGTTGAGCAGGGTCCCGTTATCGACGGGGTGCTAAATGACCAGGTATGGACACAGGCCGCCCTGATCAACGAGTTCGTCCAACAGGAGCCCCTGGAGGGAGCCCCTGCCACGGAACGGACGGAGGTTCGAGTGCTCTACGATGGGACAAATCTCTACGTGGGTATCCTCGCTTTCGATTCCTCCCCGGAGCGAGTCACCGCTACTGAGATGCGGCGGGATGGGAGCCAGATCCTGAATGAGGACAGCTTCCAAATCATTCTCGACACCTTCATGGACTCTCGTTCTGCGTACATGTTCGTCGTGAGCCCACTAGGCGCCATGCTGGATCAGCAGGTTTTCCAGGAGGGCGAGGGTGGCCGGAGGGGAGTCAGTTCGAACATCAATCTTGAATGGGACGGCGTGTGGGATGCATCCGCGCGCCGGACCGGCGAGGGCTGGGTTGCAGAGATCCGGATCCCAATGGTGACGCTCCGGTTTCCCAGCGCATCTCCCCAATCGTGGGGGATCAACTTCATGCGCACGATCCCTCACTTGAACGAGGTGCTGTTCTGGGCCCCAATTCCTCGAGCGTATGGACTCACCCAGGTGAGCCTGGCTGGTAGCCTGAACGGACTAGAGGACCTCAACAGAGGGCGAGATCTCCGAGTCAAGCCATATCTGGCTGCTGGGGGCGAACAGGAGTTCAGTAAAGGTGACTGGAGTCGGTCGAATACGGCTGATATAGGGCTGGATCTTAAATATGGGATCACGCCGAGCCTTAACCTGGACATGACCGTCAATACCGATTTTGCTCAGGCCGAGGCGGATAACGAGCAGGTGAACCTGACGCGATTCCCCCTCTTCTTTCCTGAGAAGCGCGAGTTCTTCCTAGAGAACGCAGGACAATTCAATGTGGGGACGACAGGCTCCGGCCAGCGGGCCGACCTGTTCTTTACTCGCCGGATTGGGATCGATGAAAAATCCGGCGGGCAGGTTCCGGTCCTAGGAGGCGCGAGGCTGACTGGGAAGGTGGGGAAGAACAACATCGCGGTCATGGACATCCAGACGGATGATGCGCATGGTCGTCCCGGCGAGAATTTCTTCGTCGCACGCTACGGGCGCGACATTTTTGGCCGATCGAAGGTGGGCGGAATCGTCGTAAACCGCGAAGCGTCGAGCGGTGGCCACTACAATCGCACCTTTGCGGCGGATGCTACTATTGCTCTTGGTACCAGTCTGACAATGCATGGCTTCCTGGCCCAGACCAAGAGCCCGGGGGTTTCTTCTGAGGACCGCGCCGAATACTTCCGGGCCCACTATCTCACTCAGGCGTGGGATGTATACCTGGATCACATCAGCCTCGGAAACAACTTCAATGCGGAGTCAGGCTTCGTTCCCAGAGTCGGGGTCCGCTCCACCAAGCTCCACATTAATCGGACGCCCAGGCCAGGCCGGTGGGGGATTCGGGTCATGACTCCGATGTGGCATATGGTTTACACGACGGACCAGACCGGGCTTCTTGTCTACCGTGAGTTACATCACATGATTCGGGTTACGTTCGACAACAGTGCGAGGCTGACCTTAATTTACAACAAGAACTTCGAGCGCCTCGGGAAGAATGAGGGCTTCGTGGTGTCGGGAGCAGATATTCTTCCAGGGGATTACGACTTCTATTGGGCCAACATGGCCTTCAACAGCAACCCCTCCCGACGAGTAAGCTACGGCGTCGCGTACCAGCCTCAGGGTTACTTCGGTGGGGATCGGAAGGATTTGTCGGCGAGCCTCGGGGCGCGGATCACCTCTCAGTTCTCGCTCGGGGGTGAGTACCGGCGCAGCGACGTCGACAACCTTCCGAGCGGTGGGGGTTTCGTGACGGACCTCGGCGCTCTCCGAGTCGACTACACGTTCTCGCCAGCTCTCAGCCTGCGGACGCTCAGCCAGTACAACTCCTCGAGCGATCAGTGGAGTACGAGTGCCCGGCTCCGGTACATATATCGGCCCGGGAGTGACATCTACGTCGTGTACGACGAGGTGCGCAGGGATGTAAATGGCATCCCCATACGGGAGGAATTCCGAGATCGTCGGCTTATCCTCAAGGCGACGTTCCTCCTGTCTATATAGTCGTGTGGCTGAGCCCCCCGGCGAGTGCTGTAACGGCAGTGATCGATCTCCCCCACAGGAGTCCCCAATCCTTTCCCAGTTCAAGCGGTTCTAGGGGTGCGGATGGGGTTTTAAGAATGACTACGAGTTCTCCTGTCACCAGTCCGATAAAACTCCCGCGGCAGGACTCGAACCTGCGACTCGGTGGTTAACAGCCACCTGCTCTACCAACTGAGCTACGCGGGATCAATGGCGGAAACGCTTCCGACGAGACGAATAAATACCCCGTCTCAGATCCAGATGTCAACCCGCCCGCGGAGCCGACTGCGGTCTGGCACGCAATCGTTGCAGTGCCCGTCTCCACGACCTCTGCGGGGAGGATGGAGAGAGCCTGCAACACGCGTTGCACGGCCGGCGCGGTTTTGGCCCAGTAGCTCTTCGGGGCAGTCCTGGACTATAGCTTTGCGTAGGGCTTTATAGTGGCCGCCGGCAACTCCCAGGGTCTATCAGTGAGAAGCGTGTGGCGGAAGACCATGGAGCCCGTTACTGGTGCACCAGCTACAGTAGGGCCCCGGTTCTGCGACGGCCGATCTGCGCCCATCCAGGGTGATTAGAATATTTGTTTTAATACTGGCCCTTTACTACCGTTGCTTCCTGGAACGACAGCTACACTGGGAGATCTTAGATGGCTGAGAATGTGCCGGACCAGGAAGGTGCAGCTAGTGGCCCCAGGACTTCGGCCGCCGCGACTTTCGTTCGGGCACCCCAACAGGAGCGAAGCCGCCGCACCCTGAAACGGATTCTGGCCGCCGGTCTTTATCTTTTGGAGCATCAGGGTCCGGATGCCCTGACCGTCACGGAAATCACAAGAAGGGCGCACACCTCAGTAGGCTCCTTCTACGCCCGCTTTCAAGGAAAGGATGACCTGCTTCGCTATTTGGGAGAGCGCTCGCTCACCGAGGCTCTCGAAGTCTGGGACCAGCTGAACACGGGACTTCAGGTGGAAGGAGAACTTCGGGCATCTGTTACGGAGGTTGTACAGCGGTTGGGCTGGCTGTATCTGGAAGCTGCAGGCCGCTCACTCGTGCTTCTGGATGGGATTGAGGATCCCTTTCCGACCCGACGACGACGGTTGGAGGATCGCATCGCCTCCGATCTTCGTGAACTTGGGGTCGCATCTGAGGTACGATCCAACCTGGCAACCCGGGTTCTCGCTGGCACACTTCAAGATTCGGCCCTGCGTGACCTTCGGGACATCCCCGGTGATGAGGAGGGCTCTCCCTACCCTGAGGCCTCCGTGCTACTGCCCGAGCTAGTGGAGCTTCTCGTGGGTTATCTGGGCGGAGAAGTCTGCGCTACGGCGGCTCCCACAGTTCACGAACCGAAGCAGCCGCTAGAACCGGTGTCAGAGCGCCAAGTAGCGGTGGTCCGGGAGCTGCCCAAGCGCGACATTGAAACTGAGGCGCTGATTGAGGCGGCCCTTGCTTCGGAGCCTGCTCCCTCAGCCTCTCCTGCCCCCCGGAAGCCCGCTAAAGCCTAGGTTGCGGCGGCCTCTGCTCCTAAGTACACGGTGGATCCTAGTCCAGGGGAGGAGCCTGAACGAGCAGCAAAACCGGAGCCGAAAGCGGACCGTGAAGCCCCCCTCTTCAGAGGAACCCAACCCTTTCGATGGTTGGGGCTAATATCCAAGCCCGAGATCTGCAGAAAGCCCAAGTTCGACCGCGGCCATCTCCGTTCTAGGGGGTATGCTGGTCGGAACTCACTGTCTCTAATCTGGAGGGGTTTGCCGATACTCTAGGATCTACCCTGGGGCGATACCCGACGCACGACAAGAAGACAGCTCTCCGACTAAGGGCGGAGTAGTGGTTCCTAGAGGACCTTCGAGATCCCTTAGGGCAAGAGGGAGTCATGGGCCAGCCCTACAACTCCTATCGGACGCGTCACCAGTGGTGAGTTCGAGGAGGTTATACGTAGGGGTGCCGCAAATGCTGGCCTGCCCCGGAAACGCCGGCGTCGAGGGCCGGTGACCGGAAAGAGGCGACGGGCCTGGAAGATCAGGGAGCCCCCGGCATCTCGCCATGGGACTCGGCGATGATACGGCGTAGGACATCCTGGAAATCCGCGAGAGGTGGTGCCCCCCGTACGGAGCTGCCCTGCACGATGAAGGTAGGCGTAGCCGTGACTCCCACCTGCCGCGCCATCGCATTGTTTCGTTCCAGTCGCTCCACGGCCTGATTCCCATCGATGCATGCGCTGAACGAAGCGATGTTCAATCTGAGAGTTTCAGCGTAGGATATGAACAGCTCTCGGGCCGAACTGGGGTTTGCAGACAGCCACTCTTCCCTTTGGGCGAACAGATGGTCTCGCATTGCGGCGAACCCCCCGGTCGAGCCGAGTTCGTGAGCGCAAATCCCCGTAACCGCCGCCAACTCTCCGTTTGGGAATCCTCCGATGCTGATCGGGACGTACTTCCACAGCACCTCCCCCGTCAGCACGAACTCCTCATAGAGTACCGGATAGTCATCGCTGTGGAAGTTCGCGCAGTAGACGCACCCGAAATCACTGAAGTCGATGATCCCGATCACGGATGTCATCACACTTCCCTCGTCGACTCCGAGCCCACTCAGGTCGAAGGCATCCTGGGGTTGGGCGGGGGCGCTGTTCGTTGCGGGCAGGTCAGCTCTCTGTGCCTGGCCGGTTTCACCGTCACATCCTGAAGAGAGGATCAAGACGGGGAAGAGTAGTGGCAGCGGAGAGCAGAGGGACCGGAAGAGTCCTGGAGAGTGCGGGATGTTCATGTCTACTCCAAACGCGAGGCTTGTTTGGGCCCGAGGAAAAACTCGAACCCGATCATCGATGGATAATCAACCCGGAGTTGTCAACGCCGAAGGAACCTTCCCAGCAGGATCCCGACAACGGTCCCGACGAAGAAACTGGCCAGCACCCCCTTTGTCTCGGACAAGAGAGGTGAAAGCTCGGCGTTGCCGGAGATCTCGGAAGGCCAATAGTCGTCCGAGGATCGTTGAGCTGCACTTCGAACCGAGTGGGCCGGGAGACCATCGGCGTCACAGGCCGGACAGAACGCATCATCGCGTTCCTGGGCCGTGCGGTTTGCGAAGACCATTTTCAACTGGCAGTTGGAACAGTGTCGCTCACTTTCTATCGGCCGGATCACACCGTAGAAGCCTCCCTTCGATAGACCCAGGTCGTCGGCGATAGAGTTGACGCTCTGGTCGGAATTCCAATAGAGCATGTTGGCTCTTTCGGACATATCCTGGGCCAGCTCCCGGTCTTCTTTCTCTGTGCGGTCCGTCATCTATGGTGCTCCGAATTCCCTCCTCGGAGAGGGAGTGGGTTCTCCCGCCCACGGGCAGCAACATAGCCTCCGGTTCGCTTGGGGTCGACCGAACCATGGTTGTGGCGCGACGGGGCGATCCGTCAGAAGGACCAGTTCGCGATCGGTAGGAACGAGAAGGAAATCTTGCTCTAGATGATGTTGACGAGCCTTTTGTCTGACACCTTCCCCCGCAGATTAGGCTCAATTGAAAAATCCGAAACCCCGAGCCTCAGCCTCTCAGCTAGAGAGGGCTGGAGAGGGCAACCCCGAAGAACTCGTCTACTTGAGCCTCAAGGCTATGGTCTTGAGAAGGCAGTAGTCGCCCGGGGCCAAATACAAACAAGCGATGGGATTGACCACGGTGCTGCGCGCGGCCGGTCACCAGGCAGAGGGGCTGTCTCCGAAGAGGTCCCCGCTGCCTGGTGAAATGACGGAAACTGCGCCCGAAGCTCGTCGTGAATCAGTTTCCCACGAAACAGTAGAAGAGGCCGTTTCCTCCTGTAGCTACGAGATTCTCCTGACTGCAGCCACTGCTCAGATGTACTGCGTTCCAGGAAGAGTTTCCGCCACCTAGACGGTCATGGTGTCCGACCATCGCCCTGCCTTCCCCATTGCTCGTCCAGTTGCCACACGTCGTAGTGTTTGCGGCCCCAAGGATCGAGCGCCCATGAGAATCTGAGCCGGTTAAGATGTCGTGCTGATTCGGCTGATCACCCACGCCATTCACCAACTCGCCATTCTCGTCTATCGCAGTCGGCTTCCGGATGTTGTTCCGGTCACGCTCGAAATCTCCGTGAAGGTCGGCAACATTTGCAGCGATCATCTGTCCGTTAGCGTTATACCAAGGGCCGTCACCGATTCGATCCCGAGCGTTTACTCCCAACTGGCCCCCACCCGCTACGGTGCTGAGGTATGCTCGCCAGGGGCCGAAGCGGTTGCCGGCGCCTGCAGCCTGAGCGAGGGTCTGACAGTGCTGATCCGCCCCATTGAGACCTCCCAGGTTCGCTCCATCTCCCGGACCGACGCTGGTGATAAAGAAGGTCATTGGCTGGTCCTGGCCGCTCAGTCCCGAAGGAACCATCAAGAATGCTGCCAATGCTAGTGCAGAAAGTACGCCGATCGATTGTTTCATTTCCCCTGTCTCCAGTGATGAGAATAGCTTGCAACACAACAGAATCGTGTAGGTTGTCCTTGGGCGCTACCCTAGCGTTCTCCAGTTTCTAAGAATCTCGTCCTTGACGCGATACCAATATCATTTCCTAAATAGTCGGACTGGGTGACCTCCTCTAGCCAGAAGGTTCCGCTTCCACCGTCGATCGCCAAGCCCTGATGGATGAGTCGGGCCCCCTCTGAAGCTGAAGCACCATGCCAGTGCTCCACTCCCGGACCAGCGAATTCGATGTCACCGAGATGGAGGTCTCGCATTCTTTCTCCGCGCTTCTGAACACGCCCTGTTCCCTCCATTAAGACCATATATTGTCCACCCCCGTGGCAGTGCCAAAAGGAGCGGGAGCCCGGGTCCCACCAACGTCCGGTCAAGGGCTCGCCCCTGACCATTGCTTCCGGCGAGGGAACTCTATCCGACGTCCCCGTGATGGGGGTCGGCATCTGGTCTCCCGGGCAGGCGGGCTCCTGTTGTCCTCCAACGGCGGCCTGGTTGGCTAGTTGAGCACGGCCCGACGACCGGGAAGAAACCAGGTAGACTGGTATCAGTAAGAACCACAGCAGCAGGTAGAGCGACACACGCGCAGAGCGGGTGAACATTGGAAACCTCCCTAGACAGAATCAACGCCGGAGTCCGGTACATCCCTGGAAATTCGACTCTGGACCATGCCCAACGTATTTCGGCCTTCGTTCGTCCGCCACCATCAAGCGGAATCAAGGCAGGGCGATCCACTGAGGCTGCCGCTCGACTCTCTACGGATCAATGAGTACTCACAACCTTCGGTTGGGGCAGCAATCCGCCGGTTTAAGGCTCGACATGTGTGGTACGTTTCTCCGATTGATTCTCCGTTGCCAGACGTAGTATTGTTTCAGTGATCGACTTTCTTTCGGGAGCTTCCGGGTTCCTCGAGCTGTCTATCCCTTTCCAGGGAGAAGCTAGATGAAAATCGTCAGCATATTTGGATGGCTCGTTTTTGGCTCTCTGCTGCTCACGTCTGCCTGTGGTTCGCCAGAGAGCGGGCGGGACGAGGGGGGTGGAGTGGAAACCGAGCGAATGCCAAGTGCCTCCGGAGCAGGCACAATCCTCCGCCTCGACCCCCGGTTCGATGCTTTGGTGCCGCCCGGTGCCATTATCGAAAAGGTGGCTGACGGATTTGTTTTTCTCGAAGGGCCGGTCTGGATCCGGGAGGAGTCTCGTCTCCTTTTTTCGGATCTTCGATCAAACGCGATCGTCCAGTGGACCGAGGCCGACAGTACGAGTTGGTTCATCGAGACCGTGTTCGAGGGGAACATGGACGGCCGCGGATCTGTTGGCTCGAACGGGCTGACTCGGGACTCGGAGGGCCGACTTCTGCTGGCAGAGCATGGACGGCGGCAAGTCACGCGGATCGAGAACGATGGGAGTCACACTGTACTTGTGGACAGTTACGAGGGAAGACGCCTTAACAGCCCGAACGACCTTGTCTACAGATCCGATGGCTGGCTCTACTTCACAGATCCACCATATGGGCTGGGAGAGGGTGACCAATCACCGTTGAAAGAGCTGGACTTTAATGGCATCTACCGCCTGAGCCCGGGAGGGGATCTCGAACTCCTCTATAGTGATCAGAGCCGCCCCAACGGCCTCGCATTCTCACCCGACGAGACCACGCTGTACGTGGCAAACTCTGACGCAAGTGAGGCGGTGTGGATGGCTTATGACGTGAGTGACGAGGGGCTCGCCAACGCGAGGGTATTACTCGACGTGACCGGCCATCCCGACACTGGGGGTGCCGACGGTCTAAAGGTTGATAGCCAGGGGCACATCTTTGCTACTGGCCCAGGCGGAGTATGGGTCATCGCTCCCGACGGGACACACCTCGGCACGATTCAGCCAGATGAGGTGCCCGCAAATGTAGGATGGGGCGAGGACGGACGGACCCTCTACATGACCGCGCAGGGCGGTCTCTACAGGATCCGACTGACAACGGAGGGCGCGATTCCGTAGGCTTTGATGGGCCTATAGGGAGTTTTCGTATAAGACTATGTTGTCCGTGGCTCCTCCAATGGCAAGGATGTCGAGTGCGCCATCTCCAGTGATGTCCCTGATGTAGAGACCCGAGACGGCAACACCTCCGATGTCCAGCGGAATTTTCTCCCAAGAGTCGGAGTTCGGTAGATATCGGTAGATCATCAGAGCCCAATCTCCACCTCGACCTCCCGCAACGATCTCGTCGTATCCGTCGCCGTTCAAGTCGGCAGCGATCAACGCGTGTCCACCTTCGAACTCGGTACCGATCACCTCACGGGGCCAGAGTTCTCCCTCTGAGTCGCTCGGCGTGTAGACAACGGCGTCGGTGCCGTGCCACGGTTCGATTGTGGCAATGAACCGCTCTCCACCCAGGGTGCCTAGGCTAACCTCGCTGGACCCTCGATTTGGGCGTGGGGCGTCAAGGCCGGCTCCGATGTGCCGGGGTTGGCTTCCCAGCCCTGGTTGGAATAGCCAGACGCCGTCGAGGCTGGCGGTGAGAACATCTTCAGCCGGATCGCCGTCCCAATCTACGACACTGATGCCATGCGCCACCTCGAGACGGGAGTCGTCTAGTATCTGCTGTCCCCACGCACCCGTGGGGTCACCGGGAATCTGATAGGCCCGAAAGGTCGACGCACCGATGTACTCAGGGCCAATGACGCCAATCCCGATGATCGGAAGAACCAGGAGTTCCTTCCTCCCATCGCCGTCTATGTCTCCCCATCTCATTCTGTGTGACGCGGGGACAGCATCTATGGAGTGGAGGGCCCACTCCTGGTTCGTGGTCGGGTCGTCGGGAGACTCAATCCAATGAATCAATCCCCCGTTGTTAGAGTCGTTTAGGGCGAACTCGCTGGCAGTAGCGATGTCTATATCTCCATCCCCATCAATATCATAGGGGGCCATGTTAATGAGCCGTTCGGTTTCTGTGGTGATATTGAACTTTTCCCAAGTCGGGTTCTTGAACCACATGAGGTCACCTTCCGTCCCCCCGGCAAACGCCACGATGTCTTGCATCCCGTCGCGATCTACATCAAAGACAACCGCGTAGGATCCCCCGTCCAGTTCGGCGATCGTATGCTTCGTGAACGTGGGGAACGCTTCCTGCCACACCGCCTGTTCGACCCCACTACAGCCGACCAATGGGAGGAGAGCGAACGCCCAAAGAGATCTGGAAACTCTGATGCTAGGCATAATGAAACGCTTCCGTTTTCAAGTAAGGTGATGTGTATAGGCACCCCCGGGGCACGGTAGGTCGGCAAAGGGGAGGAGGCAAGAAGTGGGGGAGTGGGCTCTAGGGGGCTTGGCAGGGTCTCCCAGCGGTTGGCCGGGGGTGTGGTGTAGTGTCCAGCTGATTCGGAAGATACTTGAAGAAGCATCAACTCCAGGCGTAGCGACTTATTCACAAGCACTTTCAAAGAAACCTTTCTTTCTGTCCGAAGTCGTTCCACGGCGATTTTCACTGTAGTTTGGTGTGGCAAGTCTTTCTCGTTTGCGTATACAGACTCTGGCCCGCATTCTAAAAATGATAGTCGAACACTACGCGTTGGAATGCCGAACGAAAGGCAACGACCAGATCGTTGATCTGACTGGAGAAACACAGGCCGCGGTAGCGGCTTCAGGGGTGCAAGTGGGCCAGGCCGTGCTTCTAGTGCATGGTTCGACTGCGGCTCTTACTACACTCGAGTACGAACCGG
>Ga0310121_10000192_pt1 | contig 66848 bp, 63 predicted proteins | sample CB27_Tmax_986_MG_FD_203504 | JGI IMG/M metagenome (GOLD analysis project Ga0310121, IMG submission 203504) | Marine microbial communities from Western Arctic Ocean, Canada - CB27_Tmax_986 | ecosystem: Environmental > Aquatic > Marine > Oceanic | place: Canada: Western Arctic Ocean | collected... | reverse complement strand
CTGGACAAGATGCTCCACTCAGTCGTAGGCTCGTACTTTCCCTCTGAGACCCGTTGAATTTTTTCCGCGAGCGCTGTTTAGAAGAGACACCTGAAAGGAGACATCCGATGTCCGTACAACTTGGTGACGAGGTCCCCGATTTCACGGCGGAGAGCACGCAGGGGACGATCAACTTCCACGACTGGATTGGGGACGGCTGGGCCGTGTTGTTCTCACACCCCAAGGACTTTACGCCCGTCTGTACGACTGAGCTGGGTTCCGTGGCGTCCCTCCAGCCGGAGTTCGAGAAGCGCAACTGCAAGATCATTGGCCTGAGTGTCGATTCGGTCAACGATCACATCGCGTGGTCCGGAGACATCTATGAGGCCACCGGGCACGCGGTGGGCTATCCGCTCATCGGTGACACTGACCTGGCCGTCGCCAAGCTTTTTGGCATGCTCGAATCCGACGCATCAGGCAGTGCCGGGGAAAGGACGGCGGGCGACAACCAAACCGTGCGCAAGCTATTCGTGATCGGGCCCGACAAGAGAGTCAAACTCACGCTTACCTATCCCATGACCACGGGCCGCAACTTCCATGAAGTGCTTCGTGTCCTAGACTCGATCCAGTTGACGGCCAGCCACCAGGTTGCGACGCCGGCCAATTGGACGCAGGGTGAGGACGTGATCATCGTGCCCTCGGTTTCCAATGAAGAGGCCGAACAGAAATACCCGCAGGGATGGAGTTCCCCCAAACCGTATCTGCGGATCGTTTCGCAGCCGGACTAGGGACGATTTCGATGGGCGAGCCGAGGCCCCGCAGCGAAAGTGCTGCGGGGCCTCGAGTTCAATCCGTTCCGGCCAACTCCGCGTATACGGCGGTCAGGAACCGCCCGGGGTCGTCCAAACCGGCGTCCCATTCGGCGGTCGGGCGCGCGGCCACGACCTCATCGTAGCTGGCGCCCCCAGCCACGAGGGCGGTCACGCGGTCTTTCACCGTGAGGACCATGTCCCGGAACTCCATGACGTCTTCCCGAGTCGAGGGGTTGCCGTGGCCCGGAACGATCAACGTGTTCGGACCCGCCAGCCCGATTAGGGTCGCCAGCGCGTCGATCGTGCCCCAGAGCGTGCCGCCGTTGGCGGTGTCTATGTAGGGATAGCCCGTGGTCCGGAACACGTCCCCCGCGTGGATCACGTCGTCGTCACGGAAGTGGATGTAGCTGTCGCCGTCCGTATGGGCCGGTGCGAGCGGAGCGGCGTGAACCTCACCTCCGTTTAAGTGGATCGTGATGGCATCGCTGTACGTCAGAACGGGCAAGGCATCCTCCGGAGACTGTGCCGCCAGGCGGACACGGACTTCATCCCTTGCCAGGATCAGCACGCCCAGGCGGCCCAGGTTCTCGTTACCCCCCGTGTGGTCCCCATGAACGTGGGTGTTGATCAAGAACCGGATTTCCGCGTTTGAGATCCCTCGGATCGCGGCCACGATCTTGTCCGTGAGCGGCGCAAACTGGTCGTCGATCATGACGATGCCGTCCTCGCCCACGGAGACACCGATGTTCCCACCCTGGCCTGCAAGGTAGTAGACGCTCCCCGCGACGTGGTGCGCCACGACCTCGACATTGTCGAACCTTCCTTGTGCGTACGCTTCGGCCGGCGACAAGGCGCTCGCCACGGCCAGAATCAAGGCTCCATATCTGAGGTTGAAAAGAGTTTTCATGGGTTGGCTCCTAAATGAGTGTCGAAGAATTCGAAGACCTCGCTTCAAGGCGTGCTGGGACTCGAGGGCCTGCACCCAAGGATGAACATGAGGGCGCTCCGGGGATTCACACCAGGGCTCGATGAGTTGACGTTGGGCGGGCTACCTCCGATCCCCGTTGTCCAATAGGCTCAGCGGGACTGAGATCCCTTTGCGGCCCCTTACGGTAGCCGAAACACAAAGAGAAAGGGTCACTCGTTCAGTCGATCTCAGGATGGACGTATCCCGCCGGCAGAATGCCGTGCGGATCGGGCCGAATGCTGAGGTACGTGACCTGGTCGGGAATGAGCGTCCATGCGTGTAGCACCCCCTCCGGGATCACCACGATATCTCCCGCTGAGACTTCACGAATCCGGCCATTCCTGGAATCTCCCGACAATGTCGGCCCCACAACGTCGTCCGGCCCCGGCTCGGTCGCGTTCGCGATCGTTCCCCCAGTCAGGAGCGTACCGCCGCCCGACAGGATGTAGTACACCTCAGAAAGCTGAGTATGGGCCACCCCTCGGAGCTCTCCGTCGCTATCGTTGTCCCCGGTTCGGTGAAGGATTCCGACCGCGACGTTTCCGATGCCGATGTCGACGACCCTGAGCTGGTGGTCGATCGATCGACCCATGATCGCCAGTACACTGTTGATGTCCTCGCTGGTGATGTCTGCCGCGGACGTCGCCTGCGCAGCGCTCGACGCTGGGAACAACGTTACCAATGCCGTGACCAGAACCCATGCTTTCACGCGCATGCTATCTCCGTTGAAGGGGATGTTGTGTGGGGACCCACTGGAAAGGAAAACGGCCTACAAGACCTGTGCTTCGCGCATCACTGCTTCGCATTTCCGGCGGATTTCGGTGGCGACCTGGAACGGATCTCCGCTCACGTACTCGGCCCGGAACAGTTCTACGGAAAGCGCTCCGTCGTACTCTTTCTCGGCAAGCTTCTGGAGGATGCGCACCACCGGCGCGATGCCGTCGCCGGGAATCAGCCTGTAGGTGTTGTTGGTCAGCTCGCGGGGAGCATCGAGCAGATCCTGAAAGTGCGCATGGGCGAGCTCACCAGGCTCGAGCAGGTCCAGATCCTCGAATTTGCTCAGTCCCGACCAGAAGTGGAAAAAATCGAGCATGGGTCGGACGTTGGGATGATCCGCCTCGCGGATCATCTGGAGCGCTGATGACAGCGTCGCCAGGTGACTTGACGTGCGCAGGAATTCGATCATCGCCGTGAGGTTGTACTCGCCGGCGATCTCACCCGTTTCGCGAATGCAGTCCGGGGTTGCAGCGAAGTCCTCAGCGGTCACGGCCCGATTGGTGCTTGACGGGGAATAGATCTTCTGCAGTCCGAGGCTGGCAAACTGATCGCAACGACGTCTCCATGTTTCGAGCGACGCCGCGCGTGCGGGGCCCGGGATCCAGATGTCCTGTAAGCCCGCTGCGCCGCAGACCGGCGTCAGTCCCAGATCGCTCAGAAGATTCCTCGCGCTGGCCAACGTGCCGGTCTCGAGGAATCCATCGAGCAAGCGGTCGTTGAGCTCGACGTACTGGATACCGGCTCTCGCCCAACCCTCGAGCGATCCGCGGAATCCGGCAGCCCGGGACGTGTTCTGGTGCATGCTGAGCAGCATCTTACCGGCGGGTGCGGTCTGGGCTTGAGCCGCCTGGACCGAGCGGGCCAGCGGGGCCGCCAAAGAAGCCAGAACGAAGGTTCGGCGAGTCAGCATGAGCTTACTGTATCGTCAAGGTCGGGTAGCCGCCACAGGGGCCCGCCGACCGTCTGGTCACTCCGTCAGGTCGCTTCTCCGGAGAATCTCTCTATCTGGGGCCCCCCTGCCCCCCCCCCGGGGGGGGGCAGGCCCCAACCGCTTCCAGGAAAGCCTCCCCGTATCGCTCCAGCTTCAGCGGCCCCACGCCCGAGACGGCCAAGAGTTCCTCCTGCGTGGACGGACGTCCCTCGGCCATGGCCCGAAGGGTCTTGTCGCTGAATACGATATAGGCCGGCACACCTTGTCGGTCCGCGATCGACTTCCGGAGCTCTCGCAGGCTCTGGAACAGGGCTTCACCTTCATCAGAGAGGGGCCCGGGCTCCGCGACTCGATCGTATGACTTCGATGACCGCGGTCGGGGACTCTCCACGACGACGCTCATCCCTTCGGCTGCCAGGTCCTCGGTCCTGGCGCCGGTGCACCAGTCGCACGACGCGCCGCACGCGTCCATGTCCTCGCCGAAATGGCCGAGGATCTTCTGATGCCGGCACCCGCCGTTGTCCGCCAGTCGGAAAAGAGACTTGGTCCCCTCGATCTTCGTCCAAAAGAGATCGATGTCGTCGATGTCGCTCAAGAACCGCTCGTGCTGCTTCACGTCGGCCCACGAATAGAAGAGGAAGCAGTCGCTATCCAGACCGTCCCGACCCGCGCGCCCCATCTCCTGATACCAGGATTCGACGTCCTTGGGCATGTCTCGGTGGATGATGAAGCGTACGTTCGATTTATCGATGCCCATGCCGAACGCGATGGTCGCGACGATCACGTCGGCGGCGTCTCGCGCGAAAGCCTCTTGGTTCGCCGCTCGATCCGCGTCTTCCATGCCCGCGTGATACGGCAACGCCCGTACCCCCTGGTCACAGAGGAAGTCGGCCATCTGATCCACAGCTTTGCGCGAGGCACAATACAAGATGCCGCTCTGCCCCGGCCGTGCCTGGACCAGCCCTGCGATTTCGCGGCGCGTGGGGCCGGTGCCCTTCTTTCGGCAGTAGATCTTCAAGTTGGGCCGGAAGAACGAGCCCTTAAAGCCCGCCGGCTTTTTCATGTCGAGCTGGCGGAGGATGTCGCGGGCCACGGCGTTCGTGGCCGTCGCCGTGAGCGCCAGCACGGGCACGTTGGGCAATTCCTCACGGAGCCTCTGTAGCCGCCGGTACGACGGCCGGAAGTCGTGGCCCCATTGGCTGATGCAGTGGGCCTCGTCCACCACGAGCAGTGAGAGCGGCCAGTTTCCGACCTCCCGGCTCAAGCGGCCGTCGAGCCCCTCCGGGGCCAGATAGACGAGTTCGTACTCACCGGCCCTCAGCGCCTGGAGCCTTCGCTCCCGCTCGCCCGGCTCCAGCGACGAGTTGATCGCCGCGGCCCGAAAGCCCAGCTCGCTGAGGGCATCGACCTGGTCCTTCATGAGGGAGATCAGCGGAGAAACGACCAGCACCGTGCCGTCCATCAAGCGGGCCGGCACCTGGAACGTCAGGGATTTGCCCGCCCCGGTGGGCATGAGCGCGATGCAGTCACGGCCCGCGATCACCGCCTCGATGACCTCTAGCTGGCCGGGGCGGAAGTCCTCGTAGCCGAATACATCGTGAAGAACGCCGAGGGGTGTGATGGCGCGGTCCGGGGTGGCAGCGCTCTCGGCAGGGTCCATGGTGGCCGGACCCGTGGTGATCGGGTCGGAGGTAATCGGGGGCTCCATGTTCGGGTGGCGGCTGCAAGACCCAACGTACACGAATGCATGGGGTGGCGAGAGGGGTGGATGGGCCTAAAGGCGGGGCGGTCTTCTATCGTTCCGGTTTTCGAGCGACCCAGATGAGGTGCCGAGCGCCCTTTCCTAGGTGCGCCCGCACGGGGATCTCCTCCACCTCGAAGCCGGTCGTCCTTAGACGCTTCGTGAACCCGGGGTCCGTACCGGCCGACCATACCGCGAGCAGGCCCTTGGGCCGGAGCGCCTCATAGGATGCGCGCAATCCGGCCTTCGAGTAGAGCCAATCATTCTTCTTGTGGGTCAATCCCTCCGGCCCGTTGTCGACGTCCAACATGATGGCGTCGAAGGATCGGATCTCCGCTCTCAGGATGACGGCGACGTCCACTTCGTGAATCGTGACGCGTTCATCGCGCAGAGGGTGACCGGCGTGCTCCCCGAGTGGGCCTCGGTTCCACTCGACCAGGCCGGGCACCAATTCGGCTACCACCACTTCCGCGCCGGGTCCGAGTTGGCGTAGTGCTGCAGCCAAGGTGAAACCCACGCCTAGGCCGCCGATCAGTACGCGGGGCCGCTCGCGTCCGGAGACCTCGGCGCATGGGATGTCAGCCAGCGCCTCGGCGGACCCGTAGGTTCGAGTGCTCATCAAGTCCTGGCCGCCCGGAACCTTGATCACGAAGTCCTCACCAGACTGGTAGAGACCGAGTTCACCGCCCTCGCCGGGTATCGGCGCGGTATCGAGCAATTTCAACACGGCTCTAGACATTTCCTGGACTCACTTCGGGCTCCCTGGCATGACGTCGCGCCTTCTTCCGCCATTTCCCCAATGGCTCCGCTTCCTGGAGTTTCTCTCTTGCGAGCCCTGCCATCAACGGGGTGCCTATTTGTCCAACCTTAGCGCGTCCGAAACCGAAGCCACCCTGGGGTGGCGTTCCGGGATTTCCCGCGTGTTGGTCGAGTCGGTGCTGGTGGTCGGGAGCATCCTCCTGGCCTTAGCGCTCGACGAATGGAATGAGAACCGGGAGTTCCAGGATCTCGCCGGCCGCTCGCTGGTCAACTTCGAGCGCGAAATACAACAGAACCGCCTCCGTCTGGAGGACGTCACCCTGTTCCACGTGGGGCTCCGGGACGTTCTGGCCAACATGGACGCCAGCGGCGAGCCCGCACCTGCGACCACGATCCGAAACATCATGGAGGGCTTTTAGCCCGCCATTCTCGTCAGCACAGCTTGGGAAACGGCAGTCGCTACCGGCGCCTTGCGATACATGGACTACGTCGTCGTCTCCGGCCTCTCGCTTACGTACGACCTGCGGGATCGTTTGGTCACCCTGAACCAGTCGGGGCTGAACGACCTTACTCGTGGGAGGCCTCCGAAGCGGGGAAACGGAGTTGCTGGTCTACACTGCGAACCGCTACATGCGGGAGTTGACGGCCGCCGAGCAAAGGCTCCAGGGGGTGTACGACCTCGTCCTCAGCCTCGTCGGGGAAACGATCGGGGCGCGTCCAAACACCACCGCGGTGGTCACTCCCTAGGCGGTCCGAAGCTCACTCCAGGGATAGCCCCCATCGCTCCGGGGAAAGTCCTTCGTCACTCCAGGGGGTGGCCCTCATCCCCGGGCATCATACCGTCGATGGTGATGACCTTGAGGCCAGGCCTCACTTGGGAAACCGGCACGAAGCCGATGGATCCGGGAATGACCGTGACCAGATCACGGAGCATGTCTGTGCTGAACACGGTCTTGGGCCCCGACGCCACTTCGCTTCGAAACATCTTGCCGATCTAGTACCGCCGGTACTGGTCCCCGCTCATGCTATAAATCTGGCTCAGGACCAGGTCGCGCTCGGGCGTGATCGCAGCCCTCACGAGCAGCGTGATCTGTGAGCGATCCTCCCAATATTGGCGTTCCGCCAAGAAGATGCTCCGGAGCTGGTCGAGGGACAGATTGTCGACGTCGACGTCCGGGTGGACGACGATGGCCACAGCCTCAGTGGTCTGGGCGCCGACCGTCGAAACTATCGGACCCACTGCCGCAATCGTGACGAGAGCTAGGACAGTTGCCCGCACCATACTCACCCCCTTCATGAACCCGCCAGCACGAAGCTGGCCTGCGCATAGAGACTACTCGTAGTTTCCAGCCCCTCGAACTGCTCGTAGCGATACTCCAACCGTAGAGCCAGGAAGATTCCAGGATCATACCGGACTCCGGCCACGATCCCGTCGTAGTTCATGGCCAGGGGCGCGAAAATGTCCTCGCCGGAAGGTACGATGACCTGCTCGACCCTGGCGTAGGGCTTCACCTCACTGTACGCGCCCGGTAGCCGGTAACCGACCTGGACGTACCACGCATCCGAGCCTGGGATGCTTCCGGAGCCGGTCACCGGATCATGGTTCACTCGTGTGTATTCGGCGAGAATCTCGGGCGCGTCACGGTCCAACACCGCGTGGACTGCGTAGATGCGCTCGTTGGCCTCGCTCAGGTCGTGCGCGAGGAGTCGGTCGGCGTAGAAGCTCGCGCCGACCTCCAGTCCGACGATCGAGATGGGCCGCGACCGCACCTTCGCCACAAAGGCTGGGCGGTCGTTGACGTCGCCCGCATCCCCAGCCCGCGCGATGTTCGCCGCCCTCCCGTTGCCCATTCCCACGCTATAGCCGAGCCCCAACGGCGACGTGGGCAATCCGCCCTCGGCGACGAGGCCGACGAAGTGGGTCGGGATCAGTCGGCTCCCGAACTTGATCATCTCCGGCCGCGCCACCGACGTTTGGAGCCAGGATCCATGGTGGAACGTCGCATTCCAATAGCCCACCGGCGTGTGGAACCGACCCGCTGAGATCTTGAAGAGATCGGAGAAATCGTATCGCACCTGGGCACGCTCGACCTCGATCGAATAGCCGGTGTCCTTACCTGTGACGGAGATCTCACCGAAAAACGTGAGTCCCTCGTCGATGTTGGCGATTGCGTGGCCCACCATTTGCCCCATTTTGAAGCCCTCGGGGCGGTCCAACTCGGTAAGCAAGTAGTTGAAATCACCGAAGCCCATGACCCGGACTGCGGGATCATCGGCCGTCTGGCCCACCAGCCCAACAGTGGGCCAGAAGACTGCGACTAGTAAACCTAAACGGAGTCCACGCATTGCTTGGGCTCTCAGCACCGGTTGATGATGTATTTGAATCCCCGTTCCGAGCCGCCCCGCCCATGGTACGGCCCCGACCGACGCTCGGCCCCGCGCCAACGCTACCTGACCCTCGGTTCGTTAGCAACCAGGCCGCGAGGGTCACGTGCGATGCACCCGAGCCTCAATCGGCGAAGCGATTTACCCTCCATCTCCGCGTCCCGTCCCAATCGACCCATCCCCGGTTGAACTCGGGACGGAGGCCGTCACCCGGAACGCCGAAGAGGAACTTCGCGCCCCTCGCAACACCGTGCGAGTTCACGCCGATGCCTTGATACTTCAACGGCTCGGGGAATTCGTAGAGCCCCAGGTCGGTCCACTCGTGTCCGTCGACGGAGCCCCACGCTCGGGCCCGGTGCCCGTTCTTGCTGAGGCTGAGCCGCACGAACACGAGTGTGTCCGCGTCGAAGAGTCCCTCAGGGCCAAGCCTCTTCTCCTTCGCCATGGTCGGACCTTTGGGCGAAATACGGTACTGTATGCGGATTCCCTGATGCTCTCCTATCCGAAATACGCCAAAATATGGAGAACTCCTGGCGAGAGACGATCGCGCCATGACGCCGCCTTTGACCCAATCGTCCACCTCGGAGTTCGGGCCCGAGATAAAGAACGAATACCGATTGTCTACGCGGTCCGAGTAGTCGCGGTAGTGGTACAGGAAACTGTCGCGTTTGCCCCAGATATCCTCGGATCGCGCCCACACACCGCATACCTCCCCCGCCTCCGTCATGGATGGCGTGTAACCCCGCAACGCATGGAAGGGGAAGCCGGTGCTCCGACGAGTCCTCGACCACGGGTTCATGCGAGTCGCACTACGCGGGATTCGTTAAGTCGCGATCGGCCCAGTCGCAGCCCCTTTGAGGACTGAAGGAGCTCGAGGGAATTGAGAGAACCGAGTCGAGCGGTCGGGCCGGAACCCCGTTCGATTGGATTTGTTATATTTACGGCTAATCACACCCCTCCCTTCCCATGCGGACAGGTAGATCCAAATGAATGTCCGCACAGACACCCTCACGCTCGCGCTCATCCTGCTTTCGACTCCACTGGGATTGCGCGCACAGGCCGGGGCGGGCCAAGGCAACCCCGAAGCAACTCAGGAACAGACGGCCGATGTTGAATACGACCACGATTCGGCCGTTCGGGCGCGGGCCGTCCGAGCGCGAACGGGAATCGATGTGGATGGTCGTTTCGACGAGCCGGTCTGGGCGGACGCGCCCCCGATCACCGAGTTCATCCAGGAGGATCCGGCGGAGGGAGAGCCCGGAACGGAGCGCACCGAGATCCGTGTCGCCTATGACGATGACGCGATCTATATCGGGGCCATGCTCTTCGACCGCTACCCGATCACGACGCGACTCAATCGGCGCGATACCGGGAGCGGCGACTTCGACTACATCACGGTGAGTCTGGACAGCTACCACGACCATGAGACGGCGTACCAGTTCAGCGTGAATCCCTCGGGTGCGATTCGCGATGCAGTGTCGTCGAGTGGCGGCGGAGGTGGGGGTCGTGGCGGGGGCGGGGGCGGCGGAGACAACTCGTGGGACCCCGTCTGGGATGTCGCGACGCGGGTTACCGAGGCCGGCTGGTCGGCGGAGATGCGGATCCCGTTCAGCCAGCTTCGGTTCAGCCGCGCCGAGGAGCAGGTGTGGGGCATTCAAATCAAGCGAAACATCCACCGTAACCAGGAGCGGGTAGCGTCTCCCTTTACGCCGACCCTGGAGCGTGGAGGAGCCTCGCGGTTCACGCATCTCGATGGGATCGAAGGCATTGAGCCCGGTCGGAGGCTCGAGCTTCTGCCCTATGTCGCGGCCCGTAGCGAGTACCTTCAGTTGGAGGCCCCCACGGGTATCAACTTCTCGAACCCGTATCAGACCGGATCCGACTACTTCGGCCAGGTCGGTCTGGACCTGAAGTACCGGTTGGCGTCGAACGTGACGCTGGACGCCACAGTGAACCCCGATTTCGGCCAGGTGGAGGTGGATCCTTCCGTGATCAATCTCACGGCCTTCGAGACCCGGTATCAGGAGCGTCGCCCATTCTTTGTCGAGGGTGGGGATCTGTTCCAGATCGGAGAAGGGAGCACTGGCGGCAGCACGGGACGGGCTCCTCAGTTGTTCTACTCCCGTCGGATCGGACGACCCCCGTCCGGCTCAGTCCCTTCGGAGGCGGTGTTCTCCGATAAGACCTCTGCCACGACCATCATGGGTGCCGCAAAGGTAACCGGGAGGGTGGGGGACGGTTGGTCGCTCGGTCTCCTTGAGGCGGTCACCGCCCGGGAAACCGCAGCGTACATCGATGCGAACCAGGCAGTGGATGACGCCGTGGTCGAACCCGCAACGAACCACCTGGTGGGGAGGGTTCGAAGACAGATCAGGGGCGGGGAGACCCGGTTCGGGCTTTATGGCACGGCCGCGAACCGGAGACTGGCGGGGACGGGGATGGATGGAAGACTTCACTCGGCGGGGTACTCCGGAGGTGCGGACTTCGCCCACGAGTGGGCCAATCGAACCTACCTGATCACCAGCATGTTCTCGGGGAGCTACGTGCAGGGAGATCCCGCCGCGATCACACGCACACAGCGGTCCTCCACCCGGTACTATCAGCGTCCCGATGCGAACCACTTGACCCTGGATGAGGGTGCGACCTCTCTAGCCGGATACTACGCGGTGCTGACCGTCGCGAAGCAGGCCGGAGCGCTCGGTGCGAGGGTTGCGATGTCAGCCACCAATCCGGGCTACGAGGTGAATGACCTCGGATTCCAATCCGCTTCGGACCGACTCATCATCGACACGAATTTCAGTTATAACCACCCGGACCCGGGTGAGATCCTGAGGCAGTGGAACGTTCGGTGGAGTCCGGACGCCGTATGGAACTACGCCGGTGACCGGCTCTTCACCGAAGTGAACGGTAACTTCGGCTGGCAGTTCCTGAACTACTGGGGCGGATCGGTGAGATTCGGCTACAACCCCGTCCACGGCGACGATCGGCTGACGCGTGGGGGACCGATGGCGGCCAGCCCGAGGAGGGTCTATGGCACTGCGAGCCTCAACTCGGACGGAAGACGCGTCGTTGTGGGCCGCCTAAACTATCAGTGGGGCGTCGAGAGCGACGATTCCTGGGACAAGAGCCTCAGCTTGGACCTGACAGCGACCCCGAGCGAGCGGCTCAGGGTTCAGTTCGGTCCGTCCTTCACCAGACGCCACGTATCTGCCCAGTACGTTTCCTCAGTGGAGGATCCTCTTGCCATCCAGACTTACGGTAGCCGCTACATCTTCGGAGGACTCTCTCAGACCACGGTCTCTTTCGAGACGAGAGTGAACGTCACGTTCACCCCCACGCTATCCTTCCAGCTCTACGTCGAGCCCTTCCTTTCCACCGGAAACTACCGTGAACTGAAGGAGTTCGAGCGTCCAGGCGCGTTCAAATTCCTGGAGTACGGAACCGATGTCGGGACGGTTTCCCGGGACACCGACGGCAGCTACTTGATCGATCCGGACGGAACCGGCCCCGCCGCGCAGTTCGGGGTATCGGATCGCGACTTCAGTTACCGTAGCCTCATCGGGAACGCAGTGCTCCGTTGGGAGTGGCGACCGGGCTCGACGCTGTTTCTCGTGTGGCAGCAGAGCCGGATCAACTCACTCAGGGGAGACGGCGTCAACGGGACCGATCCCTGGATTGGCGACTTCGACGTGGGCCGTGACATGAGCGACATGTTCGCGACGCCCGCGGACAATATCTTCGTGATCAAGGTGAGCTACTGGCTGAATCCCTAAAAGGCTGTTGAAGGAGTACAGCGGGTCGCGCACAGAGCCATGAGTGATATAAGCTTACGAGTTGAAGGGTTGGGGTGGCACGGCCCCATCTCCGTTGTTGGAGCTCCTAGCCGTAGCTATAGCTATGGCGTCGTCGCTCCGCCTAGGATCTGGGGTCGTGGCATCCCCAGCGCGGACCACTGCACTTCTTCAACAGCCTTCTAGGAGGGCCAACATGACCATGATAGTCGACAACCTCGTCAACGAGTTCGCAGAGCGCCGGCTCACCCGTCGCGAGCTTGTGGCGGCGCTCACGGCGGTTTTTGCGGCCGGCACATCGAAAGTGGCCGCGCAGACGTCGGCAGCCGGGCAGACGGCTCAAGTGATCCAAGGCCAGACGTTGAACCACGTCTCGCTCGCCGTGACGGACGTTGAGCGTTCGGCGGAGTTCTATCAAAGATTGCTCGGCCTGGACGTGGTGAGCCGACCGGGCAATGGTGGGATCAACCTCGGCCTCGGCTCGAGTTTCCTGGGCCTGTACGCCTTGCCCAATCCCGGTAGCGTCAACCATTTCTGTATCGGGGTCGACGGCTACGATGCGGCCCGCATGAGTGAAGCACTGGGGCAGCTCGGAGTGGAGTCACGCATCAGCACCAATCCGCTGGGCAGGACCAGCGGTGGTGATCAGCTATACTTCAATGACCCGGACGGGACTCCTGTCCAGTTGTCCGCGAACGGATTTCAAGGATAAATCACGGCAGAGGATGAAGAGATCTGTTCAGTCGATATCGCGTAGATAACGTCCCGCTCGTATTCCGAGGTCCTTTTCTCGTCTACGGGTATGTGTTGGGGTCGCTCTGGTTCACGTTCCTGCTGCTACTGCGTCTGACCGTGGCCGTTCGGGTAACAGGTAAGCAAAATGTCTCGGCCGACTCGAACTATATCTTCTGCCAGTGGCATGAGTCCGGTCCCTTGTCCTTGCAAGGGTGGACTCCGCGGCTTCCGGCCTATCTTCGCCATCGGCCTCACGCGTGGATGCAGCATCCGGCTTGGTACACGAAGCCGGTTGCCGTGCTTCTGAGTCTGATCGGTGTGCAGAGATTCATCCTCGGATCGACGGGGCACGACGGACGCCGGGCTGCCGACGAGCTGGTGACGTACCTGAAGGATGGGTATTCGACGCTCATCGTCCCGGACGGACCCCATGGGCCGGCCCGAACGCTGAAGAAGGGCGTCCTTCACATCGCTCTTCAGAGTGGTGTGCCGATCGTACCCCTGCACATTTCGGCGACGAGGTCCCTACGATCCTCTTCCTGGGATCGAAAGATGCAACCCCTGCCTTTTTCTACCATACACGTGACCGTAGGATCTCCCATCGTCGTAACGACGAGCACCTTCGAAGAGAGCTTTGAAGAGCTTACACACGCATTGGGGTAGACCCAGGGTCGCGCTGACCTGCGCGCTTCTGTGGATCTTGTCCGCTTGCTCGTCCCCACCCCCGGATGGGGCTGAGTCTGTCATCCTCGTGCACGGCTTGGGCCGTACGCCCGTATCGATGACGATTCTCGAATCGCGCCTTGAGAGCGCCGGCTTTCGCGTTGTCAGTTTTGGATATCCATCGACATCGGAACCCATGGAAGCCCTCGTCGATCGGCTCGAAGTCGAAGTGGAGCTGTGCTGTGGTCACAAAGCAGAAAAGGTGCATTTCGTCACCCACTCGATGGGCGGAGTTTTGGTCCGGAGCTACCTTGGCCAGCAGCCCGAAGCGCATGGGGGGCGGGTGGTCATGTTGAGTCCCCCGAGCCAGGGGAGCGAATTGATAGATGCCTTCGCCGACTCTCCGCTGCTTCAGTCCCTCGTGGGCCCTGCCGGTTCGCAACTCAGAACCGACTCCACGGGCATCTCGGGTCAGCTGGGGCCGGTGCGATTCGAGTTGGGGATCGTCACCGGCGACCGGAGCCTGAGCCCGCTGGGTTCGTGGCTCATTCCAGGACCGGATGACGGTAAAGTGGGCGTGGACCGGGCCAGGGTCGACGGGGCGGCGGATTTCATGGTGGTTTCCGCGACACACACGTTCATCATGAACCGCAGGGATGTGGCTGAAGAGGTCGTGAGCTTTCTCCGGGAAGGTCGATTCGGTTCAGGCTCTGAGCTTTAATCCGTAACTCCGCGTCACACCGGGCCAGGGTCGACGGGGTGGCAGGCCGCACGTCCCCGGGGACTTCTTGCAGTTTCGCACGGGTTGGAAGCATGTTGTCCAGCATGTTGAATCCTCTCGCAGTCCTGACCGTGGTCCTTGAGAGTCGACGCTTTTTCGGGAGAGCGTCGTGCGCGGGTGGGCACGCCAGAGCGGGCTCGTTGACTGGACTCGTCGTCGTGGTGATGGCGATTCTGTCGATGGGGGCCTGCGCCGCCGAGCCCTCCGGGGAGTCCGCAACCAGGGCTAGCGCCACCTCAGTGGACGCCCAACCGGACGCTGAGGCCATTCGGCCGTTCACCATCGAGATCGCCAATGACGCGCTAACCGATCTGGACGAGCGTTTGGCGCGCACGCGTCTTCCCGATCAGATTCCCGGAACGGACTGGGACTACGGGACGAATCGGTCATACCTGGAGGAGCTTCTCGCCTACTGGCAGGACGGCTTCGACTGGCGTGCCCAGGAGCGAATGCTCAACGAGTTCGATCAATTCAAAACCGTCGTCGACGGGGTGGATGTGCACTTCATCCACCAGCGCTCCGCCGTGGTAGGCGCGACGCCGCTGCTCCTCACGCATGGATGGCCGGGCTCGTTCGTGGAGTTCACCAAGATCATCGGCCCGTTGACCGACCCCGAGGCCTACGGCGGCGACCCGGCGGACGCGTTCCACGTGGTCATCCCGTCTCTGCCGGGGTACGCTTTTTCGGGCAAGCCCACGGAGAGGGGCTACAACCCCGAGCGGATGGCGGACGTCCTGGCTGGGCTGATGGAGCGGCTGGGGTACGAGCGATACGGCGCCCAGGGCGGCGACTGGGGAGCCATCATCAACAGGGTACTCGCGGCCCACTATGGGGACCGCCTCATCGGGCTCCACTCCAACTTCATGACGGCTGGGCCACCACCGGGCAGCGCCGACCCGAACGAGGGGGTGTCTGCCGAGGAGCAAGAGCGCAGACGCGAGCGTGCGGAGGCGTTCGCCGCCGCCCGTGGCTACCAGGCGATTCAAGGCACCAAGCCCCAGACACTCGGGTACGGGCTCAACGATTCCCCAGCTGGACTGGCTGCCTGGATCGTCGAGAAATTTCATGGATGGAGTGACAACGACGGGAACGTCGAGAGCGCGTTCACCAAAGACGAGATGCTGACGAACATCACGCTCTATTGGGTGACGGGGACGATTACTTCTTCGAGCCGGATCTACTACGAGTCCAGGAACACGCCGCCGACTCGTCCCGTGGGTTATATCAACGTGCCAACGGGTGCCGCGATTTTCCCGAAGGAGATCAGCTTCGCACCACGCCGTTGGGCAGAGGCGCGCTACAACATTGTGCGCTGGACGCTCATGCCGCGTGGCGGGCACTTCGCGGCGCTCGAGGAGCCGGAGCTGCTGGTGGATGACATCCGCGCGTTCTTCAGAGAGTTGACGGGCACATGACAAGCGCGTTGTGGCGCTGTGGCGCGTCGCTGGGCCTGCTGTGCGCCCTCCTGATGCTGTGGCCCGTAGACGTCGCCGCTGCTCACGGCGTGGCGCAGGACGACGCGTCGTTCTTCCTCACCAACGTGGGCGCAGCCATTGGGCCGTTCATGTATCTCGGCGCCAAGCACATGTTCACCGGCTACGACCATCTGCTCTTCCTCGTGGGCGTCCTGTTCTTCCTGTACCGCATCAAGGATGTGGTCCTCTACGTGAGTCTCTTCACTCTGGGACACAGCGTGACGCTGCTTGTGGGCGTTCTCTGGGGGGTGCAGGCAAACCCGTTCGTCGTCGACGCTATCATCGGCCTGTCCGTGGTCTACAAGGCGTTCGACAACATGGACGGATTCCGCCGCTTTATCGGTGTCCAGCCGAACACCAAGGCGGCGGTCCTCGTTTTCGGCCTTTTCCACGGATTCGGTTTGGCGACGACGATTCAGGAGTTGTCGATCTCGCAGGAGGGTCTGGTCACGAACATGCTCAGCTTCAACGTCGGTGTGGAGATCGGCCAGATCCTTGCGCTGATGGGCGTGCTCATCGCCCTGAGTTTCTGGCGCACACGGGAGGGCTTCTTGAGACATGCGTTCGTGACCAACGCCCTGCTCATGGCCGGCGGTTTCATGCTGATGGGATATCAGATCGTCGGATATTTCGTGAACGCCTCGTGAGGCGGGCGTGACGGATTCGACGGCCTCAGACCGAGGCGCTCCCGAATCGTACGTCTCCATGGCCCCGGTTCCCGATCCCCCTTCGAAGGCCAAATTGGCTTGGGCGACGCTGGCGGCGCTGCTCGTGGCCGGAATCGTGCTCGTCGCCACCGTGTTGCCGGCCGAGTACGATATCGATCCCCTGGGAATCGGCGAAGTTTTGGGGCTACGCGTCCTTTCGACACCCGGGAGCGGCACGATTCCCGTACGTTCGGACGGCCTCAGCGCCTACCGGAGCAGTTATCGCACCGACCTGCGGATCTTCGAGCTCGAGCCCGGGGGGTTCGTGGAGTACAAGTATCGGCTGGAGGCAGGCCGAGCGATGGTGTATTCGTGGACCGCGACCTCCTGGGTCCGCTCCGAGATGCACAGCGAAGCCGACACTTCACCGATCGGCACGGCCGAGTTCTTCGAGGTCGCGGAGGAGACGCTTGCGCGGCACGGCAGCTACGTCGCCCCATTTCCAGGGATCCACGGCTGGTACTGGCTCAACGAAACCGACGGCCCGGTCACCGTGACCCTGCACGCCGCAGGCTTTTTCACCACGTCTACCGAGTTTCTGGAAGGAGTGGCGCCCATGGTGCGGGAGATCACCGGGACGCCGGACTCCACGGCTTACCGGCCTTACTTCTAGGTAGAATCAGACAAGGCGCCTCTTGCGGATGGCTCGCTCGTGGATGCACTCGGGGTGCAGGCCCAGGAGGCGATCGCCAACGCCAGGGAGGCCGCAAGCGGGACGAGGGGGCGCGTGAAGTGCTCGGACGGTTTCCGAAGTCGGTTTCCGAAGTCGGATTACGTGTGGCACTCGCACCTCCACCTCCTGGGCCCACCCAGTGCGGGATACTGGGTGGGCGTCTGTAGAGTTCTCGCCTTACTCCGGGATCGCCCGGTCCCGCTCCAGATCGCGGGGGGAACTCAACGTGGGATGCGGCACGAGCACCCGCCAGTACCCCGAGGGGTGTATCTCCTCGGACTTTACGGGATGCGTTAGGGCTGCCCGTTGACGCTGATGTCTCCGTCGCTCAACCTGATCCTCGTGATGACCTTCGACGAATTCTCCCGCCTGGCCCAGGAGGCTTTTGAGAGCGTTCCCAAGGCGTATCGGGAGGGCGTGGACGGCGTCATGAACGTCGAGGCGGCGGAAGCCCATCCGGAGCTCCCCGGCGTGCTCACCTTGGGCGAATGTCTCACTCAGGACTTCAACTCTGAGTGGCAGGGTCCCGAGACCACTCGATCACGCGTGGTGCTCTACTACGGCTCCTTCCGCGAGATGGCTGAGGAAGATCCCGACTTCGACTGGGAGGGGGAGCTCTGGGAGACCCTCACCCACGAGCTCCAGCACCACCTGGAGTCCTTGGCCGACGAAGACGCGCTCGAGGCCGTGGACTACGCGATGGACGAGTCGTTCAAGCGGGAGCGGGGCGAGGCCTTCGACCCCTGGTACTTCGAGTGGGGAGAGCCGGTGGGTGAGGGCGTGTGGCGGCTGGAGGATGAGGTGTACATCGAGCGTGTCCTGACCGCGAACGAGTTCGACGGCCTGGAGGAGATCGAGTTCACCTGGATGGACCAGTCCTACCGGTTGCCGCGGCCGGAGGAACTAGGTGACATCCACTTTATCGTAGTGGACGGTACTGAGTTCTACGTGCAGGTCATTCTGGTCCGGCGGGCTCCGTGGCGGCAGCGGCTCCGTGGCGCGTTCCGCTCCGAAGGACCCACGGTGCTGGAGAGCCGCGCTGAGGCACGTCGGGTCGACAATACGCCTAGGTAGTGCCGGTGACGTTTTTAGGCATTTCGTCCGCCGGGTCGAGCCAGGTCATCCACTTCGAGCAGGCACGGCATCAAATGGTGGAGGAACAGATCGAGGCGCGTAGAGTCACCGATTCCCGGGTTCTCGAGGCGATGTCGCGGGTCCCTCGCCACGAGTACGTCCCTGTGCAACAATGACGAATCCGACGAGCTGTCCGGCTTTGCGCCTCCCACGCGCACGCTGGTGTGGGACATCGAAGATCTGGACGATCCCGTCCTGGCCACCGAGCACTTCGGCGTGACGACCTCCACCGACCACAACCTCTACATCCACGGTCACCTCATGTACCAGTCCAACTACGCGAGCGGACTCCGGATTCTGGATGTGTCCGATCCCGACAATCCCGTGGAGGTCGGGTTCTTCGACAGCGTGACCTGGACCGACTCGCCAGGGTTTGACGGCTCGTGGAGCAATTACCCCTTCTTCGAGAGCGAGGTGGTGGTGTTTACGAGCCGCAACGAGGGCCTGTTTGTGGTGAGGGGCCAGGAAAGTTAGAGTCGAGGGCTCAACGCATTCTGTCTCACGCGTAAGTCCGTCCAACGCACTGGGGAGCCCTCGCCGTATGTCCACGATTAGCCTTGTTGTCGCAGCCTTGCTGATCGCCGCTCCTGCCGTCGCTCAGATCACGAACGACCCGTTCCCGGAGCCGATCCCGGCATCCGAGGGCATGATCGTCGTCGGGCTCGAGGAATTCGCGGTTCTCCCCGACGTCGACGGAGCGCCGGCCCGGCCCATGGTCCTCGTCGACGAGCCGGGCTCCGGCCGTCTTTTCGTCAACGACATGTGGGGCCTCGTCTACTCGATCAGCTACGACGGGAGGGTGACCCGCTACCTCGATGCCCGTGAGTCGAGGTGGGAGGTCGAGGTGGAAACGCCCGAACGCGCACCGATCATGGAAGTCGGGCTGCAGAGCTTCGCTTTTCATCCGCACTTCAACGTGCCCGGCACCGCGGGATACGGGAAGCTCTACACGTGGATCGACAGGGATGACACCACTCCCGACCCGGACTTCGTTCCTGGTGGGGGCGACGACACGCACGACATCGTCCTGCTCGAGTGGACCGCACGCAACCCGGCCGCCGCCACGTACGATGGTGGCCTGCCGAGGGAGCTGTTCCGCGTGGAGCAGCCGTTCGAGAATCACAACGGCGGCCGCATCGGATTCAACCCGACCTCGTCGCCGGGCGATTCGGATTTCGGTCTGCTGTATATCGGCTTGGCGGACGGCGGCGCTGCGGGCGACGAGCTGGACATTGCGCAGAACCTCGGCTCGGTGTTCGGCAAGATCCTGCGGGTCCACCCGCTGGGCTCCAACAGTGCGAACGGGCGCTACGGCGTGCCCGCGGACAACCCCTACGCCCGAGACGGTGTCGACCGCACGCTTGGGGAGATCTACGCGTCGGGGATTCGCAATCCGCAGGGGTTCGACTGGGACGCGGTGACCGGTGATCTCCTCATGGCCGACATCGGCCAAAGCGTGGTCGAGACGCTCAACGTCGTGCCGGCCGGCGGTGACTTGGGCTGGAACACGTGGGAGGGGAGCTACCGAGTGGTGAGCAACACTCGGGTCGAACTGTCGAACCCAAGGGGGGAGCCTTGGATCACTTACCCGGTGGCTGAGTTCGACCAGGACGATCCCCTACTCCAGCCGGGTTCGGCGGCCACGGGCGTGGTGGCGTACCGGGACGATCTGATCCCGCAACTCACGGACCGGGTGCTCTGGGGCGATCTGCCGAGTGGCGAAGTTTTCCACGTGCCCGCCGACGGCCTCCGGGGTGGCGGACAAGCCGCCATCCGGAGGGTGCTGTTCCGCGATGGCGGAGCGACGAAGACGCTGCTCGAGCTGGTCCAGGCTAAGAACGCCGATCAGGGCCGGGAGCCGACACCTCGGGCGGATTTGCACTTTGGGCGGGGGCCGGGGGGGCGGGTGTTCTTGTTGAACAAGTGGGATGGCGTGGTGCGGGAGATCGTGCGGTAGGTGGAGTCTTACTTACGAATATGCTCTCCCTCGCGTCCATTGGCTGGACAGTTCTGAGGTGTGGGTTCGATGGGAGGGGAATGATCTCACAGTCGAAACGGGAGGGATTATCGGTTCTGCTAGGGCCTGAGGACCTGGAAGCCTGCACCGGGGTCCGTCGATTGTTTCAGCGAGCGGCTCCAGGAAGTGCTAGCGGCTGCCCAGGGGTGAGATTAGGGCTCTCTGCTCTCAACTTCGACGGGTTGCCGCCCACGGCGTTGATCCGCATGATGAGCGCCTCTTTATCGAATCGGAGGCGCAATGAGCAGGAATCGACCGGGCCAGGCGCTCACGTTTGTGGGGCAGAAGCTCACGGTAGCCGGAGCGCTGCTACTGACAATCTGTTTGGCGCCGGTCCAGGCGCAGAGTCAGAACACCGCGTTGATCCCCGCGCCCTTCCGGGAGGAACGCCACGCGGAGTTCCTCGAGATCGCGAGGCAGGGAGACATCGACTGCCTGCTGATGGGCGATTCCATCACCGATTGGTGGCGCCGGGACGGCCTGGCGGTATACCAGGAGAACTTCGGATCGCTGAACTGCGCCAATTTTGGAATCGCGGCCGACCGAACGCAGGGAGTTCTCTGGCGATTCGCGAACGGTGAGCTCGACGGATACTCGCCGACGCTCATGATGTTGATGATCGGCACAAACAATCTCAGGGGTCGCGGAGAGACGCCGGCCAATTCTCCGGAAGAGATCGCGGTGGCCATCACGGCCATCGTGACGAGCTTCCGCGCCAAGTTCCCTGAGGCGAGAGTCCTCGTCCTAGGCGTCTTCCCTCGCGGCGCGGAGCCCGGCGGGCAGTACCGCGACCCGATAAGACGCATCAATAGCATCATCTCCGGGCTCGACGATGGCGAGTACGTGCGTTACATGGACATCGGCGACCGGTTCCTGGAGCCCGACGGCTCGATTTCCGTGGAGGTCATGGCGGATGGGCTGCACCCCACCGAGCTGGGCTACGAGATCTGGGCGGACGCGGTCATGCCCACGTTCAGGGAAATGCTGGGAGCGAATTAGGTGACTCGAGGCTGGACCGCCGCGCTGGCGTGCGGGATCGTCGGTCTCTGGGCCCAGACTGAGCTTGAGGCGCAGGCGACCGCCGCCGGTGTGCGCGTTGAACGATTGCTCGACATGCCGATCATCACGCCCGACCTGCATGCGAGCATCGGAGAGAACATCCAGGGCCCGTCCCTGATTCGCGTCCCGAAATGGGTCGAGGATCGGCTCGGCGACTACTATCTCTACTTTGCCGACCACAAGGGACGCTACATCAGGCTGGCGTACGCCGCCGACCCGCTGGGTCCTTGGCATATCCATCCCGGCGGCAGTCTGCAGATTGCCGACTCGTATTTCCTGACGGCTCCGCCGGATGTGCCGCCGGAACAGGCGGCGCGACTCCGCGCAGCGCCTTCCAACTTTGGACACGACCGCTTCGTCGAGGCGACGACTCCCCACATCGCATCACCCGACGTGCACGTCGACGACAAGAATCGTCGCATCGTCATGTATTTTCACGGACTCGAAGGCGTGAGCACGCAACGCTCGCGAGTGGCCACCTCCATCGACGGCATTCACTTCGAGGCGAAACCCGAAACCCTCGGCCGGACGTATATGCGGGCTCTTCAGCACGGGGGGTACACCTACATCATGTCGATGCCGGGGCAGTTCTACCGGTCTCAGGACCCATTAAGCGGGTTCGAAGAGGGTCCCCGTTTGTTCAACGCCGACATGCGTCACGCGGCGCTCCTGAAACGGGGTGAGACGCTCTACGTCTTCTGGACACAAGTGGGCGAGGTCCCGGAGCGAATCATGCTGAGCACGATCGACATCTCGGGCGACTGGACGACGTGGTCGGAGACATCAGGCGTGGAAGTGTTACGCCCGGAGTTCGACTGGGAGGGTGCCGACGCGCCGCTCGAGCCCTCCGTCCGAAGCACCGCTTACGGCCACGTCAACCAGCTTCGTGACCCGGCGATCTTCGAGGACGCATCAAGCGGGCGTGTCTTTCTGCTTTATGCCGTGGCGGGCGAGAGTGGGATCGCGGTCGCCGAAGTGCATTTCAACGAGTAGGGGTGGTGGCCCGCGCGCGATACGCTTGCCGCCCCACACGCCTTAGGCGCATTTTGTCCGTCGCATACGCCCGATCGTTCTCTTTCGTGCGGGGCCGAGGGGCCCCAGCATGATACGGGCGTCGTTATTCTCGTTGAGCGCCGTCGCACTTACGCTCGTCACGACCGCGCCCGCTCCGTGGGACGACCGCTCCACCCTAGACGGAGCCGCCCCGGACGAAGCCACCCCGCAGGCAGAGGGATTCCCTCGGGAGTACTACTTCTCCCGTGCGGTGTATAGCGGATACGGGGGTGGGTTCCGACGCGGGGGATCCAGATGGGCTATGGACTACCCGAAGGCCGACCAGATCTTTCTCTCGTTCATCGACCGCCTGCTACCCAACCTCGACGCCTACGAGCGGGAGCACCCCATACGTTTGGACGACCCGGAGCTCCGCCGCTTCCCGTTCCTGTACATGCTCGAGGTGGGCAGCATGGCGCTCAGCCAGCCGGAAATCGAGGGGCTCCGGGACTACCTGCTCGCGGGCGGCTTTTTGGTCATCGACGACTTCTGGGGGACGCGACAGTGGGCCAACTGGGAGTACGAGATCCAGCAGGTGCTTCCCGGCTACGAGACGGTCGACCTGACCCTCGACCATCCGATATTCACGGCCTTCTACGAGATCACCGGGATCCTTCAGGTCCCCAACGTCAACAACGGCATCCGTGGCGGACCAACGTACCAGTCGGACGGCTACGTCCCCATGGTCAAAGGGATCCACGACGACAACGGTCGTCTGATGGTGATCATCAACTGGAACACCGACCTCGGCGACGCCTGGGAGTGGGCGGACAACCCCCGATACCCGCTCAAATACTCGACGTACGCGTACGAGATGGGCGTCAACTTCATCGTGTACGCGATGAGTCACTGAGGCGGGGCGCCCATATGAGCGGGTTGCACCCCCATACGCCGTAGACGCATCTTGTCCGCCATGTCCGATCCAGTCGCCCGCCTCAATACCGACACTACGGCCCCGGAAGGCACGACCAAGGGATCAGAGCGATTCATCGTCGTCACCAACTGGTTCGAGGAGCTTCGCCGGCGGATGGGTAACTGAGCCCCGCAGCGACCCACTAAACCATGACCTGCCGAACCATGAATTCCGAACGAGCCCGAGTCCGCGTCGTCGCCGTCGCTCCAGCCGTCGCTCTCACCCTCACCCTCATGGGCATCGCCTGTGCCGACTCCCCGCGGCCCATCGACGTGGTCGAAGCGACCATCGCGTCGCTTCAGGACGAGATTCTCTCAGGACGGACGACTTGCCGATTCGTGGTGCAGGCTCATCTCGATCGGATCGAGGCGTATGACGAGGCCACGGTGAACGCGATCACCGTCGTGAATCCGAACGCCCTGGCGCGCGCCGATAAGATCGACGCCTTGATTGCGGCAGGCGACCCACTTGGGCCGCTTTTTTGTGCCCCGCTCCTCGTGAAGGACAACTTCGACACCCACGATCTTCCGACCACCGGTGGATCGATCGTACTCATGGGAAACGTTCCACCGGACGATGCTTTCATGGTACGACGCATTCGCGAGGCGGACGCGATCGTCATCGCGAAGACGAACATGGCGGAGTGGGCGTTCAGCCCGCGACAGACAGTGAGTTCCTCCTACGACACAACGGCGAACGCCTATGCGCTGGACCGCGTGCCGGCCGGGTCCAGCGGAGGCACCGCATCGGGGGTGGCCGCGAGCTTCGGGGTCGCCGGATTGGGGAGCGACACCGGGAACTCCATCCGCGGACCCTCTTCGCACCTGGCGCTCGTCGGCATCCGGTCCACCATCGGGCTGACTAGCCGCGACGGGGTCATCCCGCTCGCCTTCGACCGGGACATCGCCGGGCCGATGGCCCGCACCGTCGAGGACGCAGCGAGGATGTTCAACGTGGTGGCGGGATACGACCCAGCTGACCCGTACACTGAGGCCGGGAGAGGGCGCAAGGAAGCTGACTATACGGTTGCGCTGGTTGAGGATGGGCTCCGTGGGGCGCGCATCGCTGTGATGCGGGACCTCGTCGATACTGAGGATGCGGATAGCGCCGTCGTGAGAGTCTTCGAGCAGGCCGTGGCCGACTTGGCGCGGCTCGGTGCCGAAATCGTGGATCCGTTCGACTTCGACGTTCAGGAGCAGCGCCGCCGTCCCAACATGGGCTGCAGACGCTTTCGCTACGACATGCACGTCTATCTGGAGTCGTTGGGAGAAGGGGCGCCCATTCGAGACGTCCTAGAGGTGTTAGAAACCGGTCAGTACTCCGATTACGTGGAGGGTTCGCTCCGCAGGAACGAAGAAACGCCCCTGGACGTCCATCCGGCGGACCGCGACCCTCCGTGTCCGGACTACCTTGAACACGACGGAAGACAGGGCTTTCTGTCGGTCTTGGTCGAGGCGATGGACGTGGCCCGCGTCGACGCGGTGATCTACCCCACATGGCGTAACCCCCCGGCCCATATCGATCGCGCAGACGAGGAGTACCGCGGCGACAACAGCCAGATCGTGGCCCCCGCGACCGGAATGCCGGCGATCACCGTCCCCATGGGCTTCACCTACGGCCGTCTGCCCGCGGGCCTACAGATCCTGGCTCGCCCCTACGACGAGCTGCTCCTGTTCCGGCTCGCCTACGCCTACGAGCAGGGCACGCATCATCGCGTGCCTCCCGAGGGGTTTCCGGCGCTGTGAGCGATGCGCAGTCGTTCGGGCTCCGGCGTCAGGTCCCGTATTCCTAGTTGAACCCCCGAAGGCCATGAAAACGCTATGTGTCTCAGCGTTCGCCGTGCTTGCGATGGCCGCCAGCGCCCATGCCCAGGACCTGCCGATCACCATTCGAGCGGGCCGACTGCTCGACGGCGTCGGGGTGGCGGAGAATATCAACCCCACGGTCGAGGGGTCGCGCGTGACCCGGCTGGAGACGACGACTGGCCCGGTCACCTACGACCTTTCGGATCTGACGGTGATGCCCGGCTGGATCGACACGCATGTGCACCTGACCAACCACTTCGACGCGGACGAGACCCCGGCGCAGACGACCCAGTTTCTCAGCCTCGACCTCAATATCGCACGTGCCAAGGACATGGTTCTGGCGAAGCTCGAATGGTCGAAACTCAGAGACTCGGAGCGACAGTTGAGGGACGCGGCGGAAATCCTGAGTATCCAAAGCTCACGGCTTGACCTCAATCACATCGAAAGCTGGGTCGCTGAGTTGGACTTAGGCGAGCAGTGGCTCAGGGCCAAGGATCTGGCGGAGTCCTCCCCCTAACGCAGCCCGTACCAGTCACCTAGACGAACCTCCGTGTCTCCGCCTCCAGCTTCAACCAGCGCCTTGAATTTTTCCACGTCGCTGCCCTGGAAGTGATACGGATACACGACCTCGGGATTGAACGCGTTCACGCCACTCGCTGCCTGCTCTTCGGTCATCGTGTAGGGCAGATTCATGGGGACGAACGCGACGTGGATATTCCGCAGGGCACGCATTTCCGGAATGTCCTCAGTGTCGCCGGCGATGTAGACGCGCGTGGTGCCCACGGTCACCACGTAGCCATTGCCGCGGCCTTTGTCGTGGAACCGCAGCCGGTCTTCGGTGAGGTTGTACATGGGAACGCCCTCGACCCCGACGTCATTGAACGTTCTCGTCTGGCCATTGGCGAGCGTAGTCGTCTGCCCCATCAGTGAGGCGGGCAACTGCTCGGCGACCGCCGCAGGAGCCACGATTACGGTCTCAGGCGTAACGATCGCCGACAGCGTCTCAGCATTCAAATGATCGCCGTGGATGTCGGTGACCAAGATGAGATCTGGAGCAGGGAGGCGGGCAAACCGATCTCCGCCCCCAACGGGATCGACGTAGATCGTCTGGCCGCTCCATGCCATGACGAACGTCGCATGATCGATTGGGCGAATCACCAAGTTGCCCCGCGTCGTTGCGATGATATCACCCGTGATCTGCGCTGCTGCCCCACCCGCAAGTCCACCAAGCATGGCGACGGTGATCACGATCGATGACCGAATAGTCTTCGCACTCTTCATGGTTGGTCTCCTGTGCCGGTCCGCCGATAACTGCCCAAAGAACATAGACTACAAGGGATCGCTGCCGCCGGCGAATTCCCGGGAAGGTGTTCAAGGGGCCCTTGAGAAACTTCTGGCCCTCCAGCCCCGGGGCTTCCTGATTTTCTATTAGGTCTTCGGCTCTCTGCGAGCGTGACCCCGGATAGCTGGGTGCGGCTCGAGGGTCATCACCCGTTACCACCTGAAAAGATGTCGGGTTCAAGTCCTGCGCCTCAGCATACGGAGTCGCTTGGTTGCCGGACCATCGAGGAGAAGTAGTACCATGAACAAAATATTTCGCAGCTTCGTTGGGCTCACTACCGCCCTGGCCCTCACCGTTACCGCCTGTGGCGGTGACCCCACCGGTGTCGATTCTGGCGACGAGCTCACGTCCGCCGAGGTAGCGGCCGTCCTCGCTACGTCGGGTTCGGCGTTCGATTCTGTCGGTATTGCGGCGCAGATCGCGGCGCAGGAAGTATTGCCGAGTGACGTTGCTCAGGGTGTGCCTGCAGAGGCCCCGATTAGCGTCAACGAGAGTTTCGACGTGTCAGTTCCTTGCGAATCGGGAGGCCGACGGCCACTCGCTGGACGGCCTGAGGGGGGCGGGCTAGCTTGGCTTGGCGGGAGGCCTTTGGGCCGAACTGCAGCGAGCTTCGGATGAGTGCCCCACTAGGAGGATCATACCATGAGTCGAGTTCGAACCCTGTCATTTGCTCTGGGCTTCCTCGCCCTTATTGCCGTCCCGGTTTTTGGCCAGGATATTACGGGTACGTGGGTCCTGTCCGTGGATCTGGGGCCCACGGGCGGTGGTGACGCGACGTTCGTCTTTGAGCAGGAGGGCACTGCCCTTTCCGGGACCTACGGTGGAAGCCTGGGAGATGGCATCGGGCTGAGCGGCACCGTGGAGGACGGAAAGGTCACCTACCAAGGCACGGTCGAAGGGACCACCATGGAGGGCATCTGCATTTACGGCCAGTTGGGCGACGGCACGTTTGAAGGGAGCAAGAGCGGCTAGGTCCATCAACGCGAGGAGTGAGGAATGACGAGGATGATCAACGTTGAGCTTCGACCCTTCCGAGAGCAGGCTCTCCGGGTTAGCCTCGGCCTAGGGTTCGCGGTTGCACTCTTGATGGCGACGGCAGCGGCCACGCTCGCTCAACGCCTGCCGGGGACTGAGAATGGCGAGTGGCGTTATCTCGGCGGCGATGCCGGGCACACCCGCTCCTCGCCCCTCGACCAAATCAACGCCGGCAACTTCGAGGACCTCGAGCCGCGGTGGATCTGGAAGAGCGACAACTTCGGCCCCAACCTCGACTACTTTTCGCGGTCCACCCCGATCTACGTGGATGGAATACTCTACACGGTGGCTACTACGCGCCGGCAGGTGGTGGCGATCGACCCGGCCACCGGAGAGACGCTGTGGGTCTTCCGCGAGCCCGAGACCGTCAGGCAATTGCGCTCTCCCAGGCAGGCTTACGGGAAAGGGGTCGCCTACGGCGAAGTGGACGGGCGCGGAGTGATCTATGTCACTACGCCCGCCTTCTTCCTTTGGGCGCTCGACGCCAAAACCGGCCGACCCTTGGAGAGCTGGGGCGAGCCCGTACCACTCAATGGTTTCTCCCAGACCGGCGTCCGCGATATGGTGCCCGACTTGCTGGAGGGCTGGGGCCCGTGGGAGCGCTGGGACGAGGGTACGTACGACGCCGATTACGGGATCCCAAGGGAGCTCGGGATGGTCACCAGCTCGGCACCGCCGATCGTGGTGAACGGGGTCGTTGTGGTGCTCGTGGGCCACCAGCCCAGCTACGGTCAGACCCGGATCGAAAACGTCCCGGGTGACATCATGGGGATCGACGCCAGAACCGGAGAGTTCCTCTGGAAGTTCCACGTGATCCCCCGGCCCGGCGAATTCGGCCACGAGACATGGGAGAACGACGCCTGGCAGTGGTCGGGCGACCTGTCTTCGTGGGCTCCTGCGTCCGCCGACCCGGAGTTGGGGCTCGTGTACCTCGTGACGAACGCCTCGACGGTCCAGTCGTACGCGGGCCATCGCCCGGGGCACAACCTCTTTGGCGGCAGCCTCCTGGCGTTGGACGTCCAGACGGGCGAGCGGAGGTGGCACTTCCAGATCCACCACAGCGACCAGTGGAACTACGATCTTCCGACGCCGCCCATGCTGATGGATCTGACGGTGGACGGAGAGGTGATTCCGGCGGTGATCCAGAACACGAAGCAGGGCCTCGTCTTCGCGTTCAACCGGGAGACCGGCGAGCCCATCTGGCCCATCGAAGAACGCCTGGTCATCCAGACGGAGGTCCCCGACAACTACACCGCGCCCACGCAGCCCTACCCGACGCTGCCGGAACCGGTCGACCCGATCGTGTTGAGCGGGCTGACGGAGGAGTTCGTCATCGACTACACGCCGGATCTGAAGGCGCAGGCGCAGATTATCCTGAGTCAGTATCAGATCGGGGGCCTCTACGTGCCGCCGCTTCCTTACAACCATGACAACGACTTCATAAACAACGTCGGCTGTACAGGGGGCGGGAACGTCATTCCCCATCCGCCGGTCGCGGATCCCAGCACGGGAATGATGTACGCGTCGCACAGACGGGGCTGCAATGCCTCCGGGTTCATGGAGCCCACGAATGGGGTGGACGAAGACCACATGGAGTATGCCGTGCCGGGCGATGGCGGTGCTACGCCCAACTACACTCCCACCACGGGCACCACGGTGGTGGCGTGGTTGCCCGGCAGCGGTGGGGGGCTGCCGACGATCGATGGCCTGCGGCTCTACAAGCCCATGGACAACCAGCTCACTGCCCTCCAGATGAACACGGGCAGGCGCATCTGGTCGTTGCCGGTCGGTGAGACGCCCGAGAGGATCAGGAACCACCCTCTTTTGGCGGGTGTGGACGTTCCCAATACGGGAGGAATCGGCTGGTCGATCCAGATGGTCATGGGTGACCTCCTAGTCCAGACCAGGTCGCTCAGTCAAGGCACCGCGCAGTATGACCCGGACGCTCCGCTGGAGCTGCATGCCCGCGACAAGTCCACGGGCGAGATCCTGGGAAGCGTGCCGCTTCCGGCCCCCGGCCAGTACGGCATGATGACCTACATGCACGAAGGCAAGCAGTACATCGTCGTGCAGATCGGCAGCTTCCGAACGGACTTTCCGGGCGCGCTGGTGGCGTACGCGCTGCCCTGATTCGGGGCGGCCGGGACGGAGCGGCCTAGGGCATTCCTATTGGCGCCCCTCCACTTCGGAGATGAACGCCAGTGTGTGCTCGATCACCTCGTCCGTGACCGACATGTGCCCGCGGTCTTCGTAGTGGACGAAGCGGTGAAATACATTGGCAGCCTTCAATGCCGCCGCCATTTCCACCGCTTGCACGATGGGCACCGAACGGTCGTCGTCCGAATGCACAATCAGGATCGGCTTAGTGCCGGGACCGATGTGGTGGATCGGAGACGCGAGGTCCTGAGCCTCCCGAACGTCCCCCTCGACCGGCGTCCAAAGGTTGCCCCAGAAGAGTGTGTTCAGCTCATAGGTGCCGGCAGCGCTGATCACGGCCCGCACATCGCTCCTGGCGTCCTCCCAGCCCCCCACTCTTTCGTAGGGTCCCTAGCCCATCGTGGCGGCCAGCGCTACCAAGTGGGCGCCCGACGAGTTCCCGATCAGGTAGATGCGGTCTGGGTCGATTCCGTACTCGTCGGCGTGCGCGTGCACCCAACGGATGGCCGTCTGGACGTCCTGATACGGGGCCGGAGCCGGCGATGCCCCCCCCAGGAGATAATCGATGGTCATCGCGAAGAACCCCATCCCGGCCCATTGGGCGACTTGGAGCCCGGAGTCGTTGACCCGCGTGCCGCCGCCCCAGCGGCCGCCGTGCACGTACATGATGACCGGGAGGTCCGTACTGTCGACCGGGTAGGCGATATCCGCGAGGATGGCTGAGCCGAGGGTCCGGCTGAAGATCACGTCCTCCTCGACGGTGACTGGTGTCTGCGCGAGCACCGCGGTGGGGATGGTGAGGGCCAGCGAGGCGATTGCAACGGTGAGCCTGGACATGGATGTCTCCTGACCTGGAGTTCCTGAAAGAATTCCGGGAGTAGAACTCGACGGAGGAAGTCGCCCTACGCACGGGTGGCAGCAACCAGGGAAACCTGTCATCGGGCTATATGCTTGCCGCCTCATACGCCTTAGACGCATGTTGTCCGCCATGGTCGATGCTGTCTCCCGCCTGAACGCAGCCCTGGAGGGCCGCGGGATATGATATCCTGTCTCCCGATTGAAGCGCGGCACGTGAGACCCATGACGCCAGGATGGGCGATCGCCCTCATCACCGTCCTGTGTATCGCGGGTCCCAGCGCCGCCCAATCCGGATCGGCAGAAGCCACCACGCTGCCGTCGACGATTCCGCTCTTTCCTCTCCAGGACGTGGTGCTGTTTCCGAACACCACCCAACCGTTTCACATCTTCGAGCAGCGCTACCGCGCGATGGTGGCCGACGCACTTGAGGGCGACAGCATCATCGGTATGATATTGCTGCAACCGGGCCATGAAGCGGAGTACGAAGGACGACCGCCGATCTACGTCGTCGGCTGCGCTGGGGTCATCATCGAGGCTGAGAAACTGCCCGACGGGCGCCACAACATCCTCGTGCGCGGGCTCATGAAGTTTCGCGTTCTGAGCGAGGACGCGAGCCGTCCTTACCGACTCGCGGAAGTGGAGGCGCTCCCGGAGGCGCTCCATCTGAGCGAACGCCCGCTACTCGCTGAGAGACGGCAACAACTCGAACAAACCGTCCTCTCCGTCTGGCCCCAAGCGCGGTTGCCGGCCTCAGACGTCCCCGACGACGAGGTCGTCGATGGTCTCTCGCTCGTTGCCCCGCTCGAACCCGCCCACCGTCAGGAGCTGCTCGAGGCGGATGGCCTTGTCGAGCGAGCGTTCAGGCTCATCAGGCGTCTACGCGAGAACGACTCTGTGCAGCTCTAAGGGGCGGATGCTCGCACGGGGCCGCCCCCCGGAGGCGGACTGCGTATATGATGATCAGTTGACCGCCTCTATCCCGCCCCGCATGTTAATTCCACACTTTGAGCGACTCAGATAAGTGTGCTCGTCAGCGTCGTGAGTCCCGCGAGAATGGAGATCGAAATGAGCGATCGTGTCGTAGTGGTGGGTCGAGGCCATGAGGTGATGTCGCGTTGCTCCGCTCTACTTTTTGCCCTTCTCTGTGCGACCGCAACGTCCGGCGGCGTCTCGGCTGCGGCGGCGCAGGCTCGAACCTCAGGCGCCGGACAGTGGGAAGTCCCCCGGACCCCCGACGGCCATCCCGACCTTCAGGGGAATTGGACGAACTCGACGCTTACTCCATTCGAGCGGGCAGAGGATCACGGACCGCTGTACACACTGCAGGAAGTCTCGGAAATCGAAAGGCCAGACGGTGACTGCCCTGCCAACCCAGGGACCGTCGCGTGCGGGAGGACGGCCCGCACCGGGACGGATCAAGCTCGATTGAGCGGCCAGGAGTACAACGAGGTCTATTGGGAGCGGGGCTCGCGGGTGGCCGTCGTCAATGGTGAAGCCAGAGCCTCTCTGGTCACGCATCCGGCGAATGGCCGCGTTCCGGCGCGCACGCCGGAGGCCCAACTGCTGATCCAGGAGCGCCAGGACTTCAGGAGCCAATTCGAGCAGTATGACCACCCGGAGCTGAGACCATTCGCTGAGCGCTGCATTCTTTTCGGTTCCCCTTCCGGACCCCCCATGATTCCTGTCGGGGCGTACAACTCCAACTACATCATTGTACAGACAGCCGATCATGTGATGATCATGTCGGAGATGGTCCACGACGCGCGCATTATCCGGATTGGCGAGCCCAACCCGATGCCCAAGAGCGTCCGTCCTTACTTCGGCAACTCCTCAGGTCGGTGGGAGGGAGACGCGCTCGTGGTCGAGACCACGAACCTCAGCCCTCAACAGACCATCCGGGGAGTCATCCCCTCAGAGGACGCGAGGGTGATTGAGCGCTTCACTCGGGTCGACGAAGAGACCATCATTTACGAGTTCACCGTCGACGATCCGAAAATGTTCACCGAAGCTTGGGGCGGAGAGATCCCGATCAGGCAGTTGCACGCCCAGGTCTACGAGTACGCTTGCCATGAGGGCAACTACAGTCTTGCCGGCGTTCTGAGCGGCGCGCGCTACCAGGAGAGAATGGAGGCGCAGGGATCTAACTGACGCGCGGGCCTCGCTCAGATCCTGGGCGGCGCTGTCGTTTCCACGTATCGGGGTGGAACAGCAACAGGACGGTATAGATTTCCAGGCGCCCCACCAGCATGAGAAAGACGATCACGGCCAGGCCCGGGTCGGAGATCCATCCGTAGTTGTCCGTCGCGCCCACGGCACCGAGTCCGGGGCCGATGTTTCCGACCGACGCGGCACTGGCGCCGACCGCGGTTAGGATATCCATGCCGAAGAAAGTCAGAAGCATGCCGCCGAACAGCACCAGGATCACGTAGAGGCTCACGAACCCGAGGATGTTCAGCAGGACGTCCTCCCGCACCGCGTGTCGGTTGATGCGGGCCATGAGGATTGCCCTGGGATGCAAGTGTTTCCGGATCTCGCTGGCTGTGTGCCTCAGTAGCACGAGCACCCGGATCGCCTTGATCCCTCCACCGGTCGACCCGGCCATGCCTCCCACGAACATCAGCGTGACCAGCAACCCCTGAGCGGCCGGAACCCACATCTCGAAGTCGGCGGAGACGAAGCCCGTTGTGGTCGATATCGACACCGATTGGAACATGCCGTGACGGAACGCGCCCTCCACCCCGGCCACGGTGAGCTCGTACGAACCGGCCATCAGGTTGCTGACCATGAGAAAGAGGCCAGCCCCTACGATCACCACGGTGAAGAACCGCCACTCCTCATTCTTGAAGTATTCCAGGCGTCCTGTGGCGGTCCGGAAGTGCAGCGCGAAGTTTACGCCGGCGATGTACATGAAGATGATGGTGACGTAGTGGAGGTACGCGGAGTCGAAGCCGGCGAGAGAGGCGTTTTTCGTCGAGAAGCCCCCGGTCGCGAGGGTCGCGAACGCATGGTTCACGGCATCGAACAGCGACATCCCGCCGAGCAGATACAGCACTACTTGCACACCGGTGAGTCCCACGTACACGCCCCAGAGCAGCTTGGCCGTCTGTGTGATGCGGGGCCGGAGCCGCTCAGGCGTGGGTCCGGGCACCTCGGCCCGAAACAGCTGCATGCCGCCCACGCCCACATGGGGCAGGATGGCGATGGCGAGCACGATGATCCCCATCCCGCCCAGCCAGTGTGTGACCGAGCGCCACAAGAGGATACCCTCCGGCAGCGCTTCCACATCGCTGAACACGGTGGCCCCGGTGGTCGTGAAACCGGACATCGCCTCGAAGATCGCGGGTACGACGCCGTCGAGGGTACCAGAGATCAGGAAGGGCAATGCGCCGAATACCGCCATCGCGGTCCACGCGAAGGTGACGATGGCGTAGCCCTCGCGGGTGGTGAGCTCACCCTCGAACTTCGTGAGGCTGTACGCGACGATACCGACCAGGAGTGTGATTCCGGACGAGGCAAAGAGCGCGAACGCGGCCCCGTCCTCGTAGAACGACGCGCCGAGACCCGTGGCCGCCATGGCGATGGATACGAAGACGAGGAGCAACCCGATGATGTTGACGAGATGCCGGAGGGACATCAGGCGAAGAGCTTCTCGAGTTCGTGGATGCACGTCGGTAGAGCGAATGCCACGGCGATGTCGCCGGCCTCGACCACGGTGTCTGCTTGTGGCACGATGACCTCCTCCCCGCGGACCAGGATGCCCAGGCGGCCGCCGGGCGGAAAGTGCACCTTATCCAGTCGTTTGCCGACGATCTTCGACCCCGCCGCCACCATGAACTCGATCGCTTCCGCGTCGATGCCCTTCAACGTCGCCACGCTGGCGATGCTCTCGCCGCGCACGTCGCGGAGAATGGCATTGACGGTAGACAGCCGCGGCGACACGGACGCGTCGATCTCTAGGCGCGGAATCAACTGCAGGTAGGAGAAGTCGTCGATGAGCGCCACGACCTTCCGGGCGCCCACGGTTTTGGCGAGCAGGCTGGTCAGCAAGTTGGTGTCATCGTTGCCCGTGCTCGCAACGAAGGCATCCATGCCGGCCACGCCCTCCATCTCCAGGAGCTCCAGGTCGGTGGCGTCACCATTCAGAACGAGTGCCTTGGGCAGTGCCTCGGCCAGCTCTAGACACCGCTTACGGTCGCGCTCTATGATCGTCGCCTCGACGCCGATTTGCTCGAGTAACTCCGCGATGTGAAGACTCTCTTGGCTACCGCCGGCGATCATCACTCGCCTGAGCTGGAACGGCTCATAGCCGGTCAGTTGGGGAATGTCCGCCCGTTCGTCTTTGGGGGAGAGTAGATAGATGTGATCCCCCGCCTCGATCGTATCATCGCCCCGCGGCAGGATGGTTTGCTCCCCCCGCCGGATCGCAGCTGTGGCGTAGTGATGCTCAGGGCGGTCGGCAGCCAACTGCCTCAAGGATTTGCCCGCTATGCGGGCACCCTCTCTGACCTTGAGCCCAATCAAGTACACACGTCCGTCCGCAAACGTCGCGACGTCCGTGGCGAGTTCACTGCGGAGCAACTCCAGAGTCTCGCTCGCGCACTCGCGCTCCGGGTTGATCATGAGATCGATGCCGAGCGCTTCGCCAGAGAGCACGCTGCTGGCCTGGTAGTAGTCCGGACTCGAGATACGCGCGGCGACATATTCGACGCCCAGGCGCCGGGCGGCGAGGCCGACGATGAGATTGACCTCGTCCATGCTCGTGACCGCGAGCACCCTCTTGGCCTTTTTGATGCCCGCCTTTTCGAGAACGGACAGCGACGCTCCGTTGCCGACCACGGTCATGATGTCGAGCCGATTCCCGACGTCCTCAGCGCGCGCTTCGTCGGAATCGATCAGGACGACGTCCTGGGTCTCTTTCGATAAGCGTTCGGCAAGGTGGAAGCCGACCTCACCGCCGCCAACTACGATCACCAAACTCATGCGTTCTCCGTATTTACGAGCCCGTTCGAGGCGCTCAGAAGCTACCAATGGTGGGGGGAGGGGGTCCAGAGGTCTGAGTCCATGGCGGGGGGGATGACCTGGGACAGGCCGCGACCGGTCTACCCTCCCGTCAAGCTTTTGATGTAGTTGACGAGGTTCCAGATGTCCTCTTCGGGGATCTGGTTAGCGTAGGCCTGCATGTCAGCCGTGACACCGTCCCTGATGACCAGGAAGACCTCACCGTCGGTTGCGCCGTGCTGCCATATTGCGTCGGTGAAGTCCGAGGGCACGCCACCGGCGTGTGACATGTCGCCGTCACCCATTCCGGTGTTGCCGTGGCACTGCCGGCAGCTGAAGACGTAGCGCTGGCGTCCCCGGGCGACTGATGCGGATGTGGCCTCGACCGGGTTGGTCAGGGCCTGCCCGGCCGCGTGGGTATGGGGGTCAGCCGGGTGTTCCTGCGCCCTTAGTTCCTGGGCCCCGAGCACCCCGCTTAGGCCTAGGCTGCCGGCCACCAGCACCATGTAAAGGACCCTCACGCCGCCGGCTTCAGTCCTGCGATACATCGTAGTTCTCCCAAAGATACTCAGGGTAATAGCTGTGTAGGTGCAGGTAGACTTCGTGCATCAAGTTCACCACGCGATTCGCGGCGTAGGCGTGGTGCCCGCGCCGGGCGACCACGCTCAGCCGCATGTCGCCGCGCCGGACGAAGGCCGACACGCTCGCGCGGGCCGGGTCGACTCTTCGATGCTCAGGCAGCGACTCAGCCGAGAGACCGCTGACGAACGTCTTGAGCGCGCGTGCGATGGGCGTCCGTGCCGGCATGTTGGGCAACGCGTTCAGGAAGACGAAGGTCCCCGTTCGGGGCTCGTACTGGAGGTCGTACGGACGGCGGGCCAGCCAGGAAAACCTAAACACGATGCGCCCGAGCCGGCCCCGCCGCTCTGTATAGCCCCGAAAAACACCGCGATCGGCGTAGTCTTTCAGGCATTCACGGACCGCGCTTATGCCGTCAGCCGCTGCCATGCCCACACGGCCTCCCGCTGCCGACCGGTGCGTCTGGCCTCGCTGTCGAGCGCCCACGTTCTTCCGGACGGTGCCGCTAGTGGTAATAGGACATGACGCCGGGTTCGATCTTGCCCAGGAAGCCAGGCGGCTGCTCGCGCAGCCAGAACTCCTTCCTCGCCTGGACGTTGATCACCGCCGGCCGGCTCTCGTCTCGAGCTACGGCATAGGCGCGCTCGAGCGCCGGCGTGAACTCCTCCGGCGTGGTCGCGTACTCGCCGTAGCCGCCCAACGCCTCTGCCATCTTGTCGTAGCGGACGTTCTCTTGGAACAGATGGACCGGTAGGCCGATCTGGTTGTTTACCTGACCGGACCACGTTCCCCAGGCGTTGTTGTTGTAGACGATGATGACCGCGGGCATCCGATACTTCGACATGGTCTCAATCTCCATGCCGGTGAAGCCGAACCCGGCATCGCCTGTGATGCCGATCACGGGATGCCCCTCATATCCAGCCTGCGGGCCGACCCCGTGGCGTACTGCCGCGGCCACGCCGAGGGTGTAGCCGACGTCGGGACCGATCGCACCGTACTGATAGGCCCCGTTGATGATCTGCCCCGGCCGGTAGGCGCGGAGGTAGCGACGGGTGTAGCGGGCGATTCCATAGCCACCCTGCATGATCGTCGTCCGATCCCTCGGCAGGTCGCCACGATGGAGGAAGTCGGCAAGCTCCTTGCCGATCACGGCGGGGTGCACCGCATCAGTGTAGCCCAGGCCGGTCTGGTAGAACGCCTCGTTCTCCGTCTCGAATGCCTGTCGCGCGGCGGCTACTTCTGCCACCCACTGGGCCCGACGCTGTCGCGTTACCGCCGCCGTCAAAGCCTTCAGGGCCGCCTTCTCCTCGCTCACAATCCCGATGTCGATCGGAAGATTGCGCCCGATGTCTTCGGCCGATGGATCGATGCGGATGTATCGGGTATCGGGACCGAACGCGAACTCTCCCAGCGTTGGCATGCAGTACTGCCCGACCAGTAAGACCACGTCGGCGCTCATGAGGGCTCCCGGGGCCGTACTCGCGGACAGCTCGTGATCGGCCGGGAACTGGCCTTTGGTCGCTCCAGACTCGACGACCGGAATGTGCGCCTTCTCGGCGAGCTCACGCAACTCGTCCCACGCTTTGCTGTAGAAGACTCCGTTGCTCGACACGATCATGGGCCGATCGGCCGTCCGCAGCATCTCCGCCGCGGCAGTGATCGCCGCCGGATCCGGATGCGGCTTCGCTTCCGTTCGATACCTGGTATTCTCGTAGAAATACTCCAACTCGCTGGCGTCGTCGAACCGGGCGCGCGCCACCTCCGACGGGAAATCGAGGTGGACCGGCTGCGGCACGCCGCTCTTGAGCTGCCGGAACGCATAGCCCGCGTACTCCCAGACCCGGGCGGGTGTAATCATTCGCTTGCCGTACTTACGTATGCCCTCGGTCGTGGGCTGCTGGTAGGCATCCTGGATACCCTGCTCAGAGTCATCGGCGAACACCGACTTGTTGCTGGCAAGCACGAGGACGGGCGAGCGAGCCGCGTTGGCGGCAGCGATCGCGTTGATCATGTTGGTGAACCCGGGCCCCTCCGTTCCCGAAGCGGCCGCAACCTCGCCTGTCGCCCGGCAAAATGCGTCGGCGGCGTTGCACAGAGATCCTTCGTGGCGCCCGCCGTACGTCGGAATGCCGGTGTCGGCTATCGCGTGCACGATGTCGTAATTGCCGGGGCAACAAAACAGCGCCTTGACCCCCTCCTCATGGCACGCGCGAGCGAACACCTGCGCGCCGATCATGGGGAAGTCGACCGCGGGCAAGCTGGCCCTCTTGGCCGCCTCGAACTCGGCGGGGATCGTAATCGGCGCGTCGGCCTCCTGAGCGGCGGACGCGACAGCGGTCGTTCCAAGCGCGGCGGTGGCCCCGGCACCGAGCACGGCTTTCTTCATGAAAGCGCGGCGTGACGTGTCGGGGGCGGTGTCCGACGATTTCTTCGTGGTCTTGCTCATTGGCTGTCCTCTTCCCGCGATGTAACCTCAGGCGCCGGCAGACTCCGCACTCCGGCCCGGGATGGCCCCGATCTGGGCGAGCAGGCTCAGCATGTCGAAGTAGTGGTCACTCTGGGTAGGCAGGATACTGCCGAAGGATACAAGCCCGCAATCGGGTGCTTGCCACAGGTCGCAGACTAGGTAGGCTATCTATGCCTCCAACAACGCGTGACCCCGCAGAAACGCCGTCAATGACGCCACGACCCGAGGCCACTCGGAAGCGCAGTCGTTGTGTGCGCAGTTCAGCTCGATGATATCGAGTTTCCTCACGTACCGCCGCGATCGCCTCCGCGTGCGCGTAAGGAATCACGTCGTCGCGAACGCCGTGCATCAACAGCACGGGGCCTGAAAAATCAGCAACAGCGCGATGGTGACGTCCAATCGAATCGATTGGATGTTCTCGAAGGTGTTGAGCTCCCGTAGATCCTGCTCGCTGCGGGCGCCCGCATAGACGAAGAAACCTCGGGAGGCGAGGAACTCAGCCGTCTTCCGGCCGATGCCGGAGCTGGCGCCGGTGACCAAGACCGCCCGCTGATCGCTAGCGTTTTGGGCCTCCAGGGATGGGACTCCACCCATTGGCATGCCGCCTGCGGTGAATATCCAACCGGCCAGGATCATTTTGATGATGCGCGCGAGACTGTTCATGGCGAGAGCCGTCCCTGCGGTCGTGTTTCAGAGCAGGGACGGATTCGCTCCGGCCATCGTCGCGGCGAAGTAGGCGAATCCCCCCCGAGCGATATTAGCGAGGTGCGCCCGCCCACCGCCTTGTGCGTGAAAGCCGGCGATTCGTATCATGACCGGCACGCTCCCGTGGCCTCGAAGCACACATAGCCAATCGCATCACCCGCCTGAACGCAGCCCCAGAGGTTGAGATGGAGAATGGAGGAATGATGAGAGCCGCGAACTGCATTCTCCTGGGACTCGTACTCGCGTTGAGCACTGCCGCCTGCGGAGTCGCAATGAGAGCCGGTGCCGATTTCGTACCGGACCTGGATATGGGTCGCTACCGCACTTTTGGGTTCGATGAGGCCGCAATAAGTCGGACCGGTGATGTGCGTCTTGAGCAGAATCCCTACTTCAAGGATCGACTGGTGGAGGCGATCGAGCGGGAGTTGTCCTCAAGGGGGATTCGCCGCGACGAGTCCTCTCCGGAAATGATGGTGCATTTCCACCTTACCGTGGAGGATCACCTCGAGGTCTATGACGCGGACCCGCAGTCTGGGTCGCCCGTCTCCGAGTTCGGTGTCGGGACGGAGATACTCCAATACGAGCAGGGCACATTCGTCGTTCACTTCGAAGATCCCGGGACGCATGACTATGTCTGGGTCGGTTGGTCGGCGGGGGACATCGGCCGTGCTCTCACCGGCTCGGAGGAAATGCGAAAATGGGTCGACGAGGCGGTCGCCTCGATGTTCGAGCACTTACCGGTCCTGACAAGGGAGAGATCATGAGAAAAGCGATGCTGCTAGTCCCGGCGTTTGCGGGGACATTCGTCCTGGGTCGTTCGTTCGGGCAGGAGGCACAGACGTTTTGCGACAACTGTGAGTCGACGTATGTAAGTGCCGCGGAGATCCAAGAGTATCTCGAAGTCGCAAGTGCCGATCAGCAGGTCCGATCTCTGGACGTCGGCAAGGCGCAAGTGCAGGTTGCCATTTCACATCGCGGGCGATTGGAGCAACCGGGAGGGGTCGCTGAGCACGACCTCGTCACTGAGGTCTACTACGTGATCAGCGGATCGGGGACGAACGTGACAGGCTCTGAGCTCGTCAATGCGGTGCCGAGACCGGCGACTAACCGTGCCGTGCAGTTTCTGAACGGACCGGGTCACAACGCGACCGAGATCCGCAATGGCACGACCCACGAGCTGTCGGCGGGTGACGTTCTCGTCATCCCTGCCGGTACCGGCCACCAGTTCACAAGGATCGATGATCACATCAGGTACGTGATGATCCGGATCGATCCGGACAAGGTGGTTCCGTTGATGGACGAGGCGGACTCGCGGGAGTATCTAGGGAGCCGCTAGGGACGGGGCTCTCCCAAAGGGAGCCCCTCGCCAACGTCCCGGGGCTCCCCTTGGGAAGATCACATGCGCGCCGACGTCGCGAGTTGGCTCAGTACGCGTCGTACCCCTCCGTCAGCTCGATGCGCACACCCGATGGGTCGGTGAGATAAGCGATGTTGAGCTGGATGCTGTCGATCACCCGGAAGTCCGTGTCGAGTGTGATGCCCTTCGCCTTGAGCTGATTCGTCAACGCCTCGAGGTCGTCGACCTCGAATCCGATGTGGTCGATCGCCCGCCCCTGGGTGGGGGCCAGCGCCTCGTCCGCTGTGCCGAAGCTCAAGTTCATGCCCGGCACGTTCGTGGTTGTCTGGATGGTGCCGCGCGGCCGCTGCTCGAGTCCGAAAACGTCGATATACCAGGCGAGCAGCTCCTCGTAGTCAGGTGTGCGGAAGTGGATGTGATAGCCGGAGATCTCCACGGGCAGCATCTGGTCTTCCTGTAGCTCGACCCGGGCGCCGTCCGGCACGGTCACGTAGGCGTTTGCCTGACCCTCAGAGCCCGTGAACTCCGAATCGACCTCATAACCGGCAGCACGCCACTTGGCCAGGAACTTCTCCATGCTCCGGACTTTGAAGCCAAAATGATCCATGACCGATCCCTGTGATCCGGCGGTCGGCTCACGTCCGCTGAACGCTATCAGGAGCCCGTTCAGCCGCACCGCGATGAGCGAACCCTTCTGCGTCAGCACCCCACCGAAGTGCTCCACCCACAACTGCTTGTGGAGCTCGACGTCGGAGACGTTCAGATGCATATGGCCGTAGGTCAGACCCGCTTCGTTGGGCACGGCGAGTTGGGCATTCGCCGGCGAAACGAGCGCCAGCAGGGTAACGGCGGTCAGTAGTAGCCTCATGGTTCGATCCTCCTCATTTGGGCAGCACTCTTAGCGGCCGGCACGCTCAGCCTTCGGTTCATGTGTACGAAGGACAATTGCGACTAATAGACGGAAGGAACCGGGATGTCAAAGAGGGAGCGGGGCGCCATCACTCACTGGGCTGGTCCCCGAAACTTTCCGACGCCAAGCCACGTCGGTGCTTACTGGGCTCCAGACGAGAAATGCGAACGCGAATCGAAGATTGTCAACGCAGGATCGTAGGAGCGAGTAGGACGAATGAAGACGACCACTAGTGCTCGACTCGGACCGAAGGAGGTACCATGAGGCTCCCTCGCACGGACTTAGTCCCAGTGCTACGCCCCCGAGTTGTCCACCCGATGGCCAGCGCCTAGAATCAGGCTGGTTGATGCCGGTGACAAATATTCGAGCAGGCCAGCCCAGGAGGACACATGAAACGGACGATCGTGACTCTTCTGACCGTGTTGTTCCTCGCGTCATCCGTGAGTGCGGAGGTCGTGCGGATCGTGGTGCATTCCAGGGTGGATCTGGCCGGTGGTATCTGGTACGGATTGGCCGGATCGTTTGAAAAGATCGTCGGCACCATCTACTTCGCAGTCGATCCCGACAATCCGGCCAACCGCATCATCACCGACATCGCGTTGGCGCCCAGGAACGCCGATGGCCTGGTGGAGTTTTCCTCCGAGTTCTTCCTGATCAAGCCCAAGGATGTGTGGCGCGGCAACGGCACGCTCCTGTACGAGGTGTCGAATCGCGGCGGGAAGGGATTGCTGAGTTATTTCAACAACGCCTCCGGAAGTCTGGACCCGGAGACCGCCGAGCAGATGGGCGACGGCTTCCTGCTGCGCAACGGTTTTTCGCTGCTCTGGCTAGGCTGGCAGTACGACGTCCCGGGTCGGGACGGGCTCGTGCGTCTGTCCACGCCCATCGCCACCGATGGCTTGACCGCGATCGAAGGCCTGGTCCGAAGCGAAGTCATCGTACAGGAGCGGGCAATGGACCGATCCTTGGCGGACCGGAACCATGCCGCGTACGAGGTCGCCGACTCCAACGATCCGGCAAACATGATGACCGTGCGTGACGGGGTGGAGCAACCGCGCCGGGTCGTTCCCCGGAGTCAGTGGCGGTTCGCTCGCCTGGAGAACGGGCAAGTGGTGGCGGACCGCACCCGGGTATACCTGGAGGGCGGATTCGAGCCCAACAAGATCTACGACGTCGTCTACAAGGCACAGGATCCGCCGCTGGTCGGACTGGGACCGGCTGCCGTCCGAGACGTGGTGGCGCTGCTCAAGTACGGTGCTGCGGAGGAGTTCTCTATCCCGGTCGGTGCCATCGACCAGGCAGTGGCGTGGGGGGTCTCGCAGAGCGGGCGGTTCCTGCGGACGTTCCTCTACTACGGATTCAACGAAACCGAGGACCACCAAAAGGCGTTCGACGGCGTCATGTCACACGTCGCCGGTGGCGGCCGCGGCAGCTTCAACCACCGCTTCGCCCAGGCGTCCCGCGACGGCCATCCCTACCTGAACAAGCTGTACCCGACCGACATCTTTCCCTTCACCGACATCGCGCAGACAGACCCCGAGACCGGCATGCGCGAGGGGCTGCTCGACCGGGTGGAGCCTGCCTTCATGCCGAAGATCTTCTACACGAACTCGTCGTACGAGTACTGGGGGCGCGCCGCGTCGCTTATCCATACGAGCATGGATGGGACACAAGACAGTCCGCTGATGGACAACGTGCGCATCTACTCCTTTGCCGGAGGGCAGCACGGCCCGGGCAGCTTCCCGCCGAGGCGTACCAATGGACAGCAGCTGAGCAACCCCAACGACTACTCCTGGTTCATGCGCAGCCTGATGCTGTCCATGAACAGCTGGACGAGCGACGACTCAACGCCCCCTGCGAGTAACTACCCGCGGATCGAAGACGGCGATTTGGTACTGCCCGAACAGCTAGACTTTCCACTGCTGCCGGGCGTCACTCTGCCGGGCGCGCCGCACATGGCCTACCGCGTGGACTACGGTCCTGAGTTCGCCACGAAAGGCATCGTCGCGTACGAGCCGCCGGAAGTCGCCTCGGCGTTTCCGATCCTGGTTCCGCAAGTCGATGCCGACGGCAACGAGACGGGCGGCTTGATGATGCCGGAAGTCGCGGTGCCGCTGGCCACTTTCACGGGGTGGAACAATTTCCGGGCTGAGTCGGGACCCGAGGATGTGCTGTCCAGCATGCAGGGTTCCTATATTCCGTTCCCGCGAACTGCCGCCGAGCGGCAGCGGAGCGGCGACCCGAGACCTGCCATCGAGGATCGTTATGACAGCCGCGAGCAGTACGTTGGCCTCGTATCGGAGGCGGCGATCGACCTCATCGATGACGGCTACCTGCTGGCCGAAGACCTGGCGCCGATTCTGGAGCGGGCCGGCGAGCATTGGGATTACCTGATGGAGGGGGGGAGCCGGTAGCGCTGAAGCGGTTGCGGCGCAGATGCTCGATAGCGGCCCTCGCATTTGGAGTCAGGGTGGTATGAACCCGCCAACTGTAGGACGGAACATCTTGAGACGGAGTCGCTCGAGCATAACGCTTTTCGTGTGTGTGGTGATGGGCGTCTTCGCATGTGGCGGCAGCGAGTCTTCAGAGGCTGCTGCGAGCGCCCCATCCGGGAGCGCCGGGGTCCTGGCATCGCCCGAGGCTGGTTCCATCGCCCCGTTGGGGACCGGATTCATCATGGTGTCGGCGCGGTCTCAGCTACGCTTGGAGGAGCCGAGCTATGTGGAGCAGACAGACTGCATGGCACGCGTTTCCGCCCTCGGGGATGGGAAGGAATATGCAGGTTGCATGGAGATTCCTCGCGCTGCGAACTGCCTTCAGGTCACGGTGGGCTTTCAGGAGTCGGACAGTTGGTGGGAGTGCTTTGTGGAACCGGTCGTATGTGAGGATAGGACTGCGGAACACGATATGTTGTGGCAACTCGTGAAGGACGCCCGGGCGATCCTTCAGCCGTGTGCCGAGACGGAGCTGGCGTCGGTGTTTGGTTCAGTCTTCTAGGGCCCTGAGGCGCTGCACGCCCTCGGCGACGGCACGAAGGTCGCGGGCGTACTGTTCTTGGCCCACTTCGACTCAGGTCAGTTGCCCTTCGAGCCGTTCCAGTCGACCACCGTGCTCCTCGTACATCCGACCGGCCATCTCGAAGTTCCTCGAGATCCACTGGACCCCTGGGCGTTCGCCTTAATCAGGGACTTCAGTTCCTCGAACTGTTGGTGGGTCATCGGGTGGTCGGAAGATTCGTGAGCGCAATCTAAGCTTTGACGCTGACCTGGGACATGTCCGGTTGCGACGGCGAAGGGCGAGATCCTTGCCGCCCCACACGCCTTAGACGGATGTTGCCCGGAGTATGTCCCTCCACATCGAACGGAGGGTGCCCCCCTGCGCCGCCGCCCGGCTGGGCACGGCACTCAGGGCCGTGATCGCCAGAGCAGGTACGAGCACGAGTGCAATGATCGTGGAACGGATTCGCTGCTGGCTCAACCTTGGGCCTCCTCTCTTCTACATCGCTTACCCGGGGCACTTGCCTCAACAAAGATGTGTCTAAGGCGAGCGAGGCTGCAAGCAATTCTGGGTGGGTTGAGCGTGAGATCCTTGCCGCCCCACGCGCCCTAGCCGCATCTTGTCGGTCATGCGCGACCCCATCACCTGCCTGAACACAGCCCTAGAGGGCTGTTGTGGATGAGGGACAACACCATGATGCGACGACGTTTGAGACGATCGAACCTGCTGACTGCGCTGTGGATGATAGCACTCGGTGTGGTCTTGCCGGCCTCGCCTGCCCTCGGCCAACAGGGCGCTCAGAACGGGGAGTGGCAAAGCTACGGTGGAGATGCCGGTAGCACGAAATACTCGTCCCTCGACGCCATCGACGAGACCAACGTGCGCAGTCTCGAAATGGTCTGGAGATGGGAGTCGGTGGACTATCGGCGTCAGGCGGAAAATCCAAACCTCAGATTCAACAACGTCCTGTTGGCGACGCCCCTGAAGGTGGGGAACACGCTGTACACCAGCACGAACCTCGGCCAGGCGGCTGCGATTGATCCGGTGACGGGTGAGACGCTTTGGGTCTACAACGCAATCGCCGAGGGAACGGCTGTGGAGCGAGCGCGGAGCACACGCGGCCTCGCGTATTGGACCGACGGATCGGACGGCCGAGTCATTCTCGTCAGTGGTGAGCACCTAGTCGCTCTCGATGCCGAGACCGGAGCGCTGCATCGGGAATTCGGTGAAGGTGGAAGGGTCGATCTGCGGCGAGACATGGGGCCGGAGCTCGAGCCGTACAACTGGAACGCTGCTCCGGTGGTGTGCGGAGACGTGGTCATTGTCGGAGCGGCGATGTCCGACAACCCGTCCCGGAAGGAGATGACACCCGGGTACGTGAGGGCCTACGACGTCCGGTCCGGGCAGTTACGGTGGCGATTCAGCCCAGTTCCTCAGACTGGGGATGTTGGAAACGAGACGTGGGAGAACGGTTCTTGGGAATACAGTGGAAATGCCAACGTCTGGTCACTGATGAGCGCCGACGAGGAGTTGGGCTACGTGTATCTGCCGGTGAGCACGCCGACGAACGACTGGTATGGTGGGCACCGCTTGGGCGACAACCTCTTCGCCGAGAGTCTCGTCGCTCTCCAATGCGCGAGTGGTGAGCGAGTGTGGCACTTCCAGATGGTTCACCACGGCTTGTGGGACTACGACAACCCTGCGGCGCCCAATCTGGTCGACATCACCGTAGACGGGCGCCCGATCAGGGCGGTCGCGCAAGTGACCAAGCAGGGCTTCGCTTATGTGTTCGACCGCGTCACCGGGGAACCGGTGTGGCCGATCGAAGAGCAGGCGGTGCCTCCTTCGACGGTTCCGGGGGAGCGCGCCTCACCCACCCAGCCGTTTCCGACCCGGCCTGCGGCTTTCGAGCGGCAGGGCATCGGTGTTGACGACTTGATCGATTTCACGCTCGAGCTTCGTGCCGAGGCGATCGAGATCCTCAACGGTTATGTGTACGGACCGATGTTCACACCCCCGTCGGTACGCTCCGACGACCCGGATGGCACCCAGGGCACCGTGCAGCTGCCCGGCTGGGTCGGTGGCGCGGATTGGGGTGGCGCGGCCTTCGACCCCGAGACGCAGGTTCTCTACGTGCCGTCCATCACCGCACCAATCGTGGCGGCGCTCGTCGAGCCCGACCCGGAGGTCTCTAACTTCGACTATGTGAGGGGAACGCCGCGGAGCGTGGCGGGCCCTCGGGGGCTGCCGCTAGTGAAGCCACCGTGGGGTCGCATCACGGCGATCGACCTCAACACCGGCGAGCACGTGTGGATGGTGCCGAACGGTGATGGTCCCCGCGACCATGAGGCACTGCGGGGCCTCGATCTTCCCAAGCTCGGTGTCCCCGGCCGACCCGCTCCGTTGCTGACCAGGACGCTGCTGTTCATCGGCGAGGGAAGTCCGAACATGCTGGCGATGCCCGCCTTCGGCGGTGGCAAGATGTTTCGGGCCTACGACAAGCAAACTGGGGAGGTACTGTGGGAGACGGAGCTACCGGCCGGCACCTCGGGAGCTCCGATGACTTATATGGCGGATGGGAGTCAGTACGTCGTCGTGGCGGTCAGTGATGCGACCCATCATGCGGAGTTCATCGCGTTCAGCGTTCGGTAGAGCCCCTCAGCTATCCGTCAGCGCGGCTCTTATGTCGTCCCGCGACGTGAACTTCACGCGCGGCCGCCCACCGGCCTCGCCACGCGATTGCTCGAGCGCATCCAATCGGCTCCAGTCGTCATAGTTCACCACGTGGGGCTGACGCTCCCGAACCAGTGCGTCGAGGGTCGACGGATCGGGATGCGCCGGATCGAGGATGGAGGAAGACGTGGCGTCTTCCAGCATGGCGCTGGCGGTCTCCGTCCCGTCCTTTTTGTTCGTTCCGATGATTCCGGTCGGTCCACGCTTGATCCAGCCGCTGACGTACACCCCCCGCACGGGTTTCCCGGTCTCGGTCACGCGGCCGCCCTCATTCGGGACCACTCCCCAACTCTCGTCGAATGGGAGACCGTCCACGGGGAGGCCCCGGTATCCGACCGATCGAAAGACGAGGTCCACCGCAAGCTCTTCGGTCTGCTCGGTGGCGTGAGCACGCAGCTTCCCGCCATCCGAGACGAGCTCGTTGCGCACGATTCGCATGGCCCGGACCCCGCCGTCGTCGCCTGCAATCAGCTCGGCGGGTGAGACCAGGAACCGCAGTGTGAGCAGGCGCTCCTTACCCTCCCGAGGCTGTTGAGCGAAGCCTTGGAGAATCTCCACCTTCTTCGGCAACTTGTCGTCATCCGTGTTCTCGAGCTCGGCCTGGCTGAGGAGATCGAGGCGCACTTCTTCCGGCAAGACGTTGATGTCCGCTCCCATCAGTTCGCCCAGCTCCCGAACTTCCACATTCGTGAAGGCGGCTTGGAGGGGTCCGCGCCGGCCGAGCATGGTCACCTCTCGCACCTTGCTCTGGCTCAACGCTTCGAGCGCGTGGTCGGCGATGTCGGTCGCCGCCAACTCGTCGGGTGTGCGGCACAAAATCCGCGCGACGTCCACCGCGACGTTTCCGACGCCCACGACGGCGACATGCTCTGCGGAGAGATCGAACTCATAGTCCCGGTAGTCCGGGTGGCCGTTGTACCACGCTACGAACTCAGTGGCGGTGCGGCTTCGCTCGAGATCCTCGCCGGGGATCCCCATCGCCCGATCGGTCTCGGCGCCGGTGGCGAAGCAGATCTGGTGGAAGTGCTCACTGAGGTCGGCCAGGCTGATGTCCTTTCCCACCTCCACATCGCCGAAGAACCGGAAATTCTCTCCCTGAGCGATGCGGTCGAACACCCGCGTGACGCTCTTGATTTTCTGGTGATCCGGGGCGACACCAAAGCGCACGAGGCCGAAGGGAGTCGGGAGACGATCGAACATGTCGACTTGGACGTGAACATCGCTCTGCTTGAGAAGGTGGTTGGCGGTATAGAACCCAGCCGGTCCCGACCCGATGATGGCCACCCTGATCGGGTGGTCCGCTGTGCCTACTTCCGACATCATGAATGCTCCTTGCGAGTCGGCTGAACGGCCCGAATGATAGCGACTTTGGTGGCTTACCGGCACCCGATATGGCGTTCTCGATCAGGACGTCCGGATTGAGCTCCGGGTGCCTCGAGACGACAAACACTCTCGATACGGATGCGAAGACGCTTGCCGCCCCACACGCCTTAGGCGCATCTTGTCCGGATCATGGCCACCCATCTGACGGCCCCCTCAGGCGCTTCATCCGCGAGATCCATTGCCGAAGTCTCTGGCAGGTGCCGGGGATCTATGCGGTCGGGTCTTGGGCGGTGCTCCAGGTCGTGGACACGCTCGGTGGAGCGCTCAACCTGCCGGACTGGTTTCCGTCGTTTGCGCTGGCCCTGCTCATCGTCGGTTTGCCGGTCGTTCTGGCGACTGCGTTCGTTCAGGAGGGCGGGCCGGGCGATGAAAGGCAGGATGTGGAGATGATGAGGCAGCGGGTGCTGAATTGACCGTCTTCTCGAGCCACGAGCCCTAGAGTGAAAACCGCAAAGTCGATCGCAATCTCCCTCGTGGCCTACGTTGCGCTGGTCGTCGCCTTCGAGTCCATGCTCGGCCTGTTCCAGCCCGCGAATCAAACCACGCTGGTCATCACCACCACGGACGAGGATGGTACCGCACACGACCGGGTCCTGGCTCGCCTCGAGAGCAACGGCCAACTCTTCGTGTCAGCCAACCATTGGCCGCGAGCCTGGTACAGACGGGCGCTCGAGAATCCGAGTGTACAAGTCACGGTGGACGGTGTGAGGGGTGACTACCGAGCGGTGCCTGCGACGGATGAGGAGGCCGTTCGGGTCAATAGGGAGGACCCGCACGGGATCGGGTTTCGGATTATGACGGGGTTTCCGCCGAGGCGCTTTGTTCGGCTCGAGCCGCGGTAGGAGATGGGCTCGTACGTATGATTGAGATGTGGAGATGCGTACGCGCCCTAGACGGGCAGCGGGTATGGTCCCTTAGAAGGAAGGCGAATATGGGACGACTTCGCTGCAGCTTCTTCCTGCTTCTTGCCACGCTGATCACGGGCTGCTTAGAGCAGCGGATTCAACGAAGCCCTTCGAGACGAACTCTCAGCCCGGGCGGTCACCGATCAAGCGATCCGTGACACTATCGTGCAGGTCATCCAACCTCGCCGGAACGCCAAGCCTGAGCGGCGCCAGCGGCCCTGAGTCAGGGCGTCACTCTGACCTTCAAGTTCTCGTACGTGAATCTGGCACCGTCGCTGGCAACCGCTCGGAGCACGTACTCTCCTGGCTCGTCGAAGCTGATTTCAGACACCCATCGCCGGTCCTCGGGCGGCTGGGGAAGGATGTACGGAGGCGACCAGGGAGAATTCGCGTACATACGAGAGTCCATCCACGTCTTCATCTGGGTGGGGCGGAAAGTCGCGTGCTCCGCGATACCCCGGTAGACGATCCACGAGAACCGCAGGCCAGGTATGCTCCTGACGACTGATCCCCGTGGGGGAGTGTAGAGATCGTCCACTGACTGTGGCCGCGGGCGCTCTCTTCTCGGGGGGTAGTTGTCCGGATCGTCCGCCAACGCTACCAGCCTCAAGGACTCCCCTACCCTTACGGTCCGTTCGCTTCCGCCCTCGACCTCAAGCTCCGGGAACATGTTGGTCCGGAGATCCTGATGGGTACTACCGAAGTTCCCTCCCACATCCGTGGACATCGCCTGGCCATCGATCGCATAGTTTCCAGCAAGCGAGGCGTACACTCGCTGCGTCTTCCCGTTCGCGGTGAGCGTCCAGACCACCTCCCGGGTTTCCGGCCCACCAAACTCCTCGCGCCCCGGCACGGTGATGGTAAAGAGGAAGGGATTGCGACGGGGAAAGAAATGGGTCGGCTGTCCCTGGTCGGCGTCTTCGGGATCGTAGGACACCTCGAACGCCTCGCCCGGCTGTAGGTTCGGGTTGTCTCCCATCTCCACGATCGCGAAATGGTTGTCGGGGCCGAGGGGGAGGTCGAATTCCTGCTCCCAGTTCTCATTGAAGTAGCCGAACCAGAGCTTGATCGAGCCGTCCGCCTGCTGCTCCCACCCGTCGAACGCTGGAAACAACCTCTCGCCTTGCAGGTGCATGGTCTGAGCGGTCGCTCCGTCGAAGAGGAAGAGCGCTGCCCATGGGGCCATCAGTAGCCCACATCTTGTCTTCACTGGGCGCCGCCGCCCCCACTGTCGTCCGCCGCTGGCCGCGTCTCGAAACTCTCCTCTTCGAAGGCCCAACAGAGCGGACAGCCGATATCGAAGTCATTCCTGTCCTTCATCGCCGCTCTCCGCACGGCCATCTCGGCCTGGAACTCCTCGTCCGTCAGGCGGACCACCCAACCCAGCTCGAGGAACATGTTTGCCTGTGAGCGCCGGCCGCTTCCTTGCCAGTTCCTATTGTCGGCCATGTTCTCGTTGTTATCCGTGGTGTCGAGATAGGCGACGTAGCGCACCACGGTGCCTTTCGGCAGCAGCGGTTCGGAACCCGGGGCGTACAGATACTGCTTCACCCAATTGTGGTCGTAGCCCGCGCAGTTGAGCGTGTGCACGACGGGGCCCCAGATCGCTTCGATGCACGCCCGCATTCCCGGTGCATGGAGGTGCGGCTCCCAGACGTAGAACTTCGTGTGCTGATCCAGCACCGTGAAGGTCTCAAACCGCTGGTTCGCTTCCCCCGGCTTCGCATAGACGTCGATACCATTTCCCATGGCCACGCTGCCTTGGCGGCGGTATTGCGGCTCGTAACCTATGGGATGGAAGTAGAAGCCGAATTCGAGATGCGCCGTAGTCTCTCGAACCTGGTTCGGTCGAAAATGCCCGTTACCCAGATGTATGACGGAGTTCGCCGGCAAAGAATAGCCGACCTCCTCCGGGAAGATGTCCGCGTTCCGTCCTACTTCGTGAATGGGATAGCTGATCCTGTCGCCTGTAACATTCCCGTCCTCGTCCAGGACGCGGACCCCATAGCTCATGTGGTGCCAGACGAAGCGTCCTCCCACCGTGCCTTCGAGGGCCGGGTCGTCGAAGGAGAGATCGCTGACCTCTCGGACCTGCACGGCCTTCACATAACGGTCTTCCACGAGCCCAGTCGGGAGCATGCCGAAATCTCCCCACTGGTCCGGGCCGACTACCGGCACCGTCACCGCGTCCATCGGCACGATCAGGTCCGGCTCTCCGAGCTCCCACGGGATGGCGCCGTCCGCCCAGGCCACGTCCGACTCACCCAGGGCCATTGCACCCTGCGGCGCGTCGGCCGGATCGCCCTCGGGAGTTCCGTGGTCCACCCAGGCCTGGATTTTTGCCAGCTCTTCGTCCCTGAGGTACTCGGAGTCGCGGAATTCTTGGATTCCGATGTTCCTTTCCACGAAGAACGGCGGCATCGCCCCCCGCCGGTCGCGGATGGCGGTCCGTTCCTTGATCCTCTGCGACCACCGCCGCACCTCCGGGTACGACGTCAGCGCCATCGGAGCCATCCCTGAGGCCGTATGGCACTTCACACAGTTCTCGCGGAGAATCGGGGCGATGTCCTTGTAATAAGTCACCCCTGCTGGATCGATCCCGAAATCTTCCGCGGCGTAGAGATACGGCTCGGTGTTACCGAGGCTGGCATCCCGCACCGGGCTCGACGTCTGACCGATCAGCGATGGCGCGCCAATGGCCCCCATCACGGCGATCGACGAAAGATTCAAGAGCGTCCGGTACCAAGCCCTATGACCTGAGGGGTTCATCGCGATCTTCCTCCCTTGTGACACTTCTCTCTGGGGACCGGCGTCGGATTCGCCGACGAGGCCAGGTGTCTCTCAATCAGGGCGTCGCTGCGGGCTCTTCGGGCGGGCACCGGAAGCCCTGATCCGCAAGAAGCATACTGAGGTGCCTCGCTTCAATGTGCAAGCATGTTCTTGATGGATTTCTGCTTGCGCCTACCGGCCCGCGCCCGGATGTTGACCTCGGTCTGATCCTGAGTGCGCCCAGACCCTGTGCAATTGGCGGCGGAGACCCATGACCAGCACGAAGATCTTCCGAGCCCACGCCCGACTCCTCGCCGGCTTGGACCTCATGATCGAGCAGGTATCCGATCCTGTCCGGTGCGAAGCGTCCGCGCCGGTGATTTCCAAGTGGAGCGTGAAGGACCATCTGGAGCATCTCTCGATCGCTAACGGGACCACCGTGAAATGGCTCGAGCGAGCCCGAGACGGGGATCCCGAGCTCGACACGGGCGGTCGTCCAAACATGGTCGGGAGGGTCGTCCTGCTCTCCGGTGCATTTCCGAGGGGTCGAGGTAAGGCCCCCGAGGGAACGCGGCCCCAAGGGACCAGCGCCGCGGAGTTGGCGGAACGGTTGCGAAGAGCCAGAGAGCGGGTCGAGGGACTAGAGGGCTCCCTGGCCCAGTTACAGGCGTCTCCAACCACACGAAATCACTTCGCTTTCGGCGATCTCAACGCGACCCAATGGCTGCAGTTTGCGGCGCTCCACACCGAGCACCATCAGAAGATCATTCGGGATGTGCTCGAGGCGACGGCGGGGATTTAGCTCGCGGGTGCATGGTTTGCGCGCCCGGCACTGACGACCAATGTTCCTGGGTCCGGCGCCGGCGGCCGTGCCGCGGCGAAATCGAAATTCGCGTTGGGGGGTGGACCATGTCATCGTTACGACTTCTGATGTTCGTACTCTTTGGTGCCGCGACTATCGCGGGGTGCGCCGCGGAGTCCGGGCCACCGGCCGCGATGGCCACAGCAGCAGCCAACCCGATCACGGGTGAGGGACTCCCGAACCCGAACCCGACACGTATCGCGAGCTGGGCGACCCTGCCCGAGGGACGGGAGTGGGGCTCCACCGCCGGCCTCGACATCGATCCGACGGACGGACATGTTTGGGGGTACGAGCGCTGCGCATCGGGATCCGCGGGTGGAGCCGGGGTCAACTGCGATAACAACCCCGTGGACCCGATCTTCAAGTTTGACCGAAACAACGGGGAGATTCTCGCCAACTTCGGCGCCGGAATCTTCGTGACGCCCCACGGCATCTATGCGGACGACGAAGGCAACGTCTGGGTCACGGACTTCGCCGGCAACGACGCGGGCACGAAAGGTCACCAGGTCCACAAGTTCAGCCCAACCGGCGAGTTGCTTCTGAGCCTCGGTGTCGCCGGACAGCCCGGAAACGACCAGGATCACCTCTGGCAGCCCAATGACGTGATCGTCGCGCCCGACGGTAGCATCTTCGTCGCCGACGGCCACAGCGGTCAGGGCATGATCACGGAGCAGCAGATGACCGAAGGGCGCGCGGCGGGGCTGACCGGCCGCATCGTCAAGTACTCGCCCGACGGTGAGTACATCATGGAATGGGGCGAGATCGGCACGGATCACGGTCAGTTCCGCACGCCACACGCCCTCGAATTCGACTCGCAGGGCCGACTCTGGGTCGCGGACCGGGGCAATCACCGCCTCGAGATCTTCGACCAGGCGGGCAACTACCTGGAATCGCGCTATCAGTACGGGCGCATCAGCGACCTCTTCATCACCGAGGACGAGATGGTGTACGCCATCGATTCCGAGTCCAACCCGATCCGGCACATCAACTGGAGGGATGGCGTCCGCATCGGGCCCGTCGATCGGGACGTGCTCGTGGGCTTCATTCCGCCGTGGGAGTCCGACAGCCGGCCGCAGCAGGGCGTGACGGGTGAGGGCGTGGGAGTGGACGAGGACGGTAACGTCTACGTGGCCGAGGGACCGTCCTCGCTCAGTGATGCGGGCTCCGCGTTCACGAAGTATCTGGTGCCCGGTATGTAGCGTCAGGGATCACGAGACTGGAAGCCAACCTTGGTGGATTGGGTGCAGGCTCGGTGGCGTTGGTTGATCCACTCTGTCCTACGAGGCTCGACGATCGTCGCGGCGTGGACGTTCGGAAATGGCGCGCTGTCGAAGAGGAAGTCGGCTCGCAGCACGCCCGGGGACACCGCCTGGGGGGCTGCGGACGCCGACACGCTCATGCCGAGCATCAGAATGAAGACCAACATCGGGATGAGCTTCCGCACGGGATCCTCCTCGCTGATCTTATCGCTGCGGTCATGAAGCGATAAATGCACGGAGACCTCTTCTGAGCCCGGACCAGAACTCAGCCCAAGAGCATGGCCCAAAGGGTGCATGCCATCTGCGCTAGTTGGCTAGCGGGTTGGGTCGAACCTGGAACTTGATGATCCCAGGCTTGACTCCCCTGCCGCCCTCGATGTGCCACGTGACCGCCGCGCCGTAGGTCGCCCAAACACCGCGACCCTTCCACCCGCCGTCCGGGTCGTCGATACGACCGTCGAGCCCGCGGCTGAAGAAGCCCTGCGGATACGGCACGCGCATGACGACCCACTCGCCCGTGTCCGGCATGAGCGCCAGTAACGCATCGGAGTTCGACCCGTTGGCGATCGGGATGTTGTCGCCCAGACCCAACGTATTGTGCTGGTCCACCCAGTTGTAGTAGTGGTAGTCCGCTCGCAGCGGCGGATCGGTGTTCTGGATCGTCGGGCCCGGTGTCGGATAGAGCGTCCATCCCTCGACGCAGTGGCGCCCGTCGAGGATCTCCGGTCCGTTCACGTCGCACTTCGTCCGGTCGAACGAGGCGAAGTGGCTGCTGCCTGAGAGCGCCGTCCAGACGACGCCGTCGCGGTCGATGTCGAGGCCGCGCGGGCCGAATCCGGTCTCGTCCTCCGGCACGCTCGGGTCGAGCACCGACGGCACCTCATACATCTCGCTGAGGCAGGTCTCCGGCGGGTTGTCGCCGGTGTCCAGGCGCATTAGCTGACCCGGGTACTGCGTCGAGGAGAGCCAGACCACCGTGCCCACCTCGGGGTCGGCCACGAGGCCATAGCTGCCCGCGACCACGCGCGTGTCCCTGCTTGGGTCGAAGTTCCCACTCCCGGGCTCGTTCCATGGCTTCGTGATCCTGCCGTCGCCGTTGGTGTCGATGACGGTGGGACACCAGCCCTGCGAGAACTGCTCGTCGCCCGTCTCATCGAAGACGTCGGTGTCGATCCACCCGACGACCTGGCCGCCGCCACTGAAGAAGAGCGTGTTGTCATTGTCCTCGGCGAACTGCAGATGGTGCGTGCCGAAACAGGTGTCGATCATGACGAACCTCTCGGTCGGCGGGTCGTAGTAGATCGCGGACCGCCCGCTGTTCGCCATCGGATAGTACATCGCGTACTTGTTGTCCGACCCTTCCTGGCACCACTCGGGGTTCTGACGACCCCGGATCGCCGACGTCATCCAGACCCGCCCTTTCTGGTCCATCATGGGGTTGTGCGGGTTGGCCGGGTCGTCCCAGATCAGCTCTTCCCCATAGAACCGTGACGGGACCGGCATCGACGGCGGAATCATCGGCCGCACGGTCGCTGGATCGGCCAGCAGCGGGATCTTGAGGTTGGTCGCCACGTGCGTCACCGGGTCGAGAATGGCGAGCTCGTCGTTCGAGATGTTCACGCCGTAGACCGGTCCGTTGGCGTTCACGGTCGGGTCGCGCTTGTCGGACGCGATCTCGTCGTGGATGTAGTCGACCTCGGTGCCCCACTCCCACATCGTCGTGACGACGTTGCGCTCGACGCCCTGCGGACGGGGCGGCCTGGGTGGAAGCGCGCCCGACGCGATCCGGTCGCTCCAGTCGGCGAACATCTGCAGCCCACGCTGGCGGCCGAATCGGTTCATGACGTTGCTCATCTGCCCGCCCCGCTGCCCCATCTGGACCCGGTAATCCCAAGCGGCAAGCGTCGAGTCGAACTCGTCGATGTTCTCGATCTCGCGGACGATCTGAGTGCCGAGTTGATGGCACAGCATGCAACCCTGCTTCTGGATGTCCACCCACTGGCCCTGCGTCGCGAGGCCCGTGGCGATCCCGTTGCCGCTCGGCCCGGTCCCGGGGAATTCGCTCGCATCAGGGGGCTCAATCAGTGAGTACCAGTAGTTGGCCGGATACACCTGAGCGGCTTCGGCCTCACTGGCCGCAGCGGTCGCCTGGAGCGCGATGTCGGTCCCTGGTGTCGCGTCGATCTTCGGCGAGTCGACGAGGCCGTACCCGCGGACCCAGACCATGTAGTTGGCTTCGGGGAGCTCTGGAATCAGGAAGCGCCCGCCGTCCCCGGTGACCACGGTCTTGACGAACCGTGTGCCCAGATCGTCGGTCTCGGCGATGACCCATACCCCTTCTTCCGGTCCATTGCCGCTCGTCACGACGCCGGTGATCTCGTTGCTCTGGGTGGCCTGACCAGACAGGGGGGTGACCCAGCCGACCGTGGCGGTCAGCAACGTGGCGGTGGCCAGCAGCCCCACTCTCCGTGTCTTCATGATGCCGTCCCTTTTGAGTGTGTCGCGGGCTTGAGGGCAACCTAGCTCCAGAGGAGCCCCTCCGCACCCAAAGGCGACGGCCGCGGGCACTTGGTTGCGTTTGTCTCCAGTGGCCCGACAGATTGAGCAGATCGCGCGAAGACCACACGACTTGCCGCCTGAAGGAGAACGTGATGAACAACACTTCGGTATTTAGTCGGGGGCTGGCGGTGGGTTTGGCCGCATCAGTGCTGCTCGGCTCGCCCGCCGCGGCGCAATACGGTGCGGTCAACGGGGAATGGCGGAGCTACGGCGGTGATGTGGGCGGCACGAAGTACTCGGCGTTAGACCAGATCGATGCCACCAACTTCAGCAGCCTCGAGCTGGCTTGGAGTTGGACGACGGTCGACGCCATGCTGAGCATGGAGATATCGGGGGGCGAATGGACCTCCAGTTCCGCCAACATCTTCGACGTCCTTCAGGAACGAACGGATGAGCTGTGGAGGGCCGACGCGCACCCTCGCATCTTCAACTTGAAAGCGACGCCACTGATGGTGGGGGACCAGCTTTTCCTGAACACACCGCTGTCGGTCGGCGTCTCCTTGGACGCCAAAACGGGCGAACCTCGGTGGATCTACAATCCCAAGAGCTACGAAGACGGCACGACGTCGATGACCGTGATCTGGAACCAACGGGGCGTGGCCTATTGGACAGACGGGACGGACGATGAACGGATCTTCTGGGGAACGGGCAACGGCTACCTCATATGTGTCGACGCGAAGACCGGACGGCCGTGCGCGGACTTCGGCGAGAACGGTCGTGTGGACCTGGTGGAGACACTTCCGAGGGCGACGCGTGGTGGTAGAGACTACCTGAACGCGCTGCTCTACTCAGTGCAATCACCTCCCCTGGTGATTCGAGACGTGGTCGTCACCCCCGTCTCTATCGCCGATCGCAGGATCACCAAGGAAGCCATCCCGGGCTGGGTGAGAGGTTGGGACGTGCGTACCGGCGAAGAGCGCTGGTCTTTCCACACGGTTCCCCTTGAAGGCGAATTCGGGGTCGACACGTGGGAGGACGATTCGTGGGAGTACTCAGGCCACGCCAACGTTTGGAGCACCTACAGCGGGGACGAGGAACTTGGAATTCTGTATGCCCCCACAGGTACGGTGACCAACGACTTCTATGGCGGTCACCGCCTCGGGGCGAATCTGTTTTCGGAGTCGCTGATCGCCATCGACGTCGAAACGGGTGAACGGGTGTGGCATTTCCAGGCCGTCCATCACGGTCTGTGGGACTACGATTTTCCGACGCACCCGAACGTCATCGACATCACCGTGGACGGCCGTGAGATCAAGGCGATCGCCCAAGTATCGAAGCAGGGCTTCACCTATGTATTCGACAGGGCAACTGGAGAGCCTGTCTGGCCCATCGAGGAGCGGCCGGTCGATACGGAGACCAACGTGCCCGGCGAGGTGGTCTGGCCGACGCAACCCTTTCCGACGAAACCGGCGCCCTTCGATGGTCAAGGCGTGTCGATCGACGACTTGATCGACTTCACGCCAGAGCTTCGTCAGATGGCCATCGAAGCGATCCAACCTTATCGGTGGGGTCCCCTATTCGAGCCGATTTCACTCCACGAGGACGGGGGGACCCAAGGCACGATCCTACGGCCCGGGACGGGAGGCGCCGTGAACTGGACTGGCGCGGCCGTGGATCCCGAGACGGGGATCTTGTATGTGCCCTCGCACGACTCGTTCCAGATGATCCACCTGTACGAGCCGCAGCAGACGTTCCCGGGCCAAGCGACCGTCCGGTATACTCACGGCGGTCCAGGCGATACGCCCAGCATGCCCAACGGCCTGCCGCTGTTCAAGCCGCCTTACTCGAGGATCACTGCGATCGACCTCAATACGGGCGACCATATCTGGATGCAACCGAACGGCAATGGAGACGACGTCCGCAATCACCCAGCGCTCAGGGACCTGGATCTTCCTCCTCTCGGAGATAGAGTCGGACGCCCCAGCGGACCGGTGCTCACGAAGACGCTGCTCATCATGGGGATGGAGAGTGGCGGGAGCGACAATGGGCCGCAGCTGGTGGCGCGCAACAAGATGACCGGTGAAATCGTCGGCGCCATCGACCTGCCCGAAGTCGTACTCGGCACGCCCATGACCTACATGGTCGACGGCGAGCAGTACATTGCGTTGACCGTGAGTAGCAATCCCCCCCAGATGCTGGCGTTCAAGCTTCCCTAGCCGGGGGATCGAACAGTGAAACGTAGTGCGCTATTCTCCCTGGCGGGCCAGCACATCGCTGTTACCGTCCAGGGTAATCCACCCCGACTGGTTGCATCGGCCGTTGAGGGCCGGGGCCCGCTTGCAGGAGCACTGCTTCCCCCGCTACCGTGGTCAAGCGCCGCGACCCTTGGGCGAGACTTGATAATGCCAGCCAGCCGAGGGTTTGTCGGCCCGCCTATGGGCAGTTCAAAACACGGCGATAGGGTTCAACGGTGAACCCGTGCCCCCGGGGATCGCGAGCGGCGCGAGCATCAGGAGGAACTCCGACCGGCCTCTCTCGGCCGCCGCTGCGCCGAGCGCTTCGAGGTCACAGTTATCGATCATGTGGATCCCCAGATATAGGATGGCGAAATCGTGCACAGCCCCGGGCAGGTTCGAAGGCGAGACATACGTAGGATGGTCGCTTCCCAATACCGCGACATCGCGTTCTTTCAACCACGGGATCACCGACGGGTGGAGACCGGCCGACCGCCCCCCCCTCGCGCGGCCGCGAAGCCAAGGTCCTTCGGCCTCGCGTCGAGCCCACACACCTGTACGAATGAACAGCGCGTCACCGGAGGAGATTCGCACCCCGGTTTGCTCTTCCCACGCCTCCAAATCCTCCACGTAGATTGGAGTGCCCGGTTCCAGATACGGTAGGCCCCGGAACCTTGGAATGTCGATCAGGACGCCACGGGTGAGGACGCCGTCTTTGAGGTTGTGGATCGAGCTCTTCTCGTGTCCGCTTGCAAGAGTGGCTTCGGCGTCGGGCGTGTACCCGTCGAAGAAAGTCCCGTCGTCGTTGATATGAGCCAGTGCGTCGATGTGAGTGTGGGTGATACCGTGGTAACTGACGGCAAGCCGGTCCGAGCTGATACTGAGCATCTCATGTTCGTACGGCCGCGGATTGTCGATGGCCTGGACCGTATTCGCGTCCGAGGCCAGCGACACCGAAAACCCGTCCTGAACCAGAGCCACTGCCTGCAAACGCTTCTCTGGCGTAATCAGGTTCAAGGCCCCGATCTCACCGTCTTCCCCCCAACGTCCCCAGTTAGACAGTTCCAGCTTCCACTGTTCATACTGGGCGGGGGTGACATCCCTCTCGGAACTGCCACTCTGCAGTTGGCCGGAGGCGGGTCGGGTTGACGCGATGACCGAAATCAGCAGTACCGGGATGGATCTGGCGAGCAGCCCCATCATTGGTCCTACGCTGGTGTGGCTCGTCATGTGGCTCCTCGTGTGGCTCGATTCTGGAAGAGATCAACGCTCACATTATAGGCCCAACGATCTCCCTCGCCTCTCCCGTTAGCTCGACGATGTGCATGCCCGTATTCGCCCGATCCACGAGATAGATGTAACCGCGATCATCGACCTCCACGTTATTTGTCTGGATAGCGACCTTACACTGGTCCTGATCGGCTACAGTGATGCATCGTTCGTCGGTATTCTCGTCGATGGCGGGGACGCAATAGCCAACCTCGACGGGGTTGTAGGGGTCACGGATATCCACGACGCGCAGGCCCGCATTAAACCAGGTGACAAACAGGAGCTTGCCGTAGTAGATAGGCGTGGAATTCTCATGGGACGCATGGGCGCCGAAGCGTCCGCCTCGCTGGCAAAAGTCGCCGCTGGACTCAGGAACGTTGAAGCTGGAGACGGGCCATGGGTGCACTTCATCCGTAATTTCCACCATGAAGACCATCTGCCGAGCCTGGTCCGTGCATTCGTTTCGGGTCTGCTCGTTCACGATCGCGATGAAATCCTGCCGACCTATAGCCTGATCGTTGGCAAACTCTTCGAGTTGCATGTCGAGGATCGGCAAAGTCGTGTGGGCGCCCATGTAGTCCGGTAGCCTGAGTTGTCCGACCACGGGTGCGCTTAGCTCCTCTGGAGTCGGATTAGCAGGATCCGCGAGCGCGTCATTGATGAGGATGTCGCGATCCAAGATCGTAAGCACACCGCGTTCGGCCGTACCGTGGCCGCAATAGACGCGGTTTCTTTCCACCACGGAAACGCAGCCATGCAGCTCATTGGGGGCATCGCCGGGTGCGTCCGGCTGCTGTCCGTCCAGGCCGAAGTTGCGGATGAACTCCGGCTGCGACGGATCGCTCATGTCATAGATCTGCATCATGCGATCCGTACGCCAGCCAGGGACGCCCGATACGAGATAGACAATGCCCGTGTCGCACTCCCACCAGGACTTGTGGGTATCCGTCAGGCCGTCGACGACGAGACTCAGGAGTTCCGGCTGAGCGGGATCGGTCACATCGAAAACCTGATGGCAGGAGGAACCGGCTCGCAGCAAGTAGGCTCGGCCGGCTCAAGCGTTCGGTAGCTCGTCGCCCGTGCAAATTCGTACCATCTGGGCCCCTGAGCTGCCCCCAATGGGAGGGATGTGGTGAAGATAGACCGGATTCCCCGGGTCTGTGACGTCGACGATCGACGTCCCGTTCTGTTCGATGTCACCCGTTAACGTATTCAGAGTCTCCCCGGCATGATGCCCGACATAAGCGATCCATCGTTCTTCTCCGGCGACGATCTGTCGCTTGATCTCAGGCTGATAGGCCGTCCGGGCCTGAAGCGCTTCGTGACCGAGTAGGCGCACGTTGTCGCTCTGGGCTCGATTCGGGCCGTCAGGCCTGACCGTACTGGCCCAGAGACTCTGTTGGCTGACCGCCGCTAGGCTCCAGGCGCCTAACACGATCATCAGGAAGAGAGGACGGAGGAGTCTCGGGTGCCGTGAAGGCCGCATGGGTTCCCTCCAAAAGGGGGCGCACAGGCTCAGAGTCGATGACCCTGATAAGCATAGGCGATTCAGCAACGAGCGCAAAAGGGCTGATGGCTCAGTTGGCACTGTCACCTTGTGCGCGATAGCTCCCCATGTGCGGGTGGGCCGAGCATAACGGGGATGCGCCACTCTACCTCTGTATGACCGCCACCGCCTCGATCTCCACCAGGAACTCAGGCCGTGCCAGCCTTACGACTTGTACCAGGGTGCTCGCCGGCGCATGCGCCCCGAAGAACTCTGCGCGAACCGCCGCCGCCCCTCGGAACGCCTCGATGTCCACCGTGAAGATGTTGATCTTCGCAATATCGCTGAAATCCGCCCCCTGAGACGCCAAGACGGTCCTCATGTTCTGGAGCACCTGCCGAACTTGGGCCACCATGTCACCCAGCCCGACCAGGTTTCCGTCGGCGTCCACGGCGACCTGCCCCGCGAGGAAAAGTTGATCTCCTGCCCGCACTAGATGACTGTAGGTTGTCGGTTGGGTCATCCCCTCCGGGTTGATCCGCCGCAACTCCTGCGCCGAGGCGGCGTGGACGAACACGGCAAAGAGCAGCGCCGTGGACGGTACGCCAATAGGCATGCGCTTCATGATGACCTCCTTTGCGTCTAAGATCTTTCGATTCCCGTTTGTGCGTCCTGTCGTCCCGGCCGGTCTTCCGGGGCCGGTCACCAGACGGAGCGCACGTGCTCGTACTCGCGAATCGCGCGATACGGATACGCCACGGTAAGCTCGTGCTTATCGCGGCCACGCCCCGTACCTTTCCGAGTCACACACGGGAGCATAGGAGCGTAGATGAACGAGGGCCACACCGAACGCCTGGAGGCCGCGATCTCAGGTGAGAAATCACGAGACTGGAAGGCAACCCTAGCGGATTGGGTAGAGGCTCGGTGGCGGTGGTTGATCCTCGCTGTCGTGTTGTTATTTGCGTTCAACAATTTCGCGGGTCTAGCCGTTGGCATCATGGGACTGATCGCCTTCGCTAACCGTGTTGTCGGTCGCGTTCTGAAGGCGCAGAGAGTAGTTCAACAGGTCCAAAAGATTGTCAATGATCCCGATGACCGCCGAGAGGGCTAGTTGACCCACCAAGGAAGAAACAGGAGGCATGATGGGAGTTGAACGCGTGGGCCTTGCCCTTGTCCTGGCTGCCGGGCTCGCCGGCTGCGGCGCCGAGAACCAGGCACGAACGGCGGGCCAGATCGTTAAGGGTGGATCAGACGAGACCGGCGAGTACATCGCGGCCGCGAACTGGTGGAAGCCGGCCGCGGACCACACCGACCCAACCGCTTGCCCGAGCGGCCGCGGCGGCGGAGGCCGGGCGAACACCGGCCCGTGCTGGGTGTGGGGAGAGGTCTCGGGCGCAGCGGTGGACAACCCGGATCGGATCATCGTCGCGGTGTGGGGCGACCGGGACCAAGTATCCGGTCAAGGGAGGCCCGATGGCAGCAACTACGTGCTTGAAGTGGACGGAAACGGCGACCTCATAACCAGATGGGCCCAGTGGGACACCCTCTTCAACACGCCCCACCAAGTCTACATCAGCCCCTACGACCCCGAGCGTGCCATCTACATCATCGAGCGCGGCGGCAGGCAACCCGGCCCCAACGGCGTCGACGTGCACGAGGCCGTCTACAAGTTCAGCAACGATGGGAATACTCTGATCTGGAAGCTCGTCGACCCGGCGTCGAAGATGAGCCGCCAGGAACAGCGGGCGATGACGAACCTTCGGCCGACTGACTTCGGCGACCCCTCGGTGCTGACCTTTCTGCCGGACGGTCAGCACTTCCTTCTCGCCGACGGCTACCAGAACGGCCGGGTCCAGAAGTGGACCACCGACGGCGAGTGGGTGAGCGAGTTCGGTATGGTCGATCGCGACCCAGGCCCCGGCGGCGCTCCCGGCGAGTTCGATCTCTTGCACGGTATCGCGGTGGACCGCGCGCGGCGGATCTACGCGGGTGACCGTAACAACGACCGCATCCAGGTCTTTACCCCCGAGGGGGAGTTCATTGAAGAGTGGCCTGGCGTGATCGATCCAGTCGGGATCTACATCGACGAGAGCGAATCGGTCTGGGTCGTCTCCGCCGCGCTAAACCGCCTGCTCAAGTACGACACGCAGGGCCAGCTCCTGTACTATTGGGGCGCGTACGCACGGACGTCGGGCGGCTTCCCCGGCGGCTTCGCTCGCCCACACGAGGTCGACGTGGACCAGGAGGGCAACGTCTACATCACGAGCTGGGACTGGCCCGGCTATCTCAGCAAGTTCACGCCGAGGCCCGGCGCGGATCCGGCCAAGCTGATCGGTCAGAAGCTGGGTAGCGGGGGCTGATCGTCTCGAGCCTTACGACCTTATGACCTCCGTCACACCTGTGCGACCCTCCTCTTGTCGGGCGGGGAACACCCCAAGGTAGTGGCCGAACGCCTAGGGCATTCGAGTACCGTTATGACTATGGACGTCTACTCTCACGTTCTTCCCGATATGCAGGAAGCAGCGGCGAGTAAACTCGAGCGAATGCTGTTCGGGGCCTCGAAAAAGCTTGGAGCCTGAGTCTATGGCTCGTTCGATCCCGATGCTTGAGACGGATCTGAAGCGTTCAGCCTTGATGAAGAGGGTGCGGCAACGAGATACCGCACCCGAGCTCGCGGTCCGGCACATCCTGACATCCCTCGGAGCGCGATATCGCGTTAATGTGTCTGGGTTGCCGGGGAGCCCAGATGTGGTGAACCGTACCCGCGGAAAGGCGCTCTTTGTCCACGGCTGCTTCTGGCATTTCCACTCGGCGTGTAAGAGGGGGAAGATTCCAATACGAAACCGCGGGTTCTGGGAGCAGAAACTCCTTAAGAATAGACACCGTGACGAAAGAAAAGTCCGAGAGCTTGAGGCACTCGGGTTTTCCGTCGCTGTGATTTGGGAATGTGAGCTCTCTGAGGTGGGGCGTCTCACCTCCAGACTGATCAAACTTCTTCTTGGCGTTTGGGGAGACCCGGTCGGTGGTAGTAACTAGCAGTAGCTGGTCGATCTCCCTACGGCCTATGGCGTCCCCGTAGAACGTGCTCAGGTCTCCCCAGGTTAGACTCTGGTCAGGCCCGTAGCACTTCGCCTGGATGGCCCAGCGAGTTCCTTGGAGAGTCTCGGCTACGAGATCAATCCCGAGGTCCAACTTCAATTCCCCGCGATCAGGATAGTCGTCCCACAGCCAGACTTTCTTGAACTGACTACGTGTCTCTGGCGCGTTCTCGAGTAGCCACTTCACCGCCCGCTCAAACGTCTTGCCGCGACGGTCATTGTCGGGGATCAGTGCGATGTCAGAGAGTAGCTGGCGCATACCCTAATCCTGCCCCACCCCACTGAGGCCCGCAACTCAGGACGCGCAGAACACTGCTGGGTGTGGCGGGTGCCACGGAGGGACTAGGGGCTAGTCGCCGTCGGGGGGATGCGCCTCTAGCCACTCGCGGGATAGACGTTGTGCTTCGGCTATTTGTTCGCGAGTCATCCGCTCTGCGGTCATGTCTCTTTTGTCCTGTGAAGTTACTGAACTTACCTGTGAATCCTCACCGTTTTCTTGGGCCGCCGCGAGATTGAACCACATATAGGCGAGCACATAATCCCGAGGCACGCCTTCGCCTAAACCGTACATACGTCCGAGGGCGTCCTGGGAGTTCACATACCCTTGATCGGCGGCTAACCGATACCAGCGCACCGCCTCCGCATAGTCCAGCGGGACGCCGTCGCCATTATGGTACATACGTCCGAGCCCGGACTGGGCAGACGCATGCCCCTGCTCGGCAGCTAACCGATACCAGTGACGGGCCTCCGCATAGTCCCGCGGGACATCGAGACCAATCCGGTACCTATACCGAGCTCGAACTGGGCACTCGCTATCCCCTCCTCGGCGCAGGTACGCACATCCTCCAACGGACCCCCGTAAAACGCGAGCAATCCAAATCGTGACGGGCCAACACATAAGTCTGACTGTCCGGCGTCCGTACACCCGACCGCTACCAGAGCCAGCGCGAATAGCAGGGTTTTCTTCATGCCCTAATTCTGCTCCGCCCCACTCAGACCCGCAACTCAGGACGAGCAGAACAGTGCTGGATAGCTCGTTAGTGCGTCTAACGTATCTGCGATTTTGCTGCGCGGCTAATGTGGTGACCGCAAGCGAAGGGCGCGAGCCTGATGCCTACCGCGACAGTAGCAATCTCTTGTTAGGCGGCGGGCGAATAACGCATCAGTTGCTCACCGTCATATCTGTCTCTCTGTTATGGCTCGCTCTGGCGTCACGCAGTATCCCCCACCTAAGGGCGAGGGCTGACCAGCACCAGAGTCGAGCGCCGAATCTTTGAGCCGTCACCCAATTGACCGTAGCTATTAGCACCCCAGGCATAGGCATGACGGCTCGTAGTGAGCCCTATCGTGTGGGCAAAACCCGCGGTGATTGAGGTCCACGTGTGGCCTCCGCTTACCAGCACCGGAGTCGAGCGATCCGTCGATGAGCCGTCACCCAATTGACTGGAGCTATTCCAACCCCAGGCATAGACGTCCCCGCTCGTAGTGATCCCCACCGTGTGGTAATCACCCGCTGAGATCGAGGCCCACGTATGGCCACCGCCTACCAGCACCGGAGTCGAGCGATTCGTCGTCGTGCCGTCACCCAATTGAACGTAGTTATTACGACCCCAGGCATAGACATCCCCGCTCGTAGTGATCCCCACCGTGTGGTTATCACCCGTCTCTATCGAGGCCCACGTGTGGCCTCCGCTTACCAGCACCGGAGTCGTGCGATCCGTCGATGTGCCGTCACCCAATTGACCATAGCTATTACGGCCCCAGGCATAGGCATCCCCGCCCGTAGTGA